>Ga0307507_10001421_pt1 | contig 53691 bp, 56 predicted proteins | sample 7_EM_MG_FD_207223 | JGI IMG/M metagenome (GOLD analysis project Ga0307507, IMG submission 207223) | Populus trichocarpa ectomycorrhiza microbial communities from riparian zone in the Pacific Northwest, United States - 7_EM | ecosystem: Host-associated > Plants > Roots > Unclassified | place... | reverse complement strand
TCGAAGGATTTGATGTACGACGACAGCAGTTCGGCGTCGAGGCCGCCGCGGATGTCGGTGACGAAACCCTTCTCGATGGTCAGGGTGACCGGCGCCTGGACGTAGGTGTTGAACGGCAGCAGGACGTCGCCCGGAGCGAGCACTATGGTGCCGTCGACGCCGTCGTCGGTGCCGCCGGTGAAGACGAACGCGGCGGGCCAGTGGTCCCAGCGGCCGGGGGTGTCGGTGTAGCCGTACTCGGACAGCGTCGGGTACAGGCCGAGGGTGTAGGTGACGTCGGTGCCGTGCGGGCTCGTGATCCGCATCGACGACGCCTTCGACAGCAGCTCGGCGCCGACCTCGACGCGCTCGCGGAGTTCGCGCGTCGGCATCAGCCTGGCCAGCAGCGGGGCGGGCTCGACGACCGTGAGGATCCGGGTGCCGGCGTCCTGGATCTCGAACTGCTCCTTGCTGAACAGCAGAAAAGTGAGGTCGACCAGCATGTCGGTCTGCTTGAGCGCTTCGACGGCGACGGGGTTGGCGGCGAGACCGGAGTCGCCGACCGCCCAGGCCCCGCCGTCCCCGCGCGAAGGCGGGACGCGCAGGTGGAAGGTGTTCGCGCCGAGCTCTTGCGCGGCAAAGAGGGCCGCGTCGGCGTAGTCGGCGCGCTCGCCGCCGCGTGAGAGCACCGAGACGGTCTCGCCTTCGCGTACTCCGCTGAGCGTCAGCTGCCGCACGAAGATGTCGTTCAACTGGTTGTGGTCCATCGACGTCCTCTCACCGCGGATTTAGTCCGGACACTGACTATCACCCTCCGGCGGTTCGCGGTCAAGAGCCGGCGGCGACGTGCTTAGCTGAAGTCATGGCGGTTAACGCGGACGAAACCTCCCTGACCAAGCCGGACCCGAGCGCGCTCGAGGTGCCGCCGTCCCTGCTCGCCGCGCCCGGCTACGTGGCCCGCCGGCTCTACCAGGCCTACCTGGCGGCCTGGGTGCGGACCGTCGACGCGACCCTGACCGGCCCGCAGTTCGCCGTGCTGACCGCCGTGCACACCTATCCCGGCGTCGACCAGGGCTCATTGGCTTCGTCGGTGGCGCTGGACCGCTCGACCATGGCCGACATCGTCCGGCGTCTGGAAGACCGTGGGCTGGTCGTGCGGGCGTCCGACGCGAAAGACGGGCGGCGCAAACTCCTGCACCTGACCGACCTGGGCGCGGCCAAGCTGGCCGAGATCAACAAGCGTGCACGAGAGCTCGATGAGCTGCTGCTTCGCGACTACACGCGCACTCAGCGAGTCCGGCTGCTCGACGAACTCACCGAGCTGGCAGAGCTCTGGGAAGGCATCGCGGAAGAGAGCTGAAGGACGCCTTCAGTGCGTCAGATCCAGCGAAGGACGCCTTCAGTGGATCCAGTGCACTGAAGGCGTCCTTCAGCGTCCGCCACCGAGTTACCGGCAGGTTTCGTGCCGTCCGGGGTCTTGCGTTTCGGGATCGTCCGTGTTCGGATTATCTCAACGCACCACCGGACGGCGAGGAGGACCGATGTCAGCGAGCCAGTCGTTCCGGGTCACCATCGTCGGGGGTGGCCTCGGCGGCCTGACCGCCGCGTTGTCCTTGCGGCACAAGGGACTCCGGGTCACCGTACTGGAACAGGCCCCGCAGCTGGGCGAGGTCGGGGCCGGCATCCAAACCGCGCCGAACGCCAGCCGCATCCTCGTCGGCCTGGGCCTGCGAGCGCAGCTCGAAGCCATCCACACCGAGCCGCAGGATCAGGTCCGGCGTCGCTGGAGCGATGGCAGCGTCATCGCCATGACGTCGCTCGGCGACCGCTGCAAGCGCGAGTACAACGCGCCCTACTGGCACTACCACCGCGCTGACCTGCACAAAGTCCTCCTCGACGCGTGTCTCGACCCCCGCGGGCCGGGCCCGGTCGTCGAGATCCACACCGACAGCGGGGTCGTCGACGTCGACCGCGCCGACCCCACCCAGCCGGCCGCGGTCACCAGAACCGGGCAGCGCTACCCCGCCAACGTCCTGATCGGCGCGGACGGCATCCGCTCGAACGTGCGTACCGCGCTGGGTTTCCCGGACACCCTCGAGTTCTCCGGCGAGATGGCCTACCGCGTGCTGATCCCCGGCGGCAAGATCGCCGCCGACCCGGCCACGCGCTGGCTGGTCGACCGTTTCCAGAGCACCATCTGGTACGGCCCGGACCGCCACCTCGTGCACTACATGATCCGCGGCGGCCAGTACCTCAACGTCGTCGCCATCGTGCCGTGCACGCCCGAGATCGAGCGCCAGTGGTCCGGACCGGCGTCGGCGGCAGAACTGGTCGACGCCTTCCCCGGCTGGGACGACCGCGTCGCCGCGATGCTTTCGAAGTCCGAGGGCGACGCCACGGTCTGGGCGATGTTCCACCGCCGCCGCGATCCCGTGTGGACGGACGGGCACGTGGCACTGCTCGGCGACGCCTGCCATGCGATGCTCCCCTATCAGGCCCAGGGCGCGTCGCAGGCGATGGAGGACGCCGCCGTGCTCGCCGAAGAACTCGGCGCGATCCCGGTCTCCGAGGTCCGCGGCGCGCTGGCCCGCTATGTCTCCCGGCGTGCCAAACACGCCGGGATGGTGCAGGACGCATCGTTGCGGAACAAGGATTTCTATCATCTGCCCGACGGTCCCGAGCAGCAGGCGCGGGACGAGAAGCTCCGGCATTTCAACGGCGAATCGGACGTTTCTTACGACTGGCTCTGGCGGGGCACACCTCTCCACGACCAGGATCTCGAAGTATTCGATTATCAGTTCCGGAAATAGCAGCGGAGGCACCGTGAGCACCGGGGACCAAATCGTGCAGGACCTGCCATGGCGGTGGCGGGTGCAGGGCAAGATCTTCCTGATCGGCGGGCTCGGCTATCTGTTCGACGCCTGGGACGTGGCGCTGAACGGCTACCTCACCCCGCTGCTCGGCACCGAATTCGGGCTGTCCACCGGCGAACGCGGCCTGGTCGCGAGCGCGAACCTGATCGGGATGGCGCTCGGCGCCGTCGTCTGGGGCACCATCGCCGACCGGCTGGGCCGCAAGCGCGCCTTCGGCGTCACGCTGCTGATCTTCTCGCTGTTCTCGGTACTGGCCGCCGTGTCGCCGACGTTCTGGGTGTTCCTGATCCTGCGCTTCGCCGCCGGCTTCGGCCTCGGCGGCTGCATCCCGGTGGACTACGCGCTGGTCAGCGAGTTCAGCCCGCAGCGGGTCCGCGGCCGGGTGCTCACCGCGATGGACGGCTGGTGGCCGATCGGCGCGACGCTGGCCGGGGTGGCGTCGACTCTGCTGGTGCCGGTCGCGGGCAACTGGCGGTGGATGCTGGCCCTGATGATCCTGCCCGCGCTGCTGCTGTTCTGGGTCCGCCGTGGCATCCCCGAATCACCGCTCTACCTGGTCCGCGCCGGGCGTGAGGCCGAGGCGAGGCAGGTGATCGACGGCCTGGTCGCGGCGACCGGCGCCCCGGTCCGGCCGTACGAGATCCCGGTGCCTGCCGAGGATTCCCGCACGCGCGGGCTGCGTGCCGCCATCCGGCAGCTGCGCGACGTCTGGGCGTTCAGCCCGCGGATCACCTCGGCCGCGTGGGCGCTGTTCGTCACCGTGCTGCTCGTCTACTACGCCGCGTTGAGCTGGATGCCGTCGATCCTGCGCGCCCAGGGCTACAAGGACACCGCCGCGTTCGCGAGCACGACCGTGATGAGCCTGCTGGGTATCGTCGGTGTCGCGGCGTCGGCCGTGCTGGTCGACGTCGTCGGCCGCAAGTGGGTGATCGGGCTGAGCGCACCGCTGGCTTCGGCGGCGCTGGTCGTCTTCGCGGTGGCGCTGGATCTGCGCGGCGCGACGATCGTGTGGCTGGGGGTGTTCGGCTTCCTGATCCAGACCACGATCCCGGTGCTCTACGCCTACGTCTCCGAGCTGTACCCGACCGAGCTGCGGGCCAGCGGCTTCGGCTGGGCGTCGTCGGCGAGCCGCGTCGCGACCGGGTTTGCGCCCCTGCTGTTCGGCAGCCTGCTGTGGCCGGCGCTGGGCCTGACCTGGACGTTCGCCCTGCTCGGCGTGATCGTCCTGGCCGCGGTGGCCTGGATGGCGGTCGCCGCACCGGAGACGAAGGGCCGGCAGCTCGATCGGACGCCGCCCGTCGCGGAACCGGCGGCCGTGTGAAGCCCGCCGCGTTCACCTACCACCGCTCCCGCGATGTCCGGGGCGCGACGGGGCTGCTCGCCGAGCTGGGCGAGGACGCCAAGGTGCTCGCGGGCGGGCAGAGCCTGGTGCCGATGATGAACTTCCGGCTCGCCCGGCCCGCGCACCTGGTCGACATCGGCGGCCTGCGCGAGCTGCGCTACCTGCGCACCGACGACGACGGGCTGCACGTCGGCGCACTGACCACGCATCACGACGTCGAGGTCGCGCCGGAGTCGGCGACCGGGCCCGGGTTCGACGTCCTGCGTTCGGCGATGGCCTGGGTGGGGCACCTGCCGATCCGCACCCGCGGCACCGTCGGCGGCAGCCTCGCCCACGGCGACGCGACCGCCGAGTGGGGTTTGCTGGTCATGCTTCTCGACGCGCGGATCGTCGTCGAGAACAGCTCAGGCGTACGGCGGGTGATTCCGGCGGACGAGCTGTTCCTCGGCTTCTTCACGACCACGCTGGAGCCGGACGAGCTGATCGTCGAAGTCGTCTTCCCGCGGCGCGCCCCGAACGCCGCGATCACCGAGTTCGCCCAGCGTCGCGGCGACTTCGCCGTGGTCTCGGCGGCCGTGGACCTCGACAGCGGCCGCGTCGCGCTCGGCGGTGTCGCAGAGGTGCCCACGCGGGTGCCCCAAGCTGAAGCCGTGCTGGCCGGTGGCGGTTCGTTCGCCGAGTGCGCCGAGGCCGCGGCGACGGCGATCGACCCGCCGGGCGATGCGAACGGCAGCGCGGACTATCGCCGATCGCTGGCTCGAACGTTGGTCATTTCGGCCTGTGAGCAGGCGTTCCATGGGTGAGGCGAAGTTCGGCGCGAACGGGAAGTGGGTCGGCGCGTCGGTGCGGCGCAAGGAGGATCCGCGGCTGCTCACCGGGCGCGGCCGGTTCGTCGACGACATCCACCTGCCGCGCATGCTGCACGCGCAGTTCGTGCGTAGCACGGTCGCGAACGGCGTGGTCACCACGCTGGACCTCGACGCGGTGCGCGCGGTGCCGGGTGTGGTCGCCGCGTTCACGGCCGCCGACCTGGGGCTGGCCGACATCACGGCGGTGCTGGACCGGCCGCGGTCGGAGTTCGTGCCGACCGCGATGCCGGTGCTCGCCCGCGACCGTGTCCGGTACGTCGGCGAGCCGCTGGCCATCGTCGTCGCCGAGGATCCGTACGCCGTCGAGGACGGTCTCGAAGCCGCGCGCGTGACCTACGAAACCCGCACCGCGGTCGTGTCCGACGAGCAGGCGCTCTCCGCAGGCGCGGATCTTGTGCACGACGAAGCCGTCGCGAACACCCTCCTCGACGTTTCGATGTTCGCCAGCGAACGCATCGACGACGTCTTCGCCGGCGCCGCGCACGTCGTCCGGGTGCGCGCGAAAACCGGCCGCCAGAACGCTTTGCCGCTGGAGACCCGGGGTGTCGTCGCGAGCTGGGACGAGCGGGACGAGCAGCTGATCGTGCAGACGTGCACGCAGACCCCGCACCAGGTGCGAACGGTCCTTTCGCACTGTCTCGGCCGGGACGAACGGTCCGTTCGCGTCGTCGTTCCGGACATGGGTGGCGGCTTCGGCCAGAAATGCGTAGTGGGCCGCGAGGAGCTGGCCGCGGCGGCCGCCGCGTTGCTCCTGCGACGTCCGGTGAAGTGGATCGAGGACCGCAAAGACGCGCTCACTGCGTCGTTCCTGGCGCGCGAACAGCGCTACGATGTCCGCGCCGCCTTCGACGCCGAAGGCCGGATTTTGGGCCTGGACGCGGAAATCGTGTGCGACATGGGCGCGTACTCCTGCTATCCCTTCACCGCCGGCATCGAACCGCTGATGGCGTCGGCGGAAATGCCCAGCGTGTACCGCGTTCCGGCATACCGCGTGCGGGCCCGCGCGGTGACGACGAACAAGGCGCCGACCGCACCGTACCGCGGGGTGAGCCGGCCGCAGTACGTGATGGTCATGGAGCGCCTCTTCGAACGCGCGGCACGGGAAATCGGGCTGGACGCGGTGGAGCTGCGCCGCCGGAACGTGATCACGCACTTCCCCTACACCGGTGTCAACAACGTGACCTACGACCCGGGTTCGTACCTCGAATCGCTGAACCTGTGCGAGAAGATCGTCACGGACGAAGGCTGGTACGAGCGAAAGGAGGAGCTGGCCGCGCAAGGGCGTGTCATCGGCATCGGCTACGCGTGTTTCAGCGAACGCACCGGCTACGGCTCCGATGCGTTCTCGAAGCGCAAGATGGCCGTGGTGCCCGGGTTCGACATCTCGGAGATCCGGATGGACACCACCGGCTCCGTCGTGGTGACCACCGGGACGATGAGCCACGGCCAGAGCCACGAGACGACCATGGCGCAGATCGTCGCCGACGAGCTCGGCCTGGAGCCGGACCGGGTCAAGATCGTCCAGGGCGACACCGACCGGATCACCTACGGCTGGGGCACGTTCGCGAGCCGGTCGATCACGATCGGCGGCACCGCGGTCGCGCTCGCGGCGGTGAAGCTCGCCGACAAGATCCTCGCACTCGCCGCGCATTTGCTGGAGACCCAGCCGGACAACGTCGAACTGGACGGCGACGGCGTCCGGCAGGTCGACTCGGGCCGGCGTCTGTCCTATGCGGACATCGCGGAGGTCGCCTACCTCAAGTCGCACCTGCTGCCCAAGGAGGCCGACCCGGGACTGACGGCGACCGCGTCGTTCGACGGGGCGGGTGACGGGACGTTCTCCAACGCCACTCACGGCGTCGTCGTGGAGCTGCACCGCGGCACCGGGCAGGTCGAGATCCTGCGGTACGTCTGCGTCGAGGACTGCGGCGTCGCGATCAACCCGAAGGTCGTCGAGGGGCAGGCGCGCGGCGGGATCGCGCAGGGCATCGCAGGCGCGCTGTTCGAGGAAGTCACCTACGACGACCAGGGCGAGCCGTCGTGCGCGAGCTTCCTCGACTACCGCGTGCCGACCGCGGCCGAGACGCCGGAGATCAGCGTCCACCACCTCGAAACCCCTTGCGCCTTCACGAGAAACGGCGCGAAGGGGGCAGGCGAGGGCGGGACGATCGGCGCGCCCGCGGCCGTGCTCAACGCCGTGAACGACGGCCTGCGCGAGACCGGCGTCGAACTCGACGACACGCCGATCCGGCCGGAGACGGTGCATCGCGCGCTGAACGGAGGAAGCCGATGAGCGAGCGCTACCTCATCACGCTGGACGTCAACGGCACCGAGCACGAGTTGCTCGTCGAGGCGCGGCACACCCTCGCCGACGTGCTGCGGCACGACCTCGAGCTGACCGGTACGCACGTCGGCTGCGAGCACGGCGTCTGCGGCGCGTGCACGATCCTGCTCGACGGCACGCCGTCGCGGGCGTGCCTCGTCTTCGCCGTCCAGGCCGAAGGGCGGGCGATCCGGACCGTGGAATCCCTTGGTGTACCAGGGGAACTGAACGACCTGCAGGAGGCGTTCGTGGAACACCACGGCCTGCAGTGCGGGTTCTGCACGCCCGGGTTCCTGATGCTCGCCGAGGGTTTCCTCGCCGAGCGGCCGGAGGCGACGAAGGCCGAGATCCGCGACGTCGTCGCCTCCAACCTGTGCCGCTGCACCGGATACCAGACCATCGTCGAGGCGATCGACGACTGCGCGACCCGGCGGCGGGGCGCCCTGCAACATCGGCTTTCCACTACGGGCGAAGGGGCTGCAGGATGATCCTGGACCACGAAGTCGCCGTCGCGGCGCCACCGGACGCGGTGTTCGCGCTGCTCAACGACGTCGGGCGAGTCGCGGGCTGCCTGCCGGGCGCGGCGCTGGAAGGCGCCGACGGCGAGACCTACCGCGGCGGCGTCCGGGTGAAGGTCGGCCCGATCTCCGCCGCCTACACCGGCACCGCGCGTTTTCTCGAGATCGACCGCGACCGCCGGTATCTGCGGCTGGAGGCCCGCGGCACGGACACGCACGGCAGCGGCGACGCCGAGGCGCAGGTCGAACTCACCGTCGAGCAGGCACCCGGCGGCGCGATGCTGCGGCTGAAGACCGACCTGCTGATCCGCGGCAAGATCGCGCAGTTCGGCAAGGGCGCGATCGCGACCGTGTCGTCGAAGCTGCTGAAGCAGTTCGCGGCCAACCTCGCCAGGCTGCTGGAACAGGACCGCACCGGCACACCGGCGCCCGCGGCAGCTCCCGAACTCGACGGCGTCAAGCTGCTGCTGGGCCCGCGCGCGACGAAGTACGGGCCGATCGCCGCCGCGTTCGCCGCCGGCGTCGTCCAGGGTTGGCTGCTCGGCAAGCTCCGAGCGCAGTCCCGCGAGCTGAAGCGGCTTCGCCGTGGCTGAGCCGGGCCGCTACGGGCAGGAAACCGACAACACCTACGCGCGGGCAGGCTTCGGTGCGACGATCCGGCGCGGCCGCCGACCGGTGATCCTGGTCGTGGACCTGACCCGGGGCTTCACCGAGCCGTCGTTCCCGACCGCCAGCGACCTGACCGACGTCGTCGTGGCCACCACCGAGCTGATCGACACCGGCCGCGGCCGGGGAGTTCCGATCGTTTTCACCGCGATCTCCTACACCGCGGCCGAAGCGGACGGCGACAGCGTGGCCTGGCTGCAGAAGGCGCCCGGCATGCGCTCGCTGCGCGAAGGCAGCGACGCCGTCGCGCTCGACCCACGCCTGCCGTGGAAGGACGATGACCACCTGATCGTCAAGAAGGGCGCCTCGGCCTTCTTCGGGACTTCGCTCGCTTCGCTGCTGACCGGACTCGGCTGCGACACGGTGATCGTGTGCGGCGCGACCACGAGCGGCTGCGTGCGCGCGAGCGTGGTCGACGCCGTGCAGTCCGGCTTCCCGGCGCTGGTTCCCGCGCCGTGCGTCGGCGACCGCGCCGCCGGCCCGCACGACGCCGCGCTGTTCGACATCCAGGCCAAGTACGGCGACGTCGTCGGCCTGCCCGATGTCCTCGCCTACCTTCGTTAGGAGCCTCATGCGCGTCCTCACCCAGCAGGCACTGGCCGACCTCGCCGACGTCCCCGCGACGAGCCGGTGGGTGCGCTCGGGCGGGCTGCGCCTGCACGCGCTGGACTACGGCGGCGGGCGACCGCCCCTGGTCGTCCTGCCCGGCATCACCAGCCCGGCGATCACGATGGACTTCGTGGCGCGCGAACTCACCGACCTGGTCCGGCCGATCGTCCTCGACGTGCGCGGCCGGGGCCTGTCGGACTCGGCGCCGACGTACACCCTCGACGACTACGCGGCCGACACCGAAGCCGTGATCACCGGCCTCGGCCTCGACAGCCCCCTGCTGCTGGGCCACTCGATGGGCGCCCGGATCGCCGCCGCGGCCGCGGTGCGCGAGAAGGTCGAACTCGGCGCCACGGTGCTGGTCGATCCGCCGTTGAACGGCACCTACCCGACACCGCTGCCGGCCTTCCAGGCCCAGCTCGACCAGGCCGTCCGCGGCACGGACGCCGACGAGGTCGCCCGGTCTTGGCCGCGCTGGCCGCGTCACGAGCAGGAACTCCGCGCCCGCTGGCTGGCCAGCTGCTCCCCCGCGGCGATCGAAGCCACGCACCACGGCTTCGAGACCGACGACTTCTTCGACCTCTGGCCTTCGGTGCCTGGGCCGACGTTCTTCCTCCACGGCGCGGACAGCCCGGTGGTCCCGCCCGACGGCGCTCGCCGAGCGGCCGCCGCCAACCCCGCCGCTCAGGTCGTCGAAATCCCCGACGCGGGCCACATGGTCTTCTGGGACAACCCGTCCTTCGCCCTCACAGCGCTCCGCGACGCTCTCACGACGCTGCTCGCCTGACGGGCACGGAATTCCCGGAGCGTTATTCACCCGCTCTCGATAAATGTTTCGAACGTGTTTCCGCGACATATCGGGGAGGTTCCCCGTCGCAAATCAAGTCCCTTCAATGCCGACATTCGCAGTATTGACACGACCAACCGGCCATGAAATCTTACTTTTGCCCCAGGTCGGCTGGAAGTAGGAAAATCGCGCCCGGGATTCCCCTTCATGGATGAATCGGCGCGTCGTGGAGGGACTTTGTGAGCCCGCGTCATCGCTCATCCACCAACGGTGGACAAGGTGAGCAACCCGGCCGGCCGTTCCAGCGATTGCTCGCCTCGAGCACCATCCGCGACCGGCTGGTCCGTATTCTCGTGGTCTCCGTCGCGCTCGTCATCGCGCTGCTGAGTGTGACGATCGCCGGCGAAGTGGCCGATTACGCCGCCGCGGGCCGGACTCGGGACGCGGTGTCGCTCGCACTGACCGTGCAGGACACCACCCAGGAACTGCAGCGCGAACGCGGCCTGACCAACGGCTTCCTCGGCGGTGAGACACGCTTCGCTCCGGCCATCGGCCCGCAGCGGATCAACACCGACAAGGCGCGCGGCACGCTCGCCGAAGCCGTTTCGGACGAGAGCGTCCCCGGCGCGGATCGCGTCAAGACCGCCATGAGCCGGCTGAGCGAACTGGACTCCACGCGCCAGGCCGTGGACGCCGGCCGCGCGGACCGGGCTACGACCTTCGAGTACTACACCGCCACCATCGTCGCGCTGAACCAGGTCGAGCTCGGGCTCGACGAGGCACAGGACGCGCAGCTCAGGCACGGGCTGCTGGCGCTGAGCGCGCTCGCCGACGCGAAAGAGGCGACCGGCCAGGAACGAGGGTTCCTCAACGGCGTGTTCGCCGCCGGGCGGTTCAACCCGGGCGAGTACATCAGGTTCACCGAGATCCGGGCCGCGAGACAGGTGAACCTGGCGGCGTTCACCCGTGACGCCACTGCCGCACGCCAGGCTCAGCTGGACACGGCCCTCCGTTCCAACGAGGCCACGAAGGCGGGCGCCTCGGAGAACGTCGCGATCTCCGCCGGCGACGGTCAGCTGCGGCAGCGCATCGACCCGGTCGACTGGTGGTCGGAGATGACGTCCGTCATCGACCGGATGCGGGACGTGCAGCGCGCGGTCGGCAGCGACCTGCAGGCGCGGGCCGGCGAGCTGCGCGGCGACGCGAGCGGCACCCTCGTCGTCGTCCTGTTACTCGCCCTGCTCGCGCTGGCGCTGGAGATCGCGCTCGTCGTCGGCGCGCTGAGGTCGATCGTCCGGCCATTGGTCTCGCTTGCCGTCGAAGCCGACGACGTCGCAGCCAACCGGCTGCCTGCCTTCGTGGCCGGGTGGCACAAACCCGGCGGCGCGGAGCCCACCCCGCCGGAGCCGGTTCGGGTACCGGCGCGTGCCGGAACCGAGATCGCGTCGGTCGCCGCCGCGCTGGACCGGGTCCAGACCACCGCGTTCGAGCTGGCCGGCGAACAGGCGCTGCTCCGCCGCAACACCACCGAGTCGCTGGCCAACCTCGGCCGCCGCAACCAGAACCTCGTCCGGCGGCAGCTCGGCTTCATCAGCGAGTTCGAACGCGAAGAGCTGGATCCGACGGCACTGGCCAACCTGTTCGAGCTGGACCATCTGGCCACCCGCATGCGGCGCAACGCCGAGAGCCTGCTGGTGCTGGTGAGCGAGTCCGGGCCGCGGCGATGGGCGACCCCCTTGCCCGTCAGCGAAGTAGTCCGTGCCGCACTGTCCGAAGTGGAGGATTACCGGCGCGCGGCACTGCGCCGCATGGACGACGTGCTGATCACCGGCTCGATGGTCAGCGAGCTCGCGCACATGCTGGCCGAGCTGCTCGAGAACGCGCTGGCGTTCTCACCGCCGGACCTGGAAGTCGAGGTCTACGGCCGCAAGCTGGGATCGAAGTACATGCTGGCGGTGGTGGACCACGGCGTCGGAATGTCCCGCGAACAGCTCGCGAAGGCCAACGCCCGGCTGAGCGGCGAAGAGGACTTCATCGTCGCCCCCACCCGGTTCCTCGGCCACTACGTGGTCGGCCAGCTGGCCCAGCGGCTCGGCATCGAGGTGGAGCTGACCGTCTCCCCGGTCAACGGCATAGTCGCCCGGTTGCTGCTGCCTGAGGACCTCCTCGCCACGGACGTCGAGCCCGAGGCACCGCCCGTCGCCGAGGTGGCACCCGGACCGGCGGCCCAGGAGCACGTCCTGTGGCCGGTCACCCAGGGCAAGCTGCCGCCCGAGCCGGTACTCGTGCCGAGCCAGGATCAGCCGATGCCCTGGGTTCGCACTCCCGCCGAACCGGCGCCTGCCACCTCGGCCGTGTCGGCGGCTGCCCCGACCGTCGAGCCGCAGCAGCCCGAACGTACCCGCAACGGACTGGTCAAACGCGCGCCGAAAAGACCCGCGGCCGATGCCAAGCCGCTCCTCACCCGGCCTGCGCCGCCCCGGCCGGCCCCGCCCCCGGCAGTGCTTCGCTCACCCGAAGACGTCCGGTCGATGCTCTCCACATTTCGTTCCGGGCACCAACGCGGAACAGCCGACAAGGCCGACCAGGCCGAGAGGGAGGAGTCCCGGTGACACTCGACGTGCACCACGCCGATCCGCAGACGTTCAACTGGCTGCTGGCCAATTTCGCGCGGAACACCGCCGGGGTGCGCGACGCGGTCGCCGTGTCCTCCGACGGGCTGCTCATCGCCATGTCCGACGGCATCGACCGGACCGGGGCCGACCGGCTGGCCGCCATCGTTTCGGGCCTGTCCAGCCTGTCCCGGAGCGCGGCGCGCAGCTACGACTTCGCAGGCCTGAAGCTGATCATGATCGAGATGTACCGCGGGTTCCTGCTGGTGTCGGCGATCGCGGACGGGAGCTGTGTCGGGGTGATCGCCGACGGCACCGCTGACGTCGGCCTGGTCGGCTACGAGATCGCGAAGCTGGCCGAGCGGGCGGGCGCCCTGCTCACGCCGTCGCTGGTCTCGGAACTCCGGGAGAACCTGCGGCGATGAACGCCGACGAGCCGCACCGGCTGCCCGACCCGAGGATGATCCCGGCACGCCCGCCGCATCCCTGGTTCGATCCCGACCGAGGTCAGTCCCCGCCGTACCAGGCACCGGAGCCCGAACCGGACCAGCACGTGGTCCGGCCGTTCGTGCTCACCGGCGGGAGGACCCGGCCGCTGGTGGACCACCTGCGGATAGAGACGCTGGTGCTGGCCGATCGAGCGGCGATGACCGCGCCGCTGAAGTTCGAAGAACGCACCGTGGTCCGGTTGTGCCAACGCGCGCATTCGCTGGCGGAGATCGGCGCTGCCCTCGCGGTGCCGATCGGCGTGGCCAGGGTGATCGTCGCGGATCTCATGGCCGCGGGCCATGTTTCCGTCCAGGAGGCCGCCGAACTGCCGATTTCCGTCATCGAAAGGATGCGTGACCTTGTCAGGGCGCTCTGAAGGCATGCCCGCCGCCTCGTCGGTCAAGATCGTCATCAGCGGCGGCTTCGGCGTCGGCAAGACCACCCTCATCGGCGCGATCTCCGAGATCGAGCCCCTGGTCACCGAAGCGGCGATGACCGAGGTGTCGGCCGGGGTGGACAACACCGACCACCTGCCCGACAAGGCGACGACCACGGTGGCACTGGACTTCGGCCGGATCACCCTCGACGAGTCGCTGATCCTGTACCTGTTCGGCACCCCGGGCCAGGAGCGGTTCGTGTTCCTGTGGGACGACCTCGTCGACGGCGCCCTCGGCGCGGTGATCATGGTCGACACCCGCCGGATCGACGACTGCTACCCGGTCCTCGACTACTTCGAGGAACACGGCACCCCGTTCATCGTCGCGGTCAACCACTTCGACGACGCCCGCGAGTTCGAGCTGGACGAAGTGCGTGAAGCGCTCGGCGTGGCCGATTCGATCCCGGTCATGGCCTGCGACGCGCGCGATCGGGCCTCGGTGAAGGAGGTCCTCGTGACGGTCATCGAGCAGTGCCTCGTATACCGGCTGGCCGAGGCGGCACACTGACCGGTACGAGCAGGTCCGAGATGCAATGAACGGTCCTTTCCTTGCAAAATCTGCAAGGAAAGGACCGTTCATTGCACCCGGCCGAGACCCACAGCCGGGAGATCCGGGCGGCGCAGGGCGTCGAGGACGAGGCTGACCGCGGCTCGCGGCGGGATGCCGCGCCGGATCGCCGCCGTGATCGTGCGCGTGACCGGCGCCGCGAGTTCCCTGGTGGCGACGTCGTAACGCGGATCCACTGCCAGGCCGGGAAGCAGCGCGATGGCGAGCCCGGCTTCGATGTGCTGCAGCGTCATCATGTAGTTGCTGAAGCGGCAGACCACCCGCGGTTCGAAGCCGGACTGGCGGCAGAGGCGGGTCGCGAGGTTCGCCATGTACGACTGCGGCATGTCGAACGCCCACGGTTCGCCGGCGTACGCGGCGAGATCGGCCGGGCCGCGGCCCGCGGCGGGATGGTCCGGCGGGACGACGAGCACGATCGGGTCGGTCGCCAGCGGGACGAGGTCGAGGTCCGGGCCGAGTGGCAGCTCGACGAAATCCGTGGTCGTGACGATGATGTCGGCGTCGCCGACCCGCAGCGCGGGCATGCTCTCGTGCGGTTCAAGCTCCAGTAGTTCGACGTCGAGGTGCGGGTGCGTGCGCGCGAGACGCGTCACCGCCGGGACGGCCAAGGTGTGGATCGCGCTCTGGAACGCACCGAGCCGCACCAGCCCGGCCGGCTCCTCGCCGAGGCTGCGCAGCTCCGCCTCGACCGTGTCCATGTGGTCGAGGATCGCGCGCGCCCGGCGCGCCAGGATCAGGCCGGCCGGGGTGAGCCGGACGCGGCGCCCGGTGCGTTCCAGCAGCTGGGTGTGCGTCTCGGCTTCGAGCACCGCGAGCTGCTGGGACACGCTGGACGCGCTGAGGTTCGCGGCCAGGGCGACGGCACGGACCGTGCCCAGCGTGTCGAGTTGGCTGAGCAGCTTCAGCCGCCACGGATTCAGCGTCACCCGGCCATTGTTGTGCAGGTTTGCCGAACAGGACAGCCGGAATTGTGAGATGGACGTGTCGCTCGGGATGCCCTTACCGTCGAGGCATGGCTGCTCCCCTCACTGTCCCGATGTCCACCGACGACTTCTGGGCCGACGCCGACCGGCACCTCGTCCGGTATGCCGGCGCCGGCGAGTTCACCCGCGAGATCATCGACCGCGCGCAGGGAAGCTTCCTGTTCACCGAGGACGGGCGCCGGATCCTCGACTTCACCTCCGGCCAGATGAGCGCGATCCTCGGCCACTCGCACCCGGAGATCGTCGCCACCGTGCGGCGGCAGGTGGGCAAGCTCGACCACCTGTTCAGCGGCATGCTGAGCCGCCCGGTCGTCGACCTCGCGCGCCGCCTGGCCGAGACGCTGCCGGCCCCGCTCGAGAAGGCACTGCTCCTGACGACCGGCGCCGAGTCGAACGAAGCCGCGCTCCGGATGGCCAAGCTCGTCACCGGCAAGCACGAGATCGTGTCGTTCGCCCGGTCGTGGCACGGCATGACCCAGGCCGCCGCGAGCGCCACCTACAGCGCAGGGCGCAAGGGCTACGGCCCGGCCGCGCCCGGCCACTTCGCGATCCCCGTGCCCAACGCGTACCGGCCCGACTTCACCACGCCCGACGGCGAACTCGACTGGCGCCGTCAGCTGGACTTCGGCTTCGAAATGATCGACGCCCAGTCGGTCGGCAGCCTCGCCGCGTGCCTCGTCGAACCGATCCTGTCCTCGGGCGGAGTCATCGAGCCGCCACCCGGATATTTCGCCGCACTGCGGGAAAAATGCCGCGAGCGGGGCATGCTGCTGATCCTCGACGAGGCCCAGACCGGGCTCTGCCGCACCGGCACCTGGTACGCGTTCGAGCGCGACGGCGTCGTCCCCGACATCCTCACGCTGTCCAAGACGCTCGGCGCCGGGCTGCCGCTGGCGGCCGTGCTCACCAGCGCCGAAATCGAGCAGGAGGCGCACGACCGCGGGTACCTGTTCTTCACCACCCACGTCGCGGACCCGCTGGTGGCCGCGGTCGGCAACACCGTCCTCGACGTCCTGGCCCGGGACCGGCTCGACGAGCGCGCCACCGAACTCGGCGGCGTCCTGCGCCGCGGCCTCGAAGGCATCGCTGCACGGCATGACGTCGTCGGCGACATCCGCGGCCGCGGCCTGCTGGCCGGGCTCGAACTCGTCGTCGACCGGGAAACCAAGCAGAGCTCCGACGAACTCGGCGCGCTCGTCACCCGGCGCTGCCTGGAACTCGGCCTGCACATGAACATCGTGCAGCTCCCCGGCATGGGCGGGGTGTTCCGGATCGCGCCGCCGCTGACCGCGACCGAGGAGGAGATTTCGCTGGGCGTGACCATCCTCGACGAAGCCATCGGCGACGCGACCGCAAGGCTCTGACGGGTCAGGGGTGGACGGGCCCGGCCCAGCAATCCTGCTTCGGCAACCGCTCCGAGGCGTTGGTGTACACCCCATCGGCGATGGTGTCCTGCATGATCGACCGCCCGTCAGTGGGGCGAGGCCACTGGTAGCACCAATGCTGGGCGAGGTAACCGCCCGCCGCCTGAATGGGGTCGAAATCGCAGATGCCGTCCGTCTGGATGCAATAGCGAATAGAGCGAACTCCGGCGAAGTCGGGACGTCCCGGCCCGAACGACACATATCCGCCGAACGGTGACGGCAGGCCGGCGCCCTGCGGAATCGCCGCGCTGATCCCCGTTCCCGCCGGTCCGGCGGGCTGCACCGGGTCCGCGAAGAGTTTCGCGCTGAACTTCGACTTGTCCACCCCGAGATTGTCGTCGGCGATGTCGTTGAGCACCATGTTCGCCACGATCGCGCCCTGCGAGTACCCGACGACGGTGAACTCGGCATTCTGGTTTTCGCGATAAGCGTCCTGGACCACCTGCCGGGCCCGGTCGTGGCCGATCGCCACGCTCTGGTCCATCGGAGTCTGGTCACAGTTGGGCGCTCCGGCGGCGCCGGCCGGATAGTCCACGACCCGCGGGATGCCACCCTGCAACCAGTCCAAGTTGTAGACGGTCGCCTTGCCGTCGCACGTGCCACCGATCAGGATGTAGTAGTGCGCATCCTCGGCATACGCCGGTGCCGTTGTCGCACTGAGGAATCCGGCGACGAATGTCGCGACGACAGCGCTGGTCAGCGCGCCTTTCCTGGATTTCTTCACGTTAGACCCTCTCCCCGTTGATTGCCCTTTGTGTGGGCGCCGGAAACGTTACGAGTGGTCGATGAAATCCTGATGAAACCATGATCGCGGGCACGCGACCTGGCGCTCCGGACGCGGCGGAGGAGATTTGAGGCCACCGGCTAAAGCGACGCCGCCACCTCGCGCAGCTTGCCGCGGAGCCAGATATGAGCCGGGTCCGTGGTGTGCCCCGGATGCCAGTACATGACTTCGGTCGACGACAGCTGCTCCTGCAGCGGTATCGCGCGCAGTCCGCAGCGAGCACCGAATTCCTCGTACAACCGGCTCTGGGCCAGGGTCACCATCGACGTGCCGGCCACCAGGTGCATCGAAGCACCGTAGTTCCGGTGCTGATGCACCTGGTGGCGTTGACACCTTGGTCGTGCAGGTCGAGATCAGGGGTGGCGTCGACGAATGGCAGGCCCCGCAGAGCCTGAAGGCTCAAACCACCGTTCAGCGCGGTGTTGTCCTGGTCGGCGACAATCACGAACTGGTCGGTGAACAGCATGTGGTGCGGGTAGCCGGCCATGTCCTGCGGCAGCACCTCTCGTGGCGCTACGACCAGATCGCATTCCCCACGCCGTAGGGCCGGCTGCGTATGTGCACCCAGGGCGACAACGTTGATCGTCACACCTGGGGCCTCGTCCATAATGGACTGCAGGAAGGGCTTGAGCAGCACGATCGTGACGTAATCGCTGGTGACCACCGTGAACGTGCGTCGAAGCGCGCCAGGGTCGAACACGGCGCGATGGCCCATCACCTGCTGCATCGAGTCGACCGCCTGGTCGACGAGTTCCAGCAGCGACTCGGCGAACGGGGTCAGCTTCATGCCCCGCCCGTCCCGGGTGAGAAGCGGATCCTTGAAGTGCCGACGCCGGGCCGAACCGCCCAGATCTGCGCAGTCTGCCTCGGTGCGACCGACAGGGGTTCCGTAAAGCTGCAGGGAAGTCCGATGCAGCAGCTCGTCCATCCTGCATCGGTTCCTTCCCTGCGGAGTGGTCGAACGTCGTGCACCGCGGTGGGAGCCGTCAGGGGGTTTGGAGGGCGGCGGTGATCTTGGTGGCCATGTCGTCCTGGGCCGGGTTGGGGTCGCTGGTAGCGGCGATGGCCTGCTGGACGGCGGTGGTCACGGCACGCTGGAATTCGGCGGTCTCGGCCGGGGCCTTGGTGTCGAGGATGGCGACCGCCTGAGTGAGGGCCGGGAGGACCTGGTCGGCGACCTCGGCGGTGGTGCCCTTGAGAGCGATCTTCTCTTTGGCGGAGAGGATCCGGCCGACGAGGCCGGTGGCGCTGGTCAGGGAGAGGGCGCCGGCCATGTTCTGGCGGGTGCTGGAAATCGGGCCGGGCCGGGTCATGGACAGCAGCGTCACGGCGCCGTAGGCGGCCGTGCGCAGCGTCGACTGCTCGTCGCTGGTCAGGGTGATCGAGGCCTCGGACATGGATGCTCCTGCTTTCTCTCGGTGTCGCAGCCGGCGGTTTCACCGAACTACTTGAATCTCATGTAACTCGATGATCGAGCTACTTATAGTTTGGCCGAAGAGTATCTTGAGTGTCAAGTTGACTGTGTCACACCCTCTCGCCCGTGTCGATGCGACCGCCCGGTCACTTGACTGTCATGCCTCTTGAGCATCATGTATCTTGGATATCGACTCTTTTCTGGAGCGTAGGGAGGTGCCCCGGTTGCCGGGCGAAACGGAGCGGGTGATCGCTGAGCTGGGGGAAGTCACCCAGGCCTACCAATCCGCGGTCGATGACTACGACCGCGAAATGGCTCGACTGCTCGGCGTGAACGAGACCGACCTTCGCTGCGTGGAACTACTGCTCGCCACCAGGGAGTGCTCGCCGCGCGAGCTCAGCACCCTGCTGGGACTGACCACGGGCAGCGTGACCGCGGTGCTCGACCGGCTGGAGAAGCACGGGCTGCTCGCCCGGACCCCCCACCCCGTCGACCGCCGCAAGACCGTGGTCAAGGTGACGCCCGAAGGCGTCCGGCGCTGCTATGAGCTTCTCGCCCCGCTCCTCGCCGACTGCGGCGAGGAATTCGGCGCCAGGTACAGCATCGACGAACTGCGACTGGTCATGGACTTCCTGGGTACCGCCACCGCGATCCAGGACCGCCACACCCATCGTCTGCGTACCCTGCCCGCGCCCTGCCGCAGGATGCCCACTCGCCGCGAAAAGGCCTGACACCGGGCTTTCATCCACGCGCTCTCAAGCCGTCTCCACCGCGTGCACCGTTTCACCGGACACCGAGGCGGTGGCCTCGCACTCCGCCCAGCGGACCGCCGCCGGGACCGCGAGGCCCGTCACCGCGAAGATCCCGGCCGCCACGCGCGAGGCCCTGCTGGACGCAGGGCCGCGTCGACCACGGCGCCGATGTCGAGGTAGCTCTCCCGGGCCGGCGACCCTCCGATGTGGACGGACTCGATCGCGCCCTCGAGGTGCGCCGCCCCGGCGTCGATGCCGGAGTACACCGCGACGTGGTCGGCGCCCAGCCGTCGGCAGGTGCGCGCGATCCGCCGGGCGATCTCCCCGCGGTTGGCGATCAGCACACGTTTCGGCATCGTCCCCTCACATCCACGACGGCGTCGACCCACAGCCGGGCCGCGTAGTACAGCGGCTGCGCCTGCCGCTCGTAGGCGGCGAGGATCGGCTCCCGGATCTCCGCTTCCTCCTCGGGCGTGAGCTCCCGGCCCTCCTTGGCGAGCTGATCGCCGCGGATCAGCGTCATCACCGGACCGCAAACCCCTCGGCCAGCGCCTATCGTCGGACGGATGCTGAGCAACGCGCGGATCGAAGCACGCATACCCACTCAGGATCTGGCCCGGGCCCGCCGCTGGTATGCCGAGAAGCTCGGCCTCGAACCGGTCGAGGAGCGTGAAGGCGGCCTGCGCTACGAGGGCGCGGCCGGTGTCTTCTGCCTGTTCGCCTCGGCTGGCGCGTCCGACGGCTCGTTCACACAGATGGGTTTCTACGTCGACGACGTCGAGGCGGCGGTCGCCGGCCTGCGCGCACGCGGGGTGGTGTTCGAGGAGTACGAAGGCGCCGTGAACGGGATCATGGACATCCGGGGCAATTATCCGAGCAAGGGTCGCGGTGAGCGGGCCGCGTGGTTCCGCGACAGCGAAGGCAACATGCTCGGCATCGCCGAGGTCGTGCGCTAGGCCGTTTTCGGCCCGGACGAAACAGATCCGCATGCCGAATTCGGATTCGGTACTTCTGTCCAGCTCGCCAACCGCAGGACTAATACGTATTACCACCTTGACACGACGGCCACCGGCAGCAAACAGTTCAAGACACGTCACCGTCGACGAAGGGACTTCCGCATGACCGAGCTTTCCCGGCGAGCCGCCCTGCGCACCACGGTCGGCCTTGGGCTGGGCCTGGCCGTGCTGCCGGCGACGGTCGTCGATACCGCGAACGCCGCACCGGCCGGATTTCCCGAATACCGTTTCCTGCGCACCACTTTCGACAAGTCCAAGCTGAAGTACAACCCCACCGGCGAGCTGATCTTCCCCTGCATTCGCGGCGTCGCCGGCCGTCTCGCGAACCCCCTGGGGCGCTACTACCTTTACTACGCCCCGCACGATGCGCCCGGTGGCATCTGCCTGTCCTATTCGGACACTCTCGAAGGCCCGTTCATCGAGTACCCGCACAATCCGGTCGTCAAGAATGTCTGGAGCCCGTACTACAGCGTCTCGCACGTCTCCTCCTCCCACGTGCTCTGGCGTGGCGACCTAGGCGAACTGTGGCTGTACTTCCACGGCGAGAACACCACTACGCGGCTCGCCCGGTCGAAAGACGGCATCACCTTCACTTACGACAAGGTCGTGCTGTCGACATCGATGCTTCCCGCCGGTACCACAGAAACTTCGTATGCACGCGTTTTCGAGCAGGATCTGCCCGCACTCGGCGCTAAATACGTCATGGTCTTCATGATCAACAACACCACGAACCGGCGCACCATCGGCTGGGGATGGTCGGCCGACGCCCGGAACTGGACCTTCGCCCAGCAACCCCTCATCCGCCCCCAGGACGTCGGCGCCCGCGACATCGGCGCCCCCACCGTCGTGAATCGAAACGGCTCGACCTACGTGATCTACCACGAGAACGTCGAAGCCGGCGGAAACATGCTCATCACCGAGGTCGGCAACGACTTCAGCAAGCGCAACCACCTGGGCGTGTTCCACGCTCCACTCGCCGGCGCACCCGACAACGGCCGCTGCGCCGCGCCATCCTTCGGCACCATGGACGGCAAGGAGTACATGTTCTACGAGGCGGGCGAACGCCTTGCCGGCAGCATCGCCATCGCACGCGCCGTCTGACACCTAGGGCGTGCGCCCGAGCCGCGTCAGCTCTCGAAGCCGACTTCCGGCGGCGGACGGCGGAAGCCGCGGGTCAGCACGGTCAGGACGACAAGCCCGATCGCCAGCCAGACCAGGCCGAACACCTGCGCGATGCCGTCCAGGTTGAGCAGCAGCCACAGGTCGATCGCGGCGCCGATCACCGGCGCGATCACCCAGGTCAGCAGCGGACGGCCCGAGCGGTCGCGCAGCCAGGTCGCGATCACGCTGAGGTTGACGAAGGTGAACGCGGTGAACGCGCCGAAGTTGATGAACGACGTCGACGTGCTCACGTCCAGCGCCAGCGCGATCAGCCCGACCAGGCCGGTGAGCGCGATACCGAAGGCCGGTGTGGACAGCCGCGGCTGCAGATAGCCGAAGATCCGGGGCAGCACACCGTCGCGGCCCATCGCGTACATCAGCCGGGACGCGCTGGCCTGCGCGGCGATCCCCGAGGCGAACTGCGCCACGACCAGCCCGGCCAGGAAGAACGACGCGAAGAGGTTCCCGCCGATCTTGGTCGCGATCTCGAAGGCCGCGGACGATTCGTCGGCGAACGCGGCGCCGGGATGCGCGAGCTGCGTGAAGTAGGCGAGCACGACGAAGATGGCGCCGCCGATCAGCGCGGTGAGCAGGATCGCCCGCGGGATCGTCTTCCTCGGCTCGATCGTCTCCTCGGTCAGCGTCGTCACGGCGTCGAAGCCGAGGAACGAGTACGCCGCGAGCGCGGCGCCGCCGGAGATCGTGCCGAACGTGCTGCCGGGATGAAAGAACGGTGTGGTGCTCGCCAGGCTGTCGCCGACGGACAGGATTTGCTTGATCGAGAGCACCACGAAGAAGCCGATCACGAGCACCTGGAACGCCATCAGCACGAAGTTCGCCTTCTCGGCGATCTTGATGCCGAGCACGTTGAGCACGGTCGTCAGCACGATGAACGTGATCAGCCACAGCCAGCCCGGCACCGCGGGGAACTCGGCGGAGAGGTAGGCGCCGCCGATCAGCCAGATGACCATCGGCAGGAAGAAGTAGTCGAGCAGCACGGCCCAGCCGACCAGGAAGCCGAGCCGCGCGTCGATGGCCTTGCGAACGTAGGTGTACGCCGATCCGGCGACCGGATGGACGCTCGCCATCTTCCCGTAGCCGGCGGCCGTGAAGAGCATCGCGACCAGCGCCAGGAGATACGCCGACGGCACGGTGCCCTCGGTGGTCGTCGCGACGATGCCGAACGTGCCGAGCACGATCAGCGGCGCCATGTAGGCGAGTCCGAAAAGGACGACGCCGGGCAGCCCGAGACGGCGTTGCAGGGTCGGTGCCACGGCTGTGCTCGTCATCGTTCGTCTCCTTGTCGCGGCCGCCACCGGGCCGGGTCGATCCGGCCCTGGTACAGCGGGAGGGAAAGCGGTGCGTCGGCCGGGGTGAACTGGTCCCACATGCGGTTGGTGCCCGCGGTGCCGTCTCGCCGGACTTCGGCGACGTCGTCGAGATCGATCGTCCGCGCGAGGACGCCGTCGGTGGCGCCGGGCAGCGCGCCGAGGACGTCGCCTTCCGGGCCGACCAGCAGGCTGTCGCCCATCCCGACCGGACCGCCGGTGTTCACGCTCGCCACGAAGACCTGGTTGACGATCGCGTTCGCCCGGGCCAGCACGAGCTCCTGGGCACGGTCGGGCGTCGTGGTCTGCACCGGGTTGAGGATGAGTTCGGCACCGAGCCAGGCGAGATGACGGGCGACCTCGGGGAACCAGGCGTCGTAGCAGATGGAGAAGCCGACGCGGCCGGCGTCGGCCAGGTCGGCGACGACGAACCGGTCGCCGGGGTGGTACGGCTCGTACGGCCGCCAGGGGAAGATCTTGCGGTACCAGGCGGCCAGCTCGCCGCCGGGCGAGAAGACCAGCGCGGTGTTGAAGAGTTCGCCGTTCTCGCCCAGCTCGCAGACACTCCCCGGCGAAAGCCAGATTCCGAGGTCTCCGGCCAGTTCGGCGAGTTCACGCGTCCGTGGACCCGTCAACGGCTGTGCAGCCGCGCGGAGCTGGTCGGTCCGTTCGTCACCTTCGCCATCCACGCCGCAGAGGTGCAGCTCCGGGAACGCGGCCAGCCTTGTCTCCGGAAATCGGCGAAGGACCGTCTCGACCTCGCTCGCGTACGCCGAGATGGCCCCTCCGGCGGGGCGTGGAGGCACCTGAGCCAGGGCGATAGGGAGCGGACGCGGCATGGACGGAAAATAGTCCATCTTGAACACTTTAACAAGAGTGCTCAATTTGATCAGTTTGTCCGGTAAGGTCGGTCGACATGGGGACCCACGACCTGAGCGCACCCGCGCTGACCGGCATCCGCCGGCTGTCCGCCCTGGACACCGTGCGTGCCCGGATCGCGCTGGCGGTCGAACTCGGCCTGCTGGCACCCGGCGAGCGGCTGCCGCCGAACGACGAGATCGCCCGGGCGCTGGGCGTCTCGGACATCACCGTGCGGCGGGCACTGGAATCACTGTCCGAGGACGGCCTGATCGAACGGCGCCGCGGCCGGGGCGGCGGCACGCTCGTGGCCGAACACCCGCCGTCCGAACGCGTCCGGGAGGTCGGCGCCTACCGGGAGTCGGCCGCGGAGGTGCGTGAGCTGATCGACCACCGGCTGGTGCTGGAGGCCGGGCTCGTCCAGGTCGTGGCGCAGCGCCGCCCGGACGTCGACCGCCTGCGCGAGCTGGTCCGCCGGATGGACACGGCCGCCGGCTGGGCCGAGTTCCACGAGCTCGACGCCGAGTTCCACCTGTCCGTCGCCGAATGCGGGCCCGACGCGGCGGTGCGGCAGTACGAGATTGTGCTGCGGGAGCTCTATCGGTTCTACCTGCCGTATCCGATGGATCGGCTACGGGCGTCGAACGACGAACATCGCCGGCTGCTCGACGCCCTCGTCGCCCAGGATCCCGGAACCGCGGCCGCGATCACCCGCGACCACGTCGGCGAACTGCACCGCACGATGTTCGTCGGCCTCGACACCCTGCGCGGCTAACGGTCGCCTGGCGAACTAAGCTTTCACAGCGCGAACGAGCCACCAGGAAGAGGGCAGGATGGGCAGGGGAACATCGACCGAGTCCGAACCTCAGGACGAGCTCGAGAGCGGCAACTCGACCGACATCCGCGCGGTCAGCCGGGCGGCGCAGATTCTCGGCCTGTTCTCCCCGACCCAGCCACAGCTCACCACGACATTCGTCGCGACCCGGCTGAAGATGAACCGCACGACGGCCTATCGCTACTGCATGTCGCTCGTGACCGCGAAACTGCTCGAGCGCACCGACGGCGGCGAGTTCGTGCCCGGTCCCATTTTGCTGCAGCTGGGCGCCTTCGCCCTGGGCAAGCGCGACATCCTGACCATCGCTCCCCCGCACATGCGCACCCTGTCGGCCGCCGCGGACGCGACCGCGGTGCTGAGCCTGTGCTGGTCACCGTCCGCCTGGGCACGCACCTGCACATGAGCACGGCGCAGGCCAGGTTGTTCTCCGCGTTTCATCCGGACCAGCTCCTCATGGGCCGGCTGCTCGCGAACCTTCCCGAGCCGGAGCGCGAGCAGCTGGTCGCCCAGATCGCCGACGCACCGCCGGATACGCCGTCCAGCTCAGCAAGCGCGGCATCACCATCGTCGCCGCGCCTGTCTTCGACGACCGCGGGATGTGTGCCGCGTTGGCGTTGCTGGCCACACGTGACGTGCTTTCGACGAATCGCGACTCCGCCCAGGTAAGCGCCGTGATCGACACCGCGCGAGAGCTGACGAGGGAAATGGGCGGCAAGCCCCTCGACTGACCTGGCGCTGTCGTTGACCGTGAATGGCACATTGAGGGTCTTTACGACCCTCAATGTGCCATTCACGGACCACGGCTTCACCTCACCCGGCGCGGCGCCACACACGAGCCGGAAGCGCAACTCGGCGACGAGTTGCCTTTTGGCTAGAGGAGTTTGTCCTGGGTGATGGGCAGGTCGCGGACGCGGCGGCCGGTGGCGTGGTAGATGGCGTTGCCGATCGCCGCCGGAATGCCGCTCATCGGGCATTCACCGAATCCCCTCGCCCCGAGCGCGGTGCTCACGGGGTCGGGCTTGTCGACGAACATGACATCGAGCTCGGGCACATCCGCATTGACCGCGAGCAGGTACGTCGACATGGTGGGGTTGGTCACCCGCGCGGTGCGGTCGTCGTAGGTGGTGTGCTCCATCAACGCGGTGCCGATCCCCCAGGTCATTCCGCCGATGACCTGGCTTCGCGCGGTCTTGCGGTTGAGCACCCGCCCGCAGTCGTAGGCGCCGACCATTCGCGTCACCCGCACCCTGCTGTATCGCGCGTCGACCTTGACCTCCGTGAACACCGCACCGCAGCTGTTGCCCGGCGTGTTCAAGGGACCGGTGGCGGTGTTCTCCACCGGCGAGCCGTGCTTCGTGACCACGTCGCGATAGCTGATGCGGCGAGACCTGTCAGCCGCCGCGAACAGGTATCCGTGCTCGGTGACGACCTGTTCGGCGGTCAGGCCGTGCAGCGGCGACGCGGCGTCGGCGATCGCAAGCTGGACAACGGCATCACGCACGGCCTTCGCTGCTTTGTCCACGGCCCCGGTGACGCTGGGCACGGTGGCCGAGGACTGCGACGAGCCTGCGGCGGGGTAGCTGGAGTCACCGAGCTGGAACCTGATCTGGGCGACCGGAATCCCCAGCGCCTGGCCGGCGACCTGGGTCATGATCGTGTAGGTACCGGTGCCGATGTCCTGGGTACCGCATTGCGCGACGACCGTGCCGTCCGGATTGACCCGGACGAGCGCGGAGGCTGTTCCCCCGTCGTGTGCGTGCATTTCGGTGGCCATGCCCCAGCCGACGTAGTCGTTGCCGGAGCGCGTGACGCCGGGGCGGGGATTGCGCCGCTCCCAGCCGAAGGCCTTGCTCGCCATCGTGTACGCCTCACGGAGGTACTTGCTGCTGAAGCGCTGACCGTTCGACGGGTTGACGTCGGTGTAGTTCTTCAGCCGCAGTTCCAACGGGTCCATGCCGAGCTCGTAACTCAGCTCGTCCAGCGCGGTCTCCATGGCGAAGTGGGCACAGACTTCCGGCGCCCGCATGAACTGCCCGGCCGGCAGATCGAGCCGCACCCCCTGGGCACGGGTGTGCAGGTTCGGGGTCGCGTAGAGGCGCTGGACCGAGCGATTCGGGTTGTACAACTGCTCGACGGCGCGGGAAACCTGCTGGGTGCCGATATGGATCAACGAGGTCAACGTGCCGTCCCGCTTGGCACCCACCGTGACGTCGGCCTGGTACTCCGCGCGTTGTCCCAGGACCGAGTAACACTGCGCGCGGGTCAGCACCAGCTTGACCGGCCGCCCCAGTGCCCGGGCGATCGCCAGGGTGAACTGCGCGTGCGGCGCCGCCGCGAGGGACGTCTTGCCACCGAACCCACCACCGAGGTACTCACACACCACGCGACCGTTGTCGGCCGGGACACCCACCGCGGTGGCCAGGCCATTCCGGGTCGAGCCGACGCCCTGGGTGGTGACGTGGGCGGTGAACCGGTCGCCGTCCCAGCTCGCGACGATCCCGTGCGGCTCGATCGCGTTGTGGTGGTGCGTGGGAGTGGAGTAGTGGCCGGTGAGGGTGACGTCCGCCTGCGCGAGCCCGGCCTGCGGATCGCCCACGATCAGTTCCTGGTTGGCGGGAAGGAAAACCTCGCCGGGCGCGTCGTTGATCATCGTCTTCGGCGCCTGCTGTGCACCGTAGGTGACGCTCACCATGGTGGCCGCGTCCTGCGCCTGTTCCAGGGTCTCGGCGACGACGTAGCCGATGAGCTGCCCGTTGGTGTTGATCGTCGGGTTCTGCATCGGCGGCGGCCCGCCGCGGCCGGGCGCGAGCCGCGGCGCGTTCTCATGGTTGTAGACCGCGACGACACCGGGTGCGGCGACCGCGGCCGACAGGTCCATCGACGTGATCGTGCCGCGGGCGATGGTGCTCAGCACGAGCGCGCCGTGCAGCATGCCCGGGAGCGTGCGATCGGCGGCGTAGCGGGCGGCACCGGTGACCTTCGCGATGCCGTCGACACGGTCGAGCGGTTGACCGACCGGCTGGCTCATCGCACTCCTCCGAGTTCCCGCAGGTGACCCGCGAGGGCCCGCTGCACCAGGTCGACCTTGAACGCGTTCCCCGCCCGCGCCACCGCCCCTGCCACCAGCGCCTGACCCGCCGCCGTGAGCGTCGCGTCCGTGATCGGCTTGCCCCGCAACGCGGCCTCGGCTTCCAGCGATCGCCACGGTTTCGTGGCGATGCCGCCGAAGGTCAGGCGGAGGTCACGCACGACGTTGCCGCGCAGGTCCAGCGCCGCGGCGACCGCCACGACCGCGAATTCGAACGTCGTCCGGTCCCGGAGCTTCAGATAGGCGGACTTCGCCGCCATCGGCGTCAGCGGTACTTCGACGCCCACGACCAGCTCACCGTGGGCCAGCGCGGTCTCCCGATCCGGGGTCGCACCGGGCAGCAGGTGGAACTCGCCCATCGGGATCCGCCGCGAACCGGATGGCCCCTGGGTCAGCACCACCGCGTCGAGAGCCAGCAAAGCGACCGCGAAATCCGAGGGGTGCACGGCGATGCAGTGGTCGCTGCCCCCGAGCACGGCATGTCCGCGGTTCTGCCCCTCCAGCGCCGGGCAACCACTCCCCGGCACCCGCTTGTTGCACGGCGACCCCGCGTCCCGGAAGTAGCCGCAGCGGGTGCGTTGCAGGATGTTCCCGCCGATCGCGGCCATGTTCCGCACCTGCGGCGACGCCGAAGCCAGCAACGCCTGCGACACGACCGGCAGCGCCCGCCGCACCGCGGGGTGCGCGGCGACGTCGGTCATCCGTGCCAGCGCGCCGATCCGGATCACCCCACCTGTCTGCACCACATCACCGAGGGGCAGGGCGTTGATGTCCACGATCCGGTCGTGGGCCCGGGCGCCGTCCTTCATCAGGTTCAGCAGATCGGTACCACCGGCGATGAACCCGGCCCCCGCCCGCTCCCCGACGAGCCGGACCGCGTCGGCGACCGTCGACGGACTCGCATAATCGAAAGCCTTCATCGGCGGAGCTCCTCGGCAGCGTCCTGCACCGCATCGACGATGTTCGCATAACACGCACACCGGCAGAGGTTCCCGCTCATCCACTCGCGAATCTCGTCCGCGGACCCGGTGTGGCCTTCTTCGATGCACGCGACCCCGGACATGATCTGCCCGGAAGTGCAGCCACCACACTGGAAAGCGTCACGCCGGATGAAGGCGGCCTGCAGCGGGTGCAGCTTGTCGCCCGCCGCGAGTCCCTCGATCGTGGTGATCGCGGCGTTCTGGCGCATCACCGCCAGCGTGAGGCACGACTTGATCCGCCGGTCGTCGACGAGCACGGTGCACGCACCGCATTCGCCGCGGTCACAACCCTTCTTCGTGCCCGTCAGGTCCAGCCGCTCGCGCAGGGCGTCGAGCAAGGTCACCCGGGGCTCCACAGCCAGCTCGTGCTCGACACCGTTCACCTTGAGCTTGATATCCACAGTGGACGCGGTGCCGGTCTCTTCCGCAGCCGATGCCTCCACCACCTGCGAGACGCCGATCGCGGCCGCGGCGGCGCCACCTGCCTTGAGCACTGTCCGTCGGTTCGGTTCCCACGACTCCACGACAACCTCCAAGAAGCGGACTTCCTATTCCGCAGTTTCGCATTGCCGGGCGAAAGGGATCGTAAAGACCAAGATCGCCATCGTCAGCTCCGCCCCGCGAAGGCCGGGTAGGTCACGTTGTCCAGGCCAGGGATCACCACGGCGGCGGGATCATTGCCGTTGGCGATGAGCTGCTCGGCCATGTAGGAACTGCTGCCCGATCCCGGGCGCGCTCGAGAGCACCTCGGCACCGAGGCAGACCATGAGGCCGATGGTGGCGGAGATGCGCTGCCCGGTCGCACCGGCGCTGGGCAGGTAGAGGAAAAGCGTCCTCGTCCCGCGCGACAGGTGATAGCAGTGCGCCGTTTCCTTCGCCAGATGGTCGACCTCACGCACTCCGTAGATGGACCGGTTTGGTGGCGGCCGTGGCAGGTGGGGTGTCAGGTGTTGCCGGAACCGACGAGGTGCGGCCTCCAGTCACTTCGGGGTGTCAGGAGGTCGAGCGAGGACCACCACCAGGCCCTGACGGAGACCCTCGACCGACCCGGCCCTCACGAACGGCACATGATCGAAGCGCACTTCCTGGCCTCTCGGCTCCGACACGACGCCACCTGGCTCACACGCCTGGCCGAACGTATCGAGAACGGCGACCTCGAGCTGACCGCCCGCAGTGATGTCGCCCGGACGGTGAACCGGACGGCAGTACGGCGCGTGGTTCCTGGTGCGGCCGCGAGAGCAACTTCTGCGAACCTGTGCGAGGGGTGGAAGGGCAAGCTCGTGACGCCCGTCCACACCGGAGGTGCCTCCCCGTGACCACCAGCGAAACCACCCGGCCCCGGCCGGAACCCGACAACCCGGACCAGCCGCGGAGCTGGAACTTCGACCCGCTCGTCGTCCTGATGCTGGTCCTGCTCCTGGTGTTCGCCCTCCAAGGGCCGATCCGCCAGGCGTTGTCGTCACCGGCGATGCAGAACTGGATGACCGTGTTCGTCGCGGTGGTCGTGCAGGCTTTGCCCTTCCTCGTCCTGGGTGTCCTGCTTTCGGCGCTGCTCGCCGTGTTCGTCCCGCCCTCGTTCTTCGCCCGCGCCCTGCCACGGAACCCCGCCCTGGCGGTGCCGGCCGCCGGCCTGGCCGGGGTCGTCCTCCCCGGCTGCGAATGCGCGTCCGTACCGGTCGCCGGGGCGCTGGTGCGACGGGGCGTCACGCCGGCGGCGGCACTGGCGTTCCTGTTGTCCGCCCCGGCGATCAACCCCCTCGTGCTGACGGCGACCGCGGTCGCGTTTCCCCACAACCCCAGGATGGTCCTCGCCCGGTTCGCGGCCAGCCTGCTCGTCGCGTGCGCGATGGGCTGGCTGTGGCAGCGGCTGGGCCGTCCCGAATGGCTACGGCCGCCGGGTCACCGGCCGTTCGAGGGCCACGGCAAAGGCGCGGCGTTCTGGGGAGCGGTCCGGCACGACGTGATGCATGCCGGCGGGTTCCTCGTCGTCGGCGCGATGGCCGCGGCCACGCTCAAAGCGGTCGTGCCGCCGGCCTGGCTGTACACCGCGGCCGACAACCCGGCGGTGTCGGTGCTGATCCTGGCGATCCTCGCGGTGCTGCTGTCCATCTGCTCCGAGGCCGACGCGTTCGTGGCGGCGTCGCTGTCCCAGTTCTCGCTGACCGCCCGGCTGGCGTTCCTGGTCGTCGGGCCGATGATCGACCTGAAACTGTTCGGCATGCAGGCGGCAACCTTCGGCCGCGGGTTCGCGATGCGGTTCGCTCCGGTCACATTCGTCCTCGCCGTCCTCGTGTCGGTCCTGACCGGGGCGGTCCTGCTGTGAACCGGCACGCGCAGGCCGCCCTGATGTTCCTGGTGGGCGGCGCGGTGCTGCACGCCGGGACCACCGACCTCTACCTGCGGTACGTCAAAGCCGGCTTGCGTCCGCTGCTGATCGTGGCCGGCATCGTCCTGATCCTCGCCGCCGTCGCCACCGTCTGGTACGAGCGGCGACAGCCACCCGACGTGCACGCCCATCGCGAGCCACGCATCTTCTGGCTCCTCGTACTCCCCCTGTTCGCCCTCGTCCTCGTCACCCCACCAGCCCTGGACTCCTACAGCGGCATGCGCGCCGGCACGGCACTGCCCCCGCATTTCGGAGTCGCCGCTCTCCCCGCCGGCGATCCTCTCCGGCTCACGGTGGCCGACTTCGCGGATCGCGCCGTCTCCGACCACGGACGGACCCTCGGCAACCGGACCATCACCCTCACCGGCTTCGTCGCCTTCGACCAGAGCGGCTCGGTCTACCTCATCCGGATGCTCCTCAACTGCTGTGCCGCCGACGCCCAACCCGTCAAAATCGGCCTGTCCGGGCAGATTCCGCCCGTCCTGCAACCCGACACCTGGCTCGAGGTCACCGGCACCTACAGCGACAGGCAGACCAAAGACCCCGTCAACAACGGCGTCATCCCGTTCATCAACGTCAGCCAGGCCAAGCCTGTCCCCGCCCCGGCCGACCCCTACGAAAGCCTCGGATAGCTACCGGTCGATCAGCGGCAACGCGGAAAAGATCTGGTCCTGCCAAATCAGCCGGGAAGCCTCTTCCGGGTAGGTGGTGACGGCCGGCTCGACGTCGAAGAGCTGCACGAGGCGTTGCCCGGTGTCGTAGGCGGGCCAGCCCGGATCGCCGTGGGTCGCGAAGGCCGTCCACGCGGTGCGCATGCGGGCCGACAGCGCTTCCGCTTCGGCTGAGACGCTGTCGCCGATCAGCATGGCGGCCTGACCCTTCTCCAGGTTGCCGAAGACGAGCGGCACATCGAGGCCGTGACAGGCGCCGAGGCCACCGCCCATGCCTGGAGCGGGCCAGGTCAGCTCGAAGAAGTGCGCACTGCCACCGGCGACGGCCTGCGCCTCGGCGAGGTGAAGCGACGGCATCCGGAACAACCAATCCGAGTTCACCAGCTCGTACAACTCGTCCGGGCCCGCGTCGGGGAAGCCCTCCCGATACCGGCGCGCGCCGTCCGGGCCAGGTGCCAGGAAATCCAGGGCGGTCGCCGCCTGCTCCGGTGTCACCTCGCCGAGCAGGCCCTCGAGCATGGTGAACAGCCGCTGCTCGTCCCGTGTGTGGCCGACCAGGAGCGGGATGCCCCGGGCGGCGCCGTCGGCCAGGGCTTGCCAAGGCGTGACGGCGAGGACGTCGCCGTCGACGACGGGCGCGAACGGGATCCGGCGATGCGCGGCCTGGCCCCACCGGTGCGTCCACTGGCCCAGCTTGGCGTTGACCTCGTCACCCGCCACGGCCAGCAGGGCCGGCTCCACCGCGAACAGGTCGGCGACGATGGGGCGCAGCCCCAGCTCGGCACCGAACGCGGCGGCGATGTCGGCGGCCAGCTCCGGCGAGAAGTACGTGCCGGGGACGCTCTGCGCGATCGCCCGGTGGAACAGCCCGTCCGCACGCGGCATCGCCAGCAGTGTGGCGATCGATCCGGCACCGGCCGACTCGCCGAAAACCGTGACCCGGGCCGGATCGCCACCGAAGGCCGCGATGTTGTCGCGCACCCACTCCAGCGCGGCGATCTGGTCGAGCAGGCCGCGGTTGGCCGGCGCCCCTTCGAGCTGCGCAAAACCCTCGATACCCACGCGGTAGTTGAACGTCACCACCACGACGCCGTCCCGCGCGAGCCGGCCGCCGTCGTACCCGGGCAGGCTCGACATGCCGATCGCGAAGGCACCGCCCTGGATCCACACCATCACCGGCAGCGCCGCACCCGGGCTCGGCTCGGGCGACCAGACGTTGACCGTCAGCCAGTCGTCGGCCGCATCTTTGGCGAGAACGTCCATGCCGAACGCGCTGGCCTGTGGTGGCGGCGGGCCGTACGCCACGGCCTCCCGCACTCCGTCCCAGGCGCCTATCCGCCGCGGCGCGGCGAACCGCAGGGCGCCGACCGGTGGCTCGGCGAACGGAATGCCACGAAAGACCGCCAAGCCGGCGTCCCAGCTGCCGCGCACTGTCCCGGCCGCCGTGCGGACTTCGGGCATGGACTCGGTCATCATGGCTCCCCCTCCAGGCAGGTACCGCGGATAGTCCTCGCTGCTTCAAGACGCGGGCAAGCCATTTACTGCGGCCCGGCCGGAGGGAAGCAACCTCCGCACACCCCCGGCGTCTTAAGCAGTGATCGACCACAAGCGCTGCTGAGCGGCGCAAGTCGACGAGCGACACCGCGGTGCCCTACGACATTCTTGATTGCCTATTCGGGGCAATGAATTGCCGACTTGGACAGGATGAATCGATGACCCACACCCACATTTCCCGTCTTCTTTCGGTTGCCGCCGCGTCGGCCGGTGTCCTGCTGCTCGCCGCCTGTGGTGCGGGCGGGACCACGACGGGTGCCGCCGGTCCGTTGCCCGTCAAGACCGACACGCCGTCCACGACGACGACCACGATTCAGGCTCCTGCTCCTGCTCCCGCGAAAAATGCCGGTGAGCCCGAAGTCGCTGCGGCGGTGGCCAAGCTTCCCGACGGTCTGTGCAAGGCGGGGGACGTCAAACTCGCGCTGGGCAACGGTGACGCCGGCGCGGGCTCGGTCTTCCGTCCGCTGCTGATCACGAACGTCAGCGCGCTGCCCTGCACCATCCAGGGCTTCCCCGGAGTGTCCTATGTGGCCGGTGACGACGGGCACCAGGTCGGCAAGGCCGCCTTCCGCGTCGGCACCAAGGGCAACGCGGTGAAGCTGAACAAGGGACAGACCGCCGCGGCCGACCTCCGGTTCGTGAACGCCCTGAACTTCGATCCGGCGGTGTGCCGGCCGGCCGACGTCACCGGGCTGCGGATCTACCTGCCGCAGGAGACCGCGGCCAAGTTCCTGCCCGCACCGGGGACCGGTTGCGCGGGCACGGCCATTCCGGGCGAGCAGCTCGAAGTGAAGACGGTCCACGTCTCCTAGCATCACTTCTCGTCCTTTGTGGATGGTTGGCTGCCGTCGCACCTTGTGCGCGAATGGCGGGTCGACAGACTGTCGACAGACTGTCGACGGGCTGTCGACGCAGGCTGCGAGGCTCTGTCGCGACCGGGGAGGGCTTCTCCCTGCCACCCGAATATTCCGAAGGGACATGATGAGACGCGGAATCCGAGGACTCAAAGTGGTCGTCGCGGCCGTCGCGGCCGGCATCGCGCTGCTGGCCGGCGCGCCGGCCGCGAGCGCCGCACCGGCCCTGCGCCCGTTGGACGTGAAGAGCGCGGTCTGGGGCCAGCTGCACAACGGGGACTGCCAGCAGGACAACGGCACCATCGTGCTCCGCTCCGACGGAACGGGCACCTTCAGCGCGACCACGCTCACCTACCAGACGCACTCCGGCGACGTCTGGCACACCGACCTCGACTTCTACACGACCGCCGGGACCCACCTGTTCTCCAGGGGGACGTTCGACAGCCCGACGATGAACGACGGCAACCCGCCGCCGAAGTACAACTGGTTCAGGAACTTCACCTATGACGCGTCGCTCTACGGCGCCGTGAACATCTTCAAGACCAACCAGCACTACAGCTGCTGACCCACCACGGGACGCGGCCCGGCGACTGTGCCGGGCCGCGTCCGTCCGGGTGACCTTGGTATCAGGCCGCGCGTTCACCGCCCCTTGATCGGCGTGGAACGCAGACTGGTCCGGATTCCGGACATGCGGTGGCCGGAGTGACCGACATCGGCTTTCGGGTCCTGGGTCCTTCGGAAGTCATTGCAGGTGACCGAGTTGTCGACGTCGGCGGGCCGCGGCTGAGGACCGCGCTGGCCCTGCTGGTCGCCGAAGCCGGTCACGTCGTGAGCGTGGCGGCGCTGGTGGACGGCCTGTGGGGCCGCCTCACCCCGCCCGACGCCGAGCGGACAGTACGTACCTACATGTCGCGGCTGCGCAAGGCACTTGCGCCCGCAGAGCCGATCAGCACCCGCCATTCGGGCTACGTCCTCACCGCCGACCCGGACGCCATCGACGCCGTGCGGTTCGAACGGCTGGCAGAAGCAGGACATCGGGCGCTCCGTGCTTCGGCGCCGGAGGTCGCGAGCGAGCGGCTGGTCTCGGCGCTCGCTCTGTGGCGGGGCGTCGCCTACGGGGAGTTCGGCGGCACTCCCGCCCTCGAAACCGAGCGCGTCCGGCTGGACCAGATGCGCTGGAAAGCCATCCAGCACCGGATCGACGCCGACCTCGCGGCCGGGCTCGGCCAGGAACTCGTTGCCGAGCTCGTCGAATTGACCACCGCGCACCCCGGGCACGAGCGGCTGTGGGGGCAGCTGATGACCGCCCTGTACCGCTCAGGGAGACAGGCGGACGCGCTCGACGCGTTTCGCCGGGCCCGGCAGGCGCTCGCCGAGGCCACCGGCCTCGAACCCACGCCGGCCTTGCTGGAGATCCACCGTCAGCTCCTGGCCCAGGACCCACGTCTGCTCGCGGCGCGCCCCGCCGGATCGGGTGCCGCCCGCCATGAGGTGCCCTGGCCCCGGCCGGCCCAGCTGCCCTCCGCCGTTCCGGCGTTCACCGGCCGCGAAAGCGAACTCGCCGTGCTGGATGGTCTCCTCGAAGCGGCACCGTCGCCCACCGTCGTCGTCTCGGCGGTGTCCGGCACGGCCGGAGTGGGCAAGACGGCGCTGGCCGTGCATTGGGCACGCCAGGCGCGGGAGTCCTTTCCGGACGGCCAGTTGTACGTCAACCTGCACGGCTTCGACCCTGGCGGGTCGAGGGTGAACCCTGCGGAGGCGATCAGGGGATTTCTGGACGCCTTGGGGATTCCGCCGGCGCGCATCCCGCCCGGCCTGCAGGCGCAGACGAGTCTCTACCGCAGTCTGCTGACCGGACGGCGGGTGCTGGTCGTGCTGGACAACGCCCGCGACGCCGAACAGGTTCGTCCCCTCCTGCCCGGCGCGCCCGGCTGCATGGCCATCGTCACCAGTCGCAACCAGCTCACCAGCCTGGCCGCGGCCGAGGGCGCGAACGTGCTCACCGTCGACCTGCTCGGCGCCGTCGAAGCCCGGGAGCTGCTGACCGGACGTCTCGGCCGTCGCCGGATCGCCGCCGAACCCGACGCGGTCGCGGAGATCACCGCCCGCTGCGCGGGATTACCGTTGGCACTGGCCATCGTGGCCGCCCGAGCCGCTGCGCAGCCCCACCTCCCGCTGGCCGTGCTCGCCGAGCACCTTCGCGGGGAAGGCAGCCGCCTCGACATCCTCGACGGCGGGGACCCGACGAGTCAGGTGCGGGCCGTGTTCTCCTGGTCCTACCACGCACTCGGCGAGCAGGCCGCCCGGTTGTTCCGGCTGATGGGCCTGCACCCGGGACCCGACGCGGCCCTGCCCGCCCTGGCCAGCCTGCCGGGGGTGGCCTTGGCGGACGTCCGCGGCCCGGTCGGCGAACTCGTCCGCTGGAACCTGCTCACCGAACACGCACCCGGCCGGTACACCCTCCACGACCTGCTGCGCACCTATGCCCGTGAACTTGCCGCCACCGTCGAGAACGCCGATGCCCGGCAGAGCGCCACCCACCGGATGTTCGACCACTACCTGCACACCGCCCGCGCCGCCGACGCCGTGCTGACCCCGCAGCCGCACCCGATCGCCCTGCCTCCCGCCAGACCGGGCACAGCGCTCGACCACCCCGCCGACCATCGGCAGGCGCAGGCCTGGTTCACCGCCGAGCACCGGGTGCTGCTCACCCTCGTCGACCAGGCTCCCGCCGCGGGATTCGATGCCCACGCCTGGCAGCTCGCCGCCACCCTGACCACTTTCCTCGACCGGCACGGGCTTTGGCGGGCTCTGGCCGACGCGCACACCATCGCCCTCGCCGCCGCACGACGCCAAGCCGACAAGACCGGACGAGCCACCGCATACCGCGGTTTCGGCCTCGCCCACGACCGGCTGGGCCACCGCGACACCGCCCACCGCCACTACCTGTACGCGCTGGAGGAGTTCGACGCGCTGGGCGACCACGTCGGACAGGCCCGCACGCACCAGCACCTCGCCCGGATGTCCGGGGATCAGCGCGACTACCGCAGCGCCCGCGACCACGCCCAGCACAGCCTCGACCACTACGCGGCCATCGACGATCCGGCGGGCCAGTCGGCCGCGCTCAACCACCTCGGCTGGTTCCGCGCCCAGGTCGGCGACCACCTGCAGGCCCTCACGCACTGCCGGCAGGCCCTGATCCTGGCCCGGCGGATCGGTGACCTCAACGGCCAGGCCCACATCTGGGACAGCCTCGGCTACATCCGCCACCGCCTCGGCGAGCACCAACCGGCCATCGACTGCTACCGGCACGCGCTGGAGTTGTTCCACCAGACCGGCGATCGCCACAGCCAGGCCAACGCCCTGGCGAGCATGGCCGACATCGAGCTGGCCGCCGGCCGGCCCGACGCCGCTCGCGCCGCCTGGGCGCGGGCACTGGCGCTGATCGACGCGCTCGGCCTCCCCGACACCGACCCCCTGCGCGCCGAAATCCATCGCCACCAGGAGGTCGCCGATCAGCGGTCGGCAGACTGTCGACGGATTGTCGACGAGCCCTGCGACTGTGGTTCGCGTCGACCTTGAGGTAGCGCCGAAACGGGACCATCAAAGGGAGAACTTCATGTCGGACGAGCCGAAACCGGGCCGCTTCGGGCGCGGACGGATCACCCGCCGGTCCGTGTTCATCGCGGCGATGGCAGGCGTGCTGGTCGCCGGCGGCGGAGCCGCGGTGTACGCGGCCGCGGTGCCGCAGGTCGGTACGGGCGCCGGTGGCTGCTTCGACCCCATTGCGTACCACGCCGTACCGAACGACGGGCAGGACGACCGCGCGGCGATCCAGGCCGCCATCGACGACGCGACCGGCGCCGGCGGCGGCACGGTGTGCCTCGGCAGCGGTCACTGGACGGTGACCCGCGCCCCGACGATCGGTTCGTACAACCGCTTCGCCGCGCTCGCGACCCACGGCGCCCACCTCGCGATCACCGGCACCGGGCCGGGCACAGTCCTCGACCTGGTGGGCGACAGCCTTGGTGCCACCGCGGTGATTTCGCTGGATCCCGGCGCCACCGACATCACCATCGAGCGGCTCGCCATCGACACGTCGACGACGACGAACACCGACGAGCAGACGCATGCGATCGCGATCGGCACCGGCGTCTGCACGACCGCCAACGGGACGTGCTCGATGCCGGTCACCGACGTCACCGTGCGGGACGTGCGCTTCACCCACCCCCTGCTCCCCGGCTCCCGCAAAGGCGACTGCATCCGCGTGCTCGGCAACTTCCCCGAGACTCCGGTGCGGCGGGTCACCATCGAGGGCTCCTCGTTCATCAACTGCGCACGCTCCGGGATCGCCGTACAGCGCAACGTCTTTTCCCTCGCAGTGCTCGGCAACCACTTCGGCGAACAGATCGGCGACACCGCGTTCGACAGCGACGCGAGTGGCGGCGGCACCGACGACGGCCTGCGGCTGATCGGCAACTCGTTCGCCGACTCGAAAGTCACCGCCTCCGCGTCGATCACCTCGTACAACCACGTGACGATCACCGGCAACACGTTCGCCGGGCGCGGCCTCGGCCTGGACCGCAACCGGAACGTCGTGGTCGCCGACAACACCTTCGACGTCACCGAGGTCACCGGTGGCGCCGTGATCGACAGCATCAACCTCGCCGACGGGCTCAAGATCGACAACAACGTGATCCGCCGCCACGGCGTCCCCGGTCCCGGGATCAGGGTCACGCCGCACTCCGGCGGCATCCCCCAGCAGGTGTCGATCAGCGGCAACACCATTTCCGTCGACGGCGACGCGGACGCGATTTACGGCGACGGAGTGCGCAACATCGGCATCCGGGACAACGACATCACCCTCGTCGATCCCGCGCCCAACGGCTCCGGCATCGCCCTGCAGGGCATCAACGGGCCGATCGACGAGCTGATGATCACGGGCAACTCGATCGCCGGGCCGCTGTCGGCCACGGGCGGCAACACCATCTTCGCGGCGGTCCGGCTGGACTCCAGGCCGACGCAGATCCGCGGCGTGACCGTCGCCCTCAACTCCTCGCGTGGCGCGCTGCGATCACTGCAGTGCTCCCAGTCCGCCCCAGGTGGTTTCCCGCAACCGTTCGTGTCCTCGGGCAACCGGTGGAACGTCCCGCCCACCTGTGTCGGCGCCGTCCTCCAGCCGGGCCAATAGGGCAAGATGGCGCCATGGAACGTGTGCTTGGAGTCGGCGGCTACTTCCTGCGGGCCGCCGACCCGGAGGCCCTGGGTGCGTGGTACCGCGATTGCCTGGGCCTGGACGCCGACGAACACGGCATGTGGCGTCAGGAAACCGGGGTGACGGTGTTCGCGACCTTCGAGTCCGGGACCGAGTACTTCGGCTCCCGCGCCCAGCAGACGATGCTCAACTTCCGGGTCCGCGACCTGGCGGCGATGCTCGCGCAGTTGCGCGCCAAGGGAGCAGATGTGGCCGAGGAGACTCAGGACATGGAGGGCGTCGGCCGATTCGGCTGGGTCACCGATCCCGAGGGCAACCGGATCGAGCTCTGGCAGCCCAGCTGACAGTGTCCACAAAGGATTTTCGTGGCCTGGACCTGCGGATAGGTGAGTCCAGGCCTCATCATCCCAGCTTGAGGCCGTGGCCGGGTCCGATACACTGATTTACTGCGGTCAACACACCCGAAAATGGTCGCCGACCCGCGGTTCCTCGACTAGGCTTGATCAGCACGGCAGGCGGCGACGACTCTGCGCATGTGACGTGTGACTAGCGGTCGAGGATCTGCGCGCGGAAGCGCCAGGAGCGATCGAGAATGCAGGCACCAGGCGATGCCATCGGCTCTCGCGTAAGGAGCCTGGTCACGTTCTCTGCCGTGAATGGGACACCCTCGGATACTGAGGTTGACTCAGCCGCCGTGATAAGGACGCCCTCTGCGTTGACCCGCACGGAATCGCCAAACAGCTCGTCGAAGATGTCATCGTCCATGACAACCACGGTGAGGACTGTCGCGGTCAACGTAAGGGTGTCAAGTCCGATTCCTAGACAGTAAACGGCCACGCGGCCGTTTACACGGGCTGCTTGCAAATCGCGGTACAGAGACCAGTTGTCATAGTCAAGCGGCTCGCCTGAGCTTCCGTCTCGCTCAGGCTCGCCGAGCAATTCCTCGGAGAACTCGCGGACCATACTGCGCCACAGATCGAAATCGTTTTCCGTATCCCACGATGCTACGGATGAGGGCTGGAATTCTCCTGCCGGTATGAGGCCATAAATTCCGGCCGCTGTGGCAACTTTAGCGGGATCGCGCCAGTGCAGGAGGAAGGTCGCCTTACCTGTGTTTCGTTGCCGACGAAGAGTAAGCGTTTCAATCGCCGGCATAACGGGTCGCCGATGCAAGTCGAAGGGATCGCCGATCAGGCTACGTAACGGAAGCTCCGACCAATCGGCGCGAGGCGTCGTCCGATTCGGTGCCTGCGCCGACGCAAGTTCGTGAGCAATGGCTTCAGACAGGTCCAGCTTATCGAAATAGGTGGCAAGCCCGAACGTCATCCGCTCGTTTCCGGGGCTTAGATCGACATCGAGGAGCCGGTAGCTCGCGCGGTTCTCAAAGAGTGATGGCGGGTCGAGATACCGGATGGCCGATGTGTAGCGCTCGAACCGGCGGCCTGGAGCGCGCAGCGGCAATGCCTGGCCTGCTTCCGGCTCGGTGCCCGTCACGATGATCGGGACTCGGCCGTCCGACCATCCGAGTTGAATGGTCTCAAGCCGTACCGGCGCTGGTGGCATCCACTCCCGCTTAGCAATGAATGGTGCCTTGCCGATCCGCGCCTCTGGGCGGTACAGCGTTGCCGCGGCCTCGGCAAGCTCCCGCCGCCGGCTGTTGAGCTCGCGGCGGATACGGCACCACTGCTCTTGGCTGACTGCCACAGGGTCTACTTCGTTGACGAGCGTCGACGTCGAGGGCGGCGAGACTGGCTGAAGCAATTCCTTGGAGAGACCGAGTCGCGCGGGCGCGATGCCAAGCTGATTGATGACTCGGAGAAACGTGTCCAGGTCCCGCACTTGGCGTCGGCCGCTCTCGATCTTGGAGACGTAAGACTGGTCCATGTTCAGGATCTGGGCAAGGTCCGCTTGGCTGACTCCGTTCTCGTTCCGATAGTCCTTCAAGACTTCGGCGAGTAAGCCCGTGTTCAGTTCGACCTCCGTCGCGGTCCTCGGCGAGAGCCAGGACTGGTCATCATGCACGGGTCGGGAGTCCCTTCGCTGGAAATTCGTTCAGGTGCGACGCGTCTGCGGGGGCGCGACCTGGGCTTATGCCCAGCTGTCATGTTATGACGCGGATAGGACTAAATGGCCTTGGACTGGACGTTGGCGAGCGGGCGAAAGTAGTGGAATGAGCACGAACAAGCCTTGCGCTGCCGGAACATTGCGACGCGCACGCCACGACAGCGGCTCCGCCAGGAATCCCGTCGTCCTTGTGCGCCGCGCTGATGTCCCACACTCTGCTTGATCTTAGGACCCGCTCCGCGGCACGGCTACTGGCGCAGTGGCGGGCACCCAAGCCACACGGACTGCCTCTGTGCCACATCTTCGCTGCTCAGAGGCTATTCGCGAGCCGTTTCCGCCTGATCGTCACCTGTAGAAAGCGCGAACCATGAAGACCACCCGGGCTATGCCGGGGCACACGGAGAGTAGGTGGGCACGATGACCGTGCGACTGGCGAGATCTCACGATCCTGCGCCCCCTCGGGCCGGTCAGCTTCCTGCGATGGGCCCCGACGGCCCACGCTCAGTAGTCGTTGGGCCATCGCCTCTGCACGGGAAGGCGTCCTGGTCGCGTTGGGCTTCCCCGCAGCGCTTGAACCCGCACAGCGCCACCAGGGCTTGATCGCAGCGGTCCCGGAGTTGCCGCAGCCGACCTCCGGGACCGCTGCGGACGACTCAGGGCCACGGCCGCCGGGTTCGAGCCCGGCGGCCAGTGACCAAGTCGTCACGTCAACAACCGTTGGCGTGCAGCATAAATAACCGGAGAGAAGGGAACATTTCCGTGGCACAGAACAACAATGGTCTGGTCGTGGCGGTGGAGCAGTTGTCCCTCGTGCGTGGGCGTATGGACGCCGTGCACTCGGATGGCGCCCAGGACGGTGGAGGCGACGGCCACGGCGACGCGGGCGGCGACGGGCTGAACATCCCTGAGTCGTCCTGACCGGGTGGTGGCCATGGATCATGAATTGGTCCGATCGATCGAGAAGGCTTTGGGGTGGAACGGGCCGAGCGGTCTCGGCGTCGAGTTTGCCCGGGGCAGCATGGCCGACGTCGGGCTGTGCTCACGGTTGTTGACGCCCCAGCACTTGCTGGACGTCATCATGCGGCGCAGCTTGGCACCGCCGCAATTCCGGTGCTTTGAGCACGGCACCGAGCTGCATCCCGACGCCTACCTCACGCAGCAGGTGACGCGACGTGGGCAGTCGTTGCCGATGGCCAATATGGATCGGCTGGGGCAGCTGTTGCAGTCGGGCTGCACGGTAGTACTCGACGCACTTGATGCCTTCGATCCGACGATGGAGCTCGCGTCCCGCGCCCTGCAGTGGTGGTCCCGGGAGGTGGTGCAGGTCAACACCTATCTGACCACCAATGACGCAGCCGGGTTCTCACTGCATTGGGACGATCACGACGTCGTGATCGTTCAGATCGCGGGCGAAAAGTCCTGGGAAGTGCGTGGCGCTTCCCGGCCGGTGCCGATGTACCGGGACGCCGAGGCCAACACCGCACCGAGCGAGAACATCGTTTGGTCGGGGACCATGCGTGCAGGGGATGTCATGCACATTCCGCGTGGCTACTGGCACCAGGCGACCCGCGCCGATCGGGGTGAGGGCTACAGCCTCCATCTCACGTTCGGGTTCGTGAAGCGCACGGGCGTGGACTGGTTGACGTGGGCCGCAGATCGCAGCCGCGAGCGCGAGCCGTTCCGTCATGACCTTGACCGATGGAATGGGTCGTGCGCGGCGACGGAACAGCAAGACAGTCTCGTCGCGGAGGTCCGGCAGCTCGTGGCGGACTATCCGATCGGTGACTACCTTGCCGCTCGGGAGCAGGAGCGACCTCCGCCACGGCAGGTCGCCACGCGCAGTGTGTTTGGCCCGCCGAGGGCCGTGCTGTGCGTGGCCGGCTTTCCGCCTCATGTGGAGCGCCAGGGCGAGACGATCAAAGTACGCGCAGCGGAGAAGGAGTTCACCTTTGGCAGCAATGCAGGCCCGGTGCTTGCGTACCTGCTGTCTGGGCATCCGGTTGGCATCGCCGACGTGACGGCAGCAACCGGTGTGGACGCGGCGACGATCGCCGAGCCATTGTTGGAGGAGGGCGTGTGTGCCGAGCTGACCGAGGCGTTGTCCTCGGCCTGCACCGGTCTGGTCCCAATCGGGACCTGCTCGAAACACGCCGTAAGCCTTGGCGTGCGCGGCATCGATACCGCGTACAACTATCAGGGCTTCACGACGCACCGGGCGCTTGCGCGGACCGCCGCAGACCTGCTTGGGGAATTCACCCTGTCTACCAAGGTCGGGTACTTCCCCAGCGGCACCGGCGAGCGCCCGGTGCACTCGCTCGACCCCGCCCGCCTGCGGGCGGCGGTCGAGCGATCAGCGTGGGAGCTGAACCGCAGGCCGGATGTGGTGTTCCTGCATAACCCGGAAGTCACGCTGTCAGAGCTCGATCCCACGGAGTCCTACGACAGGTTTGCAGCCGCCTGCGCGACGCTGCGCGAGGCCGTCCAATCTGGATTGTGCGGTGCATGGGGCATCGCCACCTGGGATCCTCGCCCCGTCGCGACCGCCGTGGAACACGGCGTCTCCGACATTCAGCCAGACGTCATCCTGCTGCGCGCAGGATTATCAGTGGCAGCACCGATTCTCAGCGTAGGCGAGAGCCTGTGTCGGATGATGGGCGTCGACACGCAGTCCCGCTGGGGGATGAGCCCGTTCGCTGGCAGCATGGCTGATCCGGCATGGGGTGTCGTTGATTTACGCGCTTTTCTGGCGGGCGGTCAAGACTGCTCCATGCCACAAGTGGCGTTCCGTCTGGCCTATGAGTTGCCGAGCGTCGCGCGGGTTGCGGTTGGAACTAGCAACCCGGCGCACCTACGCGAACTCGTCGCGGCGACCGCCTTGCGTCTCAATTCTGCAGCGCTCGTCAGATATCGGGAACTGATCAACGAGGCGCCTTGATGAATGACCGGTCATCGCTGGAGATCGGCGACGATCGCGGCTGTCTCACCGGTGACGAGGTCCCGTAGCTCGCCAGGTAGCAACGAGTCCTTGAGAATCTTCGCGCAGCAGAACAGCGCCATGAGCTTGCCCGGTCGCGACTCCAGATCAGCGCGTCGCTCCTGCCAGACTCGCTCGGCAAGTCCGGGGATCCCCAGCGAACTGGCCCACAGATTCGCTGAATCCAGCCCGCGCGGGGCCATCCCCCAATCTTCCCAATCGATGATCCAGCATCCAGGCCATGTCACGTTCGCCCAGCCCATATCCGCGTGCGCAGGCGCCCACGGCTCAGTGAGCGTTGTATCGACCTGCCCGGGGAAAGCGCGCTCGATCTCCTGCGTCACCAGTGCCTGCGTGATCATCTCGGTGTCCGGGGTAGCGATCCGGGTCGTGCGCTGCCGGGAGAGAGCATCCAGCGACGCGTTGAACGTGGCCCACCACGTCTCGGACAACGACACATCGCGGATCATCCGCCGCTGAAGGGGCGCATCGGAGACGAAGTCGACCTCATCAGCACGCCAGACCGCCTGAGCGTCGGGCTCGTACCAACTCAGCGCTGCGTACCAAGCAGGCTTCGCGATGTCGCTAAGCAGATTCGCCGCCTCCATGCCGTCCGCCGCCTGCCCCTGGGCGACGATCTTGGCTCGCGACCGGACTTCGATCCGCACCCAACTACCGCGATCACTGCGAGCACCGACGGAGCGTCGCTTACGCGCCACCGTCGCGCGATCTAGCACCACACCCAAACCAGCTTCGACGCGGCTCAGCACATTTTCGACAGACTCTTTCCGCAGGTCACGCAACTGAGGAGGGGAAGCAAGGGTGACGTCGGCCATACCGTTGACGGTATCAGCCCGCATGATCAATACCGTCTCGTCCTGGCCCCGCTGTGAAGGTCAACTGTGGTGCTGCGGACGAGTAGACCCGGACGTGACCCCAGTCGCCGGTGATTTCGTAGTGGTCATCGAGCTGCCGGAGGCTGTCGATATTGCCTAGGTCTTCTTCGCCTGTGGCGTCGCGGGAAGTCCGGGACGACCGCGTAACCCATTCGATCCGTGCTACCTCGCCGATGGTCAGCATCGCGTCCACGTAGCAGTGCTGCTCGTCTGGTCGCGGCTGGTGATAGAGCGGGTGGCCGGGCGTCAATGCGACTTCCAGCTTGAACGACAGTGCGCCAGGTTTCTCGTCGATCGCGAGGACAAAGCTGTCTTCGAGGTACACGTTCGCGAGATCGGTGTAGTCGGCGTAGTCCTTCATGCCCTCACTGGTCCCAGGTAATCGCTGTGTGGTTGCCGACACTCTTCCTCGCGACCAGGTTTCCTTGTGGGTCAATGCGAACCCCGTCCTCGTTGCAAACCGGTCACTCTTCGTAATATATGGCATCCTGGGCAACGACCGATGCTCTGGGCACGGCGTAGTTACCGGGGTCCGGCGACCTCGCGTACGGCGTCGGCGACGGCGCGGAAGTCCTTGCGCAGGATCGCGCCGTGGTTGCTCGCGACCTTCGCACTCAGCTTGATGTTCGGGTTGCGGGCGGTCACCGCGCCGACACTGGCGCGGATCCGTTCCTGCTCATCACCCTTGCTCCCGAACGACGTCCCCGAACCCAGCACGTACCGCGTCGGGACGGTGATGGCGTCCAGCACCGGGCCCAGCTCGCGCTCGCGGGAGATCCTGCCGATTTCGATGTTGCTTTCGGCCTGCTGTGCGGCGGTCATCCGCGGGGCCAGGCCCGTCGGGCGCAGCAGCGGCAGGAACCAGCTCATCCGCTTGAACAGCTTCCGGATCCGCTGTTCCATGGCCTCGTCGAGCCAGTCGTACGGTTCCGCGCCCTCGACCAGGATCGCGCCCACGGCACGCTCCGGATTCCGGCTGGCCCAGTGCGCCGCGACGAACGCGCCGTAGGACCAGCCCACCACCAGCGCCCGATCCACACCTCGGGCCGCGAGGACGGCATCGACGTCCCGGACGGCAACTTCGAAGGAGTAGTCCGCCGAACGCTTCGACTTGCCGCGCGCCCGCTCGTCGTAGGTGATGTGCCGGAAGCCGGGACCGAGGTCGGCGAGGACCCGCCGCCAGTACCCCTGAGTGGCGAACTGGCCATTGAGATAGACCACCGGGACACCGGGCCCGCCGGTGTCGGTGACCGCCAGGGCCGTGTCGTCGACCGGCACCATGCCGGTCCATTTCGAGGTGGTCGAGGAAGTGCTGTTCTTGGTCATGCAGCGACTATCGGTGTCCGGCCTGACACCACCCTGACACTGCCCTGACACGACTAGGCCAGCTTCGGGCGCAGGGCGTCGACGACGAGGTCGAGCAGCCGGCCGGTCCGTTCCGGGGTGTGGCTGCTCGACGTGGAGAGGAACACGCCGAGCAGCATCATCGTGACGTCCTCGGGGTCGGCGTCGGCTCGGAGAGTGCCCGCGCGCGCTCCGGCGGCGAGGATCGTGCCGATCGCCGCGGTGATGCGCTCGCGCGTTTCCGGCGTCGCGATCCGTCCTGAGGCCAGGCCGGCGCGGAGGATGCCGGCCATTCCGCGCTTGGTTTCGACGAAGGCCGCGTAGCGATCCATCCAAGCGCGGAGGGCAGCGTCGGGCGAAAGCTCCTCGATCAGCGCCGGGGCGCTGGTGGCGACGTCGTCGAGTTCGGCGGCGTAGGCGGCTTCGACGAGCGCCTCGCGGGTCGGGAAGTGACGGTAGAGCGTGCCGATCCCGACGCCGGCCTCGCGGGCGATGGCTTCGAGCGGACCCGTGCCCTCACCGGCGGCGAAGGCGGCCCGCGCGGCAGCGACGAGCTTCGCACGGTTGCGCCGCGCATCGGAGCGGACCGGACGGTCAGTGCCCGCCGGATCGAGGTTCGCCGGTTCAGAAGGCAAAGTGGAGGAACCTCCGGTTGTGCTACGGTGGCCTTAACGGAGGTTCCTCCGCTTCCCTATCGTCGCACGATCGCGGGAGTGTCATGTCACCCTCTTCCACCGAGACCCGAGACCAGCCCCGTCCCGGCGGTCCCGGCCCGCTCGCCGGCCGCACCGTCTCCCGCGTCGGATACGGCGCGATGCAGCTCGCACGCCTGCACGGCGACCGCACCGCGGCCGTCGCGGTCCTGCGCCGCGCGGTCGAGCTCGGCGTCGATCACGTCGACACCGCCCAGTTCTACGGCGACGGTTTCGTCAACGAGGTCATCCGCGAGGCGACCCGGCCCGAGGACGACCTGCTGGTCGCCAGCAAGGTCGGCGCCGACCCCGACCCCGGCGGCGCGATCCCGATTCGTCCCGCGCAGCGGCCCGAGGAACTGCGAGCGAGCGTCGAGGACAACCTCAAGAGCCTCGGGCTCGATCGGATCCCGCTCGTGAACCTCCGCCGCATGGACGCCCGGCCGGGGCTGGCGGCCGAGGGCGAGCAGGTGGTCGACCTCGACGACCAGCTCGCGGTGATGACCGCCCTGCGCGACGAAGGAAAGATCGGCGAGATCGGGCTCAGTGCCGTCACCACGGAGATCCTGCGCCGGGCACTCCCGGCGGGCATCGCCTGCGTGCAGAACGCGTACAGCCTCGTGGGCCGCGGCGACGAAGACATGCTCGAGCTCTGCGTCGCGGAAAACGTCGCCTGGGTGCCGTTCTTCCCGCTCGGCGGCGCCATGCCCAGCCTGCCGAAGGTGACCGACGAGCCTGCGGTGCACGCCGCCGCACAGTCCCTGGGCTGCACCTCGTCGCAGATCGGCCTGGCCTGGCTGCTGCATCACGCCCCGAACGTGCACCTCATCCCCGGTACCGCAAGCGCGGAGCATCTCGAGGAAAACGTTGCCGCGGGCGGGATCGTGCTCGACGACGCGACGCTCGCGACCCTGGACGCGGTTCCGACGCGCCCGATGAACCTCACCGTCGGCTGATCTCCAATCCCCGGAGAAGCAGTTCGACCAACCGGCGGGGGTCGTAGCGGGGGTCGCTGTCCCGTCCGATGCAGAGGTTTCCGATGCCGCGCATCAGTTCGTAGGCCTGCGTACCGGTCCTGATCTCGCCGGCGCCGACCGCAGCCTCGAGCAACTGCGCGCAGACGGGCACCAAGCGGTCGAGGAAGTAGGCGTGCAGCGCCTCGAAGCCGCTGCTGTCCGATTGCAGCGCGTTGGCGAGCCCGTGCTTCGTGACCAGGAAATCGACGAAGAGGCCGACCCACTCACGAAGTGCCGCGAGCGGAGAGCCGGCACTGGCCAGCAGGGCCGGGCCTGCCTCCGCGCAGGCCTCGACCTGATGCCGGTAGACGGCGACGACGAGATCCGCCCGCGTCGGGAAGTGGCGATAGATCGTCCCCATCCCGACGCCGGCCTTGGCCGCGATCTCCCGGATCGGCGCGTCGACACCGGAGGTGACGAACACCGCCGCGGCGGCGGCAAGCAGCGTCTGCTGATTGCGCACGGCATCGGCCCGCTTGCTTCGGGCCGGCACCTCCCCAGACTGGCTTGGCGTGGGCACCACGTGCTCCTCCCGGACGACCGTTGACAAAACGGAACACTGTTCCATATAGTTCCGGAACAACGCTCCGCTTGAGCGTAACCGAAGCTGAAAGGGAATACACCCCATGACCCCAGCAACCGTCCTCTCGGTCGGTCCGGTGGTGCTGCCCACGCCCGGCCGCGCCGTGGATCTGCAGGTGCGCGTCTCCGCGCCGGTGACCGGCAGCGAGCTGCCGATCGTCCTTCTCTCCCACGGCCAGGGCTACTCGAACAACCTCTCCTCGCTGAACGGCTACGCCCCGCTCGCCGACTTCTGGGCGGCGCACGGATTCGTCGTCATCCAGCCCACCCATCTGAGTTCGAGGACGCTGAACCTGGCTCCCGACACCCCCGGCGCGCCGCTGTACTGGCGATCGCGGGCCGAGGACATGACGCGCATCCTCGACCGGCTCGACGAGATCGAGGCCGCCGTCCCCCAGCTTTCCGGGCGCGTGGACCGAAGCAAGGTCGCCGTGGCCGGGCACTCGATGGGCGGGCACACCGCGAGCCTCCTGCTGGGCGCACGCCTCACCGACCCCGACGACGGAACGGAAGTGAACCTGGCCGAGCCCCGGATCACGGCGGGCGTGCTGCTCGCCGCGCCCGGCCGAGGAGGCGACGCCCTCACCGAGTCCGTTGCCGAGAACTACTCGTTCTTCTCGACCACCGACTTCTCGCGGATGACAACGCCCACGCTCGTGGTCGCCGGCGACAAGGACACCTCGACCCACCTGACCGTGGTCGGCGCCGACTGGCACGCCGATCCGTACTTCCTCTCCCCCGGCCCGAAATCCCTGCTCACGCTGTTCGACGCGGAGCACGGGCTCGGCGGGATCTCCGGCTACGACGTCGCCGAGACCACCGACGAGAACCCCGCGCGAGTCGCCGCGGTCCAGCGGCTCACCTGGGCCTACCTCCGCACCGAGTTCCGCCCCGGGGACTCCGCCTGGCAGACCGCGCGTGACGCGACGACGACCGGACCCGACCCCCTCGGACGCGTCGAATCGAAGTAAACCCTGGAGGCCAGGCGTTTTGTCCTGCGCCGACTTGGGCATTCAGTCTGTGAACGGAGTGAGGTAGGAGCTAGCGGGGTACGTGTGGACAGGCAGACATCTTCCGGCGCTGACGATCGCGGCACGGTCGCGGGTGGGGCGTGGGCTGACGACGTCGACCCGCCGGAGCGAACGCTGGCGAGGGTCTTCGCCGAACTGGACGACCTGGACAGCCGTATTTCGGCGCATCGCCGCCGGGTGCGGGAAAGCCGCGACCACCCGCGTTCGGCCTGACCTGCGTACCCCAGTCCACTGTGGAGCGTTCTGGAGCGCCGTCGTGAGCGGCCGCTCCCACAGGCGGATACACTGACTCCGTTTCGCCCACGTTCGCATGATGGGGATGACCTGTGCCGGCTGACCACGACGACCGCCCCCGGCTGCGCAAGGATGCCGAACTCAACCGGCAGCGCATCCTGGCCGCGGCCCGGGAGGTGTTCCGCGATCGCGGGGTCGCCGCCACGCTCAACGACATCGCGCACCATGCCGGCGTGGGCGTCGGCACCGTGTACCGGCGCTTCGCCGACAAGGAAGAACTGATCGACGCGCTGTTCGACGACATGGTCGAGAAAGTGGACCGTGCCCTGCACGAAGCACTGACCGAAGCGGACGCCTGGGTCGGGCTGACCACGGCGCTGGAAAAGGTGTGCGAGGACCAGGCGTTCGACCGGGGACTGCGCGAGGTGATGCTCGGCACCGGTCGTGGCCCGCAGCGGCAGCGGCAGGTGCGCGCCCGGGTGGACACCGCGGTCGACATCCTGATCGCCCGGGCGCAGCAGCAGGGCATGTTGCGGCCGGACGTCCTCCCGACCGATTTCCCGATCCTGCAGCTGATGGTCGGCGCGGTCACCGACCACACCGGAGCACCCGAGTTGTGGCGGCGCTATCTCGGCATCATGATCGACGGCCTTCGTGCCCGGCCGGACACGTCGACGCTGACCGCCGGCGGCGACGCATCCCATCAGGTCGTCGAGTCCGTGATCATCAGCAGCAGTACCCACGCGGCCCAGGACCGGGAACGGGGCCGGTAGCACCGGGCCGCGTGGGCTGCCGCCGATCAGGAGGACGGACCCCAATCGGCCGGGCTGGTCCGGAAGGTGCCGGGCGCGGCCAATGGCAGGTTCAAGGTCGACGCGAAGACCGTGTTGTGCTGAACGGTGTAGACGCCGCCCGCCAGGTTGGCCAGTTCCTGCGGAGTCGGCACGACCGGCAGGTGGAAGTTCGCCGGCGCCTGGCTGTTCAGCACGAGCTGGATTCGCTCGCCCGCGTCGATCCGGGTGAAGTTCGCGAGCAACGAGATGTCGTACCGGGTGACCTTGCCGGGCACGACGGGTTGCTGGGCGGCTTGGGTGAACGGGTGACTCGGCTTGAGCAGGACGTCGTTGCCGCCGTACCAGCTGGTGGCCGGGTCGAGCCGGCGCTGGCTGCCCAGCAGCGCCCCGTCGGCCTGCTTGACCACGCTGCCGTCGGCGGCGATGACGTTCAACGTCGCCGTCAACTCGACCTCGCTCGCGGTCGATGCCGCATACACGGTCACATTCGACGGGCCGTCCAGCACAGCCGGACTGGTCAGCGGCGCGCTCGTGTAGCTCAGGGTGTTCGCCGCAGTGGCCGGTGCCCAGCTGAGCGAGTCGGCTCCGGTGGCGGGCTTGGCCGTGCTCAACGTGCCGTCTCCGAGGTAGTAGCCGGCCGCACCGCGCGCCGGTGGCCAGGCGGCCGTGTCGACCCAGCGGGCGGCCTTGTTCTCGAAGATGTGCAGCGGCGCCGGAGTGTCGGCCATGCCGGTGCGGCGCCCCTTGAGCCAGGTGTCGAACCACTCGAGCCGCAGGTTCTGCAGCGTGGTCCCGTTGACGTTCTCGCCGTGCGTCCAGGGCCCGACGATCGCCTGATACCGGCCGGTCGTCGGCTCCCCGGCGGTGATCGGGGCGGTCAGCGGCCGGTGGAAAGAGGCATTCTGCGCGGCGACGTAGGCGCCGAGGTTGCCCCCGGGGAACAGGTCCCGCCACCCGGCCTCGGACAGCGCGGGCACACCGTTGGCCACGATCGCGGGCATCAAGTTCTGGACGTTGAGGCGCTGCCAGTATTCGTTGTTGTACGAACGCGGCCCGCCGTTGGCCTGCTGCGCGATGGTGACCGACTGCGGGTCGGTGGCCGGGTCGTCCTCCGGGCCACGGGGCTCGGCCCGCGCGATACCGGCGACGAAGGCCGTCGGGATGCCACCGTTGCCGGTCAGGTCGTTGTAGAAGTCCGAGTCGGTGCAGAACGGGGTGATCGCCTTGAGGGCGGAGTGGGGGCCGACAGCCGCGGCCGTGAACCACTGGTTGACGCCGAGGTAGGAGCAGCCGTCCAGACCGACGTTGCCGTCGGAGCCGGCGAGCGTGTGCGCGGCCCAGTCGACCAGCTCCGCGCCGTCACGCCCCTGGCGCAGCCCGAACCAGGACACCTGCCCGCCGGAAGCCCCGGTGCCACGGACCGCAGAGGCGACGTAGATGTATCCGCGCTGCACGAAATAGTTCCCGTTGCTCGTCGGGTCGGATCGCCCCGCGCCGTAAGGGTTCTGGGTCAGCAGAACCGGGAACTTGCCGGTGGCGCGTGCGCCCGTGGCCGGATCGGTGGGGTACACGACCCCGGCCGAGATCAGCACCCCGTCGTCCATGCGCACCGACACGGTCGCCGGCGCGCTCACGCCGTAGGAGGGCGGGCCGGGTTGCCAGGGGCCGGCCGTTCGCGGTGCGGCGCTCGCGACCGGCGCAACCGTTGCGGCGACCAGCCCCAACCCCGCGCCAAGGGACAGCAGCCTGCGCCGGATCACCGTTCGTTTTCCCATGCTGGGCTCCCTCGCCCTTGTCGATCGACGGCCACCCTGACCACGAATCGGATGCACCGTATCCGATTAGGCGGACACCTGTCGACAGACCAAAAAGACCATCTTGACGTTAACCGGAGCACTTCGATCCGGTTAACGGTAGAGATGGGATGTCGGGGCCCGAATTCACCGCCGGGTCGAGCCGACGTCCATCTTCAGGAGACAGAACACGTTGCCTTCCGGGTCCTGCAGCACGACCCACGGTTCGGTGCCGTCCTGGCCGACGTCGGCGGGCCGGGCGCCGAGCGCGGTCAGCCGGGCGAGTTCGGTCTCCTGGTCGCAGCCGGCCGGGCTGACGTCCAGGTGCAGCGGCAGCTTCGCGAGCCGGGGGTCGTCGCTCCGGCTCAACACCAGGGTCAGCGTGCCGTCGCCGAAGTGGTGGCCGGGCGGACCGAGCTCCAGGTCGTCGCCGTCACGCTTGACAACCTCGTACCCGAGCACCGCGCACCAGAACTCCGCGAGCCTGGCGGGGTCCCGGCAATCCAGCACCAGCTCGGTGATCCGGCAGGCCATCGACTCACTCCGTTCGACCTCGTCGGCCACCGTCGCGGCCCGCCTCGATCCTATGGCCTGCACGTAAGCGACGTGGCGCGCAGCAGGACATTCCACAGTGGACGCCTTCCGCACGCCTCCGGTAGGCGGCCGAAAATTCGGGTACCCCCTGGGCATGACGACCCCTGAAGACGACCACGAGCCGAAGAACTCCGGCAGGTCCGAAGAAAACACCCCCGACGACGAAACCGACGTGCCCAGGGACGAACAGTGAGCGGCAAGGCCACTTCCGCCTCACTGGCACCAGCAGCACCAAGTATCCCGCCCGCCACAGCGAAACAGTGTTTTGAATGGAGTGAAGGCGTCCGTTGGTGCGTTGGACGC
>Ga0307507_10001420_pt1 | contig 53693 bp, 60 predicted proteins | sample 7_EM_MG_FD_207223 | JGI IMG/M metagenome (GOLD analysis project Ga0307507, IMG submission 207223) | Populus trichocarpa ectomycorrhiza microbial communities from riparian zone in the Pacific Northwest, United States - 7_EM | ecosystem: Host-associated > Plants > Roots > Unclassified | place... | reverse complement strand
TATACTGTGAATTCTCAAATTCAGTGGCTTGCCAAGTGCTAATTAAACAGAGAACTCTGAAGAAAAAAAAAGGATTCGCAACCTTTTGTCCAGCGAGTTTTTCGCAACCTTTAGGAAAAGCACAATAAGCATGGCACATACGGTACAATGGTAGACCATCGGCACGCTACCGTACCTACCGTAAACCCTAACTCTAACTCTATCCGATCCACCACCACCGAGCGCACCACACCTAACCTAACCGTCAAAACTTGCTGCTATATCCATCATCATCACATTATCATCATTCCTTACTACTAATCTGAACAACTACAACCCATCCCGTCATAGCAAAATCCGGTGAGAAGTTTTCATATACATTTTTTTTTCCCCCAACATTTTCTTTTCAAGTAATTTCTCCCCTTTTCATCTAAAAAAAACATTAAACCGACTACCAATATCCATACCTCACTTCACTTCGTTCATTCGCTACACTAAGTAAACCTACACCATCTTTCCAATGCAAGAGACAACCGAAAGAAAAGGAAGGAAAGCGGAGCCACATCAACGAGTTAGACAAGCACACAAGAACAAGCCGATGAAAGCGATATGATGGATATGATGTTACGATGTGATGTGATAGGTAGTTAAGTATCAATCGGAGAGGGGAAGAAGACAAAGCTTGAAGCAGTAGTAGAAGGGAAGAAGGATATATAGAAAGAAATGAGATACGAAATGAGAGAAAGGAGGAAAGGAGAGCAGGATATACACACACTAGGAGTTATTCCAAGTAGAAGAAAAGAAAAGAAAAGAAAAGACGAAGTTTTACCTTTAGAGATAAACAAGAATGGTAATGGTAAGAGGCTCCGGGTCTCTCGTTCGCCGACGAGAACCTAAACGTGACGGAAATGGGAAATATGAAAAAATATGTAAAATCGGCATACAACCCCTTTAACGAGGAAAAAAAAGACAAAAAAACATGAGGAAAACAGAAGGGTGAGGAAGGAAGAAAGTAAAGGAGAAGGGGCCATAAAATAAAAAAGGAAATCAATCGCGCAGGTGAAGAATTGCAAAATACGCTACTAAGAATTCATGATCATGAAGAATAACGCCCCCAGAACCCCGGATTGATGAAGAAAACGTAAACGAAAACGAGACAAATCGAAACATAACTCAGCCTAGCCAGAGGAGATAGTGAGATCGATAACATGGCAATGTCCCCCCTTCTCCCTTCCTTCGCCCCGCCCATAAGCCCGACCCTCCTTCTGTTGCGGGCGCAACAATAATTCAAAACTGAAACCGTAGAACTGTACACGAAACTCTTTTGTTATGGGAGTGGCGAGTTCGCTGCTTTTCTTCCGCTGGGTAGTGTTCCTCCTCCTCCAGCACTCCCTATGGAGTTTTTGCTCAGTTTTCGCGTAAGTTTAGCGTAATCTATGGGAAAAGTCAGATATTTCCGCCCCCGCATTAAGAACCTCTCCAACAGAACCAAGAGTCACATACGCAAACCACAGGCATTACACAAAGTTCTCGCGCCATCTGGGCCCCGTCTCCATTCGGGTGTCTCAGCCCTTTGACAGCTATGGCATCGTCCGGGCGGTGCGGCGCGCTAGTATAAATTAGATATTAAGCATAATCAGGGAATTCTGTGGCCACTCACGCCTCTCCGCATTTTCTTCGTATCGGGCTGTTGTGATCCATTCGATCGGGTATCGTCAGCATACCCATGGTTGTCGTCGCCTCCGTACTCTGACATATGACTCGAATTCATTTTCTGAGCATTCTGCTCGGCATACTCCTTAGCCGATAGATCCTGGAATGCCTGTTGACAACTTTGCAATGTCTCCGTAATCTGAATTGAGTATCGCAACGCGTCGTCAAAGTAACGTCTCGAAGATTCAAGCCCCGCTGAATGCGTCTGTCCTCCCTGCAAAAAATCTTGGCATTGCTGTATTATATGATATATTTGGGAAGAGTTCTCCTTGGTCTGGATATCATTCATTAGCTTCACCGTTCGTTATACTCAAATGCCGAATTTTTTACAGCCAAGACTTACCGATTCAAGGTCCCGGCGAATGGCCGATATCGACAGTGCCCTTTCTATTGCACTTCCATACCCACTATTGCGCTTAAGCCCGCCCTTAGAACCCGGTGAAGTTTGTGGGGGCGGAATGTTTTCATGGCTTTGATAGTTCGGATCTCGGGGGGGATACGAATAGGAAGGCGGGGCCGTCGAAGGTTGCGGGGGGTAGGGGGGTTGTGAAGGTGGTGGTGGTGGTGGGGCGGAAGGCGCATGAGAGGGGAACGGATACTGACTCGACTGGCTACTGTTGTGATAGGATGATGATGGAGTAGGGGGGTATTGTGGAGGGGAATTGTGGTGAGGCGGTGGTGGTGGTGGGTAGGGATGCGATTGGTAGCCCGAACTGGGTGGCGGCGGATATGATTCGGGTGGCCGGATAGCCGGAATAGTTGGAGGAGGTTGTGTTTGACCATATGGATTGGGCCCAAGAGTCCTTGTATTTGTATGCTCTTGGCTCGGCCTCCTATCATAAGCCTCGTGGTGGTGGATTGGTGCCGGCGGTCCAGAACTATGGGGGGCCGGAGCGGGAGGTGGAGGCGGGGGCGGTGGGGCATATATCTGAGGCCCCGAAGAAGAAGGCGGGGGAGGTTGAACACTCGGTAGCGATTCCGAAGGTTGACTCCGGGGCATTGGTGGAGGATGCGATGCAGAAGCACCGGAAAAGGAACCCTGGCTGAGAGGGGGGGTCTGCATGGGCGAAGGCGTCGTGAATGGCTTATCTAGCCTGTCAAGTAGCGCTTCCTGTAATGAAGGCAAAGATTGCCTTCCCTCCTCATTTCCCGAAGTCCGCCGGGAATCCGGCGGCGAGATGTACCCATTCGTGTTAATGGCCGAAGATGACGAGGGGAATGGAAGTGGTGGGGGCGGGGGTGCAAGTAATGTTGTGGGACTGATCGGTGAGGCTGTTGAAATACTCGCACGGGCAATAGATGGATGTCGCTGGTGGAATTGAGCCGCCTCTCTCGCCGATCTCTCGAATTCCATATAGCTCATTGACGGCAGAGTGTCGCTGTAAAAATTAGAGTTAGATTTCATCTTATCGCTTGCGGCAACGGCTGTAAGGAACAAAAAGAAAAAGCTGCACTTCGCGCATACCTCTGCCTTCTATTATCCGATGACTCCATGCCTGCGGCGGGAGACAAAGGAGGTGACAACAAGACCGTGGAGGGAGTTATGGTGAAAGATTGGAGGTTAAATCCGCTACGGGAATTGAAGCCGAATACCACCGCGAGCCCCTAGCCGATACAAAACTTTTAGATGAGCACCTCAGCCTTAAAGTTGTAGCTCAAAGGCTATCGGCAGACGAAACAATGCAATCTATAAACTTGCAAATTAGACTCCAGCACTAGGAAGAAAAAGACACCCGCTACAAATCAGTCTGAACAACTAGATCTTATTTTATTCTCCCCCTCAACTTCCTCTAGTCACAGAAAGAAGGTAATAAAATCCATTCAACATGATAGCGACATAATACGGACGAGGGCCGGGCTGGCTGAACAAGCTTACCTGCGACAGACGGAAAACGAAACAGAGTACGAGATAGATAGAAGGATAAAAAAGTGCGAAACGAGGACCGATTACGGTAACTTCGAAAAACTCACTCGAACCTATGTACTCCAGGAGAAAGGCCGGCTGACGGTCATATGAATATAATAGCCAGACGATGTTGTTGTTGTTTTTTTCCTCGCGTGGCTTGGTGGTTGTAATAGCAGTAGTGGTGGGTTGAATCTCGTAACTAAGAAGGAGCGGATCGATCTGGCAGACACCGGTCTTCAAGATTCTCAGAAGCTAGAAGTGAGTGACTGACGAACTTTTTTTTCTTTTTCTCTTCGGTCTTCCCACTCAGTTACTAGTAGCTAATGCGAAAGAGTGGGCCAACAGGCTGGCGAATATAGAAAACCGGGAACAGAAGGCTGGCAGGCAGACGAGGGGGAAAGTAGCAGGAAGGGAGCAGCAGGAGTAGCAGCAGGCAAAGCAACAAAAGTGGCAGCAGCAGTGGTAGATGGATGGTGGAGAACAATGAATGGAGGCGGGTGGGCTGGGATTATTAGATCGAGATGACGGCGAGTTTCTTGGTTGCCGTTAATGGTCACTGGTGTGCACACAATAAAACCATCAGATGAGGAGCCTGCGGCTGCTGGGTATTATGACCCCGACGCCAGCAGCGAGAAGCAACAGCAGATTGTGAAGAACTAACGGGGGGGGGTATGAGAAAGGAGGGAGGGAGAGGGGGTGAACAGCAAAGTAGCTAATGCAAGGTGGGCACAGGGCAAGGGAGACAGGCAGACGGACAAACAGACAGACAGAAAGGAAAGCGAAGAGGAAGAGAAAAGGTGAGTGAGAGAAAGCCCGTGAGAGTGAGTGAGTGAGTGAGTGAGAGACCCAGAAGAGGTGAAGAATGGAACCAGAAGCAGACGCGGAGGCAAAGCAGCAAAGAAAGTAAAGCGAGCACAAGAAGCACAAGAAGCACCACCTTCTCTCTTTTTCCTTCCTTTTTTCCCACTTCAAGAAGCAGCAGCCACAATAGCAGGGGGATGTATGGTTCCAAGAAAAAAGGAAGAAAGGAAGAGGGAAAAAAATGGGTGGGACGAGTGAGGGTGCGAGGGAGTGACGAACGAACACAGGCAGACAGATCTTCAGATCGATACACACTGGGCCCACCCAGAAGAAGAATAGAGAAAAAGGAAAAGGGAAGAAAATGGCAAGAAAAAGCAATGATTTACCAGTGGAAAAAGAAAGGAAATCCAAAATAGAGAAAAAGAGATATAGAGGGAAAAAAGAAAAGAAATAGTCCTTGGTGCTAAAAAATAATAATAAGATAAAACGGACGACCCGGAAGGAACGCACTTGCAAGACACTGGGAAGGGAAGGGAAAGAAAAGAAAAGAAAAGAAAAGGAAAGGAAAAAAAAGCAATTGAGAGAGAGAGAAAGAAAGAGAGTCTGCCCACCAGAGACAAGACATGGCAAGACAAGAGAGAATAGTCGAGTCGACTACGAATGAAGCATACAGTATCATAACCTTATGGCACTACTAATGACAACCTACTCCTACAGAAATGGCACAGTTCGCGGTACATGGCTACGATGCAACGCCTTTCCTTCTATCATATGCCAATATAGTACGCCAAAAAGAAAAGGAAGAAGAGGAACAGGCCAGGGAACAAGGGGCGAGAGAGGGAAACGATGAACGGGATCAAACGGGTTTACATCGACGATTGCCTTTGCTATTCATCATCCAGTCCCTGTCGGGCCAATTCTTACAGTACCGGTAGGCAAGAAAATCCATCTATACGGCATTGTGTGGGTGTGTGTCAGTGTAAACTAAGTTACTCTATCGCTAGGCGTAAGGAAAGGTGTGGTGGTGTGTGCGAGCAAGTGAGGGAGAATTGGGGGTGAAGGAAGTGTGTGGTGCGGTGTCTGGGTGTCTGTGTCGGTCTGTGTGCCAGGCTCGGTAACTACTCTAATTCCTGTTGCGCCGATCTCACGCAAAGAGACGAAAGAGCTTCACACAGTATGGCGGAAGGGATTGGCAGGACCGACCAGGATGTAAGCAGCGACGGGACCGTATCGACGGATCATGGGGTTCTTCTCTCGGGCCTCGCAGCATGCAGACGACATTCCAGCCACCCTCTCGCTCGAATCGAACTTCATAAAAATAAATCAAACATGCAAAAGATTACGCTACCGGTACACTACAGTGAGAGAAGGGTACCGGTAGACTACCGTACGAAGATAAATATCAAAATAGGCACAATAAGAGGGAAAAAAGAATTTATATAAATCAGATAGGATTGGACCATCCTCTTCACCACCACCACCCCTCCCTTCATTTACATGCAATTCCTTACTCTCTACCATCCATTCCCCTCCAACCCGAGCTGGTTATCGACCCGAGCTGGTTATGATGGGCTGCTGTACGGTACCGTGCTCTATCATCGCCAGCAGCAGGAGCATCATCATCTACCCCCAGTCACAGGGGGATACAGCAAAGGAAAATAAAAGAAAAAAACTGGACCAGTGGGCAGCAACAAAAGCAGCAGCTACTAGCAGCAGTACGCGCACCGCGCGCGCCATGACGGCGGCCAGATAAAATGCAGTTGCGGATGGGGGGATGGATAAGATGGGGGGGGCCAAAGAGAAGGAAGGAATAGGGAAAGAAAGAAAGGGAAAAAAGAAAGAAAGAGTAGAAAGAGACACTGAACGAACTTGGATAACGCGCGAGCGGAATCAGCCAATGGTCTTGATCGAGAAGGAAATCGCAACAGAAACAGGACGAAGACGACCCGCCGGGAATGGACCAAAGCAGATGCGCATATGCAATCCCTTCCGAGTCCCCATCCGTATTGGACCCCAACTTACCATTCAGCTGGATCTCAAGCGTGTCAAATTGTGAGACAAACAGCGCGGGCAAGAAAAAAGGATGTAATACAGATTGGAGGGGCATTGCCATGCGCGAGTGACTGGAATACCGGAAATCTCTGGAAGTGAGAAACAAAAAGAGGGCTGGATCTGGACCGCTTTTTTATTTCCTGTTATTTTCTTTTTGATGGGGAGGAGGGTGGGTCAAGAACTCTTACCGTGCCAATCCGATACCGGTTCCTATATAAAAATAATACCATAATTATTCCCTCCTTCCCTTTTTTCTTCCTCTCTCGTATGCCAACATAAAAAAAGCAGGGCCCACTCGTGCGTGAGTTCAAATAAAGATGATTTTTTTTGACGCTCCCGTACCGTGCCTACCCTACATCTGACATCTCTCACTGTTGTTTTTTTTTGTGTTGTTGTGGTTGTCAACCTCCCTGATCTGATCTCCATGTGGCATCATGTAAACCCTTCCCATATGGCACTTTTAATGGTAATAATGTGCCCTCAGCGGCAGTCGGCAACATCTAAGTCAGGGTGGATGTTTTGGGACGACAACTAACAACACGACAACTGAGATTTCAGCTTTCCCTGTACCATACCGCACCTCTTCCTCCCCAATTCATCCGCTGTGACAACCGTAAGGAAGAAAAATAAAAAATAAAGAAAGAATCGCCATAAAGGGTGAATTGGTGCGGTATCCCCTCCAGAAATTTTCGAACATGCAAAAACATTTTTCGGCATCATTCTTACTGTAAGGGGAAAAATGGGTTATCTTTGGTCTTTTCGTCTATCGCTGTTTAACCAGACCAGACACGGATGAACCGACCGGTACAAGTCCAGATCTTGAGTTTCCCTTTCTATCGAAGCTTCTATCACATCGGGCCACGCGAAACCCAGGAAATTGGTGAACCATTCTTGCTGTCGATGCGCTGTTTCGGGGAAGGGGGTGGGTGGGGAGATTTGAGTTAGCTACCGGAGTGGGTGAGTGGGAGAGGGAGGGAGAGGGGAGAACATGGGGATGCCCGACGGGGTAAAAAAAAGCAATTTGCGAACCACTTCTTTTGAAAATGAGGACTCACCCTGTCTTGTCTCTCTCTGTTGGAAAGTACTAGTACAGCAACAGTAGGGAGGAAAAGATACGGCAGGGCCATTGAGACACAAGTTAACTCTTACCCTTTGGGCTTTTCGGTACTCACTCCTCTTCCCACTTTGCTGGTGAACCTCTTTTTTAACCTTTTTCTACTTATTATTGTTTTCTCCTTCCCCCCCCTTTTGCTCTCCTTTTTTTCAGACTACTGTACTGTGAAGGGTGAGTGAGTCTTGAGATTTATGATGCTGCGGCTGCTGCTGTACTAGCACTGTGCTGCTGGTCTTTGATAACACCTCCGTGCACACAAAAAGTGCCCGCCCCCTCCCTTCATTTCTTTCTACCATCTATTTCATTTTTCATTTCGGTTCAACCTTCTAGGGGTTCGTTACTGTACAAGTAGATGGTTGCTACTGTGCGTAGCAAGCACCATAAACAGGAAAGGAGCTTACGGTACAGTAAGTCGCAGGAAACTATCACCACCACCACTACCTTTTTTTCTTTTCTTTTTTTCTTCTCTGATGTAATGTTATTAATTTATTGGCAGGAAATAGATGGTGGAGCCGTGGTGGGTTGCTCGACCACCTACCACCACAAATCTGGTGGTGGTGATCTTCCGTCGCGAGATAAGTTATTCGAAATCGCCCAACGAACAAGCTATCATGCAGGCGTGAGATGGATGGAATGATGGGCATTTGTGGGAATATCGCTCACATCAGATCTTGTACGGGAGTAAAATACTCGATGTATCACACTCTACCGTACAGATGCTCGATAGAGAGATAAGCAAAAAGCAGAAGCGCATACAAAAAATAAGTGAAGAGAACACGGGCTGACCATATTATTATACGCACCAGGCACCAAACCCGCACTTTTGATTGCTTGCTGTACGATAACTTATCGCCCGGATGGATGGGCGATAAAGTGCGGTATGTAAGTTATTCGATTTTTTAACGTTCAACCTAAGGTATCATAATTGCTTTTTTTTCCAAATTTGTCCTAACCCTCCACCCCCCCTCCTCCACAATTCCTCAACATGATGGTGAACTGGGGAGGTGTGTCTGTGTGTAAAATATGTGTGTGTGGTCGAAAACAGTTGAATTTCTTTCTCAGCGCACGTCAGAGCAAAAACCAGGCAAGACCAGCGAAAGGAATGGACAATACGACCGAAAAGAATCTAGTTAGAGTTCTCATGCCGTAGGGAAAAAAATGCATGGTGAAGAAGAAGGAAGCATCGGTAAGAATAAAAATTTGGTAGAAACGAAAAATTACAAACAGCCGCACGGAACATCCCATCGCGCCTCGCTCGCGAACACTTTCCTCGCTAAAGTACTTTGCGCAAATCAAAAGGCGCCAAAGTTCCATCCCGATCCCCCACCAGATCCGAGATTTCAGATAACCGGCAAGACCACCTTTGTTCCTTCGCACGCCTTGCCAGCCATGCTGGAACCGTCAGCCACTCCCATTGGCGGGGTTATCCCTGGGGAAAGGCTGCAACGCTGTTGGACACTGGGAAAGCCCCTGGCGAGTTAATATTTATACTCATCCCCTTACCCTCCCCTCCTCTGCTCCCTCCCTTCCTTCCTTTTGTTTCCCCTTCTCCGCCTGTTGCTGTGCTTTAACAGAGACCACCAGTACCGTACCGTGCGGAGCCCTTCCTTCCTCCCTCCACTTATTTTATGCCCCTCCCTCTCTTTTCTTTTCTTTTCCCTTCTCTCATTGCTCCCTTCATCCATCCTCCTTCTCCGGAGTTACCGCCCCACCTTTTTTTTTTTTCACACCCTTTCTCTTCGCTAACCCCTCCATCAACCAACAAATTACCGTTTTCTCTTGGTAGTGGAGGCGGTGATCGTGGCGGGGGGTGTGGGGTTAAAGGAAGGAGAAGGGAAGGGATGGAGGGGGGGCGAAATTGTATGGAAAGGGAGGGGAGACGTGCGTATCCTACTTGCAGGTGAGAAAATCTTGGCATTTGATCTCAAATCTACATCTTGTCATGATTTACCGGTATTTGCTCTTGGCGAGCTACCAAGCACTTGCAGCGAGCCCGGGCGGAATGATGATTGGAAAAAAAAAAGGAAGAAAATAAATAAATAATAGAATAATTTATTGCAGATAATCGGCTGCTTTTATTCTTATTGTTGTGCCGAAAAGCCCGGGAATATGAATACCAGGAACAGCAACAAGGCAAGCAAGGAAGGAAGGAAGGGAGAAAAGGGAAAGGAAGGGGTGAGTAACAGAAAGTGAAGTCAAGTGCAAGATTACGAAGTAAGCAACAAAATGCTCTGCGAGTATCGTACTAAAAAAAAATTGTTATATCATCACCGCCACCATCATAGTCATCGGTATTAGCATTATCGCAGCATCCGACTATGATGCCGGTAGCAGAAGAGAAGTCGAGAAAACAAGCATCGGAATACATAAGAGCAAGAACGAAAAATTCAAGACAACGAGACAGTACAGATATTACGGGATCAGGCCACCCCGACATACATACACACATACATTCTCATACAGACTACATGCCTACATACTCGTACATACATACACACTTACATAGACCAAACAGATGACAGCTCTCATTTATTTTATTTTATTTTTTCCCTTCCTTCCCTTCTTTTCCTTTCGGCAACCACCCGCAACCAAACGTTGCAGGGGGGAACTTGGAATGCGTGAACCCTGAGAAAAAAGAAAGGAAAAAGAAAAGAAAAGAAAAAATGCATGCATGCATGGGGGACTTAAGCGACCGGTCAAGTGGATCTGAGGAAGGGAGGGAAGGAAAGGAAAGAAAGGAAAGATACTGTGCGAGGCCCCACCACCCGCCGCAGTGGATACATCGTTCGTTAAATACCGGTAGGTTACGTATCCCTTCCCGCCCGCCTTGGTTTCTCGCGAACGAGGGAGCGAGGGAGGCTCATGGCGTGTGATGTGCGATTTTTGGAAGGGTGGGGTGAAAATAAAAATAAAAATGAAATGAGCGGAATTATTGTCTTTATGAATTCCGTTGATTATGTTGTGATAGGGGGGGCAGTGGATTGTCGGAGAGTCTTTGCGCATTGCGCGTTGCGGCAGAACACCGGTACTATTAGTTCAGCGCAGGTTGAGTGGCGGGTGATTCTAGGTGCGAGGAACTGTCTGTCTAACAAGTTGAATAGAAAATGTTAGGGTTGTGGTATTCATTCATTAGGAAGGACCATCATACTGTAAGTAAGCGATGCAGGGAGGATCTGGAAAATGGTTGAGTGAGATAAAGTTACTTGCGCACAAGTAAAAACCTGTCCAAACACCCCCAGTTCCCAAAGAGTGCGGCGTAAGAACCTTTCAAGGTGTGAGCGGGTCAACACCCTCAGAGCGAATTCTCTCTCTCTCCCTCAATTGGCCATTGGTCCCGATCGAAGGAAGCTCTAAACTCCTCCATTATCTAATCAAAATTCCGCTTTTTGGGGGCGTTCAGACACTCACCTTCCCCTCCCTCCCTCCCTCCCTCCCTCCAAAATTTCTTGCACTACGTACGGCATTACTGTACTCGAGTACCAGTAAGTATCATAAGTACTCGTAATAATATTTACTTTTTTTTTCCCCACAGGTGCTCGGGTGGAGGTAGAGAGAGGAAGAGCACAGCCTTCTTCTTCTGCCTTCCACTTTATCTTTCCGAATTGGGAAAGATGAAGGTGCAACATTTATTTCATAGCCACAATTGTATAAGCTATTTTTATTATTATTTCACACTTTGCCTTCCCCCCCCCTCCCTAGTGTGTTCTAGTTTAGTGTGTTCTAGTTCAACATTTTTTTACATTAAATTTCATTTCATTTCCACTTTCTATCGTCCCTCCTTTCCTTACTTCCAAGTGAGGAAGGAGGGAAGGAAGGAAACAAAATACTCCAGTGAGCGAATCACTGGCTAGTATCATACTGTGCCGGTAACTGTACCGGTAAAATTTGATCGCAAATCTTGATCAGCCATTTGTCTGCCCCGTGCGTGAAGGGTGGATGGGTGGGTGGCGATGGCGACAAATAAGGGGGGGGGGGGTGGAGGTGGAGGTGGCCTGTCAAAGTCGGGGTTAAGTTAAGGCCCCCACAGATGTTGGACAGCATAGAGTACCGGCGACTGCCTAGCTGCCTACCCCCAAGTTGAACTTTATTTTTTTGGGGGGTAACTGAATAGCGTAGTTTGCAAGTATCATGAATACAAGTAGGAAGGTAGGAAATGTCCATATTATACTTGAGCAGCGCAGTGTCATAACCACAATCACCATAAGGATCAAATTTAATAAAGGAGGGAATTTTTGTTTTTCTTTCTAAGGTATGATAAATCCACCGATGTCGTCGGGATGTCCCCTCCCTCCCTTCCTTCCTTCCTTCCCTCCCTACAAGTTCGTTAGTAGTCGACTGCGGCACTTGTACCACCATACCCTTTTTATTCCACGATATGTGTGGAGGGATATGATACCGTAGATATCGTGGATGGATGCATGGATGCATGGATGGAGAATAACTGTCTGTGTTTTAACCTTGCCATAAGTGCTGTATCATACAGGTGGGGCTCTACAATAATAATAACAGATAACAGTATCGTATCATAGTCCTCTCCCTGCCGATCTAGAGGCTCACTGCTGAGACAGAAAGAACCGAGAATCACCACTACCGCTACCAGCACCATCTGTATCCTGGCTAGCTGGCTCAAGGTAAACGGGTATTATATTGATTGATTGATTGATTGATTGATTGATTAGATAGAGGAAACATTTGAGGTATCATACGGTATCATACCAGACAGGAAAACTGAAAACAACCATATTGTACCTGTGGGTAAATAAAAGAAGCCATTTTTATACTCTATGATGGAAGGAGAAGAAGAAGAAGAAGAGAGAGCTGGAATTTAATTAAATTGAAGCTTTCGTTTGTATGATACGGTAAGTTAACTACTACAGCTACTACGGTACAGTACGAGTGCTCCTACGCTTTCCACCATATCAATACTTGGCATCAAGAAGGCTCACTCCACTATCTTATCCCCTCATTCATTCATTCGTTCATCAATTCATCCATTCAACCGCAAAAAGCAGGGCAAAAAAGCAACCATATAATAATGCAGCTAGAGGAAAAACGGATCGTATCGTATCGCATCGCATCGTACCGTATCGCATCGTATCTATCGGGGGGGGGGGCGTTGCTACTGCGCATAATTATCATTACCGGTAGACTATCATACGATACAAGAAGACCGACTTTGGACAGAGAGAGAGACAGACGGACAGAACAGATGCGCTCGCTCGGTAATCTAGTATTTGGCGCGGCTGTAACAATAATAATATTATTGTCATAATATCATTACGCTAGGAATGAATGGATGGGTAGACTATCAAAGTGACCAACCAAAAAACTATTTTATTTTATTCTCTCGAAACAAAAAAAAACTTGGGCAATTTTACATGCGCAATACACGTCCCCCTCTGTGGCAAGAGAAGATTTTCGAAATTCTTTGTATGATATGCGCAATTAGGTGGCTTTTCCTTTTTTTTCTTCTGGCCCCCGGGTATTATTTGGTATGACGTACTTCCTTCCCTTCTTCCTTCACGGCTTTCAAGCATACGGAGTACATCCACGCCCGTAAAAGCCCTCAAGAGAAGAAATACCGGGTACTGTACAGTACAGTACAGTACTTACCAATGACGATAGGAGGACGGGAATCTTTTTAAAGAACTCCCCTTCTTTTCTTCATATACGCCTCTAGGCACATTACATAAACCCCCACCACAAACCCATCCTCCCCGAATAATACAGTACAAGTAGAGAGAAACGGTAAGCTGGCGCCTCCAAGGGCAATTGGTACAGTATCATACATGAATGGGACTTTGCGGATGTAGCTTGCACTGGCACTGTACAGTACAACACAAAGAAGGAAGAATTCCCATAGCCCACCAGCAATTGCGAGAGAGAGAGAGAGAGAGAGAGAGAGAGAGAAGAATATCCTATCATAACACACATCAAAAGCAACGATGCTAATAATATAATCGAAGAAGAAAGATGAAAAATCGAACCTTTTTTTGTTTTTGTTTTTGTTTTTTGTCACTTCCGAGGAGTTGGTTGAAGGGATTTCCATTTTTTTCTCTCTCTAGTGTAACGCTAAATGCCGTAGCACAAAAGACCGGGAAATCGAAAAGAGAAAAAAAAAAAGAGGGGGGGATAGATAGATAGATAGATTAGATAGATAGTCTAGTAATCAATTCCCGTATCATATGCACTTTGGAAATTTTTTTCTACTCTGTTGGGTTGGGTGGGTTCGGTTGGATTAGGTTGGTAGGCTGGCTGGAAGGCGGGCGGGCAGGCAGGTAGGGAGGTATGATAGTGAGTGGCAAGGCATGGCATGGCATGGCATGGCAAGCAGTACAGTGAGAACCCGAATCCCCCCCCCTTCCCTCCCCCCAATCGGGCGATCTCTACGGTACTCTCTATCATACCATTGTCCTGTATGATGATGATGGTGATGGTGATGACGATGATGATGATGACGATGATGGGAGAGCTATTTATTGCATATGAGGTGAAATTGGAGCGAGGGATATGGTAGAGTTTTGTCTACGGTAGCCCAGTCCTCGGGTGTAACTATAAGTGCGTGAAGGAGAAGGGAGGAATGCTTGATATCTTACTTATAAAGAGGAAATCATAAAGGTTTTGAATAGGGAGAAAGAGGTTCGAGTAATAAAATAAAAAAGAGAAGAAAGAAAATATATCAAGAAGAAAAACAGTTTGCTATGCCAACGAAAGAAAGAAAATAGACCCCCCCGGACAGAAACAAAAAACGACCAGAACGCCGAATTAGCACAACAAATGGACAAACAACCAGAATAACCCTCGACAACACAACTTCCTTCTTTCTAACAACACATTTTCGCATGGCCAATTCTTTGGTGCGCCCATACTCTGTACAATACATTTGCCTTGCCCCCGCTTCACCCAAAGGAGGTGAAAAACGCATGCATTTACCACCATGACTGCTTTGCACAACCTTTCCTCCCTCTTTCTCACTCGCTCACCCCAGTCACACAGACACACACACTTTACTCCCCCCCCTCTCTTTCTCCACATAACGGCCATGTATGATATGATATTTCACTCCACTTTTAGAAAGGGGAAAAGAAAAAGAAAAGAGGAAAGAGAGAAGAAAAAAGAAAAAAAAGTCAAACTTCAGCCTACTATCCCCCCCGCCCATCCCATTTACTGTACCGTACTTGCATCACTATTCACCGATCCATCCGGGAGAGAGATCTGAGGACTTCCTGTATTGGTAGTGCCTCTGTGCCGGAAGCTTGCCGCAGCGTTGCTTCCCTGACCGCCAACGTTGACTCAGCGTCTTCCAAGATCCGCCCACCCAACCGATCCACCGCCTCACCATACTGATTAAGTTTATGGATCCCATCGATTAGCTGATCGACTTGGAACTCGATCTCGCCACACTGCTGCTTGACAAGCCGTTTCGCTGATCCTAGTAGATCCTGCGATTTCGCAAGCGAGTTTGCAAACTCCGACTCTTCTGGCCTTAGCAGTGACTTCTCGAAAAGCCGCACGTCCGACTTTCCCCCGGAGATCGATAGCGTCGACTGTGTCTCTGGTCGGAGAAGCGAACCCCATGTCTCTCTCTCTTCACGAAGTCTGCAGGAAGCAATAACCACACCAGGTCGGTCAGCCAGTCAGTCAATCCTAAATGGAAGAAAAGGAAGACACCACACAGTGGGGCTCAAGGTAAATGGGGGAAAAAAATGAATATCCAGACCACCCCCGACAAATAAAATCCAAAGATGGAAACTCTACACTTACTTTTTGAGATTAGCTTCGCATTCTTCCACCTTGGCGAGATTATCCAAATTGCGGGGATTTGGTTTTTTTGCCACAGTCGGGGCTTGCGAATCGTCCTATGATGACGGAATCCTCAATTGTCAGCCTATCGATCGATTTTCCCACAAACCGGGATTGTATGCGCAGATGCAGACTCACCCTATTGAACCAGCTCGATAGCTCGGCATTCGATAAAAGGTCTTTTAAGACCTCCTCCTCGATTATCCGTGCTTTATGCATTTGTCAACACTTAAAGCCAATTTTATGAAGTACTCGAGCAGCGATCGTGCATATCTAGCCGTGTGAAATGAAAAAAAAAATGAAAAAAAGTCGAGACCCACCTACAGCTCGGGCATTCCCGTCCACTCCGGCAGTGGGTGGTGAAGGCTGGTGACTTAGTGCCCTTTTACCGCACCATGACAGTAGTTGCTTCATTCGCTGGGGCTCCAATAATTCATCCGCAATGTGTTTATAGAACTCTTCGGTTTCCACCTCAGCATGCGGTTCCGCTATTATTTTTTAGCAAGTATACGTCAGATCAAGCGGCCAAACTTGGAAGGATTATCCGTAATGTCATACCAACTACCCCATTATCCATTAAAGAGCTTGCTCTCCTTCCTCGCATTCCAACACTACTCCGTCGATTACCTTGTCCTTTCTGTCGCAATTGCTGGTTCCTCCGTATTATTGGGGTATCGGAGACGGGTAGTACCACTTTCGTCCCGTCGTTAGGGCCATGACCTCCACCAACCGCAGTCGGAATTTGCGATTTTGGTAGCCGAGGTGTAGAGGACGCTGTAACTTTGGGCCGTCTTTCCTCAGGTGCAGGTTTCCTTTCTTTTGATGCCTTGGATGCCTTGGGGGCTGCCTCTTTCTTCTTCCTCTTGTCCCCCTCCTCCTCCTCCTCCATCTCCTCCTCCGCGTCTTCTGCACCATTCTGACTAAGTGGGGTTGCGTTGCTTTTGGTGGCTTTTGCAACCTTTGGCTTGGATCCCACCTCGTCGGGTGGAGGCGACACCATCACGCGCTTTTTCTTTACACGTTGACGCGGAGGATCTGGAGGAGGAGCTATTGGTGCAGCGTCATGCGACAAGGAAACTATGCTTTGTGTTGACTCCTGTCCCGCTGCTGCTGCTGCTGCCGCTGTGCTCGATCGTGTTGTGCGCACGCGATAAGCAAATCCATCATCTAACCTCATTTCAGTTGCAGCTGCCTTTTTTTTCTTCTGTAAAACGCAATCAGCCAATATCCACGATAACAATGCCTCTCTCTCCCAATCGGCCTTAAAACAAAGAAAGCAATGACAACAGCTCCTAATAGCTGCAGTCCTCCCCTCTTCCTCCCTTCGCCAATTGCCGAAGGAGATTATAAAAGAATGAGTGGGTTATATAAAAAAGGGAACCCACTTTTGGCCTTGCAACAGTAGCAGTACTCCCCGTCGCAGGCGCATTCGTCGTAGTAGTGGCAGTAGACTTTGAACTTTGTTTATCCTCTTCGCGTCGCTTTTTCGCCGCCGGCGCACTATTCTCCTTCTCCTTCCTGCCACCCCCTCCTCCCATTCCTATCCCATTATCCTCCAAGTACGCATCACCCCTGCTCTTCCGCTTTGGTCGCGAGCTACTCGCCGGCATCATCAAAGTCTGTAGCGGCCGCTGAACGTAAATGGGCATATAGTTGGTTCCCCGCAAAAACCCCTCTTCAGAAAGAAAAAAAAAAATGGATAACCGAGTCAGTCTGCTTTGTTCCCTTGTCCCTCCCTTTCCCACTCCAAGCAAGCAGCGAATAAACAGATTCCCGAATTAAATTATATCGAGTCTGAAGTAAGCGATAAGCGGTAGCTTTATAATGAGCTTCGAATTGATTGATCAATAGGGCACCGGAGGTGTAGTACAGATCCAGGTTCTGTCCGGGCAGCGAGCGAGCGGGAGCGCGAGCGCGGGGATGACAAGCGGCAAGCGAGGTCCCCTTCCTTCCTTCCTTCCTTCCTTCCCAAGAACAATGAATCCCCCTTCACCAAACAATGAACAAGGAAAAAATGACGATGAGGCTCGCGTTGCGATGGCGGTTGTTGTTGGCGGGGGGGGGTGATGTGTGGTGGATGAGTGGCAGGCAGCTGCAGTCGTGTGTTGTGTGGGTTGTCGCGTTGCTCCTTGTTTTGATTCATACTGTTTTGGTGCTGCGATGGATTGGGGGCACGCACGGTACCGGTATGAGCATTGACGGATGGGCATGCAGTTTGGCGTTTCCGTGGCTTGGCAGTAAACGGTTCCTCACTGCTTGAGTGGCAAGCGGCTTGGCGCATGGAACGTCACTCGATACACCACTCGGGGTTTTGGGGGGAGCTTCCCCTCCGGCGGCATGGGAGGGAGAGGACCCGCTCAGCATCCACTAGCGCAGTGCGGAGAGGGAGGAGTGGTGTATGGAGGGGGATAGGGTTAGGTGAAGTGACGGAAGTAAAGTGTGGTAAGGGAAGGTTACCTATTACCTATTGGCAATACGACAGGAAACGACGGCCGCAAAACTAGAAAGGAAAAGGGAAAAGCCAAAGCAAAACTCAGATTGCTTGCGAGGAACAGTTACAGTCCTGTAACTCATTTCACTGAGTTAAAGATGTGTTCTTTTGGCCTCTATTTTTTATTTTTTTATTTTTTTGCTTATTCCTATCGCATATCTATGCTGTGGCACATCGAACATGCGGTGTGGTATTCGACAGACCAGCCAAAGCAGCAGCGCCCAAGGACGAGCGGAAACCCCGAGAAGTATCATAAAAGAAAGGAGGAGGGAATGGAAAAAAAGTAATGATATTTGGATTGGATTATTCCGTGATGGGAGGTATAGGCCGGTACACTATAGGCCCCCTCCTCCTCCTCCGCCTGGATGGCTGTCATTCCTTTTCTTCTTTTTTTACTTTTTTTTACAGACCCACTTTTTTTTCTTCTTTTCTCCTCTCCACTCTTTTCAAGTACCGTACTCTCTAAACCGATTGTAGCTTTTTCCCATTTTCTGGTCCTTCTAAGCTGAGGAGGAGGAGGAGGAGGAGAGGGCGGAAAGTCGCTCAAGATGTTCATTGGTGGGGGATATAACAAATAATAGGAATAAGAATGAAATGCGGAGGAGGCAGGAGATGTAGTGAAATGTAAATCTGGGAAAAGTTCCGACTGACTTACTGGCTGGCCTCTTAAGAGTGAGTAAGTAGACGCATATAATATATAGTATAGCATAGCGGCCTTGGCTCATCCTCCTACGAATGGCTGGAGTATGTGCGTGTTGCAGCGGGAAATAAGCCGTGTTTCCTGTAAGGGTTTGATCGATATGGGATCGTGATGATCGTTCGTTCGACGAATGAGTGGGACGGGCGGACGAACGAACCAACGAAGATAGATATACGGATAGGCCGAGAGGCATGTATATTAGTTGGTATGATACTCGAACCCCACGGGATCTGGGGAATCTCGCCCATTGGGATAAAAAAAAGATGTCCTTCACCTTGCCTTTTCAATTTCCCGCTAATTGATGATTGAATACGCCTCCCCTCCCCCCGAATGTGGGGATGGAAGGGGAGGAGGAAAGGAAAGGAGGAGCGGAGGAAGGAAGGGAGTACGAATGCACATATGATACATATATACATAGTACCTGAAACTAAACTAGAATGGCCTCACATATCACATCGCAACTCTCCCCTCAGGGATAAATGGTTGAATGAAGAGAGGATCAACAGGGAAGAAAGAAGAAAGAAACAAAACTGCATTTCTATTCTATTCTATTCCATTTCGTTATCCCCCGCCTTGCCCACCCATCTATCAATCCATCCCCTCGCCCCAGCAATCAGGATTCAGGAGTTATCGAAAGGCCATGGTTCGGCATTTGGCTTCCAAGCCATTTCCCGGCAATTGGCAAACACGCCCCCGCTCTTTGATATCATATCATATCAGAAGAAAAAAATAGAAAAATAAAAAATCGTGACGTATAACAAACCCCGGAGACTGACTATGATTACAACCTGGTATCCTATTTCGCAGGATCTAACTGGCCCTGTTACGATACTCGAGTCGTTCCTTCCTTCTTCGGATTGTTTTGCTAGAGTGTCATGCATTGATTTGACTCTCGATCCTATCGTGAACATACACGGCATTTTCATTTTTCCCCATGTGACTGACTAGTAATGGGGGGAGATCGGGGGTTGAGTTTTGTTGGGCTTCGGAGGGTGATAATAATGGCGATAATAATAACAGTAGAGCTAATAATGATAATGCGCAGATCGGGGGAGGGAAGGGAAGGGAATCGAGGTGATTTCTGGGACCTATTCGGACCCTGATGGCTCTGTGCGAAACCCGGTAAGAAGGCAGAGACACATGTTGTGGATATTGGCTTGCCTCGATCTTATTATCCCGAGCCCTTGCTCCTTGTCATACCATATGGTATTGGAAAGTTGGGGTGATGGAAACGCACCAAGGGCGATTGGGGTTGCGTCTTGATATTAATACGTATGTAGCCTGGGGGGGTTCTTTCTCCCCTGCGCCTCCACAAAAGTAAAAAAGAAAAAAGAAAAAGAAAAAGAAATTGTTACTACAGGTAAGCACAGCCTTTCACTCGTGTGTCTCACATGGAGCCCTTAAGGACAACCTCACTGAATCATGTTGAATGTTCCCATCACCAAACTGATCTGGTGCGGTTGCTACTTGGATATATCCAAACCAAAAAGATTAAAAGAGAAAAAGAAAACAATAACAATCATAACCCTCGCCCAATAAATACGCCTCTAGTCAATCAAATATCCACATAATTTTTGTCCATTCCCAGGGCATCGCTTTTATTTTGGTCTAAAAGTAAATCAGAATGGTTTGTCTGGTTGCGGAAACGTATACAGACCACATACCTAATGAGCAGGCGGTGCTAAGCTGCCTTCAATACGTCTTCTGGCTTCCATCTTATCTTCATTCGTAACGTTCTCTTTTCTCTCGGACACCATGGCTGTGCCCGGGCTGTGCCCGATGGACATCCCAACGCGGATTAGTGTCTCGAGGGCTGTGTTCGAGTTATCAACTAGGTCGTCGTCGAAGGCCATCCTCCCAGACTCAAATAATAGGACAATGGTACTTCCACCTATCAAATCTATTAGTCACATTTCTGATTTCGAAGGGCCCGAGTGATATTTACCAAATTGGAAATATCCTAATTCGTCGGTTCGTTTGACTTGCTGCCCCGCCTTTGCTGTAATGACTGTGCTTCCGACCATCATAGCCCCAACACAGATGATCATAACCCTGCCGAATTCTGGGGAGTCGACGGGAACACATATGCGGACATTTTCTCCATAAACGTCCAAGCTGAGGATTAAAGTTAGTTGGGTTCTGGATGAGGGTAGGTTTGGGACCACCTACGCTGAACGAATAGCCATAGGGTTGACGGTATAATACTCCCCCTTGATAAGTTTAGGTTCTCCCATGAGACCATCAACCGGGTGATGGAACCGATGATAATCTTGAGGCGCAAGTCTGAAAATCCCTAAAGCACCCTTCTCATATCGCTTAACATCATCCGGATATGCATTCCCGAGCAGCCTTGCAATCGTAAACTCCCGGCCCTTGATCCATATCTTGGTTGCGTCATCGATCTTGTTATACACAACACTCCGGCAATCTGCAGGTGCAACAATGACTTTCGGGTTGTCCGGTGCTGAGCACGGGCGGGCACCTGGCTTTAAGGCTCGATAAAAGAATTCATTGAATCTATCACATGTCAAGATAAAAGCAGCAAGAGACAGGGGGGGGGGGGGGGTCTCACGTCTTAAACTGATCGAGTGGCAGTAGAACCTCGGACAAATCCAGCTGATGGAAAGCAATGAAGCCTTTAATGTCACGAGCAGAGGCTGGGTTGTCAAACTTCTTTCCTTGTTTAACGCTAAGGGAATAGAGCAATTTTTTAACTGAAAAGTGACAAATTAGTATCCCCTTCATTATGCATAGAGCTGGTATTTGGGGTCCTCGTACTCTTTTTATTTTCCATACTACTGCTACTAAGACCCTTGTAGAGCAGTCTGATGCCAAGTCGGACATACACGCTCATGCGCTCCTCTTGGATTTGCCCAGTTATTCTGTCTTGGACAAGAATGTTGGCCGAGTTAGCACCTAGTTTGTAACCTCCGTATGAGATTTTTGATATAACCTGCAGAGTCTCAGTCCCGTGCTGTTGGAAAACCATGAGGCTCTGTACAAACCTTAGAGTACCATTTGCGCTGTGCCTGGCTTGATGTGACAAATCCTCCCATCACAAGTTTGTCGACTTGTCGCCAATCTTGTGATGCACACGTCGCAAGATGGGTGACAATGTCGACCTCGGAACGCTTGTTGAGCCTTGGCTGGTGACAGAGTGGACATTCCTTCAGCTGGATCACATGCTCCTCCGCCTTCTCATCCACAAGATCATTGTCCCCAAGTAATAGCCCTTCTTCACCTGCAGAACCAAGAACAGGTTGGGTTTGTATCTTGGGCAAAGATACAGCAGAACTGCTGCGGGGGTCAGGAGTGTCTGAGCCAGTACTTGTATCTAATGACTTCTGTGATGCATCGTCTCGCTCATTGTCGCGATCCTTCAATCCAGGGACTGGTAGTTGGCGTAGATGCGATGTGATATGCGATGGTGTCTTTGGTGTCGCTGAGGAAAGCTGATCCTCAAGACAGATCACTGCTTGGTCCACTGTTAATTCGGTGTTTTCCAAGCTATCGTATCCGTTTTGATTTCTAAACCTTTCAAAGTAGCTATCAATGGTATGAGCAGACAGAGTTGACCCGAGCGTATCGAGCATAGTTGTAAGCTCAACGCGACTGATCATACCACTATCATCGGCATCATACTGACGTAGCATAACCCTCCAAAATTGCTGCCTTAGGGCAGGATACGGAACATATTTGGCCTTGATGAAAAGCTCAGGGTTATGTTTGTCTTCCCATCTATCCTTGTTCTTCAATGGGAGCGGCAGCTTAAATTGCTTTAGATCATACTCAGTTATATCATTTACAGGCATGATCTTACTCCCGGATGGTGGTGTAGCTGTCTCCTCTGCACCTGGGGGTAGAGTATCAAGCGCACCCCCCAAAGAAGTAGAGGAACCCTTACGACTAAGCTCAGCTCGGCCATTGCCCTTAGCAGACAGACTGGTACCTGATGTAGACCTGGGTAGAGGGAGACGGAATCGTGACTTGCTTCCATTGCCCGGTTTCAACCCAGGGGAGATTGGGCTTATTGAGTTCTCGTCTTTGAGCGGTTCTCGCAGATTAAACAATCCAGTTTCTGGGTCTGCTGATGGTTGGGTTTCAATGATTTCCTTTAGTGCAAAGTTGGTTTGGGCTACAAAGTCGTTTGATGAAAATTTATCCCGGTCCACGACGGCGAAGTTCAAGCTATAGTTCTGCTCTTGTCGAAGAACTTGGAACACCATTTTCTCATCAAATACGGGATTCAGCGAATGCCGGATATGCCGAGTACGGAAGGTCGATTTTCCGAGAGAGACAACAACAAAGGGGTCCATGTCAAACCCAGTCCGTGTCACTACATCGGTCAGAATTGATCTTTTTAGTAGGAGATTGGGCGAACTAACTGTTTCTTTCTGGGGGCAAATCTGTGATAGAATTGATCTCTAGAAAGATAACGCCAACAACATCAGTTCCGTTAAAGAGCTCGTAGTGACCGCCTTTCTTAATTCTCTTATCCTTCTTCTTCCCCTTCTTCTCCTTCTTCCCTGCCACCATGCTCTCCGCATCACCAACTTCATCATCGTCTTCCGATGGGAGCTCATTTCCAAGATCCCGGGAAAGGGGGTCCTGGTCATCCCCACTAGGATTCGGGGTTGTCACGAAGTTGCCTTGCCATGCCTGCCATTTTGCCGCAATTTCTTCGGATGGAGCAGCTTCATTTGAGCTATCGGACAAAGAAAATTGTAGCTGTATCTCGCCAGAAATTTGAGCCTTCTTACGGCTGGACTTTAACGGGAACCACCGAGGCTGTAATCGGCGAAGCATTAGAGATGGTTTTACCATCGTGGATGGAACAATTGCAGACCTCTGGGTTGACCTCTCCATTTAAGAATATGTCCTCCAGCGAGACCCCAAATTCGCCCATATAGTCCTAGTTTTGCGGGAACGCGTCAATATTTAATCACTCCAGAAGCGGGTAATCACATGGGGGTTTACCTTCCCGATTATGTCTTTATCCCAACATACACACTCCACTGTTGAGGTACAGACACCGCCAAGGGGCATCTCAAAGGTGTCATTCCATGTCGGATCAAGCGTTTTCTGAATTGCCTCTGTTTGGAATCGATAATCCCCTAAAGAGAGAACAAGGTACTGAATGGTCCATGATTTAGTCCTCTTTCTATGGTAAGTGGCTAAAAAGCACGGGAAATCTTACGGGGTCACTAAATCCGTTCTTATCCTTTGGAGCCAAGTTTCGACCCTAGACAGTTTTCCCCAATTGTCAGCAACGTCTTCATTGCGTTTATATGTAGTCACGGAATTGGCTCACTTGGACCGCCGTGGCCTTCAAAACCAGAGTGCTGTCGTTCATGAGTTTTGGTGATCCGGTCCGACTGGGTATCGGTGAGTTGTTTTTAGAGCTATTCTTCGACGCACTGGTCTTCGAGCGTCCAAGACGTGAGGGGAGGTTTATGAGGACCATCCTGTCACAAACAGCAGTAACAACTGCTTATAGGGGAGAAAACACGTCTAGCGCTGAAAAACCGGTTTTCTCTTATTCTTTTTCGTTAGGTGGGGGTTGAAAAGAGAGCAGCTGACGGTGATTCGGCAGTCTACCGAAATGCAGTAGCAAAAAAGGAAAACACAACAGGCACTCTTTTGTGAGGATGCAGAGTTTTGAAGCCAAGGAGATAACTGAAGCTGATGAAGGTCTCAGTGCTGTCAAGAGAAATAGGATGGACCACCGATGGGAAGAAAAACTCTCGCGAGGTGTTTTTTTGCTTCTCTCCTGCCACACACCAGCTAGCGGCCAGGTACCGCAGGTCCTTAATTCCAAGTAGGTAAGGCACCAGCCTGTCCTTCGGTCCGATTCTTCGCTGTCCGCCCGCTCGTGTGTTGCCAGCCCACAGCTGGACGCTCGGACGACACAAAGTCAGGATGACCAACGAATATTGAAGATGGAGAGGTTCAGAAGTTCTGCAAGCGGCCGGTAGGCTGCGAGAGCACAAGAAAGGTAGAAATGAGGACAGAGTAGACCGATATGCAGAACCGTTAACGTTTTTATTTATCTGGGTGGAAATGAAGGGCGAGTAGAATGGAGAGCGGAGTTGACTTTTCCCCGAGCACGCGAGTTCGTCACAGCCAAGCAGTTCAAGCCGCTTTCCCTTCCTCCCCGGTTCTTTATTTATTTACGGTATTTTATTTCGAATAGGGATGATTTGAATTTGAATGGCCCTCTGGTTACTTTTTTGATCGGTTGTAAAGAATTTGGGGCGATGGTACAGCCCCCCCCGGCCTGCTTCCGGGCCTGAAACCTTGGACTACCTAACGCCGTGGTCAGGATGTCTAGGTCTAGGGTGTACTTGGAGACAAGTACTTTTGGCTTATTTGCGCATGGTATCATACAGACAAATTCTGTATGGCTGGATGGATGGGGTGGATGTTTTACAGCTCAAATTGCCTCGAATAACCAACGCAATACCATCTACGGTACCATCACTCTATCGAATTGACTGTTTTCAAACCTCAACCCTACCATAGCGAATTTACCTACCTCGCGTGTGTCCATTTGCTCCTAAGGACCGACCCCAGGACTTCCTGTTACCTGGAGATGTGGCCATTTGTGGGGTAATCACCTTTTGGTTGAGAACCAGAGCACCGATCCTAACCCTGAACATCACGATTCGTGGAAAGCATTAAATTTTTAAAGGTCTGAGGCTCTCAAGCTGCCAAGAAGCCACTCTTGGCTTGGTGCCTGTCCTGATTGCCACGGATCGCGGCAAAGGAAACATCTTGCAAGTTGCCCTTTTGCAGAATACATAGTACGAATATAGTGCCTGTGCCCTCCGGAGCCATTCTTGACCTTGATGGGATTCCATCCTACGGCCTATTATATATGCGAGTTTTCTCCCGGCGTACCCTCTCTACCCACGCCACAACCTGAGTTAGGTCAAGATGTTTCTGGCGAAGTGGGGTTCTTTTGAACAAAAGAGCCCGATAAAAAGAGCCCGATATATTCTTCCTCCGGGTGCTTGGGTTCTTGTACCGTGACTTTACCCGGTTGCCTTTAATTGCGCACGCGCCAAGCACCTGTACTATGGTAGTAGTTGGCATGATGCAAAGGTACAAGTAGCAGGGGAACACGATAGGTATCATGTTCTTTCTTTGGGAACATTCAGGAATAGCACATTCTTGCCCCTCCTTAGGAATGATTTTTTTTGATTTTTGATTTTTTTCAAAAAGAGCTCTACCATACACACACACACCCTACCACGGTCACCCTTTGTGCCCCAGTCTTTTAGAAGCAGTTTTCAGGTGCGGCTGATGACAGCAAGAGGAGGGATGGAGTGGGGGAAATCTGGCTCTTGAGTGTTCTATCTTGTCTGAAAACGAACCAAAATGTCACTTTTTTTGACATTCCATAAATAACCAGCCTTCCTCCCTCCTTCCCCCATCTCACCATCATGCTCACCCCGCTGTACTGGTTATTCTCACAAGGGGCCGAGGAAAGGTCTCCCTGAGCGAAATTTAGGTTCCACAATTCGTGAGATTAAGGCGAGCAACTTTTTGCATAATGTTTGTACCACCACCGTTCCAGATTCTCCAACTCTGGAAGATTCTGGGGAATATTCCGCAGCAAGCATAGCCTTTTTCTTTTTTCTTTTTTCTTTTTTTTCCCCCTTCTTCCACCCCTTTCATGCTCCTACCGGTATCGTACTCGGGCAGTTGTCTCCTGGACCGGTAAGACAGTGAACATTGTGTACACGTACTGCCCCGATCAGTCTTTGAGACAGAGGCTAATGAATAACTTTTTATCAGTAACCAAAATTTCGCAGATGAGTAAACTTCAGATCATACCTAATATTAACTGTGACCACACCCCACAACTACCGCGCGCTGAAAATCACCAAGACTGAACTGCGGTCACCTTAGTCATCAATTTCCCAAACACTTACTCGTACATGGACCGCACGGAAATTTCAGTGTCTTGCCAGCCCAGGAGATAAATGTTGTATGGGCGTTCTCGCTTTGCTCTGGACTCCTATATCCATACCAATATCTCGATATTATAATATTATTGAGAAAGAAAAGAAAAGAAAAGGTACAAGTATCATGCACAGCTCAGGCCTCATTTTGTTTGTGCGAGCCTCAGTCTCACACTACGAATACGAGCAGTGGTACCGTACGAGTGCTCTGGGCATCCCCGATCGCAGACCTACAGCTGATGTCCGATTGACAAGTGTGGTACAAAACATAACCGCACCCAATTTCCCCGGCATCATTACCAAAAGCGCAAACCCCCATCACCGCCACATGTCAAGTTCAAGCTCTTACCGGTGCTCCAGAAACTTCCCTCCCGTGTGGCAGATGAGCAAGCCAGACCGCACTTTACCCTATCACATTTTTTTGTTTCCGCTCTACCCACTTTTATCTGATCTCATAAGGCTCCAGCCGCTGCCGGTCGAATCAGTGAGGATGAGACCCTTTCCTTTAATCTAGGCAGACGGATAAGCTAGGTAGATGGGTGTGCGGTACTCTTTTTTTCGGTCAGTCACTCTTTGCTTTCCCACCCACAAACACGTGATTTGTCTCCTCCTGACTGCGGTCGTTGATGAGGCTAGAGGTTATGCAGCAACAATAGCCCTACCGTACTATATGCATGCACGATACACTGCCCTCCCTCCATCAACATCGTAACGCCGGCCTTCCCAACCATTCCCAAGAAGATACTGCATAACCATCTCTCCACTCGGTTAGTCCAGATTCTCGGAAGCTAGACTAGTTAGTGGATGCGACACGCGCGACCGATCCCTCTTGTCTCTCTCGCTAATATACCGTAATTCACTTTGCCGGTATGATGGAGGGGGAAAAAAACGAAAGGTCACTTGTTCTGCAGTGCCCGAAACATTCCGAACGGATGAATCGGGTAATACCGCCCCCCCAAATCACGGCAGAAGCAAGGAGTTTTAAAGTTGCAGTAGCGAGTGATGGGCTGTGATGGCATGCATCGATCTGTACGTGTACATTATCGTAGGAATGAGGTTCTTTGTTCGCCGAGGTGGGACGGGAAAGGGTCATGTTATACTTTGGGCTCTTCCCACCATCCTCTTTGAGGGAAAGAAGAAGGACATATGTGCGTACTAGTAAGAGTAAGGAGGGGGGGATAACGACAGTGTGCTAGAGGGGCTTATTCTCCTTGGTACATGTTGGAAATGATCCGTGGCGGGCCGAGCACTTTAAGCGGTAGGCAGACTGAAGTGTTTGCAAGCTGCTTGATGGGTACCGAAAGTGTGGGAAGAACTTTACGGAACGTGAGAACAAGAGAGAAGTTAGAAGTCAAATGAGAGTTGTGTTGAGAACAGTGTCATTGGCTTAGTTCGCTCTGTGGAAAGAACTTTTCAAGAAGAGAGAAGAGAACGGAAGCGAAACGAAACGGAGCGCAAAGAAGACAAGAGGGCTTGGGTCACAGCCAAGTCAACCTCATGACTAAGCTTCGGTGAACAACCCAACAGTACTAGTACAGTCAGCCCCTCATCCCCATCCCCCCAAAGCGAGTGACTATCTATGATTAACATTTTACAAATATCTTTTTCCATTTGAGTCCCCTCCATCTACTACTCTTACCGGAAAAACAAACCCCAACTTCAGCATCGTTACCCATCAAACCACAAGTCTCCATCACCACTTTCCCACTGGATCGAATACCGAGTGACATCGCATGGCCGACTGGTAACTTAGCTGCCCCAAACGGTCCCGGCATCTCTTTCGAGAGCACATGTTTCGAATTACCCTCCGGCCAAGCCGCGTGCCCGATCGCCGTGGCTGAAGCTACCGCTACTGCACACTCTACTCGAGTAAGGTACTAGCACCATGGCCAACACCACCACTCATCCATTCGCCCAATATGGTGGTTGATTTATTTGATAATCGTAACCCCAGTTTGGAGAGGGGGGGCTTCGCGGTCGCATTTTAAACTAGTTATCAGACTTCACACTGATTTTCAAATCGAAGCCTTAGTTGGGAAGTACGATATGGTACTTTAATGGGTAGATACGATAGAGGGCCAACCCACTGAGATCTGGGTTGGGGTTGGCCCCTTTCCCGGGTGTTAGCTTGGGGTTACCGGACTGGGTGGGAGCACATATGCAGTTCTTGTTTGAATAAGCATCCGCCCCCCATCACTTCTCAATTAACTCCGCCACCTTCATTGACGTGATCAGCCCAAAAATGCGGCATTCAATGCCCGGCTGATAAGTAAACGGGATGAAAGGGGTGGGGGCGTGCTTTCAAGAAGCTCCGGTATGAGGACAGTTTGGCGCCGTGTTTGTCGCGATTTAATGCGGTGATGAGGAGTTGGTTGTTGAGAACCCCGCACTGGCACGTTGATGATTGGCACACACTCTGACCCCTTTCGACCTGTCAAGGTATAGGAGAACACTTGTCCTAATTTATCAGATAAGTTGGGTTTGTGGTTAGGGGTTTTTTGGGTCTCGGTAGACTTATGGTATGATATCCTGTCACTAGTCACCTCCATCGCCAGATGTCTCCAATGTGGTGAGCAGTGTGAAAACTGCCCCCCGGTGAAATCTTGTGATAAGATTTAGGCAAATACCCATATCGCATTAATACGGCAGGAACATGTAGTGACACAAATTTCTATTCGTGTTTGCAAGGAGCATTAAACATGAAGGCCTTTGCGCCAGATCCCAAGCCAGAAGAGAGAAAAAAAGAAGAAAAAAAGAAGTGTCTAATTCCATAGAAACGAGCACTACCGGAATGTATATTTGGGCACTATACCACTTAACCTTCCAGTTTTTTGCAAACCTTAAAAGTTCCTCTAGCCCGTATAAATTATACCCAAACCAAAGCAAGAAAAAAATTATCGCAAGTCATAAATCGACAGGTACCAAGCATGCAGATTCTGTTGCCCAGTAATTTTGCGCTAGTTCCCCTAGTATGTCTTACACGGATGTCGTGGCTGGGGTGGGCACAGGGTTCGATGAAGTAGAAGGCTCCTTTTCTTTCTGGGTTTCGTTCTTGACGGTAAAGGCATCGGGCCAAAGGTGTATCTTGTCCTCTTTTGTAGCCGTTCGGACAAATCGGGGAACCTAAGTTTATATGTTAAAACTTGAAACAGACGGGACCTCTTAAGAGTGGTTTAAAAGGCGTAGCATAGCAGTAGGATACATACCGCTTTCGGCTTGACAGCTTTTCTCCAGATGTTTGCGCGAGGCTGTGGTAGGACGTGAGTTAGCATTAGGTGACCTTTAGGTGTTTGATAATTAAACATACGTTGTAAGTAGCCGGCTTTCCATACCCCTTGGTCTTATTCTGATCCTCCTTGATGATCTTGATGATTTCCTTCTTGATATCGGCAAAGGTATTGAATGGGATATAGGGAATTTTTTTTTCCTTGCAGTGTTCTTCAAGCTTTAACCCAGCTCTGGCAAAGAGGACCTCAGCCTGACCGGCAGCTGCGAGATCTGAAACACCGTCTCCGACGAAGACGATCAATGGGCATGAGCCGTCCTCACTCTCGGAGGAGGCAATAGTGCGATATTCGTCAATTGAAGCAGCTTTGTCATGGCCGAGAGGGGTGTTGTGACGCCAGACCGGCTTCCATTCTTTGCCATCAGGGGTGATTGTGGCATCATTGGCAATAATGTCGATCAATTTCGACTAAAGGTCCGATATTGTGTTAGCCTAAAACGCCAAGTATTGCTTTTTCTAACCAACGAACGACTGGTGTTCTAACCTGCTTCTTTCCTAAGAATTCGTCCAAAACACGACGGAGAATTGGCTTCAGACCAGCGGAAATAACGTTGAAAGGGATGTTATTCTTGATACAGAAGTTGTGGAAGTCATGGAAGGCAGGGTCGATCTCGAGCGAGGTTTTCATGATCTCGAATCCATCGTCGAAGGGAACATTCAAGCTTCCCCACATCTCCTCTGAAACATCGCGGAACGATCTTACTCCATTCTTGATCTCTTCGTCAAGCTCTTCTCTTCGTTTGGGACCGCATCCGTGGGCATCGAATAAGATATGACCAGTATCTTGCATGAAAATAGTTCCATCGAAATCTAGCTACCTGTTAATATAGGACCTCACAATACAGCAGCGGCCTGTTTCTTATATTTCAGACTCACCTGAGAAGATAACGATGTCTCGCTTCGGCCCGAGAATGTCATCAGAGCTGGCGGTGCCATCGAGGCTCTTTACCGGTACTCTGAGATCCTGAACCTTAATTTCACCAGTATGAGGTTTGACCTTGTCGAACTCGGGGGCATTGATGGGCTGGGTATTCACTACCGCTGGAGCCATAATTGCAGATTGGGGGAGGATGGAGAAGGGAAAAGATATGATGGGTGTAAAAAAGTTGCAAATACTAAAGTAAGAGGTGGAAGGAAATAGTTGTAAGAGTTAGGCAGTGAGAGAAGATAAGTTGAAGAAGCTTCGTATGGTAAGAGTTGAAGGATATGCCTAAGTATGGGATTGGAAGGAAGGGAGGAATAGGGAGGCTTTATAAGGTTTGCAATTCTGAAGGACCCTGACAGTTCGAGGTGAACAGAGGGGAGGTAGATTTTTCAACACGCCCAGGCACCCCTCCCAAATCGGCAAAGTCCCAATCCTGAATGATAGAAGGGGGGCCAGCGAGCCAGCTAGCTAACCAACTGATCCTGGCGGACGATAGCTGCTAGACGCAGTTCAACATAATATTTTATCCCAGTATACCTCTGCAGGCGCAGACCTGTGGACGACAATCAAATGCATCAATCAGGGAACAGGGCCAAATCATTTCGGCGGAAGCAAAGTGAGATTGATTACGGTTGTGAGGGATGCAACATTACAATAGAATTTGTTTTTCAACGAGCTCCTTTTTAGTCCCTGAAGTCAGACTGACTAGAAAAAGAAAAAAGGTGAGAGATATCGCCCAGGAGTGGCAGCCAGGCAGTAAACGATAAGCGGCGTGAGAAAAAGTTGATGCCGAATCCTAATGCCCTAAAATCTCGCATAATCCACCATCTCTGCCAGAGACAAAAACTCCTAAGAAGGATTAGTGTTTCTTCACATGGTAACGCTTGAGTGCCCTGAGCGTGTTGGATCTCATTAACCGGTATTCCTGATTCTGTTAACCTGTCATGCTAAGCCTATCGTGGGCCGGTGCGGGGCTGACGGAGGTTAGAGGCCTAGTGGAGATAGATAATGCGAGATTTCAAGGTACTGGAGTAGACCACGACAACACTTAAATCAACGAAGATCCCAGGAAAGTTTCATCGTCAAATAATACTCGCGCACTCGAAACCGGTAGCGATCGCCGGGCAAATGGGAAACAGGATGACATTATTTGTGAAGTGCTGAATCTAGTGCCATAAGTTGTGGGATGTCTGATGGTAAGAGGAAACGGCGACTCAATGAACTTTATTATCACCGCAGGGACTGCCATTGCCTCTCCTCTTTAGTATGCCATTGACAGATTCTAGAATTGGAAGTGCTTCCAAAGTTCCTATACTGAACTAGAGAGCTATTTAACCATAAACTGGTACCGAGAGATGTCCTTTATTAATATAGGGCGGGATGTAGGGATGAACAGGAGTAGAGGAATGGACATTTGGGTTTTTCTGCTAGTCGTTATTGTATGAGTTACAAGTACAGTAAATGTCACATCATCCTGAAGCAGATGACAGGATAACATTTTCTCAAGAGTAACACTATTGGAAACCTATTTCTCGTTAGATAGCAAACAATTGGGTATGAAAACCTCCAGCGTACGTGGTATGCTGATGCATGGCTATGCTAGATTCGGTCATCTATAATGTGGTTTTAATTACTGCTACAAGTAGTGTTGGGTGCATAACTCTCACGGCTGTCCGAGTAACATATTTTGTCTGACATCTCGACAAAGTACGTCACGGTGCACAGGGCACTGCCGCCGTTGTGTTCCGTCCTCCGTGCCGTTTCCCGGTCTGAAATTCCCCTCTAGATATACCGGTAGCTGGGGGGTGCTTGCAGGCGAACTCTCTCCCATGCTGTGCTCTCCCACAACTTTACTTGCTGCATGATCGCAGACATTTTCTCTCTTTATCGCACTGGGGCCCAGCTCATAATGGCAACCTGTCAAGCGTTACTGCACTAGAACCTCCCTACATATCCACAATCTATATCCTGCAAGAAATCGCTCGCCAATTCAGCTGCGTACGGATTGAGTCTCCTTCGAAACGCCACCGTGCGTGGAGGCCATGCGGGACGATAACCGAGCGAATTCCGTCCCTCAACTCAGGACCGTTGCCTCAATGAATCAAGTCAAAGGGAAGCAAAAGGAAAAAAAAAAGGAAAAAGAAAGAAAGAGATTGATAAAGGGTCACCCTGCAGGAAGACCAGATGAATTCCGGCTCCGGAAAAACCCTACCAAATCATGAAGCTGTTCCTGGTGAACGGTCAAACAACCGGCAATCGATGGTGAGCGGAGGCACAGATTCCTTTACTCCTATCCGGGTCCTTTGCAACACAACGAGCAGGACGGGAGCACATTCTTTGGTTCATTGGCCGCGATGAGTCATCTTGGAAACATGTTGATTGGGTAAAACGATCTCTTCCTTGTTAGAGGAGGGAAAAAGAAAAATGAGAGAACCCCATGTTGGTACTTGTACTTTGGTGAGGCTGTGTTAGATGTATGGAGATTCCTTCCCTAAAATTTTAAAACGACTCAAGGCAGTCAAGGGCTGGATGGTTAAAATCGCTCAAAACAAAACCTCCCAGTTTTTTGATGGCTCGCTAGCCGCGGAGACACAGCACCGTACCATACCATGTGATGATGGTGACGATAATGATGATGGTTTCTATCGCAGGAAAGATGATAAAGAACGTGAACTTGTGAGGTTTTTTTCCTCTTGAGTCAATTATTGATTTCTGAGTTGAGGCTGCACACTTGTATGTGGTACAAAACATCTAAAAATGAGATTGGAGCCTTTTCACTAATAATGCCCGTGTTTTCAGATACCGTAAAACCTCGTATGGTCCACTATCTCTGCCAGACTTCTAATCTCCGTGCCTAGACAAGAGCCCCCAAGAAGGGTTAGTGTTTCCCCACACGGTAAAGCCTAAGAATGCTAAGTATGTTAGATCCCATTAACTGGTATTCAACAATTCTGGTAACCTGTCGAACCAACCTAACATGGGTCGATGCAGCAATTCCCTCTGATAATCTGATAATGGATTATAGCCCGCTTAGTGCCACCTCTGAAGGACACAAACGGTACCGGTGCCTAAGGAGATGTTTTGCGCAAGACAGGGATCATTTTGCTGGTTAACTCCTCGTGGCTTGCTTGTACTTGTAGACTACGAAGACATCTCCCTTTGTGCTCGAGTGCAAGGGCAGGGAACAATCAACCCAAGCGGACAGGGATATATTTGGCTGGTTAACCTTAAATAACTATTCAATAACTTCTTGCCGGACCCTACACCGTGATTGAAGTGGCACTTAGGGGAACCTTACGAGTACGATATCCAGCTACCGGGAGTGCTTGCTTCATGTCACTAATCTTGGCCAATCAGGAGTCATCGATTACTGTATGACGTTAAGCGAGCCGAAAAAAAAGGAATCTTATGATAGTAGAACTACGTCTCATGGCCCGTTGAAGAGAAAGCCGGATGATGAAATGCTTTGGCAAACTAAAATAGGGTAAAACAGGGCTGGGAATAAATATATACCGCACAGGAAAACTTCTTTTGTAATACCGCACTTTGCATCAATCATATTCATCGCCATTTGGCATCTTTTTGGGATATTCTCAGGTACGATTACACGGGATGCTGGAGAGTGCTTGAGATTATATCATACCGCACAATTAAGTTCTACCGTATGCCATGTCACGATATGCTTGTTCTGTCGAGTCGAGTATCATAGCAAAGGCATCGGGTTGGTGACTAATGACCATGCGGTGTATACAATATTTCTTAAGATGTGGTTGGGCGCGAATTAATGATTGGGGCTGAGTGACATTGATATCCATGTTGCAACCGTGGCTTTTGATTGACACAGCGTCCCAATCTTTAATTTGCACCTAGGCAATGTGGCGCTGTACTTGGGTGGTTAAGACCATTCCTGTACGATACAGTACTACAACAGTGCTTTCTTGCAGGCTGCTACTAGTAGTATGGTAGCGTGATGTCTCTTCTCTGTGTGGATTTTTGTTTCACCGTTTTCGTTTTTTTACCTGCTCTTTTCTATCCTAAAAGATATTTAACCTTGCCATCTGCAGGGATGATATTTACTTGTACTTGCGCGGGAACGGGAAGGGAGACTGAGCACAGGAGTGCCGGTGTTATGCTGTACGAGTACACCTGCAGAGTACTGCAAGTACGGTACTCGAATACAGGAGAAATGTGCTAAATTTATGTCGTTGAAAATTTCTCTGGAGTAGAGGCAGAGAAATCACCGCAAGCTCAGTCTTGAGTTGAGAGAAAAAGATACGTAGGACTTTACCATGAGAGGCAATTACAGCATCCTAGGCATTTCTCTTGCATTTGAATAGTTACAGTACTTGAGCACAGTGCGAGGGCAGGTGCTGCAATCATAGGGCTCTATCTTTCGGAAATATTAAGGTACAAGGATAGTTTCCGGTAGACAGTGGATCATTAAGCCCATATTGTTCTATTCAAGTGCTTAAATAAGGCGAGGTAAGGAAGGAGGAACAAGACCGCCCTAGGAAAACCACAGGGGATTTGATTATGATATTTTGAGATGATTTTTCCTAAGAGATCAAGCTCTTACCCTCGCCGTATACCTTGCCGCAGCTCTATCAAACAATTCGCTCTTCTGAGCGACATTAGTTAGGAAGGAGTGGCTTGGCGCCGCATCTCGCAATAAGCTAAATAACAAGCGAATCAGCAACCATTGATACTGGCCCGGTGGCGTTCCAGAAATCCACCAATTTTGGCGATTTCGGACTAAAAATCAAAGGAGCGGAATATGATAGAGAGCTCACCTGAGATGTTCATTAAATTCATTGGATTCTTTCCCAGCGAGGATTGACAAGACGATCATGTTTGCAAGGGCGTCTGGATGTTTTGGATCCTTTTCAAGAGCCTGCTGCAAGGCAACTTCTGCTTCTGGCAATCTCCCGAGATGGAGTTCAGCAACAGCCTGGCCGATGAGAGCACTCGGCGTGGAGGTGGAAGGGGCCTGAGCTAGTTCTTCATAGACATAATATGCCTGCTGATATTTCTCACCACCCTGAAATCCATAGTTACTTGTCAGCCATCATCTTATCTGTACATTTCAAAACCACAACATGGAGGTCCACACGGGGGCGAGACAATAAGCAAATCGTACAACACTGCCTCAGGACTGAAGAGTAGAAGAGATAAAAAGGATCTGATGGGTTCACCCCTTAGAGATAAACTTACAATACGTAGCCCAACCCATGATTCGGCAAGGTTAACCAACAAACTGTCCTGGGCCCATCGTTTGGCATTCAGTACTTCCTTAAGCGCAAGGTCTGTCCGGTTTTGTGAAAGACGGATTTGTACAACTAGGGCTACACTATAAGACGAAATATAATCAGCACGGAGAGAATGTAGGGTGGGGTGTGGTTAGCTTAGGAGAATATGTACGCTTCTAAGCTCCCCTGATGTTTGCTAAGTAATGTGAGAGCCTCCTCGCTTCTTCCCTCCAGGTGCAATACCGTAGCTCCGATAATTTGAACAGTAGTGTTATCTGAAGACGATCCCACGAGAGATTCGACCGTATGTATAGCGTCCTCTGTGTCCCCCTGGCTATATTCTGCAAATGCCTTCAGAACAGCTAGATCCGGGCTATCCTCTCCCTCAAGCTCAGCTGCTACTTCTGCTGCCTGACCAGTGGCGATCTGAGAACGTATCTTGTAAACCCTTGATGGAATAATGTTTTCTGCCGACAAGCCTGAGGTATCGAGATTAATTACGGCCGGATATCGTCCTCCGTGAAAGAGGTTGTGGATGGTCAGAAGCTCTGGAATTCGTTGGTGTTAGCGGAGTGCAATGGATGTTGAGCATATTCTATAGCGTACCCCCTTCGGATGAGAACGGATCCATTATAGCCTTATTGTTGTTTGGGAATAACGGGACTTTAGAAATTTGTTGTTGTCTATGCGGTTGAGAAGTAGAGAAATTTATCGCTTTGAAAGCAATAGTGTCATGAATTGAGGGCCTGGGGATTTGACGAGATATGGAAAATCTATGGATTATCACTAAAAAGGTCTTAAATTCAAGGGAATAAATTTAAATTATCGGAAGGCAATACTTGAAGCGGGAGTTGAACATATTATTATTTTCTTCTGTTATATTTAATTCTATGCTGGCCAATCCTATTTGAGCTTTGCTAGGGTAAGCATTTGACGACATCTCAAAAATGGACAGCCCAGCGCGTAAGTCGCGACCTCGCACACAAGCTCTCATCCCAACAACCTCCTTCAAAAACTCAACCAGCAACTGACTGGATCTCTACGCAGCGGAAGAAGCTACGAACTACAAGTTAAAGCGCTATATATCCTCTGTGGATGTCTGCCGTCGACGGAAGCGAAAGGAAACGTAAGCCATCTGACCTTAGCCTCGAGAACTCACCACTATTAAAGCAAGTCAAAACCGAAGGCGGAACAATGTCGGCCAGCTCTCCAAATAATATGTTGCCCCGCGCAGCGCTACAGCAACTTGTCAGTCTACAACCATCTATGAACGATGAACAGAAGACGAAGTATATGTCTGGGTTGGATCACTTAAGAAGCATTGTGGAGAAAAACGGACTTGGTACTTCCGAAGGTCAGTCGGCGCAGAACAGATATGACCAAATTGTCAGTCGCCTTAAGATGTCCCTACGGCAGCAGCAAGTACAGCAGCAACAAGCGCAGCAGAAACAGCGAGAGGTACAGCAACAGCAACAAGCTCAACAGCAACAGGCGCATCAGCAGCAACAGCAGAACTATAACGCACCAGCTGGAGGGTCTTTAGTAAGTGTTGCAGGCGGCAATGGAACGACGATCGGTGGGGGAGCGAGTGTTGGAAGTGTCGTTGGTTCTGGGCCCGCCACCACCGGGGCTCCGGCGGCGCCGTCGATATCTCAAAGACAAACATGGATAGTTCCTCCAGGGGTTCCCCCGCAAGATGCTGATGCTTGGCGGGCGGACATTTACAACAAGCTATCGCAAGTTGGTCAGAAGATGAACCACGCGAAGTCACAACTTAATGATCTACACCAAAGCCTCCAGCGACCAAACATAACGCCTGAAGAGCGAGTAGTAATCCAACAGAAGATTCCCGAAGTGACCCGAAGTTTCAACGGAATGAGGGAGATTCTCAGTAAATTCACCACCCAACAGAAGATGCTCCAACAACAACAGCAGCAGAACCAGATGAGGGCTAGCCAACAGCAACAACAGGGTCAGGTTTCGATGGTTGGGGGTGGGCAAATGCAGAAACCCGCCCCTCAAGGCATAGTTCCGGAGATACAGCAAGGGCAGCAGGGAATGATGAACATCGGAGCTCCGCAGCAGCAAACAAACCCTAATAATACACAAGGAAGCCCACCGAGTCTGCATCAGCAGCCTGCCCAACAGCCAAACCAAATGCAACAACATACGCAACCGCAAACACAACAGCAGCAGCATCAAAGTGCTCCTGCGCAAAGAATTGCAACTCCGATACAACGAGCGGACTCGCCTCCGGGCGCTAGTACTAGCGTTGCCGGAATAAACCAGAATCGTGTTGCTGTCGGTCGGCAAACAATGTCTCCTGTAGCTCAACAACCTCCCATGCAACAACAACCACAGCAGATGATGGGCCAAACCTCAACGATCCAACAGCAGGCTACACAGCAACCCCCACCGCAGACTACACAGCAAGTGTCTACTGCAGCCCAGCGTGGCCTCCATCAACAAGCCCAGCAACCCGGGACTGCTGCGGGGCGATCCCCAGCATCTGGACCAGCCGGTCCACCCGGGACCCCAATAGCTCAACCTAACTCGCCCGCTCCTCGCCCTGGCTCTGTGCAGCCGGCAGCCCGTCCACCAACGGCCACGGGGACACCTGTCGCTCAACAGCAACCGCAAACACAGCAAATACAGCAAGCACATCGTATCCCACCAGCATCGTCCGCGTCAGCTGCATCGCCTACAACCAACGTTCACCCATCTCAGACTACCCGTGATACTCCTCAGGGACACCCCTTTCCCATTCCCAAAAACCTTGCCGTCGCTGCTCCGCAACCTATCACTGTCCCTGCAGCTAGACCAACTTTAAGTGGCGGTATGAACAGCTCCGGAAATCAGATGATGAGTACTCCCGCTATTACCAAGCAGCCCGCATTTGAGTTTGATGAGGGCGGCATGGGCTTGTTGAGTAAGAGAAAGTTGGAAGAGCTTGTGAAGCAGATCGATCCGGAGGAGAAATTGGATCCTGATGTTGAAGAGGTAGGCTATCTTCAAAATTTATCTCACTCTGTAAAGTTTGCTATGCGCTCCGGGATTTGGCATTTCGGAATTCCCCGTCAAGGCCCTCAATGTTTGCTATGTTGCAGACATCCTGTACATCACTTCCCCCAGTGTGTTGCATTTGCCCAAGGGTCCTCACTATCATCTGCTAGTCTCCGTACTAATTAAATTGACTCAGGCCGTTCTTGAACTTGTCGACGAGTTCATCGATTCGATCGCTACCTCAGCCTGCAAAATGGCTAAACTCCGCGGCTCCGACACCCTGGATCTCAAGGACGTTCAAATAATTCTTGAACGCAACTGGAATATTCGCATTCCCGGCTATGCGGCCGACGAGATCCGTACTGTTAGAAAATTCCATCCAGCCCCTGGATACCACCACAAGATGGCCGCACTATCTGCTCAGAAGCAGTTGGCCCAGACCTCCGGTAAAGGTGGAGAATAAATCGAAGTGGATGGGGTGATTATAGCGTTTGTTGGGTTTCATTTTTCCTTCCATTTCTTCCTAGTTTCCCCATGTCTTAAAAATCAAAAGCCTCAACGCTTTATATCTTCCTTTTTTTCTCCAATGGGAATATGTGAATTTTGCCAGTCGGGATAGACGGGTTTTTCTCTTGGCTAATTAAATATTTTTTGCGCTTTTTCTTTCTCTTTTTCTTTCCTTCAGCGGTGTCGAGTTCTGTTTAGTTCCCTCTGAAGGGCGGAGCTTACTTGTTTGGGCATTATTCTATCCCTATCTCTGCTTGTTTCCGTTTCGGTGTTGTTTTGGTGGCTAGCTAGGGGTTAGGCTCCACCACCAGATATTGTTCACGGCTTGGGTCTTCTTTTTTCCCTCTTTTTCCTATTCTTTTCATATCTCTCTGTGTCCGACGCTCTCCTGTTTTATTAACGCCATGGCCACCTTCGGGTTTATGTTAGTTTATGTTGGGGCGTCCTTTTTTATCTTTATGGGCGATTGTACAGTCTGATAGGGCAATATGGTATCTGCTAAATGTGATAGTAAGGGACGGGGTTTGCTCTTGGTGGCCGCTACTAAATGTGCTACGCACGGAATTACCCCGTCCGCAACATTGTCCTATGGCGCTCTGTGTATGTTATTATCTGTGCAAGTCCGGCCGCGACCCGCTATCTCCACCCCTTTTCGTGATCTATGTTCGGGCGTTGCATCTAGATGTGGATTTGTTAGAAACTTTCACTTCTTCCTGTGTGGGCGACTTGGTATCCAAACACACAAGTGCTTGAAATGGGGATCCAGGAAATTAATATGAAAGCAACTAGCCTTGAACTGATTTTTCAGCATTAATAAGACCAAACTGGTTTACTGAAGGGGATGGGAAGAGAAAGGGGACTACGCAAAATACAGAGTATTATTCCAATACCATAACAAGAACTCGAATATTTGAGCCTGGCCCTAGGACGTTGGAATTGCCTTTGTTGGTATAATAAGGTCCGATACCTTATTTGCTTTTTTTGTCTTAAGCTGGCGCTGAGATGGTCAGCTTTCCCAGTGCTTTCGCCCTCGCCCCAATCCAAGAAAGGGAATTTCGGACGTCCTAGCGCGGGGTTCAGTTATTCGCTTTCCCATGTACGATATTGCCCAGCTCACTAGAAAAGAAGTCAAGTGATTAGTTAGGCTTTTGGCTTATAGATAATAGGGAGACCTTCACACTCTTCTTCACGGAAAAAGAAAAAGAAAAAAAACAAGCTCTATTGGAGGGAGCTTTCTTAGGGATCTGGTGGCTATGAATCTTGGGCAAACGATATCATACTTCTTAGGCAAGTCAGAAGCGGAGGCAAGGCAACGGAGAAGAAGGTTTAGAAAGCGAATTGTAAGGGAATGGACAAAATGAGGGCATCTGTCCTGTTATAATAGGCATTAACTGCCGGAGAGACCTGTAATGTTCAAATTTTTCATTATTTCTTCACAATTCTAAACTATGATAGTATGATAAGTTAGAATAGATCAGGTAGAGAAGCCAACAGGGGATGGATGGCTTGGGGTACGGGTGGACTGGCCGAATCATTAACTAGCAGGAGAGTGATCCGCAGAGCAATTCCTATATAATATAGGAGTACACTCCAGATCCCCCATCCTTTCATAATATCTGATCATTATTGTCCTGTTTTAACCGTTTTGGACTCGTATAGGACTCGGAGCTACTCAACATAGGAGGCGAATTCGAATCTATGGAAAGACTACAAAGTAGGAAGGAAGGGAGCTGGTTAGAAAGTTCCCTCCCTTCTATCATAGAATATATGGGGAATTTTCTGCGTTATGCTGGATGTTTTTTTTCTTCTTCCCCTCGAAAGGGCTCGATTTGCAATCATGAAGCGTTTTTTTTTTTTGCTATGATACTTTGATTATCACCCACGGTTTTCATACTCTTGTCAACGTTTATTTGTTTTTGAGTTCATCTTATTATTGTTTGAAGCTTTCTAGGCCATATCGTAGTTTCGGGTATGATACTTGCCGGTATTTTCCTGTATCCACAAATAAATCCAAGGACTTAGCAAAAAAAAAAAAAAAAAAAAAGCAGACGTAAATCATTGGCCCTGGTATGATATCTCTGATACCGGTATCGGCAGCGGCTTGTGTGGCGAGCATGTGAAAGGGTAATTGTTTTGCTCCTTTTTTGTCACGGAGCGGGCGTGCTTGGTGTTGTGATCAAGCTAAGGTTCGGTGCAAATAGGTGGTATGTATTAGGAGGTTGGTTGAATATCTACATTATCGGCCGTGTGCGAGAGAGAGTATTAGTATGGAGAGAGAGAGGGGGGGGGACGTTGGAATAAGATTTTCTACGACTCGGGTCGCGTTTGTCCTGCTAGTGCCAATATTTAGCCTACCATGTTAGCAGGCGCCCGACGGGAAAAACTTTTTAAAGTCTGCCTCTCCTCTCCACCGTAACAACTCTTAAAATCCAACTATCTCCGCCAGCTCGGTAATCTCCGGGGAAAAGCTCCTGATAAAGAATAGCGTTTTCCTAACACGCTACAAGATCAGCCGACCCAGGTAGATCATGGTAGATCTCATTGACCTGCATTCCTAATTCTGTTAACCTATCAGACTAAGCTTACTCGAGTACGGTATCGTAGGCTGATGAGCTGATACTAGCATTGGTAGGAGCTCGGGGGATGACGGAATCTCTGGCCTCACATCAGCCTCGTCTCGATGCTGCTGGCTTTGAGTGGGTTATTTGTGAGCTATGCATTAGGATAACTCTGAATACCAGAATGGTGCGTAGTTTTGGATTGCCTAAATGGTTTCTACTCATGAGCAAATGCATGATAGGAGCTACACTATAATCACTCCACTCTACGATCCTTCGTAAGAAAGCAATGACACCATGCTACCGCAGAGCTAAGTACATAACTTTGCAACTGACAAGAACTCCAATGCAAGAGAAGAAATACCCCTTGAAAACAATTACATTCGCAACAAACTCAAACCAGCCCTCCCTATGCCCAAGAAAAGACCCAAACCCCGAAGAAAAATAAGCCTGATATAGCATCGGGCAGAGTGAAAGACCTGCACCCATTGATGATATGAATATGGAAAAAAAAAATCTCCCCAGAAATAACAGTAATAGTTTGACTTGTCTCACTACTTAGGAAGGAAGTAACTCCTTTATTTGGCCACCAGTTTCATCAATATCGCGACTAGTAATGGGTTTCCACCATGTTCTTCAACAGCCTCCAATGCCTTCTTGTGTAAATCGTGGATAACTTTCCTCGTGTACTCAAAGGTACCTGTTTGATCTCTCATATAGGCAACAGCGTACGTTTTGACATCCTGATCTGTAGTTCGCTGCGCCAAAATATTCAATAGCTGGCGGTTCGATGGATCACTACGAATAGCGTGGATTATAGGGAACGAGAATTTCCCTTCGGTAAGATCTTCGCAGAATCCCTTGTTCTTGGTGTACTGTTACCGATAACATTAGTAAATAGTTAAAGCAGTTAGTGAAACAGGGCAATGGTACCTGATCTGATTGGAGATTTAAGTAATCGTCTAGGATTTGGAAAAGCAGACCAATAATATTGACCAAAGGAACGTAATCTTTGTCGGAGGCGCTCTCGGCTTGCATGAGCTTCACAGCTAGACGGAATAACCCCCCAGTTTCTATCGCAGAATGCTAGTATCACACCCTAAATGAAGCACGGGAGGAAAGAATATACTAACTATTGCTGACCATCTCCAGATAGTCATCCTCAGTTGGTGTTGTCAATGTATCTCTCCAGAAGAGGTCCATCCCCTGGCCCCGGTGAAGATTCAATAATTCCTCTAGGCAAAAAAGTACATCAGGTTAGCATCAGGTAGACACCGCGGGCCTTTGCTAGCTAACCAGTGTAAATATCGAGTACCAGTGGATTGTTGAGTTTTAAGAGCTCCTGTAAGGCTTGGAAATATACGTAGTTCGCAGAGTTTATGGTTTGTGCTACCCCAAATATACTGTGCGCCACAGGGAAGCCTCGTCGTAGATTAGAACTGTCTTCAACATCGTCGACCCTATCAAGTCTCGTTAAAATATGTTAAGGGCCATCTCAAATTCAGACGATCTTACAAGAGGGAGGCATTATGCAGCATAGCTACGGCTTTGGTAATTATTTGAAGAGAGGCTTCAGGAACCTGCAGCCATCTGTTGAAGGCCGTGATGGATTGCTGGCGGATATCTTTGCCTGGATGGGAGATAAGATAGTCGTAAGGCCCAAGCAATATCTGTCCGAAAGCCCGACGGGTGGTTAGCAGTAGTACCTAGTAGTATCTCCTACGAAGAGAGCTTAGACGAATAAGGTACATTTTCTTTCTCCTCAGACCATTGACGGTGAAATCCAGCAGCTACCAGAACATCAGCACTCCGAGTCTGGGGAGTTCCATTCTGAGCTGGGGCATCCGAATCCACCCGTGGTCTAAGAGGTTTTGATGTAGGTGAGTGACGATGTCGGCTAGTGGTGGGAGGCTCTGAGGTCATTAGAGATCGGGATTTATGGATGTGAAGTAGGATTTATGATGATAGTGGGGGGGGTTGTGGGATAGGTGGGGGATGGAGAGATGAGGGGATGGGGGATAAGAGCTAGTAGTAATGGCGGGTGGGCTTAGAGGGCAGGTAGAGGATGAGGGCACAAGAGGGTAAGGCAACACTCGAAAAAATAACGGAGATCTTGTGTATGCAGTCTGGCTGCCTAGGGTGTTTTCGAACCTCTGCAGGTTTTGGACAGCATTAGCCACTCTACGCTCACGTGGCTGCATCGCCGTTTACATGTGACTGGGTAACTCTGAACCATTACTGGTCGAACAGTACTGCGGTGGGGCTTGGCGGCAACGAAAGCATCGCCTGCAGCAATCAACAGAGTTGTCAATCGCCACAAAACCTCATTCAACTACTAAGCAAGGGGCCCATACCATAATGCTAAAGCTTTGAGGAGATATGAACGGAATCGTGAAATTGCTTTATTGTTAGATGCCCTGATGTCCTATTCAATGGTAAAATTTATTATTAGTCGATGTACCGGAAGAACATACTCAGATGCCGGTGCATCTGCTGTCTCTGCGCGCTGCTGTAGCACGTTTGGATCAGCGAGGAGTGTCCCGCTGGACCTTGGGCGTCAATATTTATTATCCTTGTTTGCCGACCCGGCTCCAACCGTGGGCGCGAGTATCATACCTGGAAAATCGACCCTTAGCGATGCCAATCCCTACAGCTCATTTTTACTGAATCCGCCAAAGTTATTCGGTACGGTACTATGCCGGGACTGTCTCCACTGGACCGGAGGCCAAACTGGGCGGGCGACTAACTGGAGGGAGTGCAAACCCTAACCCAAGGGCAGGGCAACATGGTAACACCTCATCGATTTTCCTGTGACCTGACGAAACAAATTGCCTCTATCTTATCTTCTTTTTATAAACCATCGATATGCCTAGTGAGGTACGGTATAAGGGGCAAATGTGAATTTTTGCTGATGTAGAGGGATATGGAGAGCTATCTAGGCAGGAAGAATAGAAGGATTGCAAATGTGACAGCATTGAAGCAGGTTCTCTGGGAGGGATAGAATTAGATTGATTTAAAAGGTCACGTGGGCTGATTAGATCTATGCCTGGTCAGTTCAGAGCCGTCATTGTGGTAAATGGAGGAGCAACCCGCTAGTACAGGCTTTGTAAAGGAACTCTGGATATGAGGACAGGGCAGTTCTGACTCTAGATGCGAAACCGCAACATCTCTACTAGCTGAATGCACTATACTAGTGCTAGTAATTCAACCAGTTTCAATTCGTTTCTAGGTATAGCGCAAGAAGCGATAGAGGGGAAGTGTGTAACTCCCCTTACCGTGGCTTGCGTGCAATTCTTGAATCCGTCGTGGTTCTAAACTTCAAAATGGTCTAGTTGACAGCTCAGCCAATCTAAAAAATCGAAGTAGGAAGGTTAAAGGCTCCCCCTCCACAGCTTCTGACGCCATATGATAGCATAGTACTTCTGCGAGCACACTAGCCTGGCGCCACATGCGCCACAAAATATTAACCACTTCCACACCCCACCAGAGACTGGCGAATCTATTAATTATCAAATCCCTTGCTAATCCAGCAGACAAACTGCTTTGAGGTAGATATCCACATAGGCAGACATAAGTGGCTTTTTAAAGAGCTTTCCAGTCAATAATTTCTTACCAATCTGGAACTTGAAATCTCGAAACACCTTATTCCTATAACTTGAATGGTCGAGACTCAGAAGAATCTCCCCCCCTTCGAGCTGGGGTAGAAGACACAAGTAAAAAGAAAAATCCAACAGACCCTACTAAGGACTCACTCCTAACCTCTAACAAGATATTCAGTTATTCCGCATTTATGGCATTTGGACTAAGACCCTTCTATTCCTAGCACTTAGAGTACAGTAACTTACTTGTCCCAGCCAAGTTCCCGGAAACAGGAGGTGTGTGTGTGTTTTGTATTAGCACTCAGATACAAGTGCTAGGGGAGATGTTTTCGTACAAGACAGGGTTACCCAAAGTAGCTACTAAACCAGATAGCCTGCCAGCCCCATTTCCTTCAATGACCTTGTGGGGAAATTTCTCCCCTCGTACTTGTAACCTATCCCGTCTGCGCTGTGTGAAATGGCACGGTAGATGGCCTGAGCCCCGAGCGGGCAGTTCCTGCTGGTTAGGTTTGAGATCAGTCTACTAAGGAATATCCTATGTTAATACTCGGTAGGTGAATCGCAAGGGGTTGGTATACTATCGGGGCTGTGCTGCACCTTTGCATGCTGGTACTTCCGGTTTCCCCAAAGCTCTCAATATTATGCAGCAGGGTAGGTCGATAGAATCTAAAACTTTAGAGGGCTATAGCGATGTTTATACCATTCCCAATACCCCACAGTTTGGAAAAGCCTCCACAATAACGCGTCTAGCATCTAGGTTGGGCCAATATCCTCTCACTCCTCTTCCTCGTGCCCGATTCGATTGCCCTTTGACTAGAGAACAGTGACTTCCCAATATCAGCCTAACAAAGCTCGTTGTGGGCTGGTCGGTCTTTTTATGCCGGAAGGGCCTGGAGCCATGATTTGCCACTAATTGTCAGGGAGCTTTCTCTCAGGGAAATTGCTAGTGTGGGGCGATGAGGGCCAGAGGGTCGCAAACAGGGGAATGGGCTGAAATCAAAGGGACTTTATACGGTAGACCAGTGACCTGTTCTTTTAGATTGCTCCACATATGCCCCATCCCTACAATCTCGTCCATACCAGTAACCAGTTGAGAGCAGGTTCCCATTTGTAGATTAAGCTCCAAGAATTTATTGCTACCAAAGCCCACATCCTTTTCTGCAACTTGCTATCAGGAGTGGCACTCTGACGTATGTGATTAACATGCACTACTTTGTGGTAATCTCAGCGCAGTCATGCACGTTCACGTGTAGTATATGTACAGAACCAGTTCCAGCCAGGCGGCCCAGACCCTGTTACCATTTCTACCAGCCAGTGCAAAATACACTGCACACTGTATAATATTGCGCACGCTGTTCTAGGTTGTGCTTAGAACACCTCAGCGCCTAAATCTTATTGGCTTTACTTACAGACGACTGACTTAGCAGATCAGGCACGAAAGGACTGTTAAAGCGGAAAGGGTTCTTCCAACCAACCCTACTACACAGGCAGGGGTGGGATGCGATGATTATAGTTTGCCACCACCTATGGGTCTGCAACTTGTCTCAAAGTTAGAGCGGTGGGAATATTAAGGAATTCTTGATCTTCCTATCCCCGCAGCCCATACCATGAACATACCAAGGTTGGGGCCCGTCACCTAGCATCTAGTGTTAGAGAGAAGCGATGGCACATCAGAAGATATTAGGTGTGCCTCCTAACTTTGAGGGGCAAGACTCATCAAGTCGACATCGGTGCGCTCACACACACACACAATCAGAGGGAGCATTCACAGGCAATTTTTAACTCCAATCTCAGTCTCAGGAGCCCAGGACCAGATCTTGCGCCCCTAATTGCCCAACTTAAGCCACGGGATACCAATTTTTTTTAGGTAAGCACAGTGACAGCACGAAAAGGCAGACATAATCTCCCACCTGGAACTCGGTAGAAGAGCTTGATTGAAGACGTAAAATATTTGAAAAAATGACCTTCCCTAAGCTAGCAGAGGCCCGCTCTTATTACAACAAAAAAACAACTCAGTAATAAAATAATGAACTCAGACAAGCAGAGCGTGAACAAAAAAAACAGCAACTCAAATAGAAAATGTCCTATCCTAGAACCCCTTCCTCACCGCCTCCCTTTCATGCTGTGCCTGCTGACTCACAGCTGGTGCACATCCAGTGCCCGCACTCAAGGCAAGCAGGGGTGCTCTCCCTGAGCCAGTAGCCGTTGGAAGGGCACCCATGGAAGCCCCCGCCGCAGCAGCCCCAGAAAATAGCCCCGGGCCCAGCCCTACTTCGTTGCTCTTGTAATCTTTGCTGCCCTTGTGATCGGTCCGAAGAGCTGGGCTCACTGTCACCAGGAGGTCCACCTGTGGTATTTTCACCCCCAGATCCACTGTTCCCAAGTGATTGCGCTCCAACGTTTGCCCCGCCCGATGTAGACTATCCGTTATTAGAAACAGGAATTCAAGAAATCAAAGCACAGAAATCTCACCTCATTAGACTGCTCACCAGGAGCTCCAGAGAGTCCACCTACTCGCGCTTGAAGACCTTCCCCAATGGTGGGAGATCGAGTGGTTTCTGACTCGGAAGGCAATTGCTGCCCCGTATTGTTGCTACGAGACTCCATTCGAACGAATGCTTTGGCAAAGAAAGCTGGTCTGTAAAGAAGAAATATTGTTTGAATCGCTGCCTTAGTGATATCGAGGACTTCTGAGATTACAATGAGCAGCTCGGGGGTTTTTATAACTTTTATAACGTGGCTTTCAAGACTAGGGTAATGTACATAGCTCGCGACAGTTCCTGAAGATTTTCGTGCGCAGCCAAGTTTGGGTATACCGTGTCGGCTTATAGTCCTTAGACCCCATCTCATTGTCTGAGCTTGAATTATTGTGGTTATGATACTTTGTGATCTGCTGTCGCGATTGGAGCAAACTGGACGAATCATGAGCTGCGCGTTCCATGCTAGGAACCCCGGGAACCGCCGGTTGATAGTCCGTCCATCTCTTACAACACGAACCTTACTCCATTTTCATCCCTAAATAGATGCTCTATGCAAAATTCGATTCTCTTTCTTCGGCAGGGGTGATTGCAAGTGTATCAACCTTTTACACCCTTGAAGATTACCTTGTAAGATGCTCACGATCATCCTTCGACAATCCACAATACGAAGATCAGACCACTAACAAGTATACATGTTGACAAACTATCCTCCCAAGCATGTCTAGGACTAACCCTTTTCTAGGACCGGTAAAGGGTCCGGATAGGAAGCTCCCGTCACGCAATATCACTCGCATGACGCTTTCTGGCCTATCGACGAGAAATCTTCCTTAAAATTCATTCCCGCATCATGAGCGACAAACAAGAAGAATGGTGACAATAACGTGGCTTCCCTAGCTCTATCAAGAGGTCTCCTTCTACCCTGGGGGCTTTATACTTCGCGGTCCACCAGACCACTCGATTGCATAACCTTGTACGTAAGCTAGGGAGTCCGGAAAAACAGTAATCAACTGGTCAACGGCATACTAAAGCAACAGAGGAGGGTCGTGTCAACAGGCTAGCTAGCAAGGGATAGGGTGTCCCCCCCGAGCTAACCCAGGATTGTGGTCAAGACAAGCTTTGATGGAATCGTTATCTAATCAATCAGAATCTATTGATAAGGGTATGCATAATAGTAAACGTTGATGCGCAGTTGTGTTGCCACGGAAACACTTAAGGTCTTGGCATTTGTTGACATTCAGCTCTTGTACTTTGGCAAGATAGATACCGTAGCTTCCTCATCCTACAGTTGCTCTCTTCAAACCCCCTTCAACTTTTCATTCAAACCACTTCCCAAATTTGCACAGTGGTTTCCAGCAACTCAGTGAGTCACCGCCAAATCATGGAAGACCTCCTCTCCACTTCGTTCGACTTGCTCTCCTCTTATGATCCGATCCACATTCGGAAAGGCCTGCGATGCCTTGAAGGATTTCTTGCAAAAATGTGTCTTCAATCCCCTTCAACTCCATCAAAGAGTGGTGCTAGAACGGCTAGTGCTGCCAATTCCTCCGTGGTGGGTGTGACCAGTCGGCCAAAGGATGCTGCTTTCAAAGAGTTCCTGCGACTACAGAGCGGCTTTGAATGGAACGGTAGGTCGACTTCGCGTGTCACTAAGCCGGGACAACACTAATTATTTGTTCTTTCTCTAAACCTAGTAACCATTCGATTAATATCATGCTTAGAACGCCTCCTAGGAAGAACGAATAGTATGGTTTCCAGAAACCTGTCTGGCACCGGGACACTAACACATAAACCTAGATGGCCAGAATAATCTTTTGATCCTTTCTACATTAGACTTGATCCAGGGAATGCTTTTGCTTCATTCTCAATCTCGCAAACTTTTTGCTCGAGAAATCCACATGAACGTTAGTACTCTCACCATGCTAATTCTAGGTTATAAGGCTCTAATAGTTGTTCGTAGGTGCTTTTAGATCTCCTAGATGCCGAAAGCAATGATGCCGTCCAATGCGCTACACTACTAACATTAGTTTGCGGTCTTCTTGACAACCCCACCAATACAAGAGTAATATAGTTCCCTCGTAACCCCTTCGTACTAGCTTCTAATGGGTCTAATCTCCGAGAAACCAGACTTTCGAATCACTAGATGGCCTCGCCACCGTTACATCACTCTTCAAACGTCGCGACACTCCTCGAGAAGTCAAACTCAAGATTCTAGAATTTCTCTACTTCTATCTTATGCCTGAGGTTGCCTCGCCTTCCGCACCTACTCCACGAACACAAGGCGAGAGATCATCTTCGAGGAAAGAGGCGAGGGTAGAAAAAACTACAGAGGAGAAGCAGGAGATGTTGGGCGAGTTCATGAGTAATGTGGAAGGGTTGGTAGCGGACTTAAAGGAAAGCCAGCCTTTTGGGATGTAAATGATGTTTTCCTCCTATCAATTTAATGGTACCTATAATAATGAAGGCTGTACGATATCTTAAGGACTAAGTATATAATAAACCTATTTACAAGGGTGATAACAGAGATTCCCTCCGACCTACCGTATTTTCGGGCTTTAGCTACCATTAAATATCTAAACTTTAACAAGTGGCCTGAAGTAAACGAACAGCCCCCTGTCGTTTATATGATACAGTACTAAAGCGATGAATATCGTATTAATTATTTGGCAATAGTCTCTCGAGCAATGCCCAACACTTGGATCCGTTGCCTGGGAGTGTCAGTTAAAGCTTCACCGTCTTAGAATCAGTTGTGTCCGGCGCTTACTGGTCGAATTCTTTGTGACAGAGATCACAACGTTGGGTAGAGGTGATCAAGGGAGAGCTCCAGCCTGCAGGTTGGCACTCCTGCGCAATAATCAATCCTGCGCATTACCCTGCAGTGTTGATAATGCCAAATTTCCCTACATCTTGCTAAAGAGACACAAGTCAACCTCATAGAGGTGTAATGTTATCAAATGACTCTAGATGTTAGTTATAGTGCCAAATATCGACAAGTGCATTACCCCACAGCTACCGGTGCTAGTAACTCGGCCTCATAATAGGCTTAGTGCTCGTATTGATGGAAAAAGGGTTGTATCATAGCCCAACTAAGATGCTTTTGATATCACTCAACAGACATTTCTAAAAAAATGCGAAGCCAGTTTTTTTAGTTTACATTTCAGCGCGATGTAGGGAAATTTAGCACTAACACTACGAGGGATAATATCATACGATCATACAGTAAAAACTCTAGAAATCCACTATCATCACCCTGCCAGCAGAATCGGCCCGTCAGCCACCCACGATAGGTTTGTTTTGTTTTGACAGGTCAACGGAAACAGCGAATACAGGTTAACGAGATCCAACGCATCCGATGGCTGATCTTACAGTACTGCGTCAGGAAAACCCCATCTCCCTCGGAAACTTTTCTCCCTGGATCCGGGGATGACAGGGGCTGGCGGGGATAGTGGACTTTGAGAGTTTTTGCGGCGGGCGGTAGAGACATTCAGCCCGAGATCGAAAACGCATCTTTTTGAGTGCCAAATTTTGAGTGGATCTGCCAGGTTTTGTATCTACGAATAGAATAGCCGTTACGCACACCCAAGTCCTCCAGCTCAGAGAGGTCATTAAAAGTCGGAAAAAGCAATACAGATTCTCTACTAAACTACGAGACCAACAGACCATTAGTTTGCAATTTCTGGTGTAGGGGCAATAATAACTGGGAGGAGCTACCAAGTACGATATCCCAAGAACATTACAATAATAGATAGAAGCCATAAATCAGAATCGGAAATAGCCTAACTTTTATACCTATTCGTTGTGAACGAGAAAAAATTCCCTATAAGCATTTAATTCTCATTTTGTTCAATTGGGTGAAACTCCAAAGCAACTTGTCTGGGGTTTTGACTTCTGTAGCACTGTATTTCTTCCCGGGCAACATGACAGTCTGGTCAGATCATCCCTACATGGCCGCCTTCTAGTTTCCGCTTCCATACTCGGCGGGCTCATTAAATAATATTATGATACTTGCATAAACGTCTTTCAACCCAGTGTTGAATGCCTTTACTCGGACTGTAGCCAACCTACCATCCTCTATATCCCCCAGGGTAAACCGCCATACAGCTACAACAGCAACCCCAGCAGCGACCCCCCGCCCAAACACCCAAGTAGGCCCCAACCTAGGGTACCTAGGGTCTGAGGAGCCGGGTTGTTTCTCGGCCCCTAGTAACATTCGTGCCTTTTTGTTAGCCGTGTACAAATCAGTGCTTATCTTATCTAAATTGGGCATAATCTTAGATAAGATCCGGTTACCTTAACAAAAATTGTTTAAATGGTTTAGGAAAAGAGTAAAACAACGATTCGGATCTCTCGTAATGCCTCTAGTCCTTGGCTGAGTATTTCCTTTGTAATCACTTTTGTACTAGGAGTGTATTTCTGCTGTGGATGTTTACTACCGGCTGGAGTATGATACTTAGTACCTCACTTGTTCTTTTTGACTTTGGCTAATACTTTGTTGACTTTTGCTTTGTGGAGGGCAACTTGATGTGGACATTGTCGTAGCTTTCCATATAAGTCGGTGTTCTATTAATACTTATGCGAGAAATCAAAATATCGGTAATTAATTGGTTTTAAATGTAATAAAAGTAAATAGAATGGATAACCGTGCCAAGGTTGCGGCGTGTGGCCGCAACCCCCGCATGTTCGCAGGCTCACAACCGGGGGCACTCCTCCAGAGTGCCTGACAGCTCAACACAACTTTGTGGCTTACCATACAAACTTTGTGGCTCAACACAACTTTGTGGCTCAATACAACTTTGTGGCTCAATGTAATGTTGCAACTTAGTATTCTTTGTAATTTAGCATAATACTATATATGTATCAGGAAAATGTTTCAAAGAAGACTCAGACATCAGCAAAATGTAAAAACCAGTCCTGGTCCACCAAGGGGGGTTATAGTCCCCCTGGTCCTTCTGGTCCACCCTGATCCACCCTGGTCCACATTTTTGGTAAATTTTCAAAAAGTGTGGATCAGAATGGATCGGAGTGGACCCGGTGGACCACGGGGACCACAACCCCCCTTGGTGGACCAGGAGCGTTCAGGACCACCTTGGACCACGCTCCGACATTTTCCTGATGGAGTTCTCTTTACCATTAACGATCAGACCTACACCTTTCATACCACAACCAATTATGCCGCCAGCACCAGCTTTTATTCTTCCAAGCCAGTGAGTTGAGCCTTATGAGGAGGTTGAAGTATGAATTCAAGCTGCTGTTGCCTTTATTCAAAATAGCGAAAACCCATATCCAAATATTGCTGAAGTCGCTCACAACTATCAAGTCCCAGATTCACGCCTCCGAGCATGTTTACAAGGCCGCCAATCCAGACAGGACCAGCCAGGAGCCAACCACAGGCTCTAAGATAATCAGAAGCTTGGAGTATACCGATATCTTGATCATATGGATAGTACATCAGCAAAATATAAAAACCAGTCCTGGTCCACCAAGGGGGGTTATGGTCCCCCTGGTCCTCCTGGTCCACCCTGATCCACCCTGGTCCACATTTTCGGTAAAATTTCAAAAAGTGTGG
>Ga0307507_10001419_pt1 | contig 53720 bp, 18 predicted proteins | sample 7_EM_MG_FD_207223 | JGI IMG/M metagenome (GOLD analysis project Ga0307507, IMG submission 207223) | Populus trichocarpa ectomycorrhiza microbial communities from riparian zone in the Pacific Northwest, United States - 7_EM | ecosystem: Host-associated > Plants > Roots > Unclassified | place... | reverse complement strand
TTTTTTTTTTTTGGGGGGGGGGGGGGGGGGTGTATAACAGACTACTAATACTGGCCGAGCTATAAGACTGCAGCCTGGAAGGCTCTAAGACAGCGTTAGCACTACCCTTATATATCTCGTATTTCTCACTACCTATCTCTGTTACCTGTACTCAATCTTATATATATATTACACCTAATTTCCATAGATTTACAATTAAGTCGTTTACTTAATTCTCCCACACTACAAAGTTTACAAGAACTACTATACGCCAAATATTAAATACTATTACCTTAGCGTTGTCCACAATTAAATATATCCTAGGCAGCTAAAATACTATATAATATTACTATGCTATAGCAGTAAATAGCTTTACTAAAACACTATCTTAAGCAGCGCATATATAGCCTACTAAGTCTAATAGAACAAGCCCTTAGCTAGCTAGTTAAGGGGTGCAAAATAGTAATATTTAGTGCTGTACTACTTGCTAGCGAAAATGAGAAGCTATAGGTAGAGAATTAACACCAAAAAAGAAAGAGGGCAATTAGGCGCAGGTATATAGCTAGGGGGAGTGTTCTATTAGGGGCAGAAAGGGCGTTTTATATACTAGCTATATAAAATATAGTAGTAGAGGGGGTAGCAGATATAGTAAGTAAGTAACCGCAGCGTGCATTACGCAAGAGTAATATATATAAATTAATAGAATATAATATACGTACGTGCCCTAGACGGCAGGCAACTAGCTAATAGATAGCTACACTATATATAGGCGTTCGTTGTAGAGCAATTTATATTATTCGGCCTTAATACTTGGTGGGGTAGCCTATATATATATATGGCCCACATACTTACCATGTACATTATATTCTAGTTTAGTTCTAAATATATTTAGCCTAAAGTTCCTTATATTATATTTCTTACTAAAGTATCTACTAATTCTCTTACTATACTTATAATTAAGAATTATTTAAGCCTTTTAGAGTACCTATAAATACTAAATAAAGGTTATACTTACTATATTAACTTAAGTGGTATAAATATATAAAAAGCCATATAGGTATATTAATAAAAATCTAAATTATGCCCTAATTATATTTATAACTAGTTTATAACGCGTTTAGATCTAATATAAAACTAAATAAATATATACTTTTAAGTCTATAATATACATTCTCTTAAATATAAAAAGTAAAAAATATATAATGCGTTATTTAGGAGTAAAATACTATAAATATCTTTAGAATTTATTATAATCTTTAAAATATACTATAGTCTTTAAAAAAAATAGGGTCTAATATAGAGAGAGTGGGGAGCCCTAGATAGAAGTAACCTAGATATTTATAAATATAATATAAGTAGGTACGGAACTAGTTTTAAATATATTTAATACTTAAGTTAATATATATAAGCTTATTTTTAGTAGCTTAAAGATAATTTTAAGCTAGAAATATATATAGCCACTAAATAAAGGCTTATATATGTTACGGACGCTTTAAGTACGATATTATGACTACTTGGAGAGGAGTCGGAAGAAGCTAGTTGGTTAATATAGGCACGGTCCAGAATGGATCCAGTGGAACCATGTGACGAGGAATGGTAGCCGAGTCATATAACGTGCTACGTGAGGAACGTAGGGAACGTAGGGAACGTATATACCTTATATACAACACGTACCTTACGTACAAGGGAGGATTTCTTAGGAGTACGGTCGTGTATTTAAAGGACCTCAGTTCTTACCGTAGATAGTTCTCTTCTTGTAGTGAATCTTAGAATACAATTAGAGTTAATCTGTTAGGCAACTACTCCACTAGTTATTATTATATTGTTAAATTGTTCTTACCTATATACCCAGCCCAATAATAGGACCCACCGTAGTTACTACTACAAGGTTCCGTTACACATTTACTACCAAGGTTATAGTATTAAACAAGGTCAAACAATATGCCACCTAAAGCACTAGCCACAACCTCGAGCGTAGGAGGAGATACCAGTATAGCAGGTATAGATTCTTAGTTGATTACGCGAAGTTAGTTATAAGAAAATGGTTAATCACTTATAAGATAATAATAGGATACTTAAAGAACGCATTAATAGAATTGGAGTAGTAAAGATTAAGTTACCTTTAATCAAATAATTCTTAGGAGAGAAGTTAAAGCTTAAAGGATTTCTTATGCAAATGCACTTTAAGGTTATACAGGAAGGAGCAAAGTTAGCAACATTATTAGATTAAGTAGCCTACGTAGGGTTATTCCTAATGGGGAGGGTACTTAAGTGGTTTAAACCATATCTTACGGAGATATAGGCCAATGGCATAATAACTACTAACCAGGACGTACGGTATATGTTTGCTAGTTAGAATGGGTTTACAGAACGGTTAACGCAGATATTTAGAGACCTAGAGGTAGTAACCACAGCGGAATAAAAGCTTTAGAACTTAGTATAACGCACTTTAGTAATTAAGTACACAACGCAGTTTCAAACACTAGCTATATAGGTTAAGTGGAATAATAAGGCGCTTATGGCATAGTATAAACAGGGACTTAAGACTAAAGTCTAGGACGCAATTATCTTAATAGAAAATGCGGATACTTTAAGAGAGTTAATAGATCAGTTAATAAAGATCAATAACAGGATCTACCAAAGGGAATAGGCTAAGAGAGGTTAAAACAGAGTTCCATAGTTATATAAGGCGCAGAGTACGCAACAACCGACATAGAGTTAAAAACTATAAAATGGCGCAGAGCCAATAGACCTAAGCGGTACTAAAGAAACCTAAAGGTGGGAAAAGAAACTATAGAAACCTAGAGGTTAAGGATCTAGTAATTAAAGGACTAAGGAGTAGAGGCTAAACCAGGGATCTCAACAGCAGAAGATATTTAGGCGGACTCCACAGCAAAGTTAGTAGTTTAGAGATAGAGCTTATATAAATTACGGAAAACAGGGTTATTTCGCTAGAGACTATAGAGGTAGTTAGAGTAACTACGCGGTAAAGGGAACTAGACCAGCAGAAAACACATACATACAGAGAGATAATGGTGCACTATAAGGAACAAAAGAGTGTTTAATTAACAGTTTTGCGTTTTGTTATAACAACGTATACCAAATTTATAAGGACGCCAAGTACGGCGCAAGCTATTGGCTATAGGAGCTATTGTTATCTAAGTTTAAAGGAACCAATGAACCAGCTTATAGATCGGACATTAAAAATAATAAATTTAACATAGGCAAAGCATTTACCGATAATAAGGCAACAAAGGCAGCTTACTAGAAGTAAGCAGACCTTAAAGAAGTTAAAACAGAAGTAGAGACTAAGACCATTATAGAACAGGGTTCAGTAACGGATATTATAATACCGTTGGATACAATTTCCATTGCTTTACGAGATAATAGGAGCAACGTTTAGAAGAAACTAAGTAAGTAGACAACTACTAGTGCTAGCTCATTACTTAATAAAGGCAAAAGGCTATAGGTCCAAGATTCTCGTAATAAGATAAAAAAGGCTCTAGACTTGCAAGATGCAATAAGGATAGCTTAGGAACCCACAACAGATAAAAACCGATAGGAAAGGGCAGCGACTTAGTTTACAGACAAACGAATAAGTATAGGACGTAAGTTTAAGAACTACAAGTTTGGGGAATAAATAAGAATATTAACAGTTCTAGGTAAACGTAGTGTTCAGCCTAAAGATTAAAAAGTTAATATAGGGATTAAGAAGCAAGATGACTTTAAAGACCTAGCTGCAAGACGCAGAAAACAAGAAACTATGGATAAGTTTAGAGCAAGAATTATTACATAGCAAGAGCAGAAACTAGATAAGAGATCTAGCATACCAGGTTATATAAGGGGCAGAGCACCTGTATAAAGAATTACTAATAGGCCAAGTATAGGGACACCTAGGGTAAAGTAGTTAGATAAACTGGAACAAGAAAAGGATCTAGATATCCTAACTAGGTTTAAAAAAAGATATACTAAAGGATATCACAATACAGTAATAATAAAGTACTTTCTAATAGACAAACCATATATACTAAACCAGTTGTACAGAAAGTGGTATAGGTAACAAAGTAATAACAAATAGGCAGATTTCTACATATGGCTAGACGAAAAAGTTGTCTAAAACTAACCCATTATGGAAAAACGCATAAGTTATATTAAAGGAGCATTAATTATAACATTAAGGAACCTAGAAGAAGGATCCAGGAACTAGAGAAGCGAAAGACAAATCTTAGTACCCACAGAAGAAAGACCAACAGTTAGATTAGCCAGATAGAGGTTTAAACTTAAGAGTAAAGACAAGCCAAGAGTTAACCCAAGTTACTTAGCATATTATACACTATCGTAAATAGCTTGTGTGGATAACACGTGTAACATATATAGAGCACCAAAAGACAGGAACCGGAAGTACCTAACTAGGATATATTAGGCACCAGAGGAAAAGTGGTTTAGGGATACTAAGTATATATATAAATGGCACCCAGTAGAAGTACAAGGTTAAGGGGACTTAATACTTTAACTAGGAAGATTCCTTACGGAAGAATACCTAAATAGACAACAGTGGTGGGAGTGCCTAGAAAACACTTATCTATAGTATATAGAGGACAAAAAGCAAACTAAGTATTGGCTAAAGTTGGACTAAGTACAAGCGGGATCTAGCAGCCAACAATTAGGAAAAGAGGAGGCGCATAAAACCAGAGGGAACTAGTATTAGAGCTTTAGACCCTTAAAGGAATTTAAGAACAATACCTAAATTTACAAGTTAAGTGGCAAGACCAGCAGTTCGAAGCGTTAATAGATAGTGGAGTAATAAGAAACCACATATTACCAGCAACAGTGGAAAGAATGGGGTTACTATATAGATAAAAGGAACACCCGTATTCACTTATAACAATTTTAGGAGATTAGATAGCCTACAGAGGAGGTATTATTAATCTTAAAACAGGACCTATTTAGCTAACTATTAAAGGGAGAATGTCTTTTAATATCCTACTATTAGGACAGGATAAGGCGATACTAGGGATACCTTGGTTATAGGAATATAATTTAAAGATTAATTGGGTTATAGGTTAGGTCAATATTAGAGATACTTAATAACACAAGATATAATAATAAACCAAGTTGGTATAGTACCAAGTTGGAGCGATATACAAAGAGACTAAGTAAAGCTTAAGTTATGTACCAAAGAGATACCATAAGTATGGTAAAAAATTATGGTTACTAGAAAGTAAAAAGCTGTTAGAATATATAGCATAGGACTATAAAATAGAATTAGAAGAGAAAACTAGTTTAAAGTTCTTTCTAATCTACAAACTTACTAAAACGGAGTTAGTAGCGCTTAAGGAGTTTATCTAAGAGAACTTACAAAAGGGATACATTAAACTATCGCAGTTATTAGTAGGATATCCAGTACTGTTTATCCTAAAGAAAAACGGAAAACTTAGGATGTGTATAGACTATAGATAGTTAAACAGCATTACTAGAAAGGATAGGTATCCTTTACCCTTAATTAGCGAAATTTAAGATAGGATAGGCAACGCGTAAATCTTTACAAAGATAGATCTAAGGTGGGCGTACTATTAGATTAGGATTAAGGAAGGCAATAAATAGAAAGCAGCTTTTAGGTTAAAGAAAGGACTATATAAACTATTAGTTATACAATTTGGGCTTATAAATGCACTAGTAATGTTCTAAAAGTAAATTAATAGTATGTTAGGAGAATACCTTAATAAATTTATTATGGTATATTTTAATAATATTATCATCTACTTAATAAGCGAGGAAGAACATGGAAAATATATTAAGTGGGTCTTAAAGAGACTATAAGAGGAACAGATGCTAGTAACAATTAAGAAATACGAGTTTTTTATAAGGAAGACCAATTTCGTAGGATTTATTATTAAACTAGGAAAAATTAGCATGGACCTAAAGAAAGTCAAAGCTATAGTAAGTTGGCAGGAACCAGAGAATGTTATATAGTTAAGATTGTTCCTAGGGTTTTGCAACTACTATAGGAGGTTTATAGCATAATGGTTAAAAAGTATTAAGCTATTTACAAGGTTAACAAAGAAGGAGGAACCGTAGGTATAGGGAATAGAGTAAAGAAAGTTGTTTAAGGAATTTAAGGAGTTATTTACCTAGGAACCAATCCTTAAAATCTACTAACTAAAGTTAGAAACGGTTGTTAAGACAGATGTATTAGACTTCACACTAGGAGTATATTTGCTACAGAAGCACTAGGACGCATGGCATCCAGTAGCGTACTATAGTTAAAAGATAACACCACTAGAGTTAAACTACGACATTTACAATAAGAAGTTGCTAGGCATAGTTACAGTACTTAAGGAATAGAGAGCATTCTTATAAGGCACAGAAAAACTATTTATGGTAAAGACGGACTATAAGAACCTTATAGGGTTCCTAATAATAAAGGAACTCAACTAAAGACAGGTTAGATAGGCGGAAATGCTTGTAGAATACCATTTCGAAATTTAGTATACTAAAGGTACAGACAATGCACGAGCCGACGCTCTAAGCAGAAAAGCTAAACTATAGAATAACAAAAAGCCATTAGGAGCTTTATTGCGAAGGGATTAAAATAGATTAATTAGGTATAACTATCTAAAGATTACAGCAACTAAGGAAAGTTAGATTTATAAATTACTAGAAAGTAATTAGATAAAGAAGATCTAAGAAGCACAGCTTAAGAATCTAGACTTAGAGTAATACAAGAATAGAGAAACTACTTATGTTCCAAGGTTAATTATAGAGGAGTTTATAAAAGAGTTTTATAAGGGAATAATATAGGGATATAACGGGTCTATAGAACTAGTGTTAAGACTTTAAGAGGAGTATATTATTTAAGGAATCTGGGAACTAGCTAGATAAGTTATAAAGGAATATCTAGATTGCCAAAGAAATAAACTGACGAGGTATAAGCTATATAGAGGGCTATAACCTATTAAAGTACCAGAAAGACCGTGGGAGGTTATATTATAGGACTTTATTATTAAGTTACCAAAGTTAAAAGATCCTATTATAGGACAAGATCACGACGCGATCTTAGTAATAGTAGATAAGCTTATAAAGTGGGGATACTTCATAGCGTGTACAGAAGAGATATTAGTAGAAGATGTCGCTAGAATCTACGTAAAAGAAGTATTTGTAAGGCATGGAGCACTAAGCAAGATCGTATTGGATAGAGATCCAAGATTTATAATAGTATTTTAGGAAGTATTTCTGGCAGAATAAGGGGTTCGCGCAGTAATATCTACAGCATATTATCCGTAGACGGATGGACAAACAGAAAGATTAAACTAGACGCTAGAATAGTATCTAAGGCATTATATTAATCATGTATAGAATAATTAGGTATTATTATTACTAGTTATACAGTTTGCATACAATGCAACACCACAAGAAGGAATAGGGACATTACTATTTAAGGCGAATTATGGGTACGAGCTAAGAATATTGTTATTACCACATTAAGCAAAGAAGATAAGTAGCACAGATAAGTAAAGAATAGAGACGTTAATAAATCTTTATATAAACCTTAAAGAAACAGCTAAACTAGTATAAGAATAAATAAAAAGGTACTATAATGCTAAGAGATCTAAGGGACTAGATCTTAAGGAGGGAGATAAAGTATAGCTACTATATAAAAATTTTAAGAGTTGACAACTAAGCAAGAAGTTAGACTATGTTAGACTAGGACCTTTTAAAATCAAGCAGAGAATTTTATTAGTTATATATAAGTTAAACCTACTAGCTAAATAAAGATCTACCCTATATAACACGTTGCAATACTAGAACCAGTATATGGAAACGTTAAACCACTAGTATATAAAGCAGACATATATAGAGGATAAAAAGAGGATAAATAGCAAGTTTTAAAGATTATTAGTTACGAGGATATAGATAATAAAACGTAGTATAAAGTAAAGTGGATAGGCTATAGTAAGACTACCTAGGAACCACTAAGCAACCTAGAGAACGCTATGGGAAAGGTAAAGAAGTATTAGAAGAAAGTAGGTTAGGGAGCATTAAAAAAGGATTGCTAAAGGACGAGTTACCTAAGGGGGACGTATAAGGAGCAACTATTAAGTTATTTAAAGTTGTTTCCTTCTTTAGAAACTCTACCCTCTTATTACCTAGCTTAGACAGACCCTATTAAATAAGTTTCTATTTCTTGGAATAAACCTTCTTATAAACCTTTTTAAGATAAAGCAGCTAAGTAGACGCCGTAATCTAAGCGTCTAGGGCCTTCTGTTCCGTGTCTTAAGAACGTTCTAGCTTAGCCAGGGTAGCGGAGAGCTCACTATTAAGTTTTATAGTGGTAGATTAAACACAAGACCCTATAATAAGTTACTTAGGGAACTTAAAGACTACTAAGAGTTATAGGACGCGTATACTTAGCGTTAGAAGTAGAACGAACGTTACAGAGTAATTGAATGTTTGCTTTAGTGCACTCCAAGCAGGAAGAGGGTTGTTGAGATAAAGGACTTGCTAGCGCAACACAAACTAGCCCCTCTTTTGCACAACGGGAATACGGAGACGGCATTATTTTACCTAGCGACAGTATGCTAGCAACAGTACGAGTACAACGTTGCGCGTGTAAAGAAGAAGAGGCTTTAGGTATAATAAGTAAGGATATTAACCAGACTAATTAAACGGACATTACACCTCTAGTAGACGACTTGGAGATGTTAGGAATCTTTAAGGACGAAGATAAAGAGGAGGGAGATAGTGTTACGGACGCTTTAAGTACAATGTTACGACTACTTGGAGAGGAGTTGGAAGAAGCTAGTTAGTTAATATAGGCATGGTCTAGAATAGATCTAGTGGAACCATATAACGAGGAATGGTAGCCGAGTTATATAACGTGCTACGTGAGGAACGCAGGGAATGTAGTAAACGTACGTACCTTATATATAACACGTACCTTACGTATAAGGGAGGATTTCTTAGGAGTATGGTCGTGTATTTAAAGGACCTTAGTCCCTACCGTAGATAGTTCTCTCCTTATAGTGAATCTTAGAATACAATTGGAGTTAATCTATTAGGCAACTACTCTACCAGTTGTTATTATATTGTTAAATTGTTCTTACCTACATACCTAGCCCAATAATAGGACCCACCGTAGTTACTGCTACAAGGTTCCGTTACAATATACTAATAATTAAGTAATAAAGATACTCTATATATAATTATCTTATTTAACCTTATAGTAAACCCCCTTTATTACAATATAGGGTATATAACGATAATATCTATATTACGATATACACTCCTTAATTAAGCCTTTTTTGGTATAATATTACAATAATCTAACTTTTAATAATATTATTAAGCACCTATTACCAATATTGTTATAACTAGTTTTTAATTTGTTAGATTTGGCCTTTACTTACCATAAGTTCAGCCATTAAATACATTACACAATAATTAAAATTTATCAAAATTATACTTAGATCTTACTCTCTATACTTAATTCTATTATATTTATTATAGGAAGACATAAAAATTCTAAAGCGCAACGCCGTTACGGCTTCTCTAATTATAAGCGTTAAAAAATACATGCCCACCACTAAAAATACCCTAGCCTACTAGAAAGAGAGCTTACTACCTAGGTAAGCAACTTCCTCTATTACAAGATTAATTAATCCTTAATATTAGAAATACTAAGTGATAAATTTTAACACCTTAATAGAGTTAAATTGCTACATGGGCAAGGCATATAGGAGCGGAGGAGAGCTGCTAAACATCCTCTTTTAGAGGAGGCTCTCTTTAAGTAGCACTAACGCCTATAGAACTCTCGCATTCCTATTACTAGCGATCTTATATATGCTGCCGCCACTTAGTTATGGCATTAAATACCTATATTTACGGAAATGGTTAAGCTAAAGTAGTTATAAGGATGGATAGAAGACTTTAAAGATCGCAACGGTATCCATAAGAGAAAGTAGTATAGTGAGGCTGCCTTGGTCAATATAGAAGGAGCAGAAGATCACATAATAGAGCTTTAAGAGATTGTCGCTCCTTATCCACTAAGGGATATTTACAATATAAATAAAATAGGGCTATTTTAGAAGGCTATACTAGATACTATATTGGCTACTAAGGCTTAATTAGGAATAAAGAAGGAGAAGGTAAGAATATCTCTTAGTTATTGCTGTAATGCAGATGGTTTGGACAAGCTTCCTCTCCTTATAATTAGCTTATTACGATAACCTTACTGCTTTACATCTAATTGCATTAATATAGCCTTATTAAATATTATATGGAGGCATAATAAGAAGGCGTAGACGACAACAGTGATTATACTTAATTGGCTTACTTAGTTTAATAGAAGGATATAGGGCAGGAAGATACTCCTCTTAATTAACAGCTTTAGCGCTTATAAAGCAGCCGTTTAAACGCTTACTGAGAATGGCTCTCTTAAGAATACACGCGTTAAGTTTCTCCCTCCTAATTACACTTTAATATACCAGCCACTTGATTAAGGGATAATTATAAACTTTAAGCTGCTCTACAGGCGATTCTAGCTGCAATTTATAGTGGAGCACTTACTTTAGGATAAGAATCCAATTAAACAGATGCACGTCCTATAGGCAATTTAATGGTCAATTGTAGCTTAGGGGGAAGTTACGCCCTGGATAATTAAGAACTGCTTCATCAAATCTACATTATTTAGCTCTTGTATTAGCCTACGGCCTCACCCTTAGGATTATATAGATCCTCCCATGATTAACAAGATAGAGCAACTAGCAGAGCAGCTATATACAGCAGGAAGGATCCGCGCTGTGATAAATATTTAGGATTTTGTTAAGCTGCCGGGTAAGGAAGTAGAGGATTTGCTAGAGGATCTTATTAAGAGTATAGCAGAGCTCTACGCAGGGCCTAATCGCGATGCGGAAACAGATAAGGAAGTTATTAATCAACCTTAAATTAAGCTTGATGAGGCGCTTGCAGCCTTATAAAAGCTTCAACTTTATAAGGAGCAGCAAAGCGACTCCGAGAGAGACGTAATTACAACTCTATTAAGGCACGAGTGTTGAATCCAAGGGCGACGAGCTCAAAACACCAAGCAGCAGTCGATCGCGATGTATTTTAGTGTAGCCGATCGCTCAATTACAGCTTCGCAGACGTAGATATACAATATCATTACCTAATTTTGATCTTGGGTGCATTTTATGTAACAGTGCAAGTGTGGGTATTGAAAGAACGACTTAATTCTAAATCTATGGTAATCAAGTGAACTAAATACATGAAGGTAGACCCGGAACTCCGTAGTCTATGACTTAATATTTGACCGTATCCGAGACATATGAGGGTAGCGTTGATCATGTCTTGGAGCCTTTTAGGCGACGATCTTGTGTCTCAGCGTAGTGCTGGTGAACTGTTACACACCCCCCCAGATTTGACGGTGTAGTTAAAGCTATAGAAAATAAAACGAAGATAGAAGCTATACCAAAATAGGAAATTTAGATACCACTTTAGGAGTAGTATAGGGTGATACTTAAGAGTCTTTGTTAGTTGTAGCAGTGATCTAATATTGAATGTCCACTAGATTTAATTGCTTTATCCATACCTTGTGCCTTTAACGGGGTAGGATCTTGGTAAGACCGTCGGCAGGCATCTTATCTATAGGGACCCATTATACGTCGATCTTTTTGTCTTGGACTTCCTGTCTAAGCCAGTGCTGATGGATGTTGATATGTCGTAGCTTGGTGTCAAGCTTTGGTGTATCCTGTCTTAGGAGTTGTATAGTCTGCATATTGTCGCATAGCAGGGTAAAATCGCGTTCTAAATTGAGACCGATTGCCTTAAAGAAACGCTGCCACTAGATAATTTCAACAGCAGCCGTAGACAGGGAGAGAAGCTCCGCTTTGGTAGTCGAGCGAGTTACTGATTGTTGTAGGGTTGCCTTCCAATCAATTAGTCCTCTGAATAGCATAAAAAGGTATCCTTGAGAGCTCCGTCTAGTCTCTTTATGGTCCGCAAATGCTGTGTTGGATGCTCCGTAAAAGGTGACGTCTTCTCCTTCGGGGTTTCTGAAGTAGACGTGTGCTCCGAATACTTCGCCAGAGTATTTAATAGCTGTAGATTTTGTTCCAAGGCAATAGGCGATGGCTTGGTTTGATGCATCGAGGTGCTTTTAATTTGGATTGGTGAGAAATTCGGCCAGCTTAGAATGCGTCTTCGTAATATTAGGTCTTCTAAATACGGCGAGGTGCGCAAGGGAACTAACCCGTTGCTGATAGGCTAGTGTTCTTTGAGGGTTTGTCTGCTGGTTGGACGGAATCAGTTCTTTGGCGGGAAGTGGTGACTTAGGAAATCTTCCTGGTTGAATATTGAATCGACTGGCTATCTTTTCGATATAGGAATCTTGGCAGAGCTAGAGCTTTCTGTTTGCACGATCTCGTTCGATTCGAATTCCTAGGAACTATTATAGGTCTCCTAGTGCACGGATCTTGTATTGATGTAGAAGTTTAGTTTTGAATTCTTCTAATCTTTAAAGGTCCTTTTTGGCAAATAGAACGGCAATATCGTCTACGTAGAAGAAGACAATAAGTCGTCTATTGGTGTAAAGGCAGTTTGTACCTGGGACAGGCTTTAATCCGAATTTGGCCAGTGTATTGGTGAGCTCTTTGTACTAAAGTAGTGGTGAGACTTTTAATCCGTATAGCGCCATGAGTAGCTTTAAGATATGTCCGTTTTAATTAAAGCCTTCTGGGTAGTAACAGTAGACTGGCTTGACTAGTCTTGCGTTTGTAAATGCGTTTATAGCGTCATACTGTCGAATCTCCAAGTCGAATGCAGCTGCTATAGCCATGAGGGTACGGAATATTCGAGCAGCTAGGGTTGCTGTATAGGTCTCTTCTTTGGTGATCTACAGGTCTCCACGGACACATAGTCGAGCCTTTAGCTTTTGAAGGTAACCGTCGCTGTTAAACTTGTATTTGAAGACCCATTTCAGTGGAAGGATCTGCTCGTTATATACTTCTTCTTTTGGTACAGTCTCGAATGTCCCTCGGCGTTTCAGGTTATTGTATTCTTTTTCCATAGCCTTTTGAAAGCCGGTAGTCAAAGGGTGCTTTCTTAGCTCTTTTAGGTTCCTTGGTTTAGGTGGAAGATTGTCTTAATATAGGGAGGATCTAGTTCGGTTAATGTCCTTTACTAGTCCTGTGGTAAAGCCAGCGTAGTAACCAAATAGGGTAGGTATATTGGCTAATGCTGCTGCGTACGCTTGACGTCGAATTCGTTTGGAACCTTCTGGTAGGACGAGGTCGGCAGAAGGATTGGCCGAGACCTCGTTAGCTCGTGGAGCTGTATTCGACGGTTCTGGCGAACCTGGCTGGGTAGGAATTGCTTCAATTGTATCCAAGATATCGTCTTGAAGTCCTCCCGGTGTGGTGTTTGTTTCTGGCAGATCCGGAGATACCGTTCTGCTAGGTGTCGGTAGCTGTTCAATGTCCTTTGTAGGAAGCTCTGCCGAGTTGTTTAATGTAATCATTTGATCTGCATTTGAGGTAGGTCTATATAGAATAGATTCGTCCTTAGATTCGTCCTTGTGGAGAGGTTCTGGTAGACTAATTGTCTAAATGGTGTCTTCTAATGCTTCCCTGAGTAGGTAATTAATGTTTTAACCCTTGGGGTTATAGAATAAGGTCTTGTTAAATATAACGTCTCTAGTTTAAATAACTTTGTAAAGACTTAGAATCCAGATTCGATAGATATTTATTAAATTATAGCCAACTAGGTGTCCAATTAATATATAAGGAGCTAGCTTATCTCCCTTTCTAACTTATTTGTTTAGCGTATAGGTCTTGCAACCATATTCATGCATATGGGTAAGTGATGGTAGCTTGCCGTAGGCAACCTCGTACGGAGTTTTCCACCCTAGTTGTTTATTTGGTGTTCGATTAAGTGTATAGCTAGCAGTAAGGAAGGCTTCTGGTCCTAGAGATAGGGGTAAGGATGCTTCCAGCTGCATAGACCTTAATCGTTCCATAAGGGTTCTTCCAGATCTTTTAGCTCCGCCATTTTGTTCCTTAGTATACGGTGCTCGGCATTTAAAGGTAATGCCTTTGTCTGCACACTATGTATCTAGGGTGTCTTCCGTTTGTCTAAATGCTTGTTTGTTATTGCTCTAGAAGAAGACAACGTCTTGGTAGAATTATATCTTAATTAAGCGGTGAGTCTTGCAAATAGTAGGTAGGATGGTAGCTTTGTCCTTATTCTTAGAGGTAAACACAAAGTTAAATTTGGAATACGTGTAATAGAAGTGCATGGTATATCTATCGCCGTTGTACCCTGGTACTCTAAGGTAGATAATATCAAATGCTAGCCGTTTGAATGGTTGAGTGGCTGGAAATTCGTGTTCTCGTCTTTGAGAGATCTGCTGCGTGTGCTTTGCTAGTGAGCAAACTTCACATTTAATTTTGAGCGGTGCTTGTTTGTTGGTTTTAAATTTGGTCAGCTCTGCGCCAATAACGTGCTTTGGAAGCTGCGCAATAGCATTAGGTCCTGTATGGCCGAGAATTTTGTGCCATCTTGTAGCTGTGGCTCCGATTGGTTTACGGGCTATGCGGCTAGGCTGGTACCTTTTAGAGGTTAAGAATGTTGATTAAGACGAGTCTAGGGTATTTGTAGGCGTAGGCTCTCTGTGCATTAGTGCCTAGTGGCCCCCTAGTTGTTTCGCATAGTATACTGTTTCGCCAGTTGCTAGACGGTAAAGTATATTTCGTCCAGAGTTGAAATGGATGTCGTTGTTAGTAGCTCTTAAGAGTGCTATAATATTTATGAACATAGTGGGTACTAGTGCTATATAGGATAGCTTCATTTTTGACTGCCCAGTAGGTGTATCGACAGTAATGGTTACTGTTCCGTAAGCTTGAATTTTCTTAAAATTTCCGCTAGCAATCAGGTAGTCGTCTTCTGCTGCTGGGTATAAGAAGGTAAAGTCTTCTTTATTGTTGCAGACGTGGGTATCTACACTAGGGTTGAGTATCCAGGTGTTCTGGAGTTTGAAAGGAGTTTAACCAGTACTAAATACGGCAGCATGGCTAGTCGGTTTAATAGAAGGTAGGGTTTTAGAATTAAAATTAATTGTAGATTCTATGTTCTGATTGTTCTCCTTTGCTTCCTGTTCTCTTTTTTAAATCCGGTTGACGGCGCGCTTAATCCAAGGTGTAGACGAGATCGTTTCATCTACCTTCTTTTGGACGTCTGCCCTTGGTCTCCATCCTTAAGGGCGCTTGTGCTTGGCGATGTAGTAGTAGTTACTGAATCGATGTATGAGACCGTATATGCATTCCTTGTTCCATCTTAAATTCGAATTACTGTTGGAATTAGAATTGCCGTTAGAGTCTGAATTGGAATTGGAATTTGCGTTGCCTTAAAGAGTTGCGAATGCGGAGTTATTGGCAGCTGAGGTAGATGATGCTTGCTGCATGCAATAGTGCTCCTTGAATTCCTTAATGAGGTTAATAATGGATGGGGCCTCTTTGTCTTTTTATTCTTTTCTGATAAGGTCTACTTCTAGCGCTCCTGTGAAACTAGAAGAGATGGCTTTAATGGCTCGTATAAAATTGTAGTGGGGCCTGAATCCCTGTATGTCTGGAAGCTCTAATTCCTCTGCTAGTTTGTAGACGCTCCTCTAGCTGTTTAACCATTTTTCGATGCTCTGCTTTTTGTTGTAGGCTTTGAGAGCCGTGTACTGATTTAGGACGTCGCGCTTTTGACCTGAGGTGGTAGGGGCGAGTACAGTCTTTAACTCTTGAAGGCGTTTGTATACCGTTCCGAGGTCTTTGATGAGAGGGAGGTAGGCTACCGCTGTTGTGCGGACGATGTAATTGCTGATATTGTTAATGGCCTGTTCTTGCTTCTGGTGTATGCGAAGATCGTCCTTGTATTCCGCGTAGAGCTGATTATAGGCAATAAGTTGGTTTGGATCTAGCTTGGCTATTAATGTAGCGGTAGGAAGCACGTTTCTCGGTGTAGGTTAATTTGGAGGTTCCAGCTTCGGAAGCTTATCTTTCTTCTTTGATGGGTCGATATACTGCCATACGTTATTTGTTTTAGCAGTATTTTGAATAATAAAGAACCATTGCATCCAATTAGATGGCTTTTTAAGGATAAGGTTGAATTTTGAATGAGGTCCGTCTGTATTGGTTGTTATTTTTAGAATTTGACAGGTCAAGTAGGGTCCTAGGTTAGCGTCTTGGCGAAACCTTATTTTGATGTTTTTTTGATTTGTCAGTTTGTTCGTCTGTTGGGTACGTTTGTCGGTCAGGTGCGACCGTCCGTTCGTTTGGTAGGTAAAGAAGCTCAAGACACTTGTAAAGGTGGTAGAAGTAGTGACTTCGTAAATAAGGTAGTAGATTGATTGGTTTAGTAGGTAGTGCAATCTGGACTCATAACTGTAATAGTGCAAGTGTGGGTATTGAAAGAATGACTTAATTCTAAATCTATGGTAATCAAGTGAACTAAATACATAAAGGTAGACCCGGAACTCCGTAGTCTATGACTCAATATTTGACCGTATCCGAGACATATGAGGGTAGCGTCGATTATGTCTTGGAGCCTCTTAGGCGACGATCTTGTGTCTTAGCGTAGTGCTGGTGAACTGTTACATTTTATATATAAATACTAAATATAACGATACCCCTTTTATAACGATACGCTTAGCTGCAAAACCCATATCGTTATAAAGAGGTTTTACTGTACTAGGAAAGAAGCTCTTACTATACCTGGCCCAAAAAGACTAAAACCAACTAAAATAACACTAAAAAACACAAAGAAAATACCCCTAAGATGTATACATTGCAAAAAAGGCATACGTTAAACGACGGTAGTTTATACTTACGCGTAACCGCCAGATCTACGCCTAGCAATAGCCCTCCATAATAAAGAGAGGCAAATACTATACTACAAAGCAGAAATACCTTTATTAAGAAGGTATCTAATAAAATATAAAGCCTATTAGACGTGTCTATTATCTAGAATTATAGGGAAGTACCTATTAGCTATAATAAACATGGCTAGTAGAATAGCTCCGCTAGTTTAGCAAACCTTAGGCGCCCCTCTAGTAAACCCTTAATTAAATCCTCTAATAGCTAAGCAAAATTAAAAATAAATAAAACCTTCTCTTACTGGTAAACTGTATATAGCCCGCTATAGCTGCGCTTTTATAGCATAGATAACCTACCTTCTTTAAAATAATAACTGGGTATATAATTATAATATAGTGTCACGGCACTGTCCTGACGCGTACTGTCTTATACTGTCTTGTACTGTTTCCTACTGTTGGCTAACCCACCACTAGCGCCTTGGCGGCTGCCACTACTATTTATATATAATACCCCCTTTTACCTCCTTCTCCTCTTTATACCACAATGTAGTTATTTAGCCTATTAGCATTATAGCACTGTAATAGTTTGTGGTATCTCCTCTTGCGCCCTATCGCGATCTTTATTCTCCCCAGTCTACTATCTCTATTTTCCCAGTATAATCGCGACCTAACGCGACCAATAATACTGTACCATAGTCCTAGACAATCTTAGTATAGTCCTAGATAATCTTAGCATTATAGCCAGCCTTATAAATTTTAATTACCCTACCTAGATCCCCTGAAATGGGTGACTAGAATACCCCATCAGCGAATACACGTAAAGCGCTCGCCCGCCTCTTTGATACCTCCTACACTAACATTGCCTAGGTAATTAGGAGTGGTTTGGAGTACCCTAAGGACCTTAATATGGCAGGAACATTTTAGCACCTCTCTATATGTATAACCTTTTTAACTAGTGTTAAGAGCGGTCTCTAAACAGTCTATAATAAAGGCTAGACTGTAAAGTCCCAACTTAAAGAAGCTTAGTATAGAATTAACTCCCTTAAGATACTTAAACTATATATAAAGTAATACGAATAGTAAGCTTTGGCATATACTGAGACTATATAAAGCCTAAGCTTTTAGATTACTACACTTACCTAAACCATTACTGATAAGAACACTGCTACTGGCTCTCTTCCCCTAGCTAAGCTTTATAGAAAAAAGCGTGAAGCAAAAGACCCTACCCTATTTAATGGCAAGGGATCACCAACTAAAAAGTAAGAAAATTTTAAAATATAGGAAATAAAGATTTAAGGCGTTTTCTGTAGAGATATAAAGTGCTTTAAGACCCTAATGGATGAAGTCCTCTATATATCAGACATGCTAACAGATAAGGCTTATAACTATATTAAGTATGGCCTTAATATGCTACGTATACACCTAAACAACCTAAGTAAATGGGCCTTCTCTAACTAAGAGTCTATGTTTACATATATAAAGAAGCACTATAAGACTATGGATATAACCCAAGCAGCTAAGAATAAATTAGACACCTTAAGCCAAGGCAAGCGTAATTACTGGTCCTAGAAAGCAGAGCTTAATAAGTTAATAATTAAAGCAAATAAGACCAAGGAATAAAAGGTGGATCTGCTTAGGAAGAATATTTTGTTTAAGATAAAGGACTTAGCCCTTACCCTTAGCCGTAAAATTGATAATGCTAACTATAAGGGCTAAAGTAAGCAAATGGACGTATTTGCCTATAACCTACAGAACCATGCCTACTACACTAAGCTAAATACTGCTAAGCTAAGTACTGTTGGCGGCTATTGACCTATACTACCTAACAATAATACCTTAGTACCAGCACCATAGAATAACCTAATGGACCTTAACGCTATTAAATTTAGTGGCGGTAGCAGTAGCCTCCCTAATAACATTTAAAGACATTATATGGATAATAGACTCTACCTAGTATGTGGTTAACCTAGTCACTAGAAAGATGCTCACAACCCTAAAATAAACCTAAATTCCCTTCTAATGCCACCACGCTAACCCCTTCCTAGCTATAGCGGATTCTTTAGTAGAGGGATTAGTAACTAAAGTGACAACTATAGATAGGGACGTGGGTTTGGATATAGAGACCCGCCCCCATAATTTCCTTCCCCAATATAGCCCTAGCCGATAGTCCCGTATATAAACTATAGATAAGTGCTCTGTGCTGCTACTAACTATAAAACCAGCTATATCCTTGGCAAAGTACCCCCTAGCATATATACACTATTAAAGACTAATATGTTAGGATATACTAGCTAAGACCATAGTTACTAGCTAAGCCCTATAATCTAGTTATTAAAAGACTAACCTTTAGACTAAGTCGCCTTTAAGGGTTAGAACTATATGGGGAGGAGGATAAAAGGATTAGATCTATACTACTAGATTAGTTAGACCTTATTCTAAGCTAGCTGCTACTTAACCTTAGAATAGCAAATAATAATAGGAATGCCATCCTTATTTAGACCTACCTCTCCTTACTGCGTAACCTACTCCTATAAGTCTTTATTAAAACAGTAAGCCTTATTAACAGTAGTAGTACAGCACTAGCGTTTATAGATGAAGACTTATTTATAAAAAAGCATAATATTATAATAAAAAGACTCCTAGTCCTAAAACTACTCCGCCTTACTAATAGACTCCCATCTAGCTTTATTACCCACTACTTTATAGTAAGAATGATAATTGGCTACTATATAGAATCTATACTCTTCTATGTTATAAAGTTATTACCCTTAACACTAGTAATTCTTAGAATGCCCTAGCTTAAAAAGTATAACCTAAAACTAGACTTCCCTACTCTAGAGCTTAAGTTTAACTCTAATTACTATGCCTATAACTATCTCCTATGGTATATTCCTAACTATAACTAAGTAGCACTATGCAGATGTATTGCATAGCTAATACTTAGATACTGTTAGCTAACAGTAGAAGAGGTGCCTAACACTAGTGAGCTAATATATGCAGTAAATAAAGCAGAGATTCTAGAAGACTGGATTACTACCCTGTTCCTAAAAAAATAAACACTGCTAGAACTACAAGTCCCCTATATATACCTGCTTAACCTAGGTTAGCTAATAAGACACCTAACTTTAAGTTATTTACCATATGTATATGTAACTGCATATATAACAGCCAAGGGTGTTACAGCTGAGACTAAAACCAGAGCAATTGAGACCTTCCCCCTGTAACGCCTAACCTTATATCTGTCTCCCGCGCGTACTATATAAGGCCGCCGCCTCATTTCCGCCCCCCTAGGCTAACCAAGCTGTGCCAGCCTAGCTGTAATACTGGAGAACCAGACACGCCCTAACTTGGATGATATTAAATGCACTTATGCTGTTAATTTTACCCAGTTCTGTAAATAAAAAGGCGTAAAGGTAATAAGGATCTATATAGCGGAGCTAGTAGAACTGGTTAAATAAGAAGAATATTGACAGCTGCTTAAGGAGCTACCTATAGGCCTAATAGAAGTACTAAACCTATTAGAAAGGTCTTTCTGCTGGCTAATAGAAGGTAACTATATAATGGAGGAAGCCTATAAAGTGCTACCCCCTTATTTCTATAACTTCCTTAAGATAAATCTAAAAACTAAGTCTGAGTTTTTAGAAATTCCTAAAAGGCAAACCAGGATTAACCTGTAAGGATATTTTGTAATACTTACTAAAAGAGCTTTATAAACATATTAAACACTTCCTCCCTAAGAATGCAGATAAGCTGCCCCCTTACTGACTATAGGACTATAAAATTAAGATTATACTAGGAAAGTAGGCCCTATACTATAAAAACAGACCACTCTTACCTGCTAAACTTAGCTGTGTAAAGAAGTGGATTAATAAGATGCTGGATAAGGGTTTTATCCATGAATTGACCTTACCAGCTGCTGTACTACTCCTCCTTACAGCGAAACCTGGCGGTGGTGTATGAATCTGCTATAACTACCAAGGCCTAAATACAGTTACTATTAAGAACTAATACCTACTGCTACTAGTCTGCGAGACACTTGACGCACTCTGTGGTGCTAAGTACTTTACTAAGCTTGATGTAATTGCTGCGTTTAACTGGATCTGGATTATAGAAGGCTATAAGTGGCTTATAGTATTTATTACCCGGTTTGGACTCTATAAGATACTAGTTATACCATTTAGTCTCTATAACGCGCCCACTATGTTTTAAAACTATATTAACTATATTTTATATAACGCCTTTAATAACTACTGCACTGTGTATCTTAATAATGTCCTTATCTTCTTAAAAATATGCGCTAAGTACATAAAATATGTAAATGAAATTATCCAGAGACTTGGTAATACTGGACTCTAGATTAACATTAATAAGTCTAAGTTTTATGCTACTAAAATAAAATATTTTAGCTTAATTATTTTAACTAATAGCATGACTATAAACCTTAAGAAGGTGCAGGCCTTATAGGAATAGAAGGACCTAATATTAGTTAAGGAACTATAATAATTTCTTAGCTTTGCGAACTTCTACTAATAATTTATTTAAGGCTATTCTAAGGTAGTTGAGCCTATAACTAGGCTACTAAAAAAGAGCATTAGCTGGTTATAGGGCCCTGATTAAGTATAGGCATTCCAGACCCTAAAAACAGCGTTCACTACAGCACTAGTCCTAGCGTATTACAACTATATAAAGAAGACGGTGGTAGAGACAGACGCTTTAAACTGGGCTTTAGGTAGAGTGCTCTATTAAGCTAACAAAAGTAATAAGCTTAAGCTAGTTATATTCTTCTCTGCTAAGCACTTAGCCCCTAAATATAACTATAAAATATACAATAAGGAGCTCCTAGTAATTGTTAAGGCACTAGAAGAATGGTGTCCTAAACTATAAGGAACTGAGTAGCTATTTAAAATTATTATGGACTATAAAAACCTCCAGACCTTTATAATAATGAAATAACTAAACTAGTGTTAAGTCCGCTGGGCTAAGTTCCTTTCCTAATTTAACTTTGTTATTACCTATAGGCCTAGCACTAAAGCCATAATCCTAGACGCTCTTAGCCGCCTCCTAGGCGTTGCACCTGCTAATGCTAATAATAAACATCTATAATACCAAGACCGTGTTGTTTTACCACTAAAGAAAGTCAACCCTATTATCCTAGAAGAACTACTAAGCAAATCCCAAGACCAGAGCATTAAAGACTTTATTGTAGTAATAGACCCAGAGCCTAAGAAAAAAACCCTTAAGGAGCTTATTAAGAATGCCTATAAAGAGAATGAACTCACTAGGAATATATTGGCTGCGTTACGCAAATAGGAAGACTGTAAAGTATGCTATTAGCCTAAGTAGATTAGAAAGCTGCTCCGCTGTGATAAATCTAAATATTTAATTGTTAATGGCCTAATCTACTATAGAAATTGAGTATTTATCCCTAATTTACCTAAACTCTAACTAGAAGTTATATACCGCATATATAGTTTAGGCCCTACGGGTTACCTAGGCCGTGTTAAGACACTAGACCTCCTTAATTAAACATATTAGTAGCTAGGTATTTCATAGTTTACAGCTACCTTTATAAAAGACTGCGCTCTCTACTTCCGCATAAAGACCTTACACTTAGCACCGCCTAGTTTTCTAAAACCACTAGAACTACTGGTCCGCCTGTGGACCGATATCTCCATTAACTACGTCATTAATTTGCCTAAATGCCTTCATAACGGCAAAATATATAGATATATCTTTATTATTGTTAACCGCCTAATAAAGATAAGACACTTTATTCCTGTCACTAGCCTAGATACTAAGGAACTTATTAAAGTATTTATTTATACTGTCTATAAGTTACATGGCGCTCCAAATACCATTATTTCTAATAGAGGCTCTTTATCCGTTTCTGACTTCTGGTGTTGCCTAAACTAGTGCTTAAAGGTAACCCTAAGCCCTAGCTCTATATGGTACCCTGAAACGGATGGTTAAACTGAGATTATTAATGTAGCAATAAATAAGTACCTATGCGCCTTTGTAAGCTTCACCTAAGACAACTAGGTAGATTGGCTCCCCCTTGCTAAGTTTGCTATAAATAACTAGGTTAATAAGACCACAGAAATCTCACTATTCTTTGCCAATTATGGCTATAACCTACATCCAGGCGTTAAACCAGTAGGCCCCTAGCTATTAGCCCTATCTATATATATAAAGAAGAAGTACCTATAAGCTGATACTATTGCCAACTGCTTTAAGCGCATTTTAACCCAGCTTAAAGCCCTAGCTTGTATCTCCTAGTAATAATATAAAGATAACGCTAATATAAAATAAGATGAAGGTATAATATTTAAAAAGGATAATATGGTTATAGTTAGCCTTAAAAACATAAAGACTAACTGGCCTAAGAGGAAGTAGGAGAATAACTAGGATGGACCCTAGCCCGTCCTAGCTGCCTATAAAGAAGCAGTTATAGTTAACCTCCTAGACCACATCCATGTTAATAAGTCTTTCTATATTTTAAAAGTCTGCCTCTAGTTCCCTAAAGAGATCTCTGGTTAAGCACATATTAATAAAGAGGAACATTGTAATGTTATAGGCAGGATAGCTAAAAGGGATAATAATGGCAATATTACGGACAAGTAGGAATTTAAAAAGATCCTTAATGTATATGATGAACAAATGGACGAGTACGGCTTAATATACTGTATTAAATGGAAATATTATAATAAGAAAACCTGGGAACCTAAGAAATCCCTAAAAGGGTGCAAGCGTGTACTACTAAAGTTCTATAAACAATACCCTAAGAAGCTAGGACCCCTAAACTGGGTATAAGATAAGGGAGAGCTACGCTAAGGCCGTGGCCAACCACAAAGATAATTTATGGTAGTTAAGATCTTATGGAACTTTGACTGCTGGTTAAAGTTATTTAATTAGTTAGTTTTTTGCCAAGAAGCGCTATGTGGTGGCGGTGTGGAGTTCTACCAATTTTATTTATTGAACTAACTAATTAAGATTTTCTATGCCCGGCATGGAAAATTGCTATTAGCTTGGTTAAGGGCGGTAAGTAGAAGTGATATCTTTGCAATAAAAATAGGTTACTTGTTTAGTTTAGGGACCAAACCTTTTAGGGAGGGGAGTACTGTCACGGCACTGTCCTAACGCGTACTGTCTTGTACTGTCTTATACTATTTCCTACTATTGGCTGGCCCACCACTAGCGCCTTGGCGGCTGCCACTACTATTTATATATAATACCCCCTTTTACCTCCTTCTCCTCTTTATACCACAATGTAGTTATTCAGCCTATTAGCATTATAGCACTGTGATATATAGCTAAATATAAAAAAAAGTAGAGGGGTTTAGGGGATAATTAGAAACAGAAGTCCTTATAGATATTTATAAAGAGGTTTATAACGCTATTATAGTTTAACACCTTAGGAGTAGAGATATTAGAGTTACCCTAAAGGACTAGTAGGTAAAGGAATAAGCTATAAGGGTAGGAGATAGGCTAAGAGAATATATTAGCATAAAAGTACTTTGTGAAGATTTCCTAGTTAAAGTCCTAGCGGTTTTTATAAGCCTTAGGGTAAAAAAGAGACACTAGGTAAACAATATATATTAGGAAAATATTTATAGGCAAGGTTTTAAGTTAAGTTTATTAAGCGCGTTTTGCGTAATTAATATACAATTAATTACCTTAACATATTTAAAAGTTAAATAACACGCAGTTAACCAACTTAACAACTTTAAAAGCTAACTATATATTCCTTAATATGCAATTAACCAACTTAATATATTTAAAAGTTAAATAACATGTAGTTAACTAACTTAATAACTTTAAAAGCAAACTGTACATTCCTTAATATATAATTAAGGTAATATAATATATTATTTTAAAGTTATATGCTAATTAACGTAATCTACCCCTAAGCTGGCTATACCTATAAGCTAGCCACCCTATCCAAAACGCGGCGCGTTACTTAGCTACTACCTTAATAGCTACACTATAATAATAAGAAGCCCTTTTTTAAGAGGGCAGGATTGATCTAGCTATCCAGGCGTATAAGCAGGGCCAAATTCTAAGTTTCTAAGCAGCTATTACTACCTATAACGTGCCCCGAAGTACCGCCCAACTACGCACTAAAGGCATTAAATTAAAACGTAATTCTATACCTAAAAATCAACTCCTTACACCCGTATAAGAAGAGGCTCTTAAGCAGTAGATTCTATTAATAGATTAACGCAGTATACCGCCCTAAATTGCGACCGTAGGGTAAATAGGTGCTATTCTAGCTGCCTAAAACGCGTCGCTAGCTTCTCTATAACCTATTAGTAAGAATTGGGCACGGAAATATATTAACCGCTATAATAGCCTAAAATTGTAGTTTAATTGCAAGTATAACTACTAGTGTGCTAAGTGTAAAGATCCTGTGCTTATTTGCGCCTAGTTTAAGCGTATTTAAAATATAAAGATCTAATACGGCATTCTTAATAAAGATAGTTAGAATTTTAATAAAACTAGCTTCTAGATAGGCGTTATTATAACTATAAGAGTTACTATAGGAACTAATAGGGCTGGCCGGCCTTAAATAATATAGCCAGGCAATTAAGAGTGAGTTATAATTATTAAGTACATTAACGCGTTAGGGGGTACAATTCCACCACTTATTATCTTTAAGGCCATAATATACTAAGCTACTTAGTACAACCTTATTCCATATAACTAATTAATTAGTGTTAGTAAGAATAGATAGACAATAAATAAAATAGGCCTTATCTAGCTTACTATATTCTATAAGTATATAAAGGATTACACGGTTAGCATATATCAGCTACTTATACTAGATGGCTACAGCAGCTACATTCACCCTAAATTTAATTAATTCTATATAGATTATTAAATAGTCGTCCTCTATATGCTGGCGCACCGCACATGCAACCTTACTAAAAGGTAGCGCCACACTTCAAAACTTACGTATACCCATCTTACCATTAAAAACAATCGATTTTCCAACTTCTAAGACCTAATTCCTACTGCCTAGCGAGCTAGAGGTGGATTTATTTATCGTTTTACCCCCTTTCCCCCAATAGAAAATTCTTCTTAGGGGTGGTCCTAGCTTATAAGCGAGGCACGGACAGGAATACCAAAACTAAATACTAAAACGAATAATAAATAGGGGCTAGCTTTCTACTACCTTTTAGCCTAATCTCCTTAGAAATCTTCTAGTAAGATTAGTAAGGAGAAAAGGTATAAGTATAGTAAAAACTAGAAACTCCCCTAAAGATGCCAAAGCCTAATAGGCCAAAAAAGAAACAACCTCCTATAGAAATAAGTGACAATAAGTCTACAGTTACTTCTTCTCCCCCGTCTCCTTTTCCTGGCCTAGTTAGGGCAAGAGAAAAAAGAGGATATCCTTAGTCATCTTCTTCTAAAAAAGAAAACCAAAAACAACCTATAAAAAAGATAATAAAACCAATAACTACTACGGATAGTATACCTAGTATATCTTTTTCTCCCCTTTCTCCAAGACAATACCTACAAAAAGCTTTAGAAAGCCTAACTTAGGCCTATAAAGGGCTAAAAGAATATAAAGAAAATGCAAAAGAATAAGTTAAATAGCTAGAGGACTATACACGGAGGGTCCTAGCTGGAGAAAATCCCTTTATACAAAGAAAAGAAAAGGCAAATAATGTCCTAAATGGACTAGTAGAAGAAGTAAGAGCTCTCCGTACGGAGGTAGCCTCTACTAAGGAAACTTACGCAGAGAGACTAAAGAGGGACCTCCCTTCTTCTTCGTCCTCTCTACCCTCCTTATTATCACTATCTCCTACCCCTTCTTCTTCTAGTAGGAGTTCTACTTCTACTAGAAGTAAAAAAAAGCAGCTATAAGAAAGGAAGCTAGTCCTAATTATAGACGAAAAGGACTAACCTCTAGATACCTTCTCTATACGAAACAGAGTCAATTAACTATTTGTATCAAAACTATAAGTAGAAAAGCCAGTTCTAGCGTCTATAGCTAGAACTGAAGGAAAACAAAATATTCTTCTTATAACTATAGAAGAGTATAATGTAGATTTCCTAGTTAAATATAAGGAGATCTGGCATAACTGCTTTACCTTTTAAAGAGAACAAAAACTAGAACCATGGGTTTAAATTATAGCCCATAGGGTTCCTACCCTACCTTTTATAGGAGAGGGAGGCTCGAAGCTTCTAAAAGAAGAGATTGAGACCTTTAATCCTATAGGGATACAAGGACTACCTAGATAGATCTTATCTAGTGTAAAAAGACACAACCCACAAACCAGATTCGGCTCTATAGTCTTTACTATAGAAAACGAAGAGAAAAGACAAGAAATCCTTAACCAAAAAGAGATTTTAATTGCAGGTACAGCTACTAAGGTAGTAAAATACCTAGAAGTCTCTCCTACTACACAGTGTACTAGCTGTCAAAAATTTGGCCATATAGGAGACAGATGCTCTACTAAAGCCTATAGATTTTATGCGGCTATACATTTATCTAAAGACTATACCTATCCTACCTGTATAATAATAGGCAAGCCTTGCAAGCATACTACGCCTCTTTGCATTAATTGTAAAGAAAAACACTTTGCTAATAGTAAAGACTGCGAGACTCTGAAAGCAGCCAAACTAGTACGCAGTACTAGCTTAGAAGGTTCTATGGAAGAATAGACAAAACGAATAGGATTTTAGAAGGAGGTAACTCCTACTAGGGTCTTAATAAGATATTAGAGAGCAAAAGGACAGAAATAAATTACAAAAGGACAGGGACAGGTGTTAGGATTTCTTATAGTTTTTCCTACCGTTTTCTTATTCCCTAGTAGTTATAGAAACTTAGTGTTTTGCTAAGGGGCTATAAACTCCTAGTTTAGGGGTTTATAAACTACTAGGATATAGCTACTAGTACATATTAAGCTGCCTAGAAAGGATTTATGTATATAGAACTATAGCGCCATAGCCTAGAGGCTGCATGCGTAGTATTGTACGTAGTATAATATAATGGATAAAAAAAAAATATGCTGGCGCATTTATTATATCTACTATAGCCGCTAGATATAGGCTATTTCTCAGCGCTAAGGCAGGCCTATAACGCGGCATTAAACAGATAATAGCTAGCGGCGTTAATTATATTAATAAACACAAATTCCTACTGCTGTATAGACAGGCCAGGTAAATAGCACTATATTAAAATAATATATAGGCAGGATTTACAGCTACTAGCCTTATTCTATATAGCCCTAATTACGTGCTAGCATAGCTATATGCTAAATATTAGACACCACCGCCCTATTTACTATTAAATATATCTTAGGAAGCCAAAACACCATATAATATTACTAAATTGCAGTAGCAAACAGCCTTGCTAAAGCGCTATCCTAAGCGCCGTATATATAGCCTACTAAGTCTAATAGAATAAGCCCTTAGCTAGCTTATAAAAGGGTATAAAATAGTAATATTAAGCGCTGTGCTGCTTATAAGCAAAAATAAAAAGCTATAGATGGAAAACTAGCGCTAGAAAAAAAAGAGGGTATAAAAGCGCACCTATATAGCTAAGGGAAGGGTAATATTATTATTATTATTATTCATTGCTTAACGTCCGATTCGGATCCCTGTTGGGCCCACGCGGACTACTCCTTATATACATGTGGGGAGAAAACTCTATTTAAGAAAACCCCGTAATCCGTCTCCCCGCCTTTTGGGGCTCGCTTGCGAGTCGCCTGCGAGTCACCAGTGGTGCTCTACTACCTTACTTTTTGACCTCTTTAGGAACCACTGCTGCCGTAACAAACCTATGGACGCGCTAGTATCACACACTGTACTCTACTCCTGTAGAGTTATTAGGGGGCGCCTGTTACTCGCCCCTTTGCCTTCTATTGCTATTTCCTTTGCAACCCAGAACTGGTCTAGCACATTTTAGCCAATGAGCCACCGGGTAGCCGCCTTGAGGCCTTTCTGTGTTGAGAGCAGTGTATTATAGTTTTCTGTGCCAGCTGCTGAGAGCATTGCTTCTCGGCCGGTGCGTAAGGGGCATAACAGTATTACGTGTTTTGGTGTCTGTCTTGGGGAAGGGTAATATTAGGTATAGAAGGGGCCTTTTATATATCTGCTACCTAGAAAAGGGCAGTAGAGGGGGTAGTAGATATAGTGGCTAGGCTATAGCAATATATAAAACCAAGGTGCATGTCGGTATATATTCATTTTATATATCACGTGCGTAGGCGCGTGACCTACGCGAGACGCATATATGTATTATCAAGACGTGTAGATAGAATAAGCAAGAATCCACCAACAACACCGCATAGTACATATCATTGTGATATATATACTCTGCACGTCGTTAAAGCATACTAACACTAATCAGTAAGCACGTATAGATTAGGAAACACGCAGATAGCTTGGAAGACAGTTATACTGTCCACCTTGTAGCAGATTAGAAGATAGTTATACTTATCCACCTTTTATATCAGCCTATTTTAGTTAAAGAGAAGAAGAGAAACCACTTAGGAGTACTTGTTTGGTATCCATAACAACTTCTAGACATCTTGTTCTATCTATTTTAGAAGAATTACTGCGCAGAACACCTTACCCCCTTAACCAACTTAAACCGCCCCCTTAGCCGCCTCCTCAACCAACTTCTCAACCAACTCCTTAACCACCTCCTTAACCGTTCCCCTACCTTTATACTATAAACACCCTTACCCTTACCCTTATCTACCTAAATAATATATAAACCATAAGATATTAGGAACAGAAAAAGACTGGGAGGAAGAAGCAGCCAAATAGGAAGACAGAATTAACCTAATAGAAGTTACTAAAGACAAGCTAATTAACTATGTACGATGCAAGACGTATATATACACGGAGATATATAACCAGTTAGACTTAACACTCTAGAAATCGTTCCAAGAAGATTTTGGGGACTTTACGGTTAATATTTTTATAAAAATTCCCTTACACTGGCTTCGGCAACTATATAATTATCTAAATATTAGAGGAGTATGGGTCAATGCTAACTACAAACGAGGAAAATTACTCCCTTAGTCTTTATATAATACAGTATAAGAAGAGGACCAAATGGAATGGACTAGAGAAGAGATGAATATACTTAAGGACAAGTTTAGCACCAGTATTAAGTTAAGACGTATTGAGCATTATAAAACATATAGAACCCCAGAGGAACGACAAGCAAGACATTCCTTAGTACCTACACTTTCCACCTTACCTTAATCTATAACTACCTCTACCTTTACACCTCCTGTTACGCCTTAACCTGTAATAATAACACAGTAACTTAACGTACAACCTACGGATGAGGAGAACCGCCCTATTACTATGACTGGCTATAGCAAGGAAATTGCGAATGTAGCTAAGATATACACAGAGGAGTAGAAATATGATGGTATAAATAAAAGCCTTAACTACAAATTAATAATATTCTATAATATCTGTAATTAAGCGGATGTACCCTAAGAAGCCTACCTTAAAGCATTCCCTACTATGTTGAAAGGACTACCTTTAGACCACTTCTATATAAACTAACTGTCCCATCTACTATTTGCTAAAGCTTGTAAGCACCTTTAGAATTTTTTTAAAGGACTAGGATTTTAACACAAGAACCTAGACGAGTGGAATACCATTATACTTATAATAGTAATAATAGAAAATACAAATAAGTCTACAAGCAAATGCCTCTAATTACTAATTTACAGACTTTGTTAGCTATAGCATAGCCTTAAACCTACCTTATAAACCATAGACTTCCTCTATAATAAAATTGTTACTTCTTGCCAGGGAATACCAGTATATAGATATGTAGTCTCTAACCCACTAGATAACCTTAAAGCCCTTATTAATAAACTTTAATTATCCATTATAGCATATAAGAAAGAGCATATAGAGAAGACACAAGCTTTCTTTATAGATTAATAATTCTATAAAAGAGATAACAACTATAACCGCAACAACCGTAACAACTGCAGTAACCCCCTATATAACCACAACTAATAGAAACCACGTTGCTTTGTATATAATAAGGAAGGATATTACTTATAGAAACATATTAAGGAGGAGTAAGAAGAGTCCAAGACTAAGTTTAAGAATAAGTTTAAGGACTGCTTCTAGGAGTAAATAAAGCAATATATTATGGACTATAAAGGCGATAATAATAAGGACAATAATAAGGACAACGAGATCACCAACGCATTTAACGCTCTAGTAACTAATATAAACCCTAACACTCTACTAAACAAGGACAACTAGGCCATAGTATACTATACTTTATACGGTAAGATTAAACTAGATAATATAACCGCTATAGCTTTAGAACTAGCCAACAGAGCTTATAGCCACGCAGTTACAACCATTAATACTATAATAGATGCATTCCTTACTAACACAGACCCATTTGCGTACAATATAACCTTATACTATACCTCTACAAAGTTTATAGGTATAATAATTAACACTAGAGCCTTTAAACATTCTATAGTAGGATACAGTTAGTTTCTTGCACTTTAGAAGATTAATAAAGTACAGTTAAACAAGTCCATAAAAGGTATAATTAGCATATAGTTCAGAATAGGTTCTACATCTTCTATTAGTTCTATTAAGGTAGCTACACCAATAGGTATAGTAGAGTTCCATATTATTAAAGTTAACACCCCTTTCCTACTTTGCCTAGCAGATATAAATAACTTATAAGTATACTTTAACAACCTAAAGAATGTCCTAATAACCCCCTTAAAGACCGTACTAGTTATACGCTAATTCGGACACCCGTTTCTACTATAGAATACCTTATTATATATATTTATCACAGAGTCTTTTAACTAAAACCCATGCTACTTAACTAATATAGAATTGTGACGCCTATACCAACGCTTTAAATATCCATTAGTAGAGCAACTTAAGAGAATATTAGACCGCACTGGCCATGAAAATAATACTAATTAAAAAACCCTTAAGCATATCACCCGCTACTGCTTATACTATTAAAAGCACAGAAAGTTACTAGGCAGATTTAGATTTACCTTAAAGGATAACATTAATTTTAACTACTGCATTATTATTAATATTATATATATTAATAGCGAGCCTATACTTTATATTGTTAATAAAGGCACCCAATTTTAAATAGGTAGATGGCTATAGAATATTAGCGCTAAGTATATATAGGACATATTATAAGCGTGCTGGATTAATATATACCTAGGCCCCCTAAATGTAATTGCACACAACGTAGGAAAGAACTTTATTAATAGAGAGTTTAAGCAATACGCGGCCAATATAGGTACTATCACAAAGAGTGTACTAGTTAAAGCTCACAACTTAATTAGTATAGTAGAGCGTTACCACAGCCCCTTACGATGCATATACTATATTATCACTTCTAAGATACCAGGAATTAATAAGGACATGGCACTGCAAATGGCCTTTAAAGCAATTAACAACTCCATAGGACTAGACGGCCTAATACCCACGCTGTTGGTATTTAGAGCATACCCCTAAATAACAGAGTCTAATATACCTTCACCTATAGTAATATAGCGTGTAATTACATTTAAGAAAGCCATAGAGGAAGTGAAGAAGATATAAGCGGAGCGCCAGGTTACAGATGCACGTAACATGCATAATAGCCCTAGCACTACCGCAATTTATAATCTACCCCTTAACTCTTTAGTACTAGTCTAGAGAGAAGGTAATATAGGACAACCTAGATACTAGGCAGGACTATACAACCTACTAAATGTTAAAGGAGAAACGTGTACTGTTAACCTACCTAGCGGCCCTATAAAGTTCTGTAACACTACTATTAAACCGTACTTAACAAACCCCAGAAATATTTAAGTTGAAGATATTTAAGTTAATGGCACCTAAGTTAATAAAACTGTCTGTATATACAAACCGTCTATAGAAACTGCCTCTATATAGAAACCATTCCTTACTAAAACTAAAGAAGTATAACCACCTCGCTAAGGAAGAGGAAGACCCCATAAGCATCCCCTTTATATTAATACTGCTAACATTACTATATTCTTGCAAGAGGATAGCAACCATAAGCAGTTTAAAATGTCCCGTTAAAAGGAAATTACAAAACTGATTAAAAAGGGCGTATTTAAGATAATTAACCCTTAGGACGTACCCGCAGGAGTTAGAGTCTTTAACTTATAATTTATAGATAAGATTAAGAACCCCAGTACTAATAAAGCCTTTAAGAAATTAAGACTTATTATCTAAGCGTATAACAATCTTAAAAAGGGTATTATACTAACTTAGTTACCTACTATTCAACAAGTTAGCTAATGCCTTATTCTATACATTGCAGCGATACTACAAGGTAACGGCACACAGTTATACCTACAAGATATCTCCTAGGCGTATGTCTAGTTCTTACAAAGCTGAATTAAGACTTCTATATCTAACCACCTTACAAGTTAGAAAGCCAACTAGGTATTAGAAAGAACTTAATCCTAAAGGTAATTAAACCTTTATACAGTGTTCTAGAAGTAAGTAATTACTAGTTTACAACCTACTATAACCATTATATTAAGGAGTTGGATATAAACCTATTAATATACAACCCTTACCTCTTATAGAGCAACACTCCTAACTACTTTAGCATTATTGGCCTTTAAACTAACAATACTCTATTCCTAGCCAATACCACCTTTATAGACGCGGAGCAATAACATCTAGAAAAGGCTTAATTTCTTGTAAAAGAGCGCAAGCAACTTACAGTTAAGCAGTCACTTAAATTCAATGGATACATTATTTAACTCTCTTAGGAAGGCAATATTATAATAACCCAGGAACACTAGTACAAGAACCTAAATACAGTCCACCTTAGCAAAATAGCTACAACCACAAGCTTAAGAGGTATTATTTATAATGCACTAACTATAAAGGAATAATACATTGCGCAACGTATAAGAGGTATATATATTGCCTCTATATATCAACCAAAAGCTTCCTTTAATCTCTCCTTTACCGCCTAGGTAATTAACCCTAAGAAAAAAGATGTTATAGCACTTAATAAATAACTATAATTATAGATTAACAATCCAACAAGAGGCCTTATATTTGTTAAATTGGACATTAATACATTACGCCTACTTGCTTTTACTAATACCTTATTTACTAATAACAAGGATCTCTTGTTATAAATAGAATATATACTGGTATTAGAGGACGCGTTATATAAGGCTAATATTATCTACTGGTTGTTAATTAAATACAAGAGAGTTATAAGAAGCATACTAGCCTCAGAACTCTACATAATGGCCCATAGATTTAACATTGGCGCCGCAATTAAGTCAACCATTAAATAACTCCTACAGATTAAACTTCCACTTATACTTTACACCAACTTAAAATTACTCTATAAATGCCTTGTTAAACTAGGCACTACATAAAAAAAACGCCTTATAATAGACGTTATGTGTCTTTATCAGTTATATAAGCGCAAAGAAATTATAGAAGTTAAGTAGATTAATAGTAATAGCAACCCTACTAACTTAATAACTAAGAGCAAGGCATCTATAGCTCTTAAGAAGTTAATTAATACCAATTACTTAGAACTATAGGCTATGAAGTGGGTTAAACAAATAAACTAAGATTTGGCGTAGCGTTATAACGGCGCTATATTCTACGGACCCTAAATTTAACCAGCCAATTAGGATTTTCCATCCCTAGGATGGAAAATCACTATTAGCTCGCTTACCACTAGCGCCTTAGCGGCCCTTGCAACATATCCGCCTACTAACCACAACACGGCAATCTATGGCATTCTACTATATTCTGCCAAGTCCATTAAATCCTACTAAGTTCTGCTAGGACTACTACCTAAATCCCATTCTACTCCGTGTATATGCTAACCAAGCAACCAAGTTAACAATATATATCCTTTCTTCCCGTTTTCTTACCTTCCCTTATACAACGTCTTAACTTTATTATAAGGAGAAGCTATTGTGTATTATGGACGGAAGGGCTAGTTATTGTGTATATGCTACGGATAATAGGAATAGGATAATTTGGTCCCTTTTTAGAGTTGCTCCAGTGTTAGTATATATTCGTTTTATATATTATATATATAGGCACATAACCTACGCAAGACGCGTATATATATTATTAAGATATATAGATAGAACAAGCAAGAATCCACTAACAATACCGCATAGTATATATCATTGTAATATATGTACTCTGTATATTGTTAAAGTATACCAACAGTGCAGTATATATAAATTAATATAATATTATATATATATATATTCTAAACGGTAGGCAACTAGCTAGTAAATAGCGATATATAATACAATTATTTATTATTATATAATTTGTGTTATTTAGCCTTAGAAGTAGGGTAGGTAGCTAGCTTAAGGGTATAGCCAGCTTAAGGGTAGATTATATTATATAAATAAATTTTTACTATTTTCTTAGCCTATAGTATACTAGCTTATAATATATTATATATTAGGATTAAAATATTTTTATATAATCTTATATAATCTTATATAGTTTTATATAGTCTTATATAGTTCTATATAGTTTTATATAGTTCTATATAGTTCTATATAGTTTTATTACTATATTATATATTATAGGTTCTATACTAGCTTAGCTGCTTTTGCTATTTATTTTAGCTTTTATATAATAATATAATATAAGTTCCTTTTTTAAGAAATTTGTTTAAATATAGAGTATTATATTAGTCCTAATTAATATAATTATTAACATAGTATAAATCTAGATAAGAAGTAGCGGTTAGAATAATATGCGCGCTTTATAGAATAGATGGCATTAAATAAAAGTAACTATCTCTAAGTACTTACCTAGTATTTACGCTTAAGCGCGGCTACCTTTTTACCTTAACTATACCATATATTGGATATAATAGTCTATAATTTAATAGCTAAAGCAGCTTTACTATAGCTTTAGTATACTGTATATATATACCATACTTATCTAACCTTTTAATATCTAGAATAGTAATAATTAGCTAAAGCTAGCTTATAAGTCTTCCACCTAACGGCGTATAGCCCTTTTTAATACGGTTGCCGTTATCTATATACTCTTAGACTTATACGTAATTACGCCTCTACTAGTTAGAATAGTACCAATTTAGTATACAATGTACTACCTTACTAATTTGGCCTTTAAGGTTAGTTGTATTTTTTCCATCTTATTTCTGACAGCAGATAAATAGATATATTTTAATAAGTAGGCGCTTAACCTATAAAGGGTCCTTCTCTTTCTGGTCTATATTAGAGTTCTAGGCACACTTACCTTATAGTTTTTACCTACACTCTTAAATAAATACCGCAATGCCGTTTAGAAACCCTAGGATTTTGTAGTAGTTTGCTATATAAGATATATAAAGCTACGTCTTTAACCTAAGACGTCTCTAGATAAGATCTATTACCTTATTTATATCTTCTAAAGACTACTAAAGCTTTACAACTACTAAATACTATATTGGTTAAGTAACCTATACCTCTAGATACTAGGAAGACTATAGTATAGAATTACTATTTATAAAAGCTATTTAATCTTCTATTACTAGTACTACTACCTATCTTAAATTATAAGAGTAGATTTAAGATAGCAAATTCTGTTAATTTATTAAGTTATAAAATGCCTTAATAATATAACGGTGTCTAGCTTCGCTATTTACACTAGTAGAGTACCTATCTGCGTATCCGTATAGGCGGATATTTTCTTTAAAATATATAAGGGCATAGAATTTTAGTATATTAAAATAGCCTATATTAGAATCCTTTACCTTTAAACGGAAACTTTAAAACACGCCTTTAAGCATATTAATTTAATATAGGGCGTAGTGTATATATTATAGTGTCTCCTTATTATAGGTGTAATACTAGGCTATAATAATTGTCATGGGGTGAGTATAAGCGACGATAATATATAGCAAAGTAGATATTATTAAGCTGCGTACATAAACTATATAATAAAGTCAAGACGTTGCGTAAGGAGAGAAGGTAAGGAAACGGGAAGAAAGGGTATATATCGTTAGTTTGGTTGCTTGGTCAATATATACATAAAGCAGAATAGGATTCAAATAGCGGTCCTAGCAGAACTTGGCAGGATTTAGTAGGCTTGGTAGAATATGGCAGAATGTGGCAGATTGCCATTAGATTATTATCTCGCGGTTAGTCTCTTCTTACTACATTAGTGGAAACAGGTAGAAATAGGTGGACGTGTATAAGGTGTTACGGAGGTGTCCTATAATAGTACCCCCCCTTTAAACTCAAGCTTCTGCGAGATAGGGCTGTGGTAGTTCTAGGTAGAGTTTGTAAAAGTCTTCTACGGCTTGTGTAAGTCCTATAGAGTTAACAGGTTCCCATAAGGGTTTAGTAAAGCCTCTCTATTTTATAAGGTATATATATTTACATTTCTGTTTATCGTACTTAATATTATTAACTCTTTTAATAAGGTACTTATCCTTACTATCTACTTTAACTAATAGGGGAGGGTCTTAGATCTGTCTAGGTAGGGCGTCTAATATAGGGGCGGTAGGGTAGAGAACTAACATATAGAATACGGGGTGGATTTTAATCGTATTAGGGAGCTTCAGTTAGTAGGCATAAGGAAAGACAACTTTTTCAACCTTATAAGGTCCAGCGTTCTTCCAATTAAGTTTCTTAATAGGTTGTTTTGTATTTAGAATTCTTATATCTAGCCAGATAAAGTCACTAATTTGGTAAGCCGGTGCTAGGGTTTGGTTCTTATTTACTACGGCTTTATAGACAAACTAGGCCCATATTATTTCGTTAGTAAGAAACTCTTATAGTTCTTCTATCTTCTTTATAAATTCGTTTACTTCTACAACTTATAAGGCTTAATAAGCTAGGTAAGGAACATTATTAAAGGGTTTAAAACCTATTCGTAAGTACTTGTTAGATAATCTGTATTCTCTAAAGGCGTGGGTTACGTGCACGGGTCATATATACTGTAAAATCTCTTTGTAGCTCGCAGCCCTAAGGCCCCAAAAATAAGACATCAATTAACAATTAAGTCAAGATCATTAATTAATCAACCCATTTTATTAATGAGCAGCTCTATCTAAATTATCTGACAGTTATAAGCCCGGTCCACCAACTCAAGAAGCTATTTAGCTATTACTTAATTATTTAAAAAAATTCTACCTTATTGTTAGACTCTGACATCTTATCATCAAGACGCAGACTCTGACAGAAATCCTACCTTAATCGTTATAGGACGAGATTCTATAAGATTCTACGAGATTCCATGAGATTCCACCTTAATTGTTAAAGGACAATTCTGATAATAAGGATAATCCTAACAAGGACAATCCTAACAATAAAATACCATCTCAATTCCTCCTTTGCCTATTAGTTAAATGACTCCACTAATAAGCTCGTTAATAATGATTATCCTCAATAAGTTAGAAGACTGGGAGCAATGGCTATAGCAACTCCAAGCCCTTGTAGATCAGCGAATTTGGGCCCACATTAACCCAGATAGTGCAGCACCTCAATAAAGTCTACTATAAGAACCAGCCTATCCAGAAGTTATAGATTTTAATGAGAATGCAACCTTATATGCACAGCTCTTAACGAATTAATAGAAAGCGTATAAGAACAGCAGACGATACTATAACTAGGACATAAAGTATTTCCTAAGATAGGAAGATCATCTTTAATAGATCCGCACCTAGATCACGTCTATAGTATTAATTTAGAAAAAGCTACTGCTTAACCCTTCCTTAATAGTTAAAGAATAGCTATCTTGGCTAAAGGAGAGCACAGAACCTACCTTATTGTTTATTAGGAAGAAGGTACAATACTAGTACACGGAAGCCCTTAAGGGGTTTAAACAGTTGTTAAAATTAAACCAATGGCTAGATTAATGGGAACATACAATGTCCCTAAAAGAGAAGTATAAGATCCCTTAAATGTCTAATGGAATCTGGCTTCAAGATTTAGCAGAAGTTATTTAACCCTTTAGTAACACCTACTATATAAAGTATACTACTAAGTTAAATAACCCTTAGAAGTTAAGATCTTCCAAATACTATAGAGTAGCAAAGGAGCTGCAAGAAGGACTTAGAACACCCTTAAAGAAAGCCAATGCTACTATAAGAGGAAGTACCTTTAATGTAGACTTTACAGAGCAAGCTATTAAGGATCACTCTAATACTACTAAAGGTTTACAAAGAGGAAGGACCTTAGTACGCAATAGACGCTTAAAGAGAGCCAGGACACTAGTGGATAAGGAGACGTCCTATAAGAAGTCAACACCTAAGTGCTTAGCGTACGGAATACAAGGACACTCCCTATAAGACTATTAGTGTTTATTTAAAGACAAGAGACCTATAGGAGTTATAATAGGAGATGCGCGCATTAATAGGGCACTAAAGAAGGTAGAAAAGAATAAGAATCTTACTAACTAAGTTGCGAAGATCAGACTTAAAGAATAAGAAGATAAGGCCTAATAATGATAGGATAAAAGCCAGAAAGTTAAGATTAAGGGAGAAGCTAATATAATATTTCTAGAATTGTATTATACCGGTTAAACCCATTTACTAAAGCTATTAACTATTCTTAACTTAGGAACCACTCTCTATATCTTTAATAACCTCTCTTATTTTTATAATTTTAGGAAAGCTTTAAGATATAAATATATTACCGCCGGCGGCTTAGAAGTGCCTATACTAGGCTACAGCAATATTACTATCTAAGTTATAAAACTAGACAAGAGCAAGGGAATCCTACATCTTAAGGACGTTGCCTTTTGTACGGACTTTAATATAAATCTAGTGTTGTTCCGTCTGCTTTAAAAATAAGGGTTCTATTAGGATAATAAAGGAGACAACAATCTGCTAGTTTGGAAGGATAATATAATCCTATATTAAATAGAAGAACGTTATAGATAACAGACTATTAAATACATCCAACCAGGAAGTCTATTAGCGTTTAATATAAGCTAACTGCTACGCTGCCAACGGAAGCGTGGAGCATTGTTAAGAGACGCTCGTCCAGATTTAAAAGGTAATGCGCATCTATAGCATCTGCGTCTAGGTTATCTAGGACCTACAAGCCTTTATTATCTAGGTCTTAATACCTTAGGAGTTAAGCTTTAAGGCCCAAAGATAACGGAATATTAACATTACAGTCTTGCTAAAATTAAGCGTTAGGTCTTAAGAAGGTTCTTAAAATATAACATTAATAAACCTTATCTTGACCTCCATATTAACTAGACTGACCTTAAGGAAGCATATGCGGGATTTATACGAGTTATGCTTATCTATAATACCTTCTTAAGAAGAACCTTCCTATATTTTATAATAACGCATAGCAAGGAGAAGGAGATACTATAAGTACTTAAAGATTTTATCTAATGGATTTGTCTAAGGTATAACCTTAAGGTTAACACTATTAGATTAGATAACGAGCTAGGGAAAAAGAGAACCTTTAAATGGCTACGGACCCAAGGGATTACATTTGAGCCTTTAGCGCTATATACTTAAGCTTAGAACAGTACCGCCAAATGCTTAGGGGGTGTAATTATTAAGAGAGCACGAGTAATAAGAATTGCTGCTAATTTACCATATAACCTATAGAACGAGATAGTTAACTGCGTAGTCTACCTTTAAGATTAAACGCCACGGGAAAGCAATGGTTGGAAATTGCTATATAAGAGGTTCTATACCTACCTAGCTAATAGGAGATTAAAAAAGCCGCAACTAGCGCACCTAAAAGCCTACGGCTATAGGGCGTATATAATAATGTCAGACGCCCAGCTAAAGAAGAAAAGGCTGAGTAAGCTAGATCTGTAAGCCTATATCGGCTACCTTATTGGCTATAACTCTACTAATATCTATAGGATCTGGATCCCATATAAAGGTATTATTATCTCTACTAGGGACGTTATCTTTAACAAGAAGACGTTCTTTAACAGCAAGTAAACAGATATCTTAAAGGACCTACACGCTGAGTTAGATACGCTAATTAAGAAGATTTAACTCCCTAATACCATAACTAAAAATGAGGTCCTTCTAAAAGATAATAAAGAAGTATTTAAACCGTCAATTTAAGAGGAAGATAATAACATTAATAAGCCAGTTTAAACCTTTAATAAGTTAGCAGATCTTAAGCTTGCAAGAGCTCTTAAAGATGCGTATTATATACCACCTCTAATAAAAGAAGATAAAGAATCTCTATATGCCTTTTATGTTAAGTATCCTATAAAGTCAGATGTATAAGGTACTAATTAAGACGTCGCCCATTAGGTAGGAGATGCATTTAACACTTAGGGGGTATCTAATAACTTAGTTAAAAACTTATTTAAGAAAGCTAGTAATAATAGGGTTAAAGACTTTATTACCAAAAGGATTATATTAGTCTATTACAGCGCCTTCTTAGTAGGAAGGAAGTTTAACCTTAATAGTTAACTTAATGACAGCAAGCTGAAATTAGGCAGAATACACAATATTAGATTATATAGGAAGAACTTACCTCTACCACCTTAGTTAATCCAGGACCTTAATATGCACCCTCTTTAAGATTAGTTCCAAGAGGCTTAATAAGCCCATCTCTAATCTTATTATTAAATAAGGTTGTTTTAAGAAACAGATAGGAAGTATGTAAAGGGATAGCAGGTCCTTAGCTTAATATGGGTGTTCATCTATAAGACAGATAAGTATGGATTTCTCCAGAAATGTAAGGCACGCTTAGTAGTCTATGGAAATTAATAGGCCCCAGGAGATCTACCTATAAGAGCTACTATATTAGCAAGTATGACCTTCCAAACCCTTATGGCGATTACCATAAAATTTGACCTAGAGACGACACAGATAGATACAGTCAACGCGTTTATCCATTATAATCTTGATAAGGTCGTCTATATAAAGCTACCACTAGGGTTTAATAAAGGAAAGATAGACAAAGTACTGCGCTTAAGAAAAGCCCTATATGGACTATAATAATTACCACTGTTATAGCAGAAGAATCTTACAAGCTCGTTAAACAAATTGGGTTTTAAAGAGGTACCTTAGGAGCCATGTGTTATGCTAAAGGGTAAAATAGTCGTCTTCTTCTATGTTGACAATATTGTCTTCTACTACTAAAAGATAGATGGGAAGAAAGCTTAAGAAGCAATTAAGAAGCTAAGCAAGGAATACCAGATAAGTACCCTTGGCGAGCTAAAATGGTTCCTAGGAATCTATGTGCTATATAATTATAGCTAGAGGCTCCTGTAGCTATCCTAGGAAGCCTATATTAAGAAGATAGCTAACTAGTATAAGATAGATTTTAAAGGGCGTCTTCTAGATACTCCTATAGCAGAATTAGAACTTCTTCCTACTAATTACCGTATAATCTATTTAATATATCCGTCCCCTAATACAGACCTATTAGTCCGTCCTATATCCCTACCAGCCTCTACAATGCTATATTAGAGAAAATTGGGTTTAGTACTCTATGCAGCCACTATAACACGTCCGGATATTACTTTTATAATATTACGGCTGGTAAGGTTTAATTAGAACCTAAGCTAAGAGCATTATTAAGCGGTAGATAGAGTTATCCAGTACCTATATAGCATAAGAAGCAGAGTAATCTACTATAGAGGAGATGAGGAAGGAACAAACAGTAGAGGGAGAAATAAAGAAATACGCGACAAAGGATAAGACAACGGAAGAGACGGTGCGCAATTATTTATCTATACCAGTAACGTATTATTTACAGACAACTCTGTTAACAGAAAGAGCTTATAAGGATATATTATAAAGCTATTTGGGGGGCTAATTGCCTGGAGAGTAAATAAGCAGGGTACGGTTATAACGTTAAGCATAAAGGCCAAGTTATTAGCCCTATTACAGATAGTAAAGGAAGCTATCTTTATTAGCAGGCTGTTTAAAGCAATAACGTTACGCCTAAATAAGCCCTTAATTATCAAATGCGATAATACGTAGACGCTCTAACTAATTATAAAAGACACAGCAAAGCTAATTACAAAGCTCTAACACGTTAATATCTATTAACACTAGCTATATTAGGAATACGCAATAAGATAAGTACGATTTTAATAGATAGTAATAAAGGAGATAATTACTAATGGATTTATAAAGACCCTGCCCAAGCAGAGGTTTTAAAGCTTTATTAATATAATTGGGATAGTAGATATTAAGGAGTAGCTAGATAAGGAGAAGCAACTAGAGGACCTAAGGGACAGTATTAGAGCAAGACGGAAGGATTCAGATAAGATTACGGTTTAGTTAACTCATTAATGGACACAAGAAGGTGGCTAGCTTTAACCTTAAAGAGCTTAAAGCTAAGGGGGTGTATTAGATAATCTATATTCTCTAAAGGCGTGGGTTATATGCACGGGTTACATGCATTATAAAATCTCTTTATAGCTCGCAGCCCTAGGGCCCTAAAAACAAGACATTAATTAATAATTAAGTCAAGATCATCAATTAATTAACCCATTTCATCAATAAGCAACTCTATCTAAATTATCTAACAGTACTAGCTATAATTAGCCAGAAATGGGGAGACCTTTATGGTTTCTAAGATGGAGTTATTTACAGTAAACTCAGTAAATACAGGCTAGTCTATCCAGTCGTCCTATAAATACGACGTGTATATCCAAATATACTATTCCATTATAGCATTTACACATTCTATTTAACCATCCGTTTCTAGGTAATATGCTATAAACAACAGTACTTTAATGCGGAGTTGGGTAGTTAGTTCTTTTTAGAACGCCAAGATAAACTAGCAGCCTCTATTAGAGACAATTGTTTTAGGGAGTTTATGGAGTTTCTATATATAATCCAGGAACAGTTGGGTAACGGCAGGTATTAATATATTAGGGCAGGCAATTAAGTGTCTTATCTTAGATAGTCGGTCTATAATTACTATAATGTTTATACAGCCTTTGCTTATAGGGAGATTAATAACAAAGTTAATTAAGATATCCTTCTATCTTTAGTCCGGAATAGGCAGTGGCTTTAAAAGGCCGTTATACGTCTTATGTAAAGCTTTGGCTTATTAGCAGGTATAGCAGCTAGAAACGTACCTTTATATTATATTATATATATTCAGCTAGTAGTATTCCTATTAAAGTAGTTCTAGGGTTTTTCCACGGCCTAGATGGCTAGCTACTAGTAGGTTATATACGTGCTTAAGAAGCTTAAGCTTAAGTTCGTCATAGTTAGGTATAACTAGGCGGTTCTGGTAGTACAAGCGGTCTCCATAAGCTTTACATTTACTTAAAGAGATCTTTTTAGAGCGTCTAACGCCATCTTAAATTAGCTTAAGTATCTCTTGGATAAACTCATTATTTGGGTACTTATTAATTATAACCTATTTAATTAATTAATTAGTTATTTCAAGGACGTATACTATAAAGTCTTTAGCTAGGGGATTAAATAAATCGGGGCGAAGTAGGGTTTAATTACAGTAAGCGCGTACTTCTTTCTGTGCTAGTATATCTTATAAATGTCGGGTTAGGGCATTAGGTTTTTAACCTTAAACGCCTAGGCGGTATATAATTAAGAATTAGAAACAAGACAGATATTCTAACCAGTAGGCTTAACAATAACTTAGCTATTTTATAGTCGTAAAGTACTGTAGATTCTTATAGTTGCTAAGGACCTTAATTGGAAATCCGGCGCCTTCTAGTTCGGGTCGCCATTATTTAAAATATCTAATAATGGCCAACAATTCCTTATTATAGATCTCGTAGTTATATTTAGCTAGGCTTAGTTATTTTAAGAAGTATACTATAGGGTGCAGTACTTCTTCCTTATTATACTAAGACAAAATGCCTCCGGTAACATAGTTAGATAAGTTAGCTTCTATAACACTCTTTTAGTTCGGGTTAAAGTATTAAAGTATAGGTATGGTAGTGAATATAACTTTTAGATAGGTAAAGGCCTTCTTACATTTCTTATTAAAGATAAAGGTTTTATCCTTTTAGGTTAGAGCTATAAGGGGTAAAACTAGGGCGGAGAAGTTATTAATAAACCGTTAGTAAAAGTTAGCGAATCCTATAAAGGCTCTTACATCCTTAATATTCTTAGGTTCTTACCAGTTTATAATTACTTTAATCTTCTTTAGGTCCATTTATATACCATTTATAAAAATAACAAGTCCAAGATACAGGACTTCCGTTTTATAGAATTTGTACTTATCTATATCTAATTATAAGCTAGCTTTATGCAGGGCTTCCAAAATAAGGTTAACATGTTTCTTATATTTAGTTAGGTTATTACTATATACTAGAATGTTGTTAATATAAGCAGTACAGAAAACATCTAGATAAGGTTATAGGGTATTATTTATAAAGTGTTAGAACGAACTTAGGGCATTTGCGAGGCCAAACAGCGTTACTAAGTATTTAAATAGTCCATATCTAGTACGGAATACGGTAAGCTATTTATCTCCCTTTATAATACGGAGGCGGTTAAATACATAGATAAGGTTAAGTTTTATATAGTAGCGAGCCTTACTTAATCAGTTTAGTGTCTTTTAAATTAACGGGAGTAGGTACCAATTCTTAATGGTAATAGCGTTAAGAGCTTAGTAGTCTATACAGAAGCGTAGACCGCCGCTAGGTTTCTTAATAAAGATTATAGGTGCGGCTATAGGCGAAGAGCTTGCTCTAATAAATCCTTTACTTAGGTACTCATCTAAGTACTTTCGCAGTACTTTAAGTTTGTACTAGGACATTCCGTATAGGGGTTTAAATCCTAGTTATTTTCCTTCTTTAAGTACAATCTTATAGTTATATAGTTGGTATTCCGCTAACTTATTGGCTTTCTTTTATAAAAATACCTTTAGGTACTTATAGTGGCATACTGGTACTTTTATAGCAGGGTTAGTATACTTTTTTAGTGCTAGGGCCTTTTTAATATTGGCCATTATAATGGCAAAGATTATGTATTTAGGTTTTCTAGCAAGTTGTGCTAACAGGGTAGCTCCAATTATGTAGATATCTAAGGTGTTAAGCGGGCTTAGATTATCCTTAGTTTCTTATATAGTTTTAGGTTTAGTGTTAGATCTAGTATTAGATGCGGAGTTAGTATTAGATTTGGTTTTAGGTTCAGTATTAGGTACGGAGTTAGTATTAGATTTAGGTTTAGGTTCTTTAAGTATCCTTTTTATAGTAGAATACCAGTTCTTCTAGTACCTTTATATATTAAGCTTAGACTTCTACTTAGTTTAGGGTACAGTAGTTAGAGTTAGTTCGTGTAGTCTAGTGTAATTTCTAGGTTCTTAATAGACGTCGGTGGAATTCTCGGGTCGGTGGAATTTAGTGAAATTCTTAGGTTAGTAGAATTTGGTAGAATTCTCGGGTTGGTAAAATCGGGTGGACTTTTTAAGTGTAGGGTGGACATCGGTGGAAATTTTAGACTGGTAGATCCTAGTAGATTTTTCAGATTTTAGTTTAGGGCTTAAGTAGTAAGTTATAAAGCACTTCTGCTTGCAACAGGAGGCGGTAAATAAAAGCTTAAGGTTGTCCTAATTAATGGTTACCTTATATAGCTTTATCCAGGGCTGTCTAAGGATTACTGGGTAACCTAGGGTAGTCACAAAGAGTTTAATTAATTCTTTGTGGTTTAGGTATTGGAGTCTTAGGGCCGCTATATAAGCAATACAGCCTAAAATAGTGCGTTTGCTATTAAATCTAAATATATTAATATGCCGGTTAAGGGGTATTAGGGTAAACCTATTATCTTACGCGAAGATTTTATTAATAAATCCTATACCGCTAGCTCCTATATTAATTAGGACTTAAGTATTAGCCTATTAATCTTTCTGCCAAAGACAGTAGTTAACAGTTATACTATAATCCTAAGAGTTAGGTTTTGCAATATCTAATGCATTTAACGAGATCCTATAACATAGCTGTCCTAAAGAGCAACTTAACTCTAGGATATGCCTTTTAGTGGCGAGCGGGAAGGGGTTCCTCTAAAATATTAGTTATAACTTTATCCTTATAAGTGGTGCTTACTAAATGCGGGGCTGAAACTAGGTAAAGATTGGGGGTAGTAACTAGAGGATTAGTATGGTAAACGGCTACTAGTATTAGCCGTTTATAAATTCTTTTAAAAAGGGACAGAGTAGTAGCTAGAGATATAAGCGTTACTTCCGCACTTAAAACAGAGGCCGTGTTTAATACGTCGCTTTTATTTAGTAAATCCTTTTAGGGCATAGGAAAGGGTCCCAGTGTTAATATTTATGGCGTCTAAGTCCTTACAGGTCTTAGGCGGTTAGGGGTCAGAGTATTAATGTGTATGTTTTAGGGTAAGGCGTAGTAAGTCATTATATAGGCTATTAATGACATTGGCGTAGGCAGTAACGGTACCTAGCAGTTTAACTCCTACAAGAGATGCCTTTAATTTAGGGTTTAGAGATTCTACTAGGCGATTAATTAAGGCAGGTTTATTCTATCTAGTCTCTTTAGCATAGTGGTGGAATTTAGTAAAGTATAATAGGAAGTTCTTAGAACCCTATGTTATCTTATTTAGTTTTCTTTATAACATAGCAACTTAGTTAGGGTCACCATAAGATGCTTCTAGTATAGTAACTAGTTCCTCTACTGTACTTAGTTAAAACGGGTATATAGTGTCCGCGGCATCTTCTTTTAGGCGGCTTATAGCGTAGCGAAGTTAACTATTAGGGGTAGGGTAGCAATTAATATTGCCATTTAGCTTATTCTAAAGTTAGTTAAGAAAAGAGTATAGCTTACTCCTCTTACTAGAATAGGTGGGAGGATTAGGGAGGCGTTTAGATAACTTTTTTTTAGGGGCATTAACTAGCAAATTTAGGGTTAAAAAGTTAGTTTTAGATGCGTTCTTCTTATCCAGTATTTATAGGTTAATACTAGTAGGGACAGGTAGGGGCGACGGTATAGTAGACAGTGGGTTATAACAAATCTCTTTAACTTCTTTTCTTAGGGATTGGACCGTCTTATAATATTAAGCTTCTTATTAGGTAAGAGCGTCTATAAAAGCCTCTTAGAGACTTCTTATTTATTTAATAAATAGGGCGCGTAAGTTGTTTATGGACAAGGGGGTTTCCGGGTTATTCTATATATTAGTTAGGGCAAGATAGAGTATATAGTTTAACGTAATATAGTGTTACGGAGTAAGTATAAGCGACAATAATATATAGCAAAGTAGATATTATTAAGCTATATATATAAACTGTGTAATAAAGTTAAGATATTATATAAGGAGAAAAGGTAAGGAAACGGGAAGAAAGGGTATATATTGTTAGTTTGGTTGCTTAGTTAATACATACACAAAGCAGAATAGGATTTAAGTAGTAGTCCTAGCAGAACTTGACAGGATTCAGTGGGCTTGGCAGAATATAGCAGAATGCGGCAGATTGCCATTAGATTGTCGTCTCGTGGTCGGTCTCTTCTTGCTGCGTTGGTGGAAACAGGTAGAAATAGGTGGACGTGTATAAGGTGTCACAGAGGTGTCCCATAACAATAATAAAGTTATATATAGCTCTTATAAAATATATAGCATATAGTTCCCTAGATAGTAGTAGTAGGGCTAGCATAGTAATAAGTTAATAAACTATGGCTTTTTATTTATTACCTATCTATTAAGTAACTTTACTAAATAATATATTATTAAATTATTTTAGCCTTATAAAAGCTAGGACTTATCTAAAACACTAATTAAGCTAAGCCTCTGCAGATATATTTATTATAGTTATCTTTATCCCTTTTCTCTTTCTTTTTAGCTAGATAATATTACCTACCAGTTTCCGTACCTATTTAATAAGTTATATAATAATACCCTTTAGAGGCTAATATAGAACATCTACTATTATACCCTTATAGATGTTAAATAGGCAATAGTGCTACGTAAAATATTCTACTAGGTATACTTAGTTGTTCTAAGGATAGAAGAATATTCTCTAGTTGCTGGCGTTTAATCTATCTTCTCGTCTCCTTATAGGTGTGTGGCGAGTATTATTTCTTAGTTAAGTTCTTACGCTTTAAAGGGGGGGCCTAGCATATAGCGTAGTCCTATTAGCTTTTAACACCTATAAGCAGCACTTATTCTTTATAGTCTGCTATTATTCTATATATAATTAGATAACATCATTATATAAAATTATCCGCATATTAAAGGTCTATGCCGCTTTCTATAAGATGCTTAATTGCTATTATATTTTAGTTAATAGAATATAGCGTTAGAATACTAAAGCAGGACTTATATTTAAGTATAGTTCTTATCACCTTATAATATGCTTTACTTTTTATATTATTATCCTTTTCTTTAATAACTAGTATAAAACTAACAAAAATATTTATAGGGGATATCTATTGGCGTTAAACTTATCAGTTAAGATTACTAATAGTAAGATATACTAGCTAGGCCAATTTATTACCATAGTGCATTATTAGCTAGGTTTTATTAACTGCTATAAGTATAGGAACTACTATAGCATCGCTAGGAAGCTTGCCTTATATCCTCTACCACCAGTTACCGCTATATAGCTTATTATAAACTTAGTAGTTATTGGCATTGTAGAGTCTCTTTAGTGTATATGCTAGTATATCTTTAAAGGGTCAACGGCCAATTAGAAAGGTAATTATATTTATAATATCCTAGTAAAGAATATGGTATTTCCTCTGCTTAGAGCCTTTAATATTTAATTCCACCTTATACTCTAATTGGAGCTATTATTCGTCTTATATACTAAATGGAATAGTAGTAATTAGTTCCTCCTATTAATTTGCAGATTAGAAGCTAAGTAGGTTATAAAGTGGGCTAAGGCGGATGTCTTTAAGTAGTACGTCAACGTCTCCTTTTGTATAGCGAATGCGGTGCAGCTATATTAAAAAGGTGTAATTAAACTCTAAATAAAAAGGATTATATAGTATACTTTAGCTATTATTGTATTATAATATGGTAATATCTAAAATTATCTAGTTAACTTACTCTATATTATTATTGGTCTTGTATAAAATTAGTTTACCCACCTTTATATTCTTAATTACTTTAAATATCTCTACTCTAAGTAATAATAATAATAATAGGACGCTTTTTTAATGTGGTATACTATATAGAGGCACCAGATGGGCATTTTACTTATATTTTACCGCTACTAGAGCATACCTATTAGTATCTATGTTTATACCATCCGGTTGCAATTACGCGTTATTTAACTAGTAAGAGTGGTAGGTTTAATCGCGAATTATAAGCAGTTAGGCCGTAATAAATGTACAAGTGTTATATCTCTCTTTACGTGCTTTTTTTTATAGATATATTAGTAGCTAAGCAGTTACCTTTTATAGCACTATAGGTGTTGGTAAAGGCCGCTATAACTCTTAGGAGTATAAAAATACCATAGATAGCTCCGCTGCATTGTCGCTAATTATATATTAAATAATATGGTATTATTTCCAGGCGTAAAGAGTACGTGTTATAGTACTAACAGTTAATTACTGGTATTTAATTTAAGTAGCTTAACTTTATAGCTGCCAAGAGTATACCTCTTATTTTCTTACTAGAACTAGTTATGCTAAAGCATAAGTATAACTAGCCTAATATTAAGTTTAAAAACTTAAAAGAGTTTAAGGCAGCCAAACTAGATACTAAAGCGCAAGTATAACTAGCTTAATACCAAGTTTAAGGACTTAAAAGAGTTTAAGGCAGCCAAAATGGAACTAAAGGTATTAAAAGGAATTCTAGAAATAAACTTTTAAAAGCCGTTAAAGATAAGTAGTTAGCCTATAAGACATGGGCTTTCTATTAGTTACTTTATAGGCTTTAAATTATTTATATTATTACTAATACCTATTATCCAGCCTAGCCCTTTAGCGTTACCCTAATAATAAATATAAGACTTCCGGGTAGTAGCTTAAGTTGGATATTAGTTAGAACTCTATATACTTAAGACTAGATGTTATAGTTCTAAGTGCTAACTTATTAAGCTATCTTAAATCAATTAGCACTACCCTTAATCTTTCGTTTTTTTTTACTATGGCTTATTAGAAATAACGGATTCCATAGGTCCAGATAGCTAATATCGTCTAGCTCTATAACATTAGTAATAAATAATATCTTCGCCATAGCTATAGTCCTATAGCTATTACCTAAGAATACTATATATTATTATTTAGATAGATAAAGGGTTTTTGGGTACTATTAAGTTTTTGGTTTATAGTGTCTAGTTTAGCTACTTTAGACTCTTTAAGTCCTTAAACTTGGTGTTAAGCTTAGTGTTAAGCTGGTTATACTGCGCTTTAGCATCCAGTTTAGCTACCTTGGACTTTTTTAAGTCCTTAAATTTGGTGTTAAACTAGTTATATTTACGCTTTGGCGTCTAATTAAATAGATATATTAGCATGAGCCTATATACTACTAGGGTGCGGAGAGCTAAAATACAGTTAGAGCCCTTTAAATAATTTAGCAGAAAAGAATGGGTTATTTAGATTAGCCTATAGATTAGCTAGTTTAACCTTAACATCCTACCTCAGCTTATAAAGATTAGGGCTATCTCTACCTAGTATACCACCATTAATCTATATATTAGTATCTCCTTTATTTATGGCGGCTAAAAAAGCTTTAGGTGTCTAGTTTCTAGAAGGTATTATAATGCGGCTTTTAAGAGAGCCCGCTCCGTGCTAGGGCACTAAACGCTATATTATAGGTAGAGCTTATAGTAGTTATATAAGGCGGGATATATTTATAGGTAGTATATATTTAGTGAAATTAAGGCTAAGGTAAGCTTAATATAGCTATGTTTTTAAAGATAAAGAGGCTGTAGTATTAGTTTAGGCAGCTACAGAAGTTTAAAAAATTAGGTAAATAATGGTAGGAAATAGAAGAAAAAGGTATATAAATAAGAGTATAGTTTTACGGGGCTAGGGTAATAATAGCTGTATTATAGATAGCTTAATATGCAATTTAGACTATGGGACCTATATATAAATAAGTCTAGTAAATATCTTTAATATAAAGTGTAGTAGCCATAAGCGGGATCTAGAGTACTAGTTTTGGGTTGCCTATATAGTAGATATAACAGCTCACCAAAAAAAAATTGCTTTATTAGTGATATAGCTTAAAAATAGGTTATATTTTGGGTGAAAGGGCATCCTAAAGCCTTATCTTGCGCTTATAGAATAAAATACCGTATTATATTTTACTTTGTTTTATACAATCTTAGACTTTTTATAATATCTTAGATTATCCCCCTACCTCTCTCTACTATATACTTTACCTTATCTTATACTTATAGGATAAAATACTATATTATATTTTACTTTTTTTATACAATATTAGACCTTTTATAATGTTTTAGATTATCCCCCTACCTCTCTCTACTATGCATTTTATCTTATCTTATACTATATTATATTTCACTTTTTTGTATAATCTTAGATATTTTTTAATGTCTTAAATTGTTCTAAACTTGTTCCCCTACCTCTTTAGAGCTGCTTTACTAACTAGTCACAACATAAAGAATAGAATTATTAGCTCTCTTATTGTTATATATCTAGTCTAGTTGCTTAAGTATGCCTATTAGGATATCCATTATCCTATTTATAACTATTTAGCTTCCTATATAATATATATAATAATAATATTCCAAGGCTTCTACTATAAGTTATACTTATTTTTATATACCTTGCTATTTATATCTTGCAATTTTATTTACTTAGTTAGCAGCGTAAATCTTATATCTTATCTCGCTATATACCTTTTATTCCATTTTTTACTTAAGTCTTATATTTTATTCTACTGCTGTCACGGCACTGACCTGACGCGTTGTTGTGGCTACGCGTATGCATGAGCACGGACCTGACCCCCGAGCGACACGTATATATATCCTACCTCACCTCCTGTACATAGCTCTTCATACGACATCGTTTGTTAATGATATACAGTCACCTCGTACCTCGTACCTTGACAGTCGGCACGTACTGTGACAACTGCCTATATTAAAGCTTATATCTTATCCTACTTCTTATATTAAGACTTATATTCTATTCTATTTTTATTCTTTACATCACTTTTATATTACTCTTATTAGTATACGCTATTATCTTAAGTTAACACTATTAGCACACCTTCTTATTATAATTGTTAGGATTATCTTATTGGATTATTGCTAATTATCTAATATATTATCCACTCCACTATCTTTATAAGTTACTCCGTACTATTTTATATAAAGCTTTTACCCGCTTATAAGTATATAAGGTCCCTAACTATAATAGTAGCGCTATACCTAGAATCTAGTTAGTACTTAAATACTGCGACTAATAAGAACTTATTATAAATAAGTAGTCTAAAGCTGCAGTAAGGACTTACAATTAATAAAAAAATATACAACGAAATCTTCTAATACTATGCTAGCGAAATTAACAAAGCATCTAGTAGTAGGTTGCTAGCGTCCGGGCCCATGCAAAATAAAGTTAATTATATAGTCTTTGACTTTCTTAACACTAAGTATAGGCACGTATTTAAGAGATCTGATCTACTATTAAAGTTTAAAGCTTTTGTTATTACCGCTAAAAAATCTATATAGCAATATATAACGACCAACAGATATAAAGGCGTAGAGGTTATAATAGCTAATATTATTTAAAAGCGTGGCGCTTTGTTTTCTAGAGAGCAGTCTATTAATTTATCTAGATTAAGGGCAACCTCTAAGGCCGCCTAAGTGCTTAGTAGTCTATCTATTAAAGTCCCATAATAGCTAAATACTATACCTACACCATTCTATAAAATAAGCTTTACTATATGTGACGGCGCTGGGGCGCGTCACCTAGTCAGGGGTTCGCTTAGGGCTTGGCTTGTGTATTTAGACGTGGCCTCACCACTTCTCTTGCTCCTCACCTTGATATCTTCGTAATACAGCATTCGTTC
>Ga0307507_10001418_pt1 | contig 53726 bp, 47 predicted proteins | sample 7_EM_MG_FD_207223 | JGI IMG/M metagenome (GOLD analysis project Ga0307507, IMG submission 207223) | Populus trichocarpa ectomycorrhiza microbial communities from riparian zone in the Pacific Northwest, United States - 7_EM | ecosystem: Host-associated > Plants > Roots > Unclassified | place... | reverse complement strand
TAAGGAAACACGGCGGTGACTTTTGTAAATAACATTAGAAAATTGAGATGTGCCATACTGTAATCCAGCATAGTAGGCATCAAGAATACGTGTACTCTTCCACCAGTACTTCAGGAGTAAGAGTGAAGGTATTTCCTCCAAGGCTTTTGGAACTGTTTTGATCAGTGAAGGCCAATTGTATTGGCAATTATTTGGTTTTGCCATATCTTAGTCATCTACATGTCACAGTATTTTTCAGTATGGTACTAGGTAGATTCTATCCTTTGTTCCGCTCTCACCAAAATTTTCACTTTTTAATCTTGAACTACATTTTTCTACAGCCTTTAATCAAAAAAAAAAAAGCGCTAGCCTCTTCTCCTTTCCAATAGCTTCATCTCAGCGCTTTTTTTTCATCAAAATTTTGTGTTGTGGTTGACTAGTTCAGAATCGCGTTTGGCTTGTTCAGAGGACCCGGTTTGAGTCAATTTGCACTATAAAACATGAGTAGCACTTCCAAACCCTTCCATCGATCACCACAACTATGTCTCTATTTCCCTCCATGCCCTTGTTCCTCCGCTAGGCTCCCGTGATAACAAAGGAAAGAGATGTCGGTATAATCTCGTTTGTAAAATGTGAAACAATATATCTAACTCTCCCGAACCGTCTGCAATCCATCTAAACAATCTTTCAGACTCGCCCACATATTCCAAAGTCAACCACATCCTTCCAACGGATTTCCCCCTTCCCGTTTACTGTACGGTACGGTGACTAAGCTGGAGTCAAGAGCCATTTCTATACGAGTAGTTACCCGTGTGGAACCACACGGGGCTTATAGGAACCGCTATCTTCACAAATTACAGTCTTTGATGAATATTAATATTATTTATAAAACTATTTAGGAACTAAAGGAGAACAGTTTTAAAGGAAGGATTTTGTTTCTTGTCTAAAGGGTAGATAGAAACATAGCAGTATGATATAAAAAAGTTAAGGGAAAGGAATCTTATGAGGCATCCGCCACTTCCCCTTCTCTTTGAGTGATTAAAAGCTCAAGTTTGTGAACTTGTTATAATTGTTCACTCTCTCCTAAAATATAAGCTCGCTGTAGGGGGTGATACCTTTATCCCATCTTCTCTCTTCCATGACTTCACTTATGAGGTCTTCTATTCTCTGATTATTAAAATTTTATCTTATAATATTGACTTTATTATTGTACACTGCGTTTGCTTCGTCTCACTTGGTACTTGTATTATAATCAGTAGAGGTACTGTACGAGCAGTAATACCATCCAAAAACTGGTTCACGTGAGTATGATCCCTTAGATACCGGTACAGTAATCCGTTGCTCCTCAACTACCGTAAAAACCCGCTGTATCCGCTATCGATCGGGTCCTTGGCCTTCGCAATCCGAGGCAAAACGCCATGGGAAGGAATGTGTTTTCCACACAAAGTATAGCTTGGAGAGGCGGAGCTTGCCAGGTCTCATTAACTGGTAAGTTATTCGTTATTTTGTTAACCTGCAGTGCTAGGCCTATTGTAGTTTGATGCAGTATAGTTGAGAATTTCGATAGTAGATACAGCGGGTTTTTACGGTAAGCTTTTGAATAATAAGTCGTGCGGCTTATTTATGAAATTCTACGTCACTGCAAATACAGACACAAGATCTGATAAAAGTCTTGGTGATGGCGCAATCTCATACACTGTCTGAGCCCTGTCCGCTCTCATTGATAAAATCCGATAAACAAAAGATCAGAATCTGATGAAATCCAACCACAATACCGGCACGCACCAACTAGAAACTGGGATAATAATGGGAATGACATTAGCAGTCAAATTCCGCCAACAACCCCCCTGGCATCATGTATCCTAGCCCGCTGCACCTATTAAACTAGGATCCCTAGAAGGCATAAAGTGCCGAAGCCCGAAAGAACAAAGGGGTATTATCTCCTAAGCCTTGTATGCTCAAAATGTCGGGTACTGCTGGTGGGACATCGCTTGAACTCAAGCCATGCATGTTCGCTTGGGCTGCGGTCAGGCGACTGGAATCGGTGATCTCCAAGTGGAATTTTGGCATTGGTCATTTCACGTGTATTGGTTTTAGTCTCGCAGCGGAAGTGCTGACAGCGGCAGTAATATCGCGTCGCCCTCAAATTCGTTGCCTCCTCCAATTCGGATTCTAGGCCACGTAAAGGTAGGTCAGTAATCAACCAAACAGGGAGGAATAGAGCAAGTGATGACCTGCCACTAAATACCGGTATTATGACAGCTAAAACCCTTTAATAGAATATAAAAGAGAGGGGAGTGTACAGAGAAAACCGCAATGAATTGTTGAAGGTTCCAGCTCTGCTATTGCCGGTAGAGCTAGTACTCGACCTACGTAGCCCAGAATGCTGATTTAAGGGAGACGCGATAGGATTAATTTATATTACCGTTCTTCACGTGTTGGTAGCTACGGTGCCGGTATGTATAAATACTACGAGTAGTACTGTACTGGTATCGGTTGTTTGGATGCCCATTCTTGCGAGGTTGTAATCCCTGTCACATCCCTGCAATCTCTGAGGTTTGATCGCCCCCAGGGTAAAGCCCCCAAGATTGTCCCAAAGGAAGCTGAACACCACACCTTTCTCGAGGGACGAGCTAGACCGGCTGAAGTGGGAGGATGGGGCATCTTGCGGTTGGAGAGTGCACGAGAGGTATCATACAGTATAGTAAGCACTACCCAGCCGGAGAGTATTCCCCCAACATCGCATTACATCTCTTGAGCATTTTCCACACTGTCTCCACCTGTTGAACAAGATCTGTCTATCACCTACTAATTTTCACCGCCGGTACTCCCCTCCGGTTTGGCCCCCTGACCTAACGGTGTCCACAACCAACATCCTAGCAGGATGCGCCTCTTCTACAATACTCCTCTCCCGCTACACACGCTCTAGCACAATCGCCACATTCATGCTACTGACCTCCCTAACCTTAGCTTGTTGGCTCCTCTCCCCAACCCGACACTTCGCAGGGCCTGCTAACCTCAGGGCAGCTTTTCCATGACCTAAAAAAAATACCCGTAAGCTATTTAGATGCGCACGATTCCGAACAACGGACTACTACGGTACCCCGGAGTCTTCAGCATCGAGCAAGTGTTCCCAACAATGCCAGAAGTGCTAGAGAGAGTACTACGCGAAGAACTACACCTTCATCAAATCGACGCTGGTAACAGATGACGGGAGTAACATTCTCGGAAAGAAGGAACTGCTGTTTGCGGAGGGTTCTGGGCACAAGGTGCAGAGGAGGTTGCTCCTCCCGGCTTCTGCTCATGCTCGTATTAGGGGATTGGTGCCCGGGTTTTGGTCTAAGGGAGCAGAAATGACTGAGGAAGTGGCGGAGGTGGTGCGCGCCTGCCGGGGCGGCACTGGCGGTGGAGGTGGAGAAGTGATTCTTATTAGGGACGCGGGATACAAGCAGCTCTTCCGGCTTCGGCTATGAATTCCGTGCACTGGTGAGTGCTTCCATAAACGGTAGCAGCAATGCTGAAGTTAATCTTGGCTCCGAGTTAGCTGAAGCATATGGGTAACAGACGGGCGGTATCCGAGCGCTAGGGTTAGCAAAATATGTGGCTAATCATCTATCTAGATCTGGGCACCCATACTAATTGGTCCTCAAATGTTCAGGTACCTCTTGCCCGTTATCCGTACAATACAATCTCCGACATAAGTAGTCCATCCCGGGCCGTGGCAATCCTGTCCATGGTATTTCGCTCTTGGCGTGCAGTCCCTCCCACTAAAGCGAACCCGCGACATCGCACACGTGGTGTTGACTATTGGACATGTAGTCGTGTAAATCATTGGAGCCAAAAATCTGCCATAGCCGCCCCCCCCGAAAGACGCCGAATCTATGGACAGCATCTATAATGCTAAAACCGAACATCTACACGTTCTTAGACGGGGAGTCTAGCATGTGTGGCCAAATGATGACCTTCCCAGTTGGGAGACAGGAAACAATTATTATCCCAGATTGAGAACAGTGTTGGAAGGATATGGTTGACTTCGGTAGTTGCGGGGGTGCGGCAGATGGTTCAGATACATTGCAGGTCGGGGGAGCGCGATAGATTGTTCACCAGTTTATGAAATCTCCTTTGTTATCACAGGAGTGTACGGAGGGATAAGGGCATATGAAGAAATGCAGAGATAGATGTGGTGATCCATGGAAGGATCAGGACGTGTTATTTGTGTTTTACTTATACACCTGCCTTTACCATTAGTTGAGTTTTAGAGCGAGGGAACGAACGAAGTGCGGGCGGGGGAAGTTACATTTTCATATCCTTCCTACGAAGTGCCTAATTCTACGTCAATTCTCCTACTTTATCATCTACCACTGTGCGACCCTTATTTCCTACTTTGACAAACAGACACATCCAATCTCGCCTCCTCGCGGGGATCCACAGTGTATTGCCCTCCTGCCTGCTGAGGGAAATCACATACGACTTGGTCTCTAGCCTCAAGTATCTCTCCCACGTCACGTGCGAGGTGCTTCGCCCGTGCTCCCCTATCGGCCCGACGCTATGCGTAGCAACCTAGGATACGAGCCTAAACGGGGGGTTTGTGCCGAGGGGTACGTCTGTCGTACTCTTCCCGCTCGCAACAGAACCGTGATGCTGTGGGGTGTCAACGGGGAGGAGTTCAGGGCCAACCGGTGGCCAGGGGGTGAGGGTGGGGTAGCCTCTGTTAGGAGAAACTGTGGTGTTCTCTCATTCCTGGTGGGGCTGAAGGGTGTGTTGGGATGTCTTTGCCAAAGGGGAGTTCAAGTGTCCGCTTGCGGCCACGATTAGCAGGTGTGAGCTTGAGCAGGATGGGAAGAGGGAGGTGGTTATTATGGCGGGGTTCACAGCTGAACCCTAGGGGTGTATAACTATCTCGGTTAGGAAAGTGGTTTGGGGGTGAATCTTTCGCTAATTTCGCGAATATTCTTTGTTATCAAGGGAGGATGGCAGGATGGAAGGATAAAAGGTATGAAGTCATGTGCGGTCACTCGACGCTTTCTGCGCCATCATATGACTGGTGGTAAATTTATCATAGATAACCTCATTGTCACTGCGCTCGGATAAACTAAACAGGATCATATTGCGGGGGTGCGGCATGACCAGAAGGGCATTTCGGTAGATGCTAGAGAAATAAAGAGTAAAACAAAATCGTCGAGAAATTCATCAAGCAAGCAAGCAAAACTAACTCAAAGAAGAACGTAAATCATGATCCACTGCCCACCCTAAAACGACGAACAAACCAATGAACGAGAGTCACTCCCCCCGATCTCGAAACCCTCTCATACAGCTAATAACCAACCCAGCCTACCTACTCAATGAACTCACAATTTATAGCCAATAATCCAAGTCCAACATGTCCCAAAAATGAACCAAGAAAAAAGTAAACAAACGAATGCATCCCCTTAAATGAGAGCGGAGGTAACGAGAGAACAGCCACCTCCGAGAGAATTCACTACTTAACATAAGCCAACTAAGCGAAACCCCTGCCCAGAATTACGATACATTATACCTTGTGAATGAGAGCAGCGCATAATACCCAGTTCGAATAGTCATGCCCGTTAAAGAATTGTGATAATAGATCGTGAGCTGGGCAAATGGTTCCCCCCTTCCTGCAGCCAACTAGGGTAGAGTAGCCCCTTCCTCCTAATGTGTTAGTACACATTGTTACAACAAGCTCGATGGGAAGAAAAAAAGTGATCTCCAAAAAAAAAAACAATTAACGGCAGGTCGCTTGCCCCTCAAGGGCTCAGTGGCGGCTCCTCGTTTTCTGATGCTGATTCTGCTAGCCTCCAACCCGATTCCTTACCCAGCTCCCCCCTGCCATGCCCCTCCCAGACAGGGTTGGTGTTTCATTTACAACCTCAACCTCCTCCGCAGCCTTGCCCCCCGCCCTCTCACAGGCCCCTCCTCTACAGGAACCTTCACGGTCCCCTTCAAATTATCACTTGCCCCCAGATCACCCCCTAATTCTGATGGCGTCAGTTGGGCCTTGTTCTTGATAGTTGGATTAGCGCCTTTCCTAAGTAGAAACTCGACAATCATCATGTGATTGAATTGAAAAGCAAGGTGAAGTGGGGTGTTGCCGGAGCCGTTTTCCTTGTTAATTTTGCTACTATGTGCTACAGGCGGCGCAGAATTTTGCCCCGGGGCCTCCAGTATATCAGTTGACGAATAGCTAGAGATAGACGCTTCGTGTAGCGGTGTATCACTGTCTGAATCCTGATCCGTCGGGAGGGATGGCCCACCCTTGCCGATCAGGGTCCTGGATACTCCGGACATGAGCTTGGCTACTCGGTGCCGTGGTGACTGATTGCTCTTCATCCCTTTTGTGGAGCCTGAGAGGGCCTTTTTTACAAGGGGCATGAGCCCCAGACAGGCTGCGATGTGCAATGGTGTTTGCTCCCCAGCCAAAACCTCCATTCTCGGATCTCCGCAGAGCTCAATCCAGGGCTTTCGTATGACGTCGCTGGCTTCAAAGAACTGATGCTGCAACCAGGTACGAGTAGAATCGTCACTGAAATCGTATATTGAGATCTCGATACTCCGACGGGCATGAATATACCAGGATTCGGCGGCATATCGGAGGAATGGCCATTTGGTAGCGGCTTCCTGTGGGTCTTTTCGAGCGACTGCCCATGAAGCCTCTCCCTGGTCCTCTTCCTGGCCGTCTTGTCCTACTCTTGGGTTCTGGGACCCATTTTTGCGACCCTCAACACTCCCTCTTTGAAACCCCCCTGGGCCCCCAAAAGCATGGTGAAGGTATTGGAAGCACTCCCAAGAAATTGTGAGGTGTGCTTCGCTTTTAGAATGTTCCCGGCGTCTATTGCGGCCGTGTTGGTTAAAAAGGAATTCTATTGCGGTATGATGAACAATGGATACAGTTTCGGCGGTAACTCGAAGAAATCCCATAGAAGACTTGACATGCATCCTGATTTCCTTCTCGGTACTCGGCCGAATTTTGCCACTTGGCCCATGAGGGGGCCGTTCAGGCCTTACTTTTTCGTCCATCCATGCCAGGATATGGCCAAATTCGCCAAATGTGAGCGGGCGCAAGGCGAGTGCCACATTGTGGATTATGTCGAGAACCTTTTCCGATCCTTCCTGTTCCGAGAGAGAGCCTAACATTTTTCCGTATACCTGTTGAAGCTCCGGTAGTGGATTCTCTAGGATGGCATCAAAGTCGGGGCCTGAACTAAAGCATGCCAGATTTTTAATGGCGGATGATGTCCAGAGAAAAGTGCCTTCTGACTTCGCCAAAAGGGCTTCTATTGCTCTCTCGCTCAGATTAGCACCCCACCCCAACGCAGTTACTCTCTGTCTAATAAACGTTTCCACATCTCTTGTTACAAAACTGTTGGTGTCAAGATCGATCTTGGTGCATTCGGAGGGGCCACAGAGGAGGTTATCCGAGATATGGGGCACGTCTCGACTGGAGAGGAATATTTTGACTGTGCGCATTTCCATGACTGGCAGAATTCTTCTAATCAACTCTGCCTGTGACCTCCCTCCAAGCCTATCTACCCCATCGATGAGGATGTACACCGGATCTGTCTGGCAATCCCGAATCGTGTTTTCTAGAACATTCCATAAGGAACTAGGGTCGGTGAAAAATGCATCACCCTGCTTTTCAAGTTCAGCCTTACATCCATTGAACAGATTCTCGTCCTGCACAAGAATACTATATAATAGGCTTCCGGCTACTTTGGCAAGGCTGAGTCGTGATAACTGGTCCTCATCCGTTGATTTTCCGTTGGTGGGGGGTCCGGGTGGGACAAAGTTGAAAACCAATTTAACCCTTCCAGGGGAGTCCCGGGGCTCTCTGAGCAATTCGGCGGCCACACACTTGGCCAACATAGTCTTTCCCGTTCCGGGGCCACCGCAAAGCCATAGAAGCTTGGATTCTCTGCTCTCCTGCCACGCTCTGTACCGATCATCTTCGAAAATCCACCTTCCAGTATCGGCTTGGGGCAAGTTATACTCGTCACGGAGGTGGTCTTGGTCAATTTCTGGCGACGAAACCCACCAACGGGCATCCCTTATCAGCTCCTCAAAGGTTGCTACACAAATTCCTAGCTGTAAGTTTAAAGCTAAGGTTCGTAAGGAAAGGATACATACCAGGAATAGATGAAGCTACTTGTACACCAGGAGTATTTTTGGTATTTGTGCTTACATTATTGCCGGCTTGTTTGAGGATATCCCAGCTATCTCCTCTCCGGAACCTTTCCCTCAATTCTGATGCTGACACGTGCGTACAGTTCTTGATAGTCGGATCCGCCCCGTTCTTAACTAGAAACTCTGCTATCTCAGGGTGATCGAACTGTATAGCTAGGTGTAGTGGGGTGTTGCCGCATGAGTTTTGCTGGTTGATTTGGTTTCTGTATGCCTTGTGCTCTAGTGTTGTGAATTTTCCTACTAGGCTTACCACCATGGGCAAATGGCCCGAAATGACAGCTTTGTGTAGAGGTGTGTTGCCATTTTGATCCTGCTTTGTGAGGAGGAGCGGGCCACTCCCGGCAATTATGATCTTGTAGGCCCCGGAGGAGAACTTGACAGCTAGGTGTAGTGGCGATGCGTCGCTGTTTGTCTCTTTTGTAGGAACTGAGAGTGCCTTTTCTACCAGAGGTGTGAGTCCCAGACAGATTGCTATGTGCAGTGGTGCCTGCTCCCCCACTAAAACCTCCATTCTCGAATCTCCGCAGAGGTGAATCCAAGGCTTTCTTATGACGTCGTTAGTTTCGAAGAACTGGTGTTGCAACCAGTTATGGGTAGAATCGTCACAGAAAGTGTCCTTTGAGATGTTGATGCTCCGACGGGCATGAATGAACCAGGATTCGGCGGCATATCGGAGAAATTTCCACTTGTGTACGGCCCACCACCAGCGCTCCCGTGCCGCTTTCCACGGAATCTCTTCCGACTTCTCTTCTAACTTCTCCTCTGACTCCTCTTCTGACTCGTCTTCTGATTCGTCTTCTGTCTCCTCATTGCTGGGCCACTTGACATCCCCATTCGAGAACTCCTCCGGATCTCCATACACTTGGTGAAGGTACCGGAAGCACTCCCAAGCAATTGTGAGGTCAGCTTCCCCTTGAGATAGTACTGGCAGACTACCCTTGCTATATTCATGGAAAAGATATTCTATTGCAGTGTGATGAACAATAGATACAGTTGTCTCCGAGTCAGTAGTCCGGAGAAATCCCATAGAGGACTGGACATACATCCTTATTTCTTTCTCTGACCGCAGCTGAATTTCGCTGATTGCTACACTGTTAGAAGGCCGCTGTTCCCCCTTTGCCTTTCCCTCTATACATGCCAGGATGTGGCCTAATTCACTAAATGTGACCGGGCGCAAGGCAAGTGCTACACTCCAGATGGTGTTCAGAACCTCTCCTGACCCTCTGTCCGAGATGAGAGTGTGTAACATTGTTTGGTATACTGCCGCAAGCCCAAATGAGGGCTCCCTTGGCATCTCGTGAAAATCGGGTCCCGTGGTCAAGTATGTTAAGTTGTCGATCGCCAATGATGCAGCGAGGAAGATGCTCTCCGACCTCTCTATAAGGATTTCCACTGCTCTCTCTCTCATTTCAACATCCTCCAGCTTCGCATTCATTCTGAGTCTTATAAACCTTTCCACGTCCTGTTTTGCAAAACTGTTCGTATCAAGGTTTATCTTGCTGAATTCGGGAGTGTTACGAAGGAGGCTATTCGAGATGTGAGGCATGTCCCGACTCGAGAGAAATACTTTGACTGTGCCGATTTCCATAAGCCCTAGAACCCTACCGAGTAATTCTTCACATAAGCTCTGATGGAGGCCATCTATGCCGTCGATCAGAATGTATACAGGGTCTCTCTCACAATCTCGGGTCGCTTTTCTTAAAAGCCCCCATGCAGATCTTGGGTTGGTGAAAAATCTATTCCCTTGCTTTCCAAATTCAGCTTTACAGCCATTGAAAAGCTTGCTATCCTGCTCGAGAATGTTGTATAGTAGGTCGCTCGCTATTTTGCCAAGTGTGTGTCGGGATAAATCGACCTCATCATTAGAGTTTCCATTAGTGGGAAATTCGGGGGAGATGAAGTGAAAACCCAATTTAACGCCTTCAGGTGGCTCGTCGTGTTCCTCGAGAAATTCAGTAGCAACACGCCTAGCCAGCGCAGTCTTCCCCGTTCCAGGGCCACCGCAAAGCCAAAGAAGTTTGGATTCCTTACTCTCCCGCCATTCTCTATACTGAGCTTCCTCGAAAAACCATTTTCCAGTGTCAGCCTTTAGCTGCTCATCCTCGCTGCAAAGGCTATCTAGATCAATTTCTGGCTCTAACACCCACCAGCGGGTGACCCATTTCAGTTCTTCAAAGGTTGCTATACAAATTCTTAGCTATAATTTCAAAACAAAGACCAGTAATGAAAGGCCATATACCAGGGATATATGAAGGTACTTGTACACCATAATCGCTGATGACATTTGCATTGAAGCCGCCGCTATTGTCAAAGGACATAGCCGAACACGGGACCATTTTGAGTCCATACAAACTGATGCTGATTAGCTGATCTGAACTTATATAGAAAAACCACCAAGTGTTATACCTGACGTTCACTTTTCCCGGAGAGGCCTTCTTTAGAATCTCCAAAATATCTCTTCTTCCGAGCTTTTCGGCCAACTTTAACGCCGTCATTTGGTCATTATTTTTGATGGCTGGATTAGCACCACCCCTAACTAGACACTTGACGATCTCTGTGTGATCGAGTTCAGTAGCGAGGTGGAGTGGAGTGTTGCCGGAGCTATTTTTCCTATTGATTTCTTTTCTGTATGTCCTGTCCCCTGCGAACTCTTTTACCCGCGCCTTCAGCTTAGCTACTATGTGTTGTGGTGGTGGCCAAGTGCGGTACGTCCCCCAGGTGAGATCTGAGAGGATCTGGTGCACCAGAGTTACGAGCCCCAAGCATACTGCAATATGCAGTGGTGTCTGCTCACCAGCCAAAATCTCCATTCTCGAATCTCCGCAAAGCTCAATCCAGGGCTTTCGTATAATGTCCCTTGTTTCGAAGAACTGATGCTGCAGCCAGTTCTGAGCTGGGTCGTAGAAATCTTCCTCTGAGATCTCAATGCTACGACGGGCATGAATGAGCCAGGATTCCGCGGCATATCTGAGAAATCTCTGCTGGCCCACAGCTTCCCGTGGGGGTTTCCGGGCCAATTCATGTGAAGTCTTTCCCGGTTCCCCCTTGTGATCCCTCTTCCGGTCTCCAAAGACATCGTGAAGGTATTGGAAGCACACCCAGGAAATTGCGCGCTCTGTCTCACTTCGGGAAAGTCTCGGAAGGGCATCGTTGCCATTTGCGTCGAAAAGGTATGGGATTATAGTATGATGAACAAGGGATACAGTCGTCTCGGTTGCTCGGAGAAATCCCATAGAGGACTTGACATACATCCTGATTTTCTCCTCTGCTTCGAGCTGAATTTTACTACATGCCCCTGTGAGAGAAAACCGCGATCGAGCCCTTGCCTTTTCCTCTATACATTCTAGAAGATAATCTAATTCGCTAAATGTGAGTGGGCGCAAGGCAAGAGCTACACTCTGGATCAAATTTAGAACTGCGCTCGATGGTTTCCGCGAGAAGAGACTGTGCAGCATTTTTCGGTATACCGCTTCAAGCCCTAATGGGGGCTTTGTTATCAAATCATCAAAATCAGGGCCCAAACTGGAGCCTTGTAGACTGTTAATCACCAATGAGGCCCAGAGGAAGATACCCTCTGCCTTTTCCACAAGGGCTCCCGCTGCTCTCTCTCTCAACTCAACATCCCACCCCCATGAATTCAGTTTACCCTTAACAAATACTTCCACATCCATTTTTACAAAATTTGTTGAATCAAGGTCGATCCTGATTAGTTCAGGAGACTTAGTGAGGGCGCTATTCGAAATGTAGGGTACGTCACGACTAGTGAGGAATATTTTGACCGTGCCGATTTTCATGAGCCTCAGAATCCTTTCAATCAAATCTCCCGATGATTTTCCCCCAAGGCCATCTACCCCATCTATGAGGATGTATACCAGGTCTGCTTGGCAATCCCGAATCGTGCTTTCCAGAACCTTCCACAAAGAACTTGTGTTGTTGGAAAGTGTCTCCCCCTTCCTTTCAAGTTCAGCCTTACACCTGTTGAAAAGGTTCTCGTCCTGCTCGAGAATGCTATGCAGTAGGCCGCCGACTACTTTTGCAAGCCTGATTTGTGACAACTGGTCCTCATCAGTTGATTGCAGGTCTGTATGGGCCTCGAGTGGAATAAAGCAGAAAATCAATTTAACCCCTTTAGGAGGACCACTGGGTCCTCCAAGAATCTTGGTAGCCACGCGCTTGGCTAACATAGTCTTTCCCGTTCCAGGGCCACCGCAAAGCCAAAGCACCTTAGATCCCTTGCTCTCCTGCCATCTCTTATACTCAACCTCTTCGAAAATCCATTTTCCCGTATCAGCCACGGGCAGGTTGTGCTCGTCACAGAGGCTGTCTAGGTTAATTCCAGGCGGTGACACCCATCCGCTGCGCTCTATCAGCTCTTCAAAGCTTGTTAGAGAGACCACACACAATTGCAACAAAGATTGGCAATGAAAGGCTACATACCACGAACAGATAAATTTTTGTAATAATTATATATGGTAGTTGTATTATTACTGTTGACATTGCCTGTGAAGTCCCCCTGAAGAAAGCTTTGGGTATATATTTCTTTGGAAATTTGTTTCTCACTAATGTCCCATTAGCCGATCTAGACTTATTAGAAAAAGAACCTAGTACTAAAGCAACCTAGTACTATCCATTGTGGCCATCTTTACACAAGTATTCTCCCACCGCTAGAGATATTTCTAGGTCTTGAATATTAGATATCGACTGCGGGGAGGGGTGAAGGAAGGACGTAATTTCCGAGGAAGAAGAGGAAGAATCAACGATCAATCTGGTGGGTACTCGGAGGCCAGATGAGTGGCCTAGGACTTCAGAATTTCTCCTCTCGGATAGAGGGGAAAGCACAGCCAACTCAGCCCTATGTTGAGGTAGGAACAAAAGCGATAAAAAGCGATTTTCTAGGAGGTGGGTTATGACACAACGCTGTGCCGGTACCGGCATCATACTCATAATGTCGAAGGGCTTTTTTAAAAGGAATACCGTAAATTCTTTTACGATTCGCCATCTCAGGAAGAGGTGGTACAGTAAAAACTTTGGCCATTCGCCATCTCGGTTAGGTTGCAAATCTCGGGATTCAGAGACAAAGTTTCTTGAGATGGATTAGTACTTTCCTAACATGGTATAACCTGAGTGCTTTGGCCTTGTTTGATCATCTCAGCTTTCCAAACTAAACCTATCTTGGGCTAATGACTCGGTCTCTCAGAATCCTCAGATGGCGAATCGTAAAAGAATTTACGGTACCTTACTACAGTATCTCGTAAAATTTCATGCATTAGCGCCGCAGCTAGTCTCTTGGCATTCGAGTGATATCTGATGCATATGTACTCAAAACTACACAACACAGGAGCTTCGGTCACGCCAGCAATGTGCTATTAAGTGGCCAGTTTGATCTGGTTGCAACCACCATAAAGAGATGTTGTTCGAATTCACCTGAATCGCTAGCTACAATTGGCTAAAACCACTGCGCTAAACCACTACGCTAATGCATGGGGGGGATTTTACTAGGGCCCAGTTGACCAAGAAATAGCAATAACAATCGGTTTTTACAACGATTAGGCAGTGATGAGTGGGGATTATGGGTGAGGCATTCTTCTTAGTTATCGCGCAGCGGAACCTAATCTCTTTCTCGCACCCCTCCTCCAATCAATGAGCAGACTTTCCGCGCGCGGTGGTATGTGATGCTCGGAACCATCTCAAACTGCCGGACTCCCCCCATTGGAGGGGGGTAGGGAGAAACGAGTGGGAAAGCAAATCAGCGGAGGCTCTTACATTCCACTTGTAGACACTTGTGCCCCAGCAATAGCCAGATGTTACAAGCTGGACTGTTATTGCATACCACAAGAGCCCTTTGGCTCTAGTCAATTTTTGACCCGTGCGCAAAGCAACAAAGGTTGGACAATTACATGTACTCTCTCTCTTAGTACTCCCTATTTCCCCAAAAACCTATCTCACGGAATGGCAAGACATATCGATTTCCCCCTTTCCCCCTTTCCCTTTACCCTACTTGTACGGTACGGTGACTCAAAGCTGTTGCCGGGAGCCATTTCTATCTATATATGTACTGTACTGTACATACTGTACTTATCAAAATGAGTGATCTGATCATCAGATAAACATCTCATCTCCTCAGCCGTAGAAAGCAGCCCTCATAGCAATTATGCCCACACAGTCATCTTCACATGCAATCTTCCCTGTACCTCCTAGCTCAGCACCTCTCAATTTTCCATATAATCCTTATTCCCTCCCCTTTCCCTTTCATCCCTCTACTCCCTTTCTTTTACTTTTTTCTATTACAGGCAATGGTATTTTTTCTTATTTCTTATACTATTCTTAATTACAATAATTCGAGTCTCTACTATGATACCTTTATACACTTCTCACCACTCCTCTCACTCTCACTATCCACAAACCTCTTTCGTCCATCATACAACTCTACCTATTTTACTCTATTAAATTTTTATACTATTCTAATCTCCTCCAATTACCCTTCTCTGGCAGGAAGCTACTTGCTAATAGAGAAGTTAGTTTCTTCATATGTGATTTCAGGCCATCTATACCACTACCTTCGGTTCCCAATACACCTTTGATTTTTTTCACTCATGTTACATCTTAGGTCTGCAACCATTTCACAGTTGCTCTCTCTTAAAGTACCTCTATACTAATTAAGATTATTTATTGCTAGAGGAGTATATGAAGGGTTAAATATATGTCAAGCGTTATTGAGACAAGAAATCAGGCAAGTTCTCATTCAAATACAGGGCCAACTGCTGCAAGACATGTAGGGAATACTTGATAAATCATTTTATTATATTTAAGTCCTATTGGAAGCATGGTCATGTCAGAGTGGAGAGGATGTAAACTTTGCCAAAACCTTTGATAATAAGTGACTAGCTATTGGAACCCCAGACTGGGTTTAGACTTACAATTTATCTTGCCAATCTAACTTCTGCTGAACCAAGAAATAGAATCCAGTACAGCATTATGTTAACAGTACATATATCATTTATACTATGTATTGGGGTTTTATATATATATATATTACTTTTTAATCTTATATATTTATATTGACTTTGATTATAGAACTGAATTATAATCATTCTGATAAGACCTGTAGGGGCCAGAGGGCAGGTAGTTAGATCAAACTTACTGTCAGGCAGCTGAAAGATCATCCACATAGAGGTCTGATAGTTTAAGTATGAATAATACAATATTACAATTTTTGACTATCCAAGGTATATAGCATGTGTTATTGATATCTAGGCTAGAGAACTGGTTCTGAAGATTCTAGAGGGTTCTAGGTGAGGCTTCTAGGCCCTTATTTTGACAAATATCATGCAATCATATAGAGAGGAGCTAGTGGGGTTGATATAAATAGGAATCTGCACCTCCCACATCCTTTCCTCTCTCACGTTCCTTCACTATCCTTTTTTCCTCTGCTCTCCCTTCCATTTCCATTTTCACTTTTTTTATTTTTCTTTTCCCTTTCTTTTTTCCTTTTTCTTTTCCCTTTCTGTTGTTTCTTTTGCTTTACCTTCTCGCTTTTCTCCCTTCAATGTTTCATACTAAGATTACTATGAGACTTGTTGACCTCAAATCTCTTAGTGGGTTGAGAGTACTGGGCAGCCCAAAACCATTAGGCTGCCTGAGATGCATTAGCCAAGAAGTCAAGCAACCAAAGCCAACGACACAACCTACTAAGAAGCTGACCAAATTGACTAAGGATCAAGTTGTATGTTGACTATTATACTTCTTTCTTTTTTTTACTTCTTTTTCTTCTTAATTTTTGTTTCTTGTTTTTCATTCTTTTATTTTCTCTCTCTCTCTCTGACTCATTCTCTCTCTCACTTTTTCTCTCCTCTCAGGCAGTCAGGCTTTCTTTTTTCTTTTTATACCCTAAGTCCTAAATAGTTTGATAGTCTTTCAGCAGTTGAGTGCTGTTTTGGTGATATTCTAAAAGGTTTTGATTTCACTTTTCTTAATCTTTGGTAGTAATACAGCTTGCTGCCTCTGCCGCTAGGATGTCTATGAACTTGAGGTGACAACTAGAACGGACTTTGCAGGGCTGTAGGCAAGGTTGTGATTGGTCATATGGATGAATTTAGCACATGTCCTGGGGGCAATTGCTGTCTTTGTTGTAAGTCCTGCCGAACAGATTTTAAGTTTCACTGGCACAAATATAATGTATAGATGATGGTTTATTTTGTAGATAAATGGGAGAAGCATTTTCCGGAAGCAGTTATTGCCATCCTTACTGAAAAGATATGTGAATACTCTCTCAAAACCTTTATTGTATATGGCTAACTTAGGCGCAGTTCATCAGCAAAATGTAAAAACCAGTCCTGGTCCACCAAGGGGGGTTATGGTCCCCATGGTCCTCATGGTCCACCCTGATCCACCCTGGTCCACATTTTCGGTAAAATTTCAAAAAGTGTGGATCAGAATGGATCGGAGTGGACCAGGTGGACCACAGGGATCACAACCCCCCTTGGTGGACCAGGAGTGTTCAGGACCACCTTGGACCACGCTCCGACATTTTCCTGATGCTTTGGCATGCCATTATTTGTAAAAATCGTGATTTTACAACATGTTTTGTAAACATACTCAAGTTTACAAACAACCACCAGGTGTTTTCAAAAACATGTTTATGCCAAACAATATGAATTTATTCTAAATATGTTTTGAAATAAAGCTTGATTAGCCATCTTTTAATCTTTTAAATTTGTTATTAGTATTATAATTTTCAACAAATAAGATGTAAATATGATAAGGGAAAGATTTTTTTAAAATAAAATCTATAGGTATATTATAGAAGTGATAAAACTCATTTCTCAATCACAAATTGTGGCACAACAGGAAAAAAAAAACATAAATTAGTATATATATTAATTTTAGAATATATTTTTAGTAATCATGTGAAGATATACTGATATTATTTCGAAACTTGTTTTGTAATAATGGTTGTGTCATGTTCACAAATAATGCCCCACAAACCCAATTGTTATTATTAACATGATTTGAAATCACAATTTTACAAATGACAGTGGGCCAAACTGGGCCTTGGTTGGACTGTTGTGCATATTACCCCCTCCCCTAAACACCACCGTGACTGAAGCCCCGGCTCCAACTGCTAAGACCCTAACCAAGTAAGGCCTAGCCATCACTTTTTTTTTCTTTTTTTTTTCTTCTTGTTTTAAACAATAAAAAATACAAAAATAATCATAAAAAAAATAAATAAACTCATTCGCTCTTCCCTAGCATTCCAAAAAATAAAAAAAAAAAGAGAAAAAAAAGAGCCACTGTAACCGGTATGGGTTACTGGTTTGGTTTCCGAGTATCATTTGATACTCAGTATCTTTTATGATTGAGTTTGATACTCATGATGTTTTATGTTTGGTTTCCGAGTATTGTTTGATACTCAGTATGTTTTATGATTGAGTTTCATACTCATGATGTTTGATGTTTGGTTTCTGAGTATCGTTCGATACTCAGTATATTTTATTTATTATCTCAAGATATCATTGGATTCTTGATATATTTTATGTAACGTTTTAAGGCTACCGTTTTGGAGTCCTTATGCTTATGATTTACAAGGCTCCAGTTAGCCGGACAAGTGTATTTAAGACCTGCTATTCTCCGGACTTAGAGAAAGCAGACTTCGACGGACAGAGTTTGCAATATACTTGGTTGAACAGTTACTTCTTCTGTTCACTTCAAGAATCCAATAAGACTACACATACTTAGCTATTAGGAACTACTTGGTAGTTGCGATATAGTAAGAAGTTTGTTACAACAACTTAGTCTAAGCCTCCGGTACTTAGTCTCGTTAGATACCGCACTTTGGTATAGAGATAGCATCGTTACCCTATTGATTCCTGCCACCACTCAGGAGGCCATTACAGCCACTATAGATAAATGAATCCACTTCCTTTCTGTCTTGTTTAAGTATTCCTTCTTTGCATAGGTTCAGCTATACCTTTGCTTTGCCAGTGCTGGTCTAGGGGCATAATGGTTTCGACATGATTCAGGTTCTTTTTTCTTTTTGCCAGCCTTTATGATGTGAAACTGATGTATTGATACCGTTTGTTTGACTTTTGTTATAGTTCAACCTCATCCTAGGATACCTAGGGTCTGAAAAAGTACATTGATTTCTCAGCCCATAGGGACATTGGTACATTTTTTTATTAGCCGTGTACAAACCAGTGTTTATCTTATCTACATTCAGTGTAATTTCAGATAAGATGCAGTTTCCTAAGCAAATATTGTTTAAAGGACTTAGGAAACCAGTAAAACTATAATGCGAAGCATAATAATATCACTGCAGTTTGAATAGCTCGGCATCATTGGGATGTTTATTTGTTCCACCTCTTTTTATTACATTTAAAGCAACTTGATTACCCATATTTTCTGTTCTTGCATAAGCATTAATTGAAATGCAACTAGGAAAGCTACTACAATGCCCACATCCTTTTATCCTCTACAAAGTGAATGTCAGGAGTGTACTAACAAGTTACTAAGCATTCCAGCTGATAGTAAGCGTCCACAGCAGAAATGCCATTCTAGCACAAAAGTGATTAGGAAGGAAATGCTCCATTAAGGACTGGAAGCATTATGAAATATCAGAATCATCATTTTACTATTTTCCTGAGCAATTTAAACGATTTTTGCGAAGATAACTGAATCTTATCTGAGATTGCACTCAATGTAGATAAGATAAGCACTGATTTGTACTCAGCTAACAAAAAGGCACGAATGTCCCTAGGGGCTGAGAAATCAATGTAGTTTTTCAGACCCTCGGTACCCTAGGATGGGTTCAGCCTGGGCTATAATAAAATAGCCCAAAATTGAATTTTAAAGAAAAGAGAACTAAAAGAAGTTATACAAACATAGAAAGATTACAAGAAGGGAATTTGGTTTTTAGAGCTCATGTTTGATAATAGCAGTACCTTTCTCTAACTCTGCCTTCTTATTGCTAACAGTGTTCCCTTTTTATCTTTGATTCGAAGCTGCCTTAAGTATCATGATGAGAAAATTATAGAAAATCTTTTCGGAGATACTTACTGTACAGTACAAGTCTATAAATACAAGGTGTAACATCATACTATGGCGCCTACCAACCCTGGGCGCTAACCGATAGTACATGATAGACCACCAGCTGAGTATATTAGACTACTATACTACCAAAGACAAATACATTGATATATTTCTATCATTAAATACCTGAACCCCTCATCCTACCTTTGCCATGAAGAAGGCCAGAGTGCGCGAGCCGCAACTGACATCATGGCTAATGCCAGGATTCACAAGCACAAAAAAATTACTACCCCAATACAGGCCATGAAGAGCGAATGCAATGAAAGAATTATTATTATTATTATAATATTATTAAAATTTACAACTGTTCAAGTTCCGCCAATCCAGGCCTCCGGGCACCCAACCGTAATTACATGCCCCAGGTAAACAAACCCAACTCGGCTATCCTGCAACACATCCGGGAAGTACCGCTAGTATAAAAAACAAATAATTGATCTTAAGTGATTTTGTAAGACGAAGCCACTATGCAGCGCTGGGAATCGTCATGTCTCATCCCGCCATAGGATAGAAGCGATACGGGCTCTGTGTGAGACTCAATCAACCTTACTCGCAGACCATAACCAAATCCCATGACAGCCTCTATCGATTGGCTAACCACCCACCGCCATCCGAGAACCGCCATCGGAGACAAATTTTCTAATGTGAGACAATACCCTCAGAAGTGGTGTGGTGCTCAGAATACCGCAAAATATGTACGGTATTGCTCAGTATGGCCATGCTTCGCTAACAATCCTTGTAGTAAACATAAGATGCACCATGTATCCCAGCCCTCCGCACCTACCAAACCAAGTAATCCTGCATGACATAAAGTGCTAGAGCTTCTCCATTTTACACCTACTCGAGTACCGTACAGTATTAGCTTTAGGCTTGTGACCGATGTGTCCACACTAGAATTCTTCCTAGGTGGCATTAATATTGCGTCGCCCGCAAGTTCGTGGCCTGCTCAAATTTAGGTTCTGGGCTACGCAGGCTAGATAGTATTGACCCTGCTAGCATGCATAGAACAAGTGATATCTTCCATTGAATATCAATATCGTAATATCTCTCCCTTAATGAATTGGCCTGGACTAGGACAGTTTACAATTGGCCAAATTTCTGAATTAATGATAGGCCAAACATCTCGTTTTTCCAAAATTCTCAAAACCTTAGTTTTCTTAGTATTGGTACCAGAGATTCTAGAAAGTGCTAGCCCAGTTCATTAAGGGCGAGAGTTTACGGTATTACCACCACTAAAATCCTTTAATAGATCCTAAAAAGGAGGTGAGTGCACAGAGAAAATCCTAGTAGATTGTGGAGGGCCTCCCACCCTATTATTACCAGTGCGACTTGCACATACAAAACCCACGTAGTTTAGAGGGAGAATGCGAATTCCAGGAGCCAACCATTTGACAGCGATGCGATTACTGTTCTTCGGGGTTGGTAGCTGCGGCAGGTACCGGCGTTTTGCATGCTTGGATGTTGATCTTCGTGAGATTATAATCCCTGTCATATCCCTGCAATCTCTGAGATTTGATATTCACTCCCAGACAAAAAAAACCCCGCAATTATCCCGGAATGAGCGGAACAGCACGCCTTTCATGGAGGGTGAGTTAGACTGGCTGAAATGGGCGGATCGGACATCTTGCGATTTGAGGGTGCACGGGAGGCATACTCGAAGAGGAAACACTACCTAACCGAGGAGGTTAGTTATTCCCCAACATCGCATCACCTCTATTTGGGCATTTTCCACACCCACCTCTCCGTCCATGGGAGAAGGAAGATCTATCTATCACCACCAACGTTTACCGCCGGTGCTCCCCTCTAGCTTGGCCCTCACTCTTGACCTACTCATAATGGTGTCTGCAACAAAAATCCTCGCAGGATGCGCCGCATCCACAATTCTCCTCTCCCCGCCGCGCTCGCTCTAGCACAATTACTACATGCTACTGGCCTCCCTAACTTTAACTTTTAGGCTCCTCTACTGCCTCACCCTATGGCCTAAATTCCTCTCAGCCCGAAACCTCCCAGGGCCTACCAACCACAACTTCCTCACTTTGCCAGTCCAAAAACTTCTGTCTAGAGCCTTGCAAACCGTTCCAGTGCGCACAATTCTCAACAGCAAAATGCTACGGTACCTGGGAGTCTCTGGCATCGGGTGGATATTGCCAACAACGCTAGAGGCGCTGAAGGGATTGCCACATACGAAGGACTACGGCTTCATCAAATCGAACCTGGTAGCAAGTGACATCAGTAACATTCTCGGAAACGAGGGGCTGCTGTTCGTCGGGGGTACGGGGCACAAGGTGGAGAGGGGATTACTGCTGCCGGCCTTTTTTACGTTCTCGTATTAAGGGATTAGTGCAGGGGCTTGGGTCTAAGGGGGTGGAAATAACTGAGAAAGTGGCGGAGGCGATGTGAGCTTCCCCGAGCGGCACTAGCGGTGGCGGGAAGGAGGAGGGCACGGTGGTAGGGATGGGGAAATGGTCCTCATTGGCGATGCTAGACGTGATCGGCTATGAATTCCGTGTGATAGAGAGTCCTTCCACAAGCAACTACAGCTATTCCGGCTCCGAATTAACAGACGCATTCAAGTAACAAGCAAGGAGTATCTGAACACTAGGATCAGTAAAATATATTGCTAATTGTCTATCTGTATTTGAGCACTCATACTAATTGGTCCTCGAATGTTCAGCCACTGTACCCGGGTACATCTTGCCCGTTACTCGCGCAATACAATCTTCAACATGAGTAGTCCATCCTGGGTCGTGGCAATCCTATCCATCATATTTCGCTCCCGGCGTGCAGTCCCTCCCGCTAAAGCGCACCCGCGACATTACGCACGTGGCGTAAACTATCGGACGTGTGACCGCGCAAATAATTGACGCCAAAAATCTGCCCTAGCCGCCTCCCCGGAAAACTCTAGACCTAATAGCATCCTTTCTATAATGCTAAAAATCAAACACCTACACAGGCTCAGAAGGAACCCAGAATGCAAGACTAAATGATGACCTTCCTAGCCGGGGCAGGAAATAATTCTTATCCTAGCTTGAGAACAGTGTTGGAAGGATGTAGTTGACTATGATAGTTGCGGGAACGTGACGGGTCGTTTAGATGCATTGCAGATATTTCAGGAGAGCGCGATAGATTGTCCAGCAGTTTACGGAATAGATTATACTGACATGTCTTTCCTTTGTTATCACGGAAGTGAACGGGGGGATAGGGGCATGTGGAGAAATACAGAGATCGGTGTGGTGATCTATGGAAGGATCGGGACTTGTTATTTGTATTTTACTTATAGGCCTGTCTTTACCGTTAGTTTGGTTTTAGAGCGAGCGGACGAACGAAGCGTGAGCGGTGGAAGTTACATTTTCATACCCTTCCTGCAAAGTGCCTAAGTTCCACGTGACTTCTCTTACTCTATCGCCTGCCATGGCGCGACTCTTATCCGCCCATATTGACAAATAGACGCATCCAATCCCGCCTCCGCGCTGAAATCTACACAGTATTATATTCCCGCCTACTAATGGCGATCGTATACGACAGGGTCTCCGACCTAGGGTATAATATCTCTCCCACATCATGTCCGTGGTGTTTCACCCGTACCCCCTACCGGCGTAACGCTATGCGTAGCAGCCGAAGATACGAGCCTAAACGGGGGGTTTGCGCCAAAGGGCACGCCCATCGTGCTCTCCCCGCTCACAATAAACCAAACCGTGGTGCTCTAGAGTACCGACGCGGAGGAGTTCATGCCCGAGTGGTGGTCAGGCGGTGATGGGGTGGTCTTTGCTGAAAGTAATCATGGGTTTCTCATTCTGGGGGGGGGGCGAAGGGTGCATTGGTAATGCCATTGCCAAAGCGGAGTTTAAGCGTCCGCTTGAGGCCGCGATTGGCAAGTGTGAGCTTGAGCAGGATGGGAGGAGGGAGGTGGTTAATGCGGGGCTCGCAGTGAAACCCTAGGGGGGCATACTTGTTTTGGTTAAAGAGGTGGGTTTGGGGTGAATTTGTCGCTTATTTCGTGAATATTCTTCGTTATTAAGGGAAAGATGGAAGGAATGCATGGACTCATGAACTGTCACTCGACATTTTCTGCGCTATCATACGACAGGTGGTAAAGTTATCATAGATAACCTCATTGTGACTGCGGTCGGATTAATTAAATAGGATCATATCGCGGAGGTGTGGCACAACCAGAAGGGCATTTCAGTAGAGACTAGAGAAACAAAATAGTAGAATAAAATGGTCAAAAAGTTCATCAAACAAGCAGAACTAACTAAAGAAAGAACGTAAGTCATGATCCGCTGCCCACTATAAAACAACAAACCAATGAACGAGAGTCACTCCCCCCGGGCTGGAAAACCCTCTCATGCAGCTAATAACTGACCCAGCCCAGGTACTCACTAAGCTCACGATATATAGCTAATAAACCAAGTCCAACAAGTTCCAAAAATCAGCCAAACAAAGAAGGAAAGAAACGAACGCATCCCCTCAATTGAGAGCGGAGGTAATGGGAGAACAGCCACCCCCGAGAGCCGGGGAATTCACCACTTAACGAAAACCAACTAAGCGAAAGCCCTGCGTAGCATTACGATACATTATAAATTGTGAATGAGAGTACACATTGATACAACAAGCTCGATGGGGGAAAAAAAAGTGATCTCCAAAAAAAAAGATTTAACGGCAGGTCGCTTGCCCCTCAAGGGCTCAGTGACAGCTCCTCTTTTTTCTGATGCCGATTCCGCTAGCCTCCAACCTAGATCCTTCCCAGTCCTCCCCTGCCATACCCCTCCCAAGGAGGGCTAGTGTTTCACTTACAACTTCCAGAGCCTCCTCTATAGCCTCACACCAGCCCTTTCACAGGCCCCTCCGCGGCCACGTTCACGGCCTCCTTCAAACTACCTCCTGTCCCAAGATCACCCCCTAATTCTGATGGCGTTAGTTGAGCCTTATTCTTGATGGTTGGACCAGCGCCTTTCCTAAGTAGAAACTCCACTATCATCATGTGATTGAATTGAAAGGCAAGGTGGAGTGGGGTGTTGCCGAAACCGTTTTTCTTGTTGATTTTGCTACTGTGTGCTACAGGCGGTGCGGAATTTTGCGCCAGAGTCCCCTCTGTGGAGCCTGAGAGAACCTTTTCTACTAGGGGCATGAGCCCCAGACAGGCTGCGATATGCAGTGGTGTCTGCTCCCCCGCCAAAACCTCCATTCTCGGATCTCCGCAGAGCTCAATCCAGGGCTTTCGTATGGCGTCGCTGGCTTCAAAGAACTGATACTGCAACCAGTTACGAGTCGAATCGTCGCGGAAATCGTACGTACGGGTCTCAATGCTCCGACGGGCATGAGTATGCCAGGATTCGGCAGCATATCGGAGAAATGGCCATTTGGCAATGGCCTCTCGTTGGTCTTTTCGGGCCACTTCCCATGGAGTCTCGCCCTGCTCCTCTTCCTCCCATAGAGTCTCTCCCTGCTCCTCTTCCTGGTGATCTTTGCCTACTCTTGAGTCCTGGGACCCATTTTGGCGACCACTAACACTCCCGCTTTGGAACAGTTCCGGGTCACCAAAGGCATGATGAAGGTATCGGAAGCACTCCCAAGAAATTATGAGGTCTACCTCCCTTTTTGAGAGTATCGGGAGTTCATCCTCGCGGTTTTCGTCGAAAAAGAATTCTATTGCAGTATGATGAACAATGGATACAGTTTCGGCAGTAGCACGGAGAAATCCCATAGAGGACTTGGGGTACGTCCTGATTTCCTTCTCTGTCCTAAGCCGACTTTCACTACTTGGTCCACAGTAAGTGGGCCGTTCAGTGCTTACTTTTTCCTCCATCAAATTGAGGATATGACCTAATTCGCCAAATGTGAGTGGGCGCAAGGCGAGCGCCACATTCCGGATTATGTCGAGAACCTTTTTAGGTTCTTCCCCTTCTGTGAGAGAGCGTAACATTTTTCGGTATAGATCTTGAAGCTCCGGTATGGGTTTCTCTAGAATGGCGCCAAAATCGGGGCCTGAGCTAAAGCATGCTAGATTTTCCATGGCCAATGATGCCCAGAGGAAGGTGCCTTCCGACTTCGCCAAAAGGGCTTCTATTGCTCTCTCGCTCAAATCAACATCCCACCCCCATGTACCCACTCTGCGCCTAATAACCTTTTCCACATCTCTTTTTACAAAACTGTTGGTGTCAAGGTCGATCTTGCTGCATTCGTGACGGTTATAGAGGAGGCTGTCTGAGATATGGGGTGCCTCCCGACTGGAGAGGAATATTTTGACCGTGCCGATTTCCATGAGTCCTAGAATTCTTCCAATCCACTCTTCATGTGACCTGCTTTCAAGCCTATCTATCCCATCTATGAGAATGTATACTAGGTCTGTCTAGCAATCCCGGATCGCTATTTTGAGAACTTTCCATAATGAACTAGTGTCGGTAAAAAATCTATCCCCCTACTTTTCGAGTTCAGCCTTACATCCAACAAAAAGGTTCCTATCCTATTCGAGAATGTTATATAGTAGGCTTCCGGCTACTTTGGCAAGGCTGAGTTGTGACAACCGGTCCTCATCAGTTGGTTTTCTGTCGGTGGGGAGTCTGGGTGGGACAAAGTTGAAAACCAATTTAACCCCTCCAGCGGGGTCCCGGGGTTCTGTGAGCAATTTGGCGGCAACACACTTAGCCAACATAGTCTTTCCCGTTCCAGGGCTACCGCAAAGCCATAGAACCTGGGATTCTCTGCTCTCATGCCACGCTCTGTACCGATCATCTTCGAAAATCCACCTTCCAGTGTCGGCTTGAGGCAAGTTATACTCGTCACGGAGGTGGTCTAGGTCAATTTCTGGCGACGACACCCACCAGCGGGTATCCCTTATCAGCTCTTCAAAGGTTGCTACACAAATTCCTAGCTGTAAGTTTAAAGCTAAGGTTTGCAAGGAAAGGATACATACCGGGAATAGATGAAGCTACTTGTACACCAGGATTATTTTTGGCATTTGTGCTTATATTATTGCCGGCCTGTTTGAAGATATCCCAGCTATCTTCTCTCCGGAACCTTTGCCTCAATTCTGATGCTGACACGTGCCCACAGTTCTTGATAGTCGGATCTGCCCCGTTCTTAAATAGAAACTCTGCTATCTCAGGGTGATCGAACTGTATAGCTAGGTGTAACGGGGTGTTTCCGCATGAGTTTTGCTGATTGATTTGGTTGCTGTATGCCTTGTACTCTGGTGGTGCGAATTTTCCTACCAGGCTTACCACCATGGGAAAATGGCCCGAAATGACGGCTTCGTGTAGAGGTGTGTTGCCATTTTGATCCTGCTTTGTGAGGAGGAGTGGGCCACTCCCGGCAATTAGCATCTTGTAGGCCCCGGAGGAGAACTTGACAGCTAGGTGTAGTGGCGATGCGTCGCTGTTTATCTCTTTTGAGGGAACTGAGAGCGCCTTTTCTACCAGGGGCGTGAGCCCCAGACAGACTGCTATGTGCAGTGGTGCTTGTTCCCCCACCAAAACCTTCATTCTCGAATCTTTGCAGAGCCTAATCCAGGGCTTTCTTATGACGTCGCTAGCCCCGAAGAACTGGTGTTGGAACCAATTATAAGTAGAATCATCACAGAAAGTGTCCTTTGAGATCTCAATGATTCGACGGGCATGAATGAACCAGGATTCTGCTGCATATTCGAGAAATGTCCACTTGGCCGTTGCCTCCCACGGGTTCTCTCGTGCCGCTTCCCATGGAGTCTTCTCTGACTCTTCTTCCTTGTAATCCTGCCTAAAGCTTAAGTCCTGGGACAAATTGCCGGGCCCGCTGACATTCCCCTTTGAGAACTCCTTCTGGTCTCCAAAGACGTGGTGAAGGTACCGGAAGCACTCCCAAGCAATTGTAAGGTCAACCTTCCCTCTAGAAAGTACTGGCAGGCTACCCTTGCTATATTCGCGGAAAAGGAATTCTAGTGCGGTATGATGAACAATGGATACAGTTGTCTCGGTAGCCAAGAGAAATCCCATAGAGGACTGGACATACATTTTGACTTCCTTCTCTGACCTCGGCTGAATTTCCCCGATTGCCATCCTTTGAGAAGGCTGTTGTTCCGCCCTTGAATTTCCCTCTATACATGCTAGGATGTGGCCTAATTCGCTAAATGTGACCGGGCGCAGGGCGAGTGCTACACACCAGATGGTGTTCAGGACCTCTCCTGACCCTCTGTGCGAGATGAGAGTGTATAATATTGTTCTGTATACTTCCTCAAGCCCGGATAGAGGTTTCCTTGGCGACTCGTGAAAATCTGGTTCCGAGGTCAAATATGATAGGTTGTCAATTGTTAGCGATGCAGAGAGGAAAATGCCCTCCGACCTCTCTAGAAGGGTTTCCACTGCTCTCTCCCTCATGCCAACATCTCCCTGCATCATATTCACTCTGAATCTAATAAACTTTTCCACATCCCCCTCTACAAAACTATTCTTCTCAAGGTTGATCTTGCTGTATTCGGGAGTGTTACTGAGGGGGTTGTTCGGGATTTGAGGTATATCCCGACTAGAGAGAAACACTTTGACTGTGCCGATTTCCATCAGCCCTAGAACTCTTCCGATTAATTCTTCACACAAGCTCTGATGGAGCCCATCTATGCCGTCGATGAGAATGTATACAGGGTCTGTCTTGCAATCTCCGATTACTTTTCTCAGAACCCCCCATGAAGATCTCGGGTTTGTGAAAAGCCTATTCCCTTGCTTTCCAAATTCAGCTTTACAACCATCGAAAAGCTTACTATCCTGCTTGAGAATATTATACAGTAGGCTGTTCGCTATGTCGGCAAGCGTGCGTCGAGACAAATCGACCTCATCAGCAGAGTGCCCATCGGTGGGAAGTTGGGGGGAGATGAAGTGGAAACCCAATTTAACACCTTCAGGTGGATTGTCGTATTTGTTGAGAAATTCGGCGGCAACACGCCTGGCCAGCATAGTCTTTCCCGTTCCAGGGCCACCACAAAGCCAAAGAAGCTTTGATTCCTTACTCTCCCGCCATTCTCTATACTGAGCTTCTTCAAAAATCCATTCTCCAGTGTCAGCCACCGGCAGGTTAACCTTGTGGCGGAGGTAGTACTGCTCATTTTCTGGTGACGGCTTCCAATTGGTACCCCATATCCGGTCTTCAAAGGTTGCCATACAAATTGTTAGTCATAATTTCAAAACCAAGACCTGGAACGAAAGGCCACATACTAGGAACATATGAAGGTACTTGTACACCATAATCGCTGACGATAGTTGCATCGAAGCTGTCGCTGCCGCTAAAGGACATAGAGCCCGAACAAAAGGTAACTTTGCGTCCATAATAACTGATGCTGATTAGCTGATCCAGACCCATATAGAAAAACCACCAGTGTTATACCTGACGTTCACTTTTCCCGGAGAGGCCTTCTTTAGAATCTCCAAAATATCTCTTCTTCCGAGCTTTTCGGCGAACTTTAAGGCATCCATTTGGTCATTATTTTTGATGGCTGGATTAGCGCCGCCGTTAACTAGACACTTGACGATCTCCGTGTAATCAAATTCAGTAGCGAGGTGGAGTGGAGTGTTGCCGAAGCGGTTTTTCTTATTGATTTCTTTCATGTATGCCCTGTCCCCTGCGAATTCTTTTACCCACGCCTTCAGCTTAGCTGCTGTGTGTCGTGGTGGTGGCCGAGTACGGTACGTCCCCCAGGTGAGATCTGAGAGGATCTGGCGTACCAGAAATACGAGTCCCAGACATACCGCAATCTGCAGTGGTGTCTGCTCACCTGCCAAAGCCTCCATTCTCGAATCACCGCAGAGATCAATCCATGGCTTTCGTACGATGTCACTTGTTTCGAAGAACTCATGCTGCAGCCAGTTCCGACCGTCGTAGAAATCTTCCTCTGAGATCTCAATGCTCCGACGGACATGAATGAGCCAGGATTCCGCGGCATATCTGAGAAATAGCTGCTTGACTACAGCTTCTGGTAGGGTTTTCCGCGTTAATTCACGTGGAGTCTCTCCCGGTTTCCCCTCGTGATCCCTTCCTAGGTACCTATCCCGGTCTCCAAAGACATCGTGAAGGTATTTGAAGCACACCCAGGAAATTTCACCCTCTGTCTTGCTTTTAGAAAATCCCGGGAGGGCATTGTTGCAATTTTTGTTGAAAAGGTATGGGATTATGGTATGATGGACAAGGGATACAGTTGTCTCGGTTGCTCGGAGAAATCCTATAGAGGACTTGACATACATCCTGATTTTCTCCTCCGCTTTGAGCTGAATTTTACTGCTTGCCCCTATGAGAGAAGATTGTGGTTGAGTCCTTGCATTTTCCTCTATACATCCTAGGAGATAGTCCAATTCGCTAAATGTGAGTGGGCGCAAGGCAAGAGCTACACTCCGGATCATGTTCAGAACTTCCTCTGATACTTGCTCTGGGTTGAGACTATGCAACATTTTTCGGTATATCTCCTCCAGCCCTAGTAGTGGTTTCTTCAGCAACTCGCCAAAATCAGGGCCCGAGCTAAGGCCTCCTATATGGTCGATTGCCAGCGATGTCCAGAGGAAGATACCCTCGGACTTTTCCAGGAAGGTTTCCACTGCTCTCTCACTTAGCTCCACGTCCCATTTCCACATATTCACTCGGCGCTTGATAAATGCTTCCACATCCATTTTTACAAAATGTGTCGTATCGAGGTTGATCCTGGTGAATTCGGGGGCGTAATGGTGAAGTTTGCTTGAGATGTTTGGTACATCCCAACTAGAGAGAAATATTTTGACTTTGCGGATTTTCATAAGCCCCAGAATCCTTTCAATCAAATCTCCCGGTGACTTCCCCTCAAGTCCAGTTACTCCGTCTATGATCATGTATACCGGGTCGGTCTGGCAATCTTGGATTGCTTTTTTGAGAGCCTTCCACAAAGAACTCTTGTTGGTGAAAAATGCATTCCCCCGCATTTCAAGTTCAGCCTTACATCCATCCAAAACGTTCCTATCCTGCTGGAGAATGCTATACAGTAGGCCGCCGACCACTTTTGTAAGCCTGAGCTCTGATGACCAGTCCTCCTTAGTTGATTTCCTGTCTGTAGGGGCTTCAGGCGGGACAAAGTGGAAAAGCAATTTAACCCCTTCAGGAGGGTGATGGGGTCCTCTGAGAAATTCGGCAGCAACACGCTTTGCCAACATAGTCTTTCCTGTCCCGGGACCACCGCAAAGCCAAAGAAGCTGGGATTCCTTGCTCTCCCGCCATCCCCTATACTCAATTTCTTCGAAAATCCATTTTCCCGTGTCATCCCTAGGCAAGTTGTCCTCATCGTGGAGGTGGTCTAGATCAATTCCCGGTTGCGACGCCCATCCGCTGCGCGCTACCAGCTCTTCAAAGGTTTCTACACAAACTCTTAGCCATAAGTGCAAAATAAAAACCGGTGACAAATGGCCGCATACTAGGAACATACGAATGCACTGGTACACCATAATTATTTATGGTACTTCCATATATATTGCCGTTGCCGGCGTTGCCTGAGAAGTTCCCAGCGATAGAAACTTGCGTAGTTGTCATATTGAACGCTTTCAAACGGATGTCCTGTAAGCGGATCCAGACTCATATAGAAAGCCTGGTGCTATACTCTATGGCGATCTTCCGACCAGTATTCTCCCACGGCCTGAGATATTTTAGGGTCTTCGAAAAAAAATGATGTGGCAGAGGATGAAGAAGGATGAGAAGGGCGCTGTTCCAGCTAAGGAAGAGTACTCCTTGTGTCGAGGCGTGCTTAAAAAAGGAACAATGTTGCAAAAGAGCTAAAGCACTTTGGTTATATGCAATAGCAGTCCGTTTTACAAAGGTCAGGGGACAATGAGTGAGGATTATGGATGAGGCATTCTTCCTGGGTATCACGAAGTGGAGTCCAATCTCTATCACGCATGTTTCTCCCAACCGGAGGGCAGATCCCCCGTGACCCCGCTAACTTACGATCGTGCATAGTGGCACGTGATGCTTGTAGGATTTTTCGTAGGAGAGGGCAGGGAGAGATGAGTGGGAAGGCAAATGAGTATGTTTTGCACTCGTACGGGTAAGCTAATGGCCCGACGTTGCAAGATGGACTGCAGTTGTATATCACAAAAGGTTTTTGAGCCCTAGTCAATTTTTGGCCCGTATGCTAAATTTAGATAGTCCTTGTTGCAAAGGTTGGGGAGGTACGAATACATTATCTACCCACTATTTCTCCACAAGTTTTTCCCATCTTTCCACCTTCCATGTACAAGTACTGTACAGTGACCTAATCTGTGGCCAAGAGCCTGTTCAATACAAAAAGCACTTGATATTTCATGATTTTTGTCAGGCAAAGCCACTACCGGTACTTGAGTAGGCTGTGCCGAGATTAGAAGTATTATGGGGAATCTGTATGTCTCGCCCCTCCATAGATACCGTAGCCGCGATAGGAGCACAGCGTGAGACTCAATCAACTACACTCGCAAATAATAATCAAACCCTATCACGGTCTTTATCAATTAGCCAACAGCCACCCTAGACAAATTTTCTAATGTGAGCAATTTATTCTGGATGCTTGAATAACTACCAATCATGTCAAGTGAACCAATCGTGAGTTTCTGCTACTGCAGCATTATCAAGTCAACCGCGCAAAACTAAATTCAGGATAGTCGCCTCAGGCAGCCCAAAAAAAGCGGGACGGCGATCCCACTAACATAAAGCTTGGTTATCTTTAAAAGGTTTTTTTATTTTTAGCGCTCCCCCCCGCGAAGGGCATCACTAATTCTCCTCAACGAACCCTCCTCAACGCTAGTAGAATACTGGTCGTCTTTGAGTTCAGTCATTCGGCCCTGCTTAGGGAGGGGGTTTTTCGCGCCGCAAGTTTTGGTTGATAAGTTAGTTTTGTCAGCAAAAAGGAATCACACACCCCAACACCTTTTAGCCAGAAAACTCGCATAAACGTTTTTCCACCCGAGGGCTCGGCTGGATGCCGCTACTCGAACGGTAACATGGTGATTTACAACCAACCTAGCGGCCGCACCGAGCGCGGACTCTTGGCAGAGGGGCTCCTACATGCTGCATAATCTTGTGAGACTCGCTAAGGCGTCAACAGAAAGTGTGGCGAAATACTTGTATACGAGCACGAGCTCCCTCGAGTAGAGAGTAGCCTATAGAAGTACAGTAGGATTTTTCCCAAATATTTATCCTGGGGATTGTTTCCGAGACATTTACCCCTATTTTAGAGGAAACAACTAATCGGCAAGGCCGCCCCGTGAGAAATCCCGATACACTTTATTTTGACCTCTTAGCGCGAAAAAGAAATTATGGGGTACTGTATTAACTCGCATAAGAGAGCGGTGTGCTATGGAGTCCAAAATTTCCTCCTTTGGAAAAGGGGCGAAAAACACCCCAAAAAACCTTCCTTCCAAGACAAATAAAAAAGAAAAACACCCCCGACCTAACTAGGAGAGGCAACTCAGACGTCCTAGCACACCGCTCTCTTATACGAGTTAATACGGTATTGATTCCGGCTGCCGGTATCGTGCCCTATCAGTTCTCGACAAAATCCAATGCGAGAAAGATCAGATGAAATCTAGTCTAGACGCGAAAAATTAAAGAAATTTTTTACCAATAATCATTCTAGTATCATAGATTCCAATCCTCCGTATCTATCAAACCAACAACCCTGAAAGCCATAAAGTACCAGAACTTCTCGAAAAAACCCATGCAGCATTATCTCCCATGCCAATGGGAGAACCTCTAGGAGCTACTCATGAATCTTTCCTTAGGCCTTGGATACTTAAGGTGCCCAGTACTGGGCGTCGCTTAAGCTCAACCCAGGTATATTCACTGTGGCTGTGGTCGAGCGGCAGGGGTCTATAATCTTTAAGAGCAATTTTGGCCTCAGTCATTTTACGCCTAAGAGGTACTCGAGTACACCGCTGAGACTTTCCAGACCAGATTAGAGTAATCGTGACCACATCTACTACAGCTGCCCAACATTATGTCATTTCTATCATAGCTATGTTGAGCAGTATGCATTTTGCGGCGTTCTGAGCACTGCTCCAATCCTAAGAACTAGAGCTTTTCTTATCCTGGTTGCTGTAATAGGCTAGTATTCTAGATTCAGGGCTACGCAGAGCATAGAGCAAGTGACAATCTGTCACTGAATAACAACATTGCCACCACTAAAACCCTTTAATAGATCATAAAAAGAGAGGGGAGTGTGTGGGGGGAGCACAGTGGTTTCTCGAGGGTATTCTACCCTATTATTACTACTCGAGTAGTGCGGCTAGTACTCGTACTTGTACTCGAGTACCTAACCTGCATAGCGCTGGATCTGAACTTGAGGAGGCAATGAATTGGAGGGCGAAGCGATAGAATTAGCCTATGACTATTCTTCACGTGTTGGTGCTACGGTCCCGGTATTTCGCCTGCTTGGATGCCCATTCTTGTGAGATGGTAATCCCTGTCACATCCCTGCAGTCTCTGAGGTTTGATGTTCACTCCCCCTGAGATTGTGCCAGAGCGAGCCGCAACACCACACTTTTCCCGGGGGATAAGTTAGACTTGTTGAAATAAGCAGATGGGACGTCTTGCGGTTGGAAAGTGCACAAGGTATATAGTAAGTAGTGCCTAGCCGGGGGGTATTCCCCAACATCGCATCACATCTATTAATCGTCAAGTATTCTTTTACACTCGCTTCTTCGCCTGTGGAAGAAGGAGGATTTATCTATCACCTACAAGTACTAACGCTCACCACCGGTGCTCTCCTCTAGTTTAACGCTCGCTCTCTACCTAACAGTGTTCGCAACCAACGTCCTAGCAGGATACGCTCCATCCAATACCCCCCCCTCCACACCCACTCTAGCACAATCACCGCATTCATGCTACTGACCTCTATAGCCTTAACGTGTAGGCTCCTCTACCGCCTCATCCTCCGGCCTAAGCTCCTTTGCCCAACCCACACTTCCCGCTGCCTGCCAACCCCAGCGTCCTCATGAGCAACTTTGCCGTATCCAAAAAAAATGCTGTCTGAGCCCCGAAGCCATCTAGATGCGCACAATTCCGAACGGCATACTGCTACGGTATCTGGGGATCTCCAACATGGAACCGATGTTCCTACAACGCCGGAGGTGCTGAAGGGAGTGGTGCAGAAGAAGAACTACAGCCTCATCAAATCGTCGTGGTAATGAATGATATCGGCGAAGTTCACGGCAAGAAGAGGAGGGGGCTGCTGCTGCCGGCTTTCTCCCATGTGCGTATTAAGGGATTGATGCCCGGGCTTTGGCCCAAAGGAGTGGAAATGATGGAGAGAGTAGAGGGAATAGTGCGCGCTTCCCAGAGCGGCGCTAGCAGTGGCGGGGAGGAGGGGGTGCTGGTAGAGGTCGGGAGTGGTGCTCATTAACAACGCTAGATATAATCAGCTCTTCCGGCTCTGGCTATGAATTTCGTGCGCTAGACAGTGCTGAGTGCTCCCATAAGTAGGAGTAGCAATACCAAAGAGAAGCCCAGCTCCAACTCAACAGGCGCATACAAGTAACAGGTAAGATGTATCTAAACACTCGGATTAGCAAGATAGGTAGTTAACCATCTATTCGTATCTGAGCGCCCATACTAACTAGCAATCGAATATTCAGGTACATCTTTCCTATTACCTATTCAATACAGTCTTCAGCATAAGCCGCCCTTCCCGGATCGTGGCGATCCTATCTATGGTATCTCTCTCGCTAAAACAAACTCGCGGCATCGCGCACGCGGCGTCGACGATTGGACTTTCAGACACAATGCAACAAAATGCGACTCCAATCTCACAACTTTGGGATGAGTGGAGAAGTTCGCTCGTTCTTGTCTCGTCACCAACTACTTAAACGGTAAAGGCAGGAGTATATATAAAGCGTAATGAAATCCTCTAATGCCCTTCTATCGATCACCACACGTATCGATCTTCTTCCTTCCATGTCCCCCTTCCCTGGTGCTCCCGCGATAACAAAAGGAAAGACATGCTTCACAAAGACACCCATTACCTATAATTTTTGTGCAGTCCTTTTGGCTCTCCGGTATTTTTTTGGTGAATGCATCAATCCAAAAGCGCATCTCCGAAACCTTATGCTATAACTATGGACAATAACTTCAGCATTCTGAGCAACTACCACTTCCTACTGGCCTTCCTAGCTGTGGGGCACGGAACGAGCGCTACGTTGGCGATCTAGGTCGTACACTCCTTACTCTAACAGAGGGACATCCAATCCCGTCTTCATACCGAAATCCACCCAGCATTCTCCTCCGGCCTGTCGGTGACCATCACCTACGACTAGATCTCCAGCCTGAAGTGTCTCTCCCGCCGGCGCTGTCAAGATGGGTAATTCGGGTCGCATAGTGGTAGATGACAGGTAAGAGAATTTAAGTGGAGCTTAGGCACTTTTTAGGAAGGATATGAAAATGTAACTTCCATAGCTCGCACTTCCTTGCTTCACTAAAAACTAAACTAACGGTAAAGACAGATGTATAAGTAAAACATAAGTAGCAGTCCTGATCTTTCCCCGGATTACCACACCTATCTCTATACTTCCCCACATGCTCTTATTCCTCCGTACACTCCTGTGATAACAAAGGAAAGACACGTCAGTATAATCTATTCCGCAAACTGCGGAGGAATCTATCGCACTCCCCCGAACAATCTGCAATGCCCCTTAACTTAAACGATCCATCACACTCCCGCAACTACTGTATCAAAATCAACCACATCCTTCCAACAGGCGCGACGCGCACGTGGAAGCTAACATTACGAGCCTGAACGGGGTGCTCGTGCTGAAGGGCGTATCTGTCATGCTCTCCTCGCTCCCCGTTCGAGAAAATCCCCCCAATCCCGGCCAATCCCGGGCCTTCCCCGCAGAATATACCAGCCCTACCTATTTACCCCCGCGAAAGCACAACGCTTTACCAACACTCAAGAAAATAATACCGTACCCCAACTTCCAAGCAAGAAAACACGATTACAAAAATCACCGAAAAACTAAATATTTCTTTAAATCCTAGAATTTTTTTATCTGATGCCAAAAGACAACTATGCAGGTGTCCTGTGTGTGCATTAAAACTAGCTACAAATCTCCTTTTGGAATAATGCCAGGGTAGACATCATGCGAAATTTGTTTGGCGCAACAAGAAACTATTGGATGAAACGTTTCGCTTTTGCTAAGACAAAAAAAAAACATTACGGGCACTCTGCGGGGAGGCCCGGGGCTAACTTGTATAGAACAGGTTTTCTCCTCCCTGTTTGCGATAAACAAGGGCGTGGCGCTATGGGGCGCCGGCTCGGAGGAGCTTAGGCCCGAGCAGTGGGGCAGCCGCTGTCGGGGGAAATTATGGGCTTCTCTTATTCCTGGCGGGGTTTAGGGATGTGTATGCCAGAGTGGAGTATAAGCGTCCGCGATTGGCGGGTTCGAGTTTGGGCAGGACGGGAAGAGGGAGGTGGTTGTTAAGGCGGGGCTCGCTGCGAAACACTAGTGGGATATACCCGTTTCGGTTAGGGGGGTTGTTTGGGGGTGGGTTTTTCGCTTGTTTTGTGGGTGTTGTTTGTTATCGGGGGTGGGGGAAGGATGGAAGGATAGGAGGAATGCACCGAATCATATGCGGTCACTCGATGCTCCCGCCCTATCATATGACCAGTGGTGAAATTATTAGAAAACCCCACTACCACTACACTCACAGCAGGTGGAGGAGTATGATAGCAAAATTGCTGCTGTAATCCCAATTTTAAGCCCTATATATCAGCCGGAGCTAGCCCTACGCCTCTGACCTGGGCCGTTTGGATTATTGATAAAGGAGTGATAACAATATCGCTATGACGGAAATATGCTAACCTAGACCCACCCGATGAGGCTAGCGGTAGGGCTATATTCCCCATTGCCCATTCCTAAATAGAACGGAAAGGTAGTGGGGCTTCTCCAAAGACATGTATAAACCAACCCCTCCCTCTGCTTAACCCTAGAAAAGAATCTGACGATATTTTGCGGTACGGTACCCTCATTCCTCGAATATCGAATTCCAGGGGCAGTGCATCGGCTGCCCTGGCCATACCGTAGGAACTGAGCAAGCAAACTTCACACTAGGACTTTGAGAACCTTTTTACTTTTCATTAGGGGGGAATTACGGTAGACAAAACTGGCTGCTGCTTCTAATGAGACTAAACAGAAAAAAACCCCAGCAGGCTATTCTAGGAGAGCTAGCATTATAAATGAGCTATTTCGGTGCTTGATCGAGTCTCCGAATTGGAGCTGTTTTTTTTCTCCCCTCCTTTCTGACATGATGATCCAAACGACTCTGATTTTATCCTACAGGTAAGTTTATTTTAAGCTATCAAAGATTTCTACCAAGTTCCCCCATGCCGCTAAATATTGTTAGTGACTCGAGGATTATTAAAAGTTTTCTTTTGCAGGATCGTCTTTCTCCACCTATCGTTGGGCATTTAGCAGTCATGATAAATCACTCGGTGATCGCCATTGTCACAGGGGGAGCGAGGATGTCCCTGGCTAGCTTGCTGGGGAAATTGTATGGGTTGGGATGCCCGACCGGGAATTGTGCAGAATACCTCGAGAGGAAGAAAAAAATTGTTGTAGAACAAGGGAGATCAGGGAGGATATAATATCCTTCCTAACCTGCTCCCGAGTCCATATTTGACAGCGGTGTAGGACGTCTGACCACCCTTAATGAGTATGGGTGGGATACGAGATAAGGTCGGGAAACTCGTTTATGTTCTAGGGATAGAAGTAGGGATATACCGAGCCTTTGAGCACTCTAATGGCCCAGAAGAGTAGAGATTGCGACAGTTGCAGAGCCCCGTTCGGAGGAGCAAGCTTCGCAGAGTATTCGCGGGGAAAAGCTGAGCGTGGGGTAGGCGGACCGAAGGAAATGTAATAACGTATGCTGCTCGCGAAGGTCGTACACTATGCAGGCAATTTTACCTAAGGCCGTGCGAAGAGTTTGGCTGCAAATGGAGTTTTACGAGTTTATAATGTGGTACTATGACGTGTGACCCGACCTTAGAGTTAAAGTGCCCTGATTGTATTAGTCCCCCTTGGTGAGTAAGACTAAACATGTTTATAGCGTCCTAACAGCATCTTTGAGCTCACACCTAGAGCATAGCACGATCTCCATAAACCATGTCCATAGTGGAAGCCAGTTGTCATAGCTTAGTTAACAGCTAGCTTCTATGTCGTTTTTCACGAGCGTTAGAAACACTTGTACAGAATGTGCTTTTCTCTATACCTAAACACCCCTCGTGTCTATACTTTTGGGGGGAAGGGGAAAAAGGAATTGTAGAAAAAAAGATAAATTTTGATGAATCACCAATGTACAAAGAGGATTTACGACTAGAAAACTATAAAAAGAGGTGTGATGAAAATTCCAAGTTACGTCGGACGACCCCGAGGCTGCAACAGCGCCACCACCCCCGCATTACCGCGCTAGATAGCCCCCTGGAGTGGTGTTTGGCCATCGTCATCTAGTTTGTCGGGGCTGACGTCGTCCCGTTCGAGTAGTATTTTCACCGCTCCCTCGTGCCCATTCCTAGCAGCGCAACAGAGCGGTGTTCGGCCGTACTCATCCGGTTTGTCGGGGTTGATGTTGTCCCGTTCGAGTAGTATTCTCACTACTCCCTCGTGTCCATTCCAAGCAGCCCACCAAAATGGTGTTCGACCGTAGTTGCCTGGTTTGTTGGGGTCGATGTCGTCCCGTTGAAGAAGTGTTTTCACAACCCCTTCGCGCCCATTCTCAGCAGCGCAAGAGAGCGGCGTTTGGCGGCGGCCAGCAGGTCCGTTGGGGTTGACGCCCTCCCGTTCGAGTAGCATCTTCACCACTCCCTCATGTGCGTTTAGAGCAGCACAATATAGCGGTGTTCGACCGTCCTTATCTGATTTGTCGGGGCTGACATCGTCCCGTTCGAGTAATATTTTCGCTACTTCCTCGTGCCCATTCCTAGCAGCGCAATAGAGCGGTGTTCGGCCGTCGCTATCCGGTTTGTCGGATTTAATGTCCTTCCTTCCCAATAGTAGCTGCACTACCCCCCCATGTCCCTCTTCGGCAGCCAACAATATTGGAGTTTGACTGTATTTGTCTTGCCAGTTGGGGTTGACATATCTCCTTCCTCGAACCTTATTCAATACTCGAGGCGTCTTACCCCACCAACCATCTGTGCCATCGGGCTTGGCAGTTGCCCAGCCAAGAAGCAGCCTCACAATCCCCTCGTGCCCCTTCCTGGCAGCCCATGATAGGGCTGTTTGGCGAAAGTATCCATCTGGCTTGTCCGGGTTGATAGTTGGGCGTTCTAACAGTAGTTTTGCTACCCTCTCTTGTCCGCATATAGCAGTCCATATGAGCGGTGTAATACCTAGAAAATCCCTTACGCTGAGATCGCAATTTGGCTGGTTCATGAGACTAGCTACGACTTCAGTGATGCCGAAAACTGATGCGCAATGCAGTCCGGTAAACCCAGCCAGGGGGCCATTGATTGGTATATCGCCACTATGTCGATCAGTCCTCGATATCAGATCCACTAGAAGTAACTTAGTAGATATATGGCTTTCTATTTGGCTGAAAAGCTGGAGCGCCAGTGATACCACCTCCTTTGAAGTCTCTCTCCTAGCATGGACGCCCCAATACAAGGAAGAATATTTGAGGAAGGGAGTCGGCTGAGGTAGAGCAGTGAGTGGGGATGATATGTCCTTGTTGGCCTGAAAGCTAAGGTATGTTAGGCAGGTTTCCGCCATTATCGAGTGAGTCGGGCCGAAAAGGTTGGGGTAGGTATAGAGGTACTCCTGGAGGGTGAAGTGAATTAAGCGAACAGTCAAAGTCTCCCTATCGATAACGATAAGCCCTAGGCAACAGCTCAACAATGTCTCTGCTGAAGGAATCCTTCCAGGGTTAAGATCTGTAGATCCTGGCTCGACTGCTAGCGCGTGGAAAAGCTCATCGAGTTGTAATAGCTGCTCCGAGTGCGAGATCCACATCAGCGCTGCCATCCCGAGCCTCGTTTTCTCCCCACCTTGCTCCTTTATCCGTTCTAGAGTTGCACTATAAACATCCTTCAAATCCAAGCCCTCTGTGATTACCCTCAGCAGTCTCCGTCGCCTGCCATAAACTGTGGTTTCCCCAAGGATTGAATCCATGGTTAGGGAAATTAGTAGAAACCTAGATTTGTTTATTAGTGAAGAATGTAAAATAGGTTTTTTGCGTCATATTGCGCACTTACGCTTCGGGAATATTCTCGGCAATGCTTTTGATGATTTCGTCCTCCAGACCATCATCTATTGCGCTTGGAGATTTATCCTTACTCAGTCTCATCCGGATATATCCCACAATATCATCATTGTTGGGTTTAATGGATAAAGTTGCCGCTCTCGTACCAAGATGCCTATCAATCTCGCCTTGGATGTGCCGCCTCCCGGTCAGGAATATTCGTGTGCTTGAGGACTTCTCGAGGATTTGTCTTAACGAATCTAAAAATTCAGGTCGGTGCATTTCCACACATTCGTCCACTGCATCAACACATATAAATGTCGGCTGTAATGATGTGACATCTTGCAGCATCTTCACAATTTCAGGCAGCCTAGTCCCCTTCCACCAATTACCTGTTTTTGATCTTGAAACGTTTGACTTATCTCATCCGGGATCGTTTCCGACCCAGCGACAATCTGTTTTAGTAGCGAACCGAGAATATTGATGGGAAACTGCTCTTCCCGCGCGGCAAAATCAAAGTAGAAACATGTAAGGGCTATGTTTTGCTCGTTTGCCTTATCGCATAACCTATCTACCACAAGTGAACTAGTACCGCGGCTCATCAGCACCACCACCTTTTGGCGTTTTCTCCGAGGATCGTTTCTCACCTAAAATACGTCTTCCCAACTGCCGCACCGCCGCAGCAGAATAATATCGCACGTTCTAATCCATCCTGTTCAGCGCCGCCGCACCACCTTTGAAATTCGTCGGTTCGTAGTAGCCATTCCCCGACGTTGCCGGCACGGCGGGTTCGAAGGTCTTGGTGTCGGATCCGGGGTTCAAGTGGGGATAACCACGCTAGAATCTCAGACCTGTCCTCTGCCACACGAATGTTCAGGCTCCGCGCAATGTGGCAGCGGAGGGGATTCGTGCTGTATGAGTAGTCGATAGCATCATCGACTTGGGGGCACGACATTTCCTCGCTAGCAGTACCGTAGGGGATTAAGGAGCGATTTTCTGGGCTCGGTTGGTGGAAGTTGGGCGAGCGGATGACAGGCATGGTCATTGCGATATCGATGCGTTGTGGGTGGGCATCTTGTGTTATTATCGATCTGCTGGAACTTGGTGTAACCGATGCTTCGGTAGTAATAAGCGCCCCACCTCTCCAAGATCCACCATCCGAATAGTTCTCGCTCTGTTTTAGAACATCCAAACATCATCTCTCGCAAGCCCTGCCCCCAATTCTGATGCTGTCAATTGAGCATTGTTCTTGATGGTTAGATCAGCGCCTTCCTTGACAAGAAGCTCCACTATCTCCACGTGATCGAATTGAAAAGCCAGGTGAAGCGGGGTATTGCCGGAGTGGTTTTTCTTGTTGATTTCATTACTGTATGCCCTATTCCCGGCGAATATTTTTACTAATGCCCCCAGCATGGATGAATGGCCGGAAATGACAGCTTCGTGTAGCGGTGTGTTGCCGTCTTGATCGGCCATCGTGAGGAGGGATGGCTCACTCTTGTCAATCAAGATCTTGTATGCCCCGGATATGAACTTGGCTGCCAGGTGTACTGTAATGGTGACCAATAGCTGTTCGCCCCCTGTGTGAACTCTGAGAGGGTCTTTTCTACCAGGGGCATGAGCCCTAAACAGACTGCGATGTGCAATGGTGTCTGCTCTCCCACCAAAACCTCCATTCTTGAATCTCCGCAGAGCGCAACCCAAGGCTTCCGTACTGCGTCGCTGGTTTCGAAGAACTGATATCGCAACCAGTTACAGGGAGAGCCGTTGTAGGAACTGTCCTTTGAAATCTCGATGCTCCGGCGGGCATGAATGAACCAGGATTCAGCCGCGTATCTAAGAAATTCCTGCTTGGCTGCGGTTTCTTGTGGGTCCTTCCGCGCCACTTTCGAAGGAGCCTCTTCTAACTCTTGTTGCTGACTTTGCCCCAAACTAGTGCCCCGAGACCAATCATGATGCCGCGTGGCGCCATCCTTAGGGAACCTCTCCGGGTCTCCAAAGACATGGTGAAGGTATCGGAAGCACTCCCAGGAAATCATGCTGTCTGCCCCGCTTTTAGAAAATACCGGGAGGTTGTCATTGCGGTTTTTGTCGAAAAGGTATTTTGTCGCAGTATGGTGAACAATGGATATGGTTGCGTCTGTAGCCCGGAGAAATCCCATAGAGGACTGAACATACATTCTGATTTCCTTCTCCGTCGTCGGCCAAATTTCGCTGCTTGCCATTCTGTGGGGGGTCATTGCTCCCCCCTTGCCTTTCCCTTGACACATGCCAGTATATAGCTTAATTCGCTAAATGTGAGCGGGCGCAAGGCGAGTGCTACACCCCAGATCACGTTTAGCACTTCCCCCGGTCCCCCACATGAGAAGAGTGTGTGCAACATTGTTCGGTATATGTCTTCGAGCCCCGATAAGGGTTTCCTCAAAAATTCATCAAAATCAAGACCGAAACGAAAGTATGTTAGACTTTTAACTGCCAATGATGCCCAGAGGAAGATGCCATCCGACTTTGCTAGAAGGCATTCCATTGCTCTCTCCCTCAGCTCCATATCCCACCCCCATGCATTTACTCTGCGCCTGATAAAAGTTTCCACATCCTCTTTTACAAAACTATTCATATCAAGGTTGATCTTAGTGCATTCATGCACATTATGCGGGAGGCTGTTCGCGATGTAGGGTACGTCCCGACTGGAGAGAAATATTTTGACTATCCCGATTTCCATAAGTTCCAGAATCCTTCTGATCAACTCTTCGTGTGAACCCCCCCCCAAGCCCATCTGCGCCATCTATGAGAATGTGTACAGGGTCTATCTGGCAATCCTTGATCGCTTTTCTTAGAACCTTCCATAAAGAACACGCGTTGGTGAAAAATCTATCCCCTTGCTTTCCAAGTTCAGTCTTGCAGTCATCGAAAAGGTTCCCATCCTGCTGCAGAATGCTATATAGTAGGTCGCTGGCTACCTTAGCAAGCCTGAGTTGTGATAACCAGTCTTCATCGGTAGAGTTACCGTCGGTAGGAAGTTCAGGTGAGACGAAGTGGAAAGCCATTTTAACCCTGTCAAGATCGGGCCCTCGGAGAAATTTAGCGGCAACACCCTTAGCCAACATAGTCTTCCCCGTTCCAGGACCGCCAAAAAGCCATAGAAGCTTGGATTTCCTACTCTCTTGCCAGGCCCTATACCCAACATCTTCGAAAATCCATTTTCCGGTGTCGCCCTGTGGTAGGTTATACTCGTCGCGGAGGTGGTCAAGGTCAATTTCCGGTGGCGATACTCCCCAACCGGCGCGTGCTATCAGCTCTTCAAAGGTTGCTAGACATATTTTTTGACATAAGTTTAAAGCAAAGAGTGGCAATGAAAGGCTTACCAGGAATATATGAAGGTACTTGTATACCGTAATTATTTATGGTGGTTGGATTGTTGCTGTTGTTATTGCCTGAGAAGTTTCCCGCAATTGAGCTTTGGATGGTTGTCGTTTTTGGAAATTTCTTTCTCTCTAATTCTCTATTAGCAGATCTAGACTCATCGAAAAACGACCTAGTGCTATACATTGTGGCCATCTTCCCATTTTCTCCCAGAGATATTTTGAGGTCTTCGAGATTAGTTGTGCGAGGTCAGGAGGGGTGAATGGGCGATACAATTCTGTAATAGGGGGCGGCAACCATATAACCTTAATACTGAGAGTACAGTACCCGAAGAGAACATTACTGTGCTAAAGCGTTGGAATCCCCCACCCCTCAGCTGAGATGATACAAGAGGAGGCAGTTACTGCATAGTCCCGTACAGTACAGCTAGGCACAAAAGTTTGTCTATTGGACTCTGGTCTGGTTCGTTGAAAGTGCATGTGTGTAACGCAAATTATGCAACTGAATATTCTAGCTGGTCAGATACGCTAATTTTTGGTAAAGGAAAAAAGTCTGTCGATCACCCCGAGCACGGCATGGAGCAAACACCACTCCCTGAGTGGTTGAGGAGGTACAGCTTTGAGCCAATGAGAAGGGGTTTATCAAACTCTTTCTTTTGTTTTCCCATAACACTTTTTCCATTTCGCGCGCTGCTGCCCATCATGGCTCAACGCAGATCGGCTGCGCACACACCTCAAATTGCAACCCAGACTTCAAAAGAATGCTCAAAAACAAAAATTCGCTACCCCCCACCTCCCATCCATACCCCCATTCCTCCTCACCACTTGCATCTCACTTTCTGCGTCGCTAGCAATAGCTATGATAACATTTTCGCTTCCCGGGCCCTTTCCCTCCCCTATACACTCTTTCTCCCTCTTCACCCTAAGGTTTGACAGACTTACCCTTCACATCCGGTACTGGGGTAAGGATTATAAGTGAGGCATTCTTCCTGGGTATAGCGAAGTGGAGCTCTCTCAATCTCGCATACCATAAAATCTCGCATTTAACGAACCGGCCTGGACTAGGACTTTTCGAAATCTCTGGTGCTAAAAAAACTAAGCTTTTGAGCATTTTGAAAGAGACAAGATGTTTGGCCTATTGTCAATTTTAGAAACTTGCTCGCTTGTAAACTGTCCTAGTCCAGGCCAATTTATTAAAAGCGAGATTTTACGGTCTCACTCCCAACATGCGGGCAGGTTTTCCATAACCCCGCTAATCTATCGCCGCGCACAGCAGCCGATGGTTGGAACGATCGTAAAATACTAGTATAGCACTTTCCGTGTTAGAGGGCGGTGAGGGGCGAGTTAGAAAGCCAATGATCGGAGTCTTTGAGATTCGGCATATCCCGAATGGCACGAGATTATTGGGTAAAGTTACCGCTAAAATTTCAGTCCCGACCAACTTTCGGCCCCTGTGCAATAGCAGTCCGTTTTACAGAGGCTAGGCAATTACAAATACACTCTCTAGCTTAATCCTTATTTCTCCAAAAACTTATCCCTTTGTCTGTCCCGAATTTCACTCACTTTTAGCGTCGCAGGAAAGGTAATGATAGACAACACACCAAGATAAATTAAAATCAGGTGAAGTACTTGTAGTTGTACTATAGTCAGGAGCAAATCTACGCAGATGACCTTGGTTCCATCATAGCCATGCTGAGCAGTACTCATTTAGCACCATTCTGAGCACTACACCACTGCTGAAGTGCGAAGTTGTTCATATCACGATGACCCAAATAAGGTAGTGCAAGGCCTTCCAAATACCGGTACCACCCTTCAAGCTCATATGATACTTACATCATAGCTGTCACAATTATTCCTAACTTTTCTCTCTTTAGTTACTTCACCACTGATCGCTTCCACTACCAGCTGGACCCGCACTTAGTGCCAGTGCTTGAAAACGGTTTAAGGGATAGCGGTGACGGAAATTTGGTGGGGATCTGACCAACCATATCAACACTTAGAACGCCCCCACCAAATGGCCAACAGCGACCACAGGTAAATTTCCTCAACTGAGAAATTTTATTCTCACTATGATAATTTGTTTAGTTTTGTACGAAAAAATGTTGGATTGCCTATAGGGCATGGGTTACGCAGTTGCATGGATACTCGTAATGTCGAAGCGTTTTTTAAAAAGACTGCTATTGCATACCGCCCATATCCAAGCAAAAGGGCCAAATTTTGGTGGCATACAATAGCAGTCTTTTTTAAAAACACTGCGACATTGCGCGTAGGTGGATATGCAGGTTTCCGGGTATGCGGCTAGGAGATAGACGGTGATAGGGTATGTGGCTCTGTGGTTTCCGGTGATTAGGCACCTAGCAGTGGATTGTTGTTTTCACACCTTATTCCGGTAGGCATAGGGTATTAGTTCCATGGTTTCTTTCATACCCTATGCCACTAGGCATACAGGAGTTGGCGCGTTGTTGAGGCAGAGTTTTTATGGATCACGGAGGATCATGAGATATCAGGATTGTTCTGGATTTTTGGGGGTTAGATTTTGTCAGGCGCATGTGTTTCCTTCGAATTCGTTGAGTTTCGGGAGTGTTCGGTTGTTGTTTGTTAGACGGAGAGATATATCTCTTGGCACTATATGTATGAAAGCCTTTCTGCTGAAAACCTCGCATAAAAGTTTCTCCACCCCAGAGTTCAGGCCGGATGCAGTGTGGTGATTCATAACTGACTTAGCGGTCGTATTGAATGCGAACTCTTGGCATTGAGGGGGCCCCCTGCAGCGATCCTAGTTGCCGGTGTACCGTACTCGAGTACTCGAGTACGGTACTGCCGGGAGGGGAGACAAAAGTCTTTGTGGTGGCGCAATCTCACACATTATCCGTGTCCTCGGGTATCGGCTCTCCTAAACCCGGTAAAAGAAATAAAGATCAGATGAAACTAAACTATAATATACATCAAAAATTAAGATAATAATGCGTATGACAATAGTAGCAGCCAAACTCCGCCCATAATCCCTCTAGCATCTATCTTAGCCCTCTGCCCCTGCCAAACTAGCAACTCTGGAAAACATAAGTGACAGAGCTTCTCGAAAAAACTACCATATCCGGCATTCTCCCATAGTAGGGGGAGAACGTCCAAGAGCTGCCCATGAATTCTTTCTGGGCCCTGGGTACGGGAAAACACCCAGTACTGCTGGTGGTGCATGTTCGCTTAAGTTGCAGTCATGGGATACGATAAGGGTCAGTATTACTCAGTAATTGTTAAGAATAATTTCGACATCGGTTATTATATATCTAAAGGTTTTAGACTTGTGGCGCAAGTGCTGACGGTAAAATTCTGTTTCGGCAGCGTCAATATCGCGTCGCCCTCAAATCCGTGCTCTCCTCAAATTCGAATTCTAGGTTGTGCAGATTTACTAGTAACTAAACTGGTGCTGGGAGGATGCAGTTGAATTTGGTAGTTGCGGGGGTGTGACAAATCATTCGGTGGTATTGCAGATGGTTCGGGAACACGATAGATTGTTTAACAGTTTGCGGAACAGATTATACGGGCAGGTATTTCCCTTTGTTATCACAGGGGTGTGCGGAGGAATAAAGGCATGGGGGAAATATAGAGATAGCTGTGGTGATCCATGGAAGGGTCATGCTGTGTTATTTGTGCTTTACTTATACCTGTCTTTACCACTAATTTGGTTCTCACAGGAGTGTGAAAGAGTGAACTAATGAAGTGCTAGTGGTGGACTTTAAATTTTCATATCCTTCCAAGTGCCTAAGTTGTATGTGAATTCTATTACTCTATCCTCTGTCACTGCGCGACCCTTATTTCCCACTTTGACAACCGGCAGGCACGGAGCAAGTGATAACCCGCCACTGAATACTAATATTAGGACTACTAAAATCCTTTATTCGATGGTAAAAAGAGAGTGGTGTGCACTGTGCAGAGAAAAGCACAATTGGTTGTCGAGGGGGTTTCTACCTTATTGTTACCGATGGGGCTAGTGCCTAGTCCCCATAGTGCCAAATTCGAATTTGAGGAGGCAGCGAATTCGAGGGCAACGAGAGAGCATAAATCGATGTTACTGTTCTTCACGTGTTGGTGCTACAGTACCGGCACCGGTATTCAGCCTCTTTGGATGTCGATGCTTGTGCGATTGTAATCCCTGTCACATCCCCGCACTCTCTGAGATTTTATCACTCCCGGAGGTGAAAACCCCCGAGTTCGTACCAAAGTGAGCGCAACACCACACCTCTCATGAAGGACGAGCTAGACTGACTAAAATGGACGGATGGGGCATCTAGCTGTTGGAAAGTCCAGGGAGGTATATACCAAGCACTACCGGTACTTAGCCTGGGGGTTTTCCCCAAACATCGCATCTCTACTCGTATTAAAGCAGTTCTCCACACTCACCCCCCCGGACTGGCAGAAGAAATATCTATCTATCGCCTACCAACATTACCCGCCGGTGCTTTCCTCCGGTTGGTCCTGGCTCTCGACTTAGCAGTGTCTGCAACCATCATCCCAGCAAGATGCGCCCCATCCACAATACTCCTCTCTCGCCACACCCACTTCAGCACAACCACTATATTCATGCTACTGACATCCCTAGCCTTAACCTAATAGCTTCCCTATCGCCTCATCCTCCGACCTAAGTTCCCCCGCCCAACCCGCCACCTCACGGGCCTATCGGTCGCTGCTTCCTCATGGGCAATTTCTCCAGGTCCAAAAATGCCGTCTGCGGCCTCCCAAGCCATCTAGATGGCGCACAATTCCTACGGCGGACTGCTACGGTGTTGGAGATCTTCAGCCTCCAGCGGGTGCTCCCGACAACGCCAAAGATGCTGAAGGGAATGCTACAGACAAACAGCTATAGCCTCATCAAAATCGCCCATGGTAATGAATGATATTGACAACATTCTCGGAAAGAGGGGGCTACGGTTCGCCGAGGGTGCGGGGCACAATGTACAGAGGGGCTGCTACCGCAGGCTTTTTTGCATGTGCATGTTAAGGGATCTGTGCCCGAGTTTTTGCCCAAAGGAGTGGAAATGACTGACGACTAAAGTGGCGGAAGTGGCGGGGAGGAAGGGGGGGTGATAGATGTCGGGGAGGGGCGCTCATTGACGACGCTAGATATAATCAGCTCTTCCGGCTTTCGGCTATGAATTCGTACTCTAGAGTGCTCCCATAAGCAGGAGCAGCAATACCGAATACACGCCCGGCTCTGAATCAGCAGACGTATGCAAGTAGCAGATAAGAGGTATAATTTCTGAACACGGGGGTTATCAAAATACGTGGTTAATATCCTGTCCATATCTAAGCGCCTATACTAACCAATACTCAGATATTCAGGCACATCTTACCAATTACCTGTACAATACAGTCTTCAACATACACAGCCCATCCCGGATCGTGGCGATCCTATCCATGATATCTCCCTCCCGCTTCGTGCAGTCCCTTCCGCTAGAACAAACCCGCCACATCGCCCACGCGGCATCGACTATTTGATTTTAGATACAATGCAACAAAATACGACTCCGATCTCACAACTTTGGGATAAATGGGGAAGTTTGCTCATTCTTGTCTCGTCACTGACTATCTAAACGGTAAAGATAGGAGTATATATAAACGTGATGAAATCCTTCAATGCCCTCCCATCGATCACCACACATATCGATCTTTCTTCTCCCATTCCCCCCTTTTCTGGTGCTCCCGCGGTAACAAAAAGAAACACATGCTTCACAAAGGCCCCACTACCCATAATTTTTGTGCAGTCCTTTTGGCTCTCCGGCAATCACCCGAGTATTCCGAGCACCATCCAACGATTTCTAGCACGGACATGCGACTAAGCAAACCTTTGCGGCCAAGAAATCTACCCCGACTCCCACACCGGAAGGCTTCGAATCTAAAGACATCCTAACCGTAGTGCTAAAATCGAACACCAACACGAGCTCATGGGGAGTCCAGTATCGGCGACTAAGTACTAACCTTCCTAGCTGTAAGGTACAAAACTACCATTTCATTAGTGATCTGGGTCATGCACTCCTTACCCCAACCGAGGGACCATCCAATCCCTCCTCCGTGCCAAAATCCACGCCGCATTCTCCTCCAGCCTGTCAACGACCATCGCTTACGATTAGATCTCCAGCCTGAAGTATCTCTCCTACATCGCGTCAGGGGTGCTTCGCCTGTACCCTCCCCTTGGCATGATGCTGTATGTGGTAACTAACAATACGAGCCTGAACGGGGCGTTCGTACTAAAGGACACATCCATCATGCTCTCCTCGCTCCCCATTCGAGAAAATCTCCCCAATACCGGCCAATCCCGGGTCTTCCCTGCAGAATACTAGCACTGTACTTTTATCCCCGCAAAAACGCAACCCTTTGCACATACCCAAGAAGATAATATACCCCAACTTCTAAGCAATCACAGAAAATCACAGAAAATCACAGAAAATCACAGAAAATCTAAATATTTTTTTTAAATCCTAGAATTTTGTCTCATGCTAAAAGACAACTATGTAGATGTCCTATTTCTGCATTAAAATTGGCTACAAATCTCCATTTAAGAAAATTCCAGTGTGGGTATCCTGTGAAGTTTGTTTAGCGTCACAAGAAACTATTGGGTGAAACGTTGCGCCTTTGCTGAGATTAAAAAAAAAACATTGCGGGCACTCTGAGGGAAGGCCCGGGGACTAACTTGTATAGAATATGATTTTTCTCCTCCCCGTTTGCGATAAACAGAGGTGTAGCGCTGTGGGACGCCGATCCGGAGGAGCTTAGGCCCGAGCGGTGGGTAGGCGGAGAGGATGGGGTGACGCTGTCGGGGGTAATTATGGGTTTCTCACATTCCTGGCGGGGCCTAGGGGGTGTGTGGTGGATGTGTTTGTCAAGGTGGCGTTTAAGCGTCCGCTTGCGCCTACGATTAGCAGGTGCGAGCTAGAGGGAGGTGATTGTTAAGGCGGGGCTCACGGCAAAACACCAGTGGGATATACCGGTTTCGGTTAGGAGGGTGGTTTGGGGGTGAATTTTTCGCAATATTCTTTATCGAGGGTGAAGGAAATATGGAAGGATAGAGAGAATGCACGGAATCACATACTATCACTCGATGCTTTCTGCGCCATCATGTCGGAGGTCGCGCAGGAGAGGTCGAATATGGAGTCTAAAGTAATGGGACTTGAATGATGAGAGAGAGAGAGAGATGGATACTGTCTTGCTTGCTTGCCTATAGACACGCCTGAGATAGCCGTACTTATAGCAATCTCTACTATGATCATACATCAATATGACTCAAGTCATGTCCTAGTTCCCCATGTCCTAAGTCACCTGGCCACTGGCCGAACATATCTGTACTACACATCACAGTGAAGCAATACTTCCGACACATCATAAGACCCGCGGTAAAATTATCAGACAACCTCACTACCACTACACTCATAGCAGGTGGGAGAGTTGCAACATTACTGCTGTAATCCCAATGTTAACCCTAATATCAGCCAGAGCTAGCCCCACGCCCTAACCTAGGCCGATTGGACTATTAATAAAGCAGTGATAACAATATTACTGCGGTGGAAATATGCCAACATAGACGCGCCCGATGGGGCTAGCCATAGTGCTATATCTCCCGCTCTCTATTCCTAGAATAGGAAGGGAGTGGGACTTCTCCAAAGACATGTATTGACCAACCCCTCATCCGGCCTGACCCGGTGGAGAATCCAATGCTTTGCGCAATACCCAACAAAACCATGCATTGAATCCTTCCCCTTTCCTTGGCTTTCTCGCCATTTAATGTACAGATCAATCAGCTCCGTCACCCGCTTGCTCTGTGTGTTACCGTAGCTATCCCTGACAACAGGCGGCTGTCATCCACACCCCCGCTAAACCCAAGTAGTCATAGTATTATAGCGATTAAATCATTGGACTCAGAGAGTTAATTAGGAAATCTGATAGCGCGGTGGATGAGATATAGACAGGTGAGAAGGGGCCCAGCTGTAGGCTCAGGGAAATTCAAAAACTAGAAATCTCTGAGGATAAATAGAACCTGTTTTCCTTTGCGCTACTAGGCTGCCTTGAGATTTGCCTTTCTACTAAGACTGCCATCTGCGGATATGCTTTCTACCCATACTCTCCATGCGCTCTTCATAATCCAAACGACTCCTATTACATCATAGCGGTAAGTTAATTTTAGGCTATCAAGGATCTCTACCAAATTCTCCCCTATCACCAAATATCGCTAGTGACTTGAGAATTATCGAAATCTTTCCTTTGTAAAATCTTCTTTCCCCACTTACCATTGGGCATCTTGCAGTCATGCCAGATCACTCGGTGGCTGCCATTGTCGCGGGAGGTAGCGGGATTTCTTTGGGCGGCTGGATGGGGAAATTGTATGGGTTGCCCGACCGAGCATTAAGCAGAGGGCCCGAGAAGAAGAAAAAATTGTAGTAGGAAAATGGAGATCAGGGGAGGATAGAATATTCCTCCTAACCTGCTCGAAAGTCAATATTGGACAGGGGTGTAGAGCTTCCGGTCATCCTTGTCAAGCAAGGGTATGAAGAGGTGTACAGTGGGGAAACTAGCTCATGCCCTAGAGATCCAGGTAGGGGTATACCGGGCGTTTGAGGCCCCTAGTGGCCCAGCGGAGCAGAGATTACAATAGTTGCTGAGCCCATTTCAGGAAGAAAAGTTCGCAGGGTAGTCACGAGGCTAAGCTGAGCGTTGCATTGGCGGGCTAAAACAAATATTATAACAATTGCAGCTAACCTTTCGTCGAAACAACCATCGCCTCAACTCCCAACTTCCGCCACCCTTTCCAAACGATAACGCTCCTAATCCAAACATCCAGTGTCGTAGTAGGTGTGTGAGAGATATGGAACCTTCGTGCCCATTTTCAACATTATTAGCTTTCCTTAGTGAGTAAGACTAAACATGTTTACAGCATCCAAACAACATCTTTAAGCTCACATTTGGAGAATAGTAGCATATAAACACGATTTTTATTAAACCATGTCCATAGTGGGCAGTCACCATGGCTTAGTTAACGGCTAGCTTTTACGTCGCTTTTCACGAGCGCTAGAAACACTTAAGTAGGGTATTTTTTTCTCTATATCTAAACACTCCTCATGTCTGTGCTTTAGAGGGGAGGAAAGGGGAGAATGAGATTTGAGAAAAAAAGTAAAAATGAACAACTAATGTGCAAAGAGGATTTATATCTAGCAAAGAAAGTGGGGCGAGAATTTCAAGCTACATTTGATCTCGAGGCTGCAGCAGTGCTACTATTCTTTGGTGGCCGTAATGGATGGCCCACCCGAGCGGTGTTCGGCCGTCGTTATCTGGCTTGTCGGGGCTGACGTCGTCCCGTTCGAGTAGTATTTTCACCACTCCCTCGTGCCTATGATAAGCAGCCCACCAGAGCGGCGTTCGGCCGTCGTTATCTGGTTGGTTGGGGCTGACGTCGTCCCGTTCGAGTAGTATTTTCACCACTCCCTCGTGCCCATTCCGAGCAGCCCGGTGGAGCGGTGTTTCGCCGTTTTTATCTGGTTGGTTGGGGCTGACGTCGTCCCGTTCGAGTAGTATTTTCACCACTCCCTCGTGCCTACGATAAGCAGCCCACCAGAGCGGTGTTTCGCCGTTTTTATCTGGTTTGTTGGGGCTGACGTCGTCCCGTTCGAGTAGTATTTTCACCACTCCCTTGCGCCCCTCGTAAGCAGCCCACCAGAGCGGCGTTCGGCCGTCGTTATCTGGTTGGTTGGGGCTGACGTCGTCCCGTTCGAGTAGTATTTTCACCACTCCCTTGCGCCCCTCGTAAGCAGCCCACCAGAGCGGCGTTCGGCCGTCGTTATCTGGTTGGTTGGGGCTGACGTCGTCCCGTTCGAGTAGTATTTTCACCACTCCCTTGCGCCCCTCGTAAGCAGCCCACCAGAGCGGCGTTCGGCCGTCGTTATCTGGTTG
>Ga0307507_10001417_pt1 | contig 53741 bp, 36 predicted proteins | sample 7_EM_MG_FD_207223 | JGI IMG/M metagenome (GOLD analysis project Ga0307507, IMG submission 207223) | Populus trichocarpa ectomycorrhiza microbial communities from riparian zone in the Pacific Northwest, United States - 7_EM | ecosystem: Host-associated > Plants > Roots > Unclassified | place... | reverse complement strand
CGTTAAAGACTTTATTATAGTAATAGACCTAGAGCCTAAGAAAAAACCCCTTAAGGAGCTTATTAAGAATGCCTATAAGGAGAATGAACTCGCTAGGGATATATTAGCTGCGCTATATAAACAGAAAGGCCGTAAAGCACGTCGCTGGCCTAAGTAGATTAGGAAGTTACTCCGCTGTAATAAATCTAAATGTTTAATTATTAACGGCCTAATCTACTATAGGAATTGAGTATTTGTCCCTAATTCACCTAAACTCTAACTAGAAGTCGTATACCGCACGTATAGTTTGGGTCCTGCGGGCCACCTAGACCGCGTTAAGACGCTAAACCTCCTTAATTAAACCTATTAGTGGCCAGGTATTTTACAGTTTACGGCTACCTTTATAAAAGACTGCGCTTTCTACTTCCGCATAAAGACCCTATGCTTAGCACCGCCTGGTTTCCTAAAACTACTAAAACTACCAGTCCGCCTATAGACTAATATCTCTATTAACCACGTTGTTAACCTGCCTAAGTGCCTTCATAACGGCAAAACATATAGACATATCTTTGTCGTTGTTAACCGCCTAATGAAGATGAGACACTTTATTCCTATTACTAGCCTAGATATTAAGGAGCTTATTAAAGCATTTATCTATACTATCTATAAGTTACACGGCGCTCTAAATACTATTGTTTCCAATAGAGGCTCTTTATTTGTTTTTAACTTCTGGCGTTGCCTAAACTAATACCTAAAGGTAACCCTAAGCCCTAGTTCCGCATGGTACCCTAAAACAGATAGCCAAACCGAGATTATTAATGCAGCAATAAATAAGTACCTACGCGCCTTTATAAGCTTCACCTAAGACGACTAGGTAGATTAGCTCCCCCTTACCAAGTTTGCCACAAATAACCAGATTAATAAGACCACGGGAATCTCACCATTCTTTACTAACTATAGCTATAACCTATATCTAGGCGTCAAACTAGCGGGCCCCTAGCCATCAGCCCTATCTATATATATAAAGAAGGAGTACCTATAAGCTAATACTATTACTAACCACTTTAAGTATATCTTAACCTAGCTTAAAGCCCTAGCTCGTATCTCCCAGCGACGCTATAAAGACAACGCTAATATAAAACGAGACGAAGGTATAATATTTAAAAAGGATAATATAGTTATGGTCAGCCTTAAAAATATAAAGACTAACTAGCCTAAGAGGAAGTAGGATAATAACTAGGATAGACCCTAGCCCGTCCTAGCTGCCTATAGAGGAGCAATTATAGTTAACCTCCTAGACTATATCTGCGTTAATAAGTCTTTCTATACTTTAAAAGTCCGCCTCTAGTTCCCTAAAGAGATCTCTAGTCAAGCACGCATTAATAAAGAGGAATGTTATAATGTTACAGAAAGGATAGCTAAAAGAGATAATAATAGCAACATTACAGACAAGTGGGAATTTAAAAAGATCTTTAATGTATATAATAAATAAATGGACGAGCATGGCCTAATATATTGTATTAAGTGGAAGTATTATAACAAAGAAACCTGGGAACCTAAGAAGTCCCTAAAAGGGTGCGAGCGCGCACTATATAAGTTCTATAAACAACACCCTAAGAAGCCCGGACCCCTAGACTAGGCACAAGATAAGGAAAAGTTATACTAAGGTTATAGCCAACCACGATATTAATTTATAGTGGTTAAAATATTATAGAACTTTAACCACCGGTTAAAGTTATCTAATTGGCCAAATTCTTGCTAAGGAACGCCGCAAAACGCCACGCAGATTAATTTTAGTGGCGGTATAGAGTTCTGCTAACTTTATTCACTAAACTAACTAATCAGGATTTTCCATCCCCAGAATAGAAAATCGCCATTGGCTCGGCTAAGGGTAGTAAGCGGAACCGACATCTTCGCGACAAAAACCAGCCCCCGCGCATTACCTGTTTTTAGAGTTATTTATTCGGTTTGGGGACCAAACCTTCTAGGGGAGGGGAGTACTGTCACGGCACTAACCTATCATACACTGTCTCGTACTGTTTCCTACTATTAGCTAGCCCACCATTAGCGCCTTGGCGGGCTGGCCCTACTATTTGTATATAATACCCCCTTTCCATCTTCTTCTCCTCTTCATACCACAATGTAGTTATTTAGCCTACTTGCATTACAGCACTGTGACACTTTCTTTCTTTAACCTGCGCCTTAGCGATTATAGCTGCCTCCTGTTAAATCGTCTTAAGTACTTCTCTTATAGCTTTAGCCTATCCCTTAGCTTCCTTTTCAGCCTCCTTAGTGGCAACAATTGCCCTTACCTATTTAGCAGTAAGTACTAATTTGGTAGAGAGTACTACCCGCTTCTTTTTCTTCTTAGCCCTCCTCTCTACAACGTTATTATAAAGATTATTGTTTTCCACCTATATTAAATGTAGACTATCCTCTAACAATTATAGGTGCTCTATAAGCTTTATAACGACTAACTTAGTTACGTTAGGTGTTATTTTAGGATAGAGGATTGTATAAGCGTACTAGGCGCGATCTAAGTGGCTTTTTAGCATTTTTGGGTATAAAGGTAAGAATAGAAGCGTTAGCTTATTAAAAGGAGGTATAAACAGTTATAAAGATAAGGGCTACTTTATAAGGTGCTTAAGGACGTAATTAATATTAAGTGGTAGGAGACCAGCTGCTGTAAAGGCTTTGTTAATTAACTTAAAGGTATATATATAAGGTCAAATCTTACCAAGAATCTTTAGAAAATACTCCCTGTTAATACTAGTAATACTATAAGCTTTATATTTGTCAACTTTACATAAATAGAGGCGTTTAAGCACTAAGAAGAGGACAAGATTAAAAGGTTATAGGAAGTGTATAAAGTGGGATAGAAGACATATTAGTACAATCTTATAGCGCTAGCAGAGCTTAATAAAATCGATATTAATATAACTGCTATATCCATCCATAATAAGCAATTAGTAGCCGTGATATTTAACGTTCTTATTATTCTTTTTAAAGGCCTCCTATGCCTCTATTTAACAAGTATGGCGTTTAAAATATTTAAGCCACTATATACCCATCTTATAATTTAACTAGCCATTATTTAATATTCTAATTGTATATTCGCCTATAGCTTCCTCTACACTTTACCATAGAGATTCTATATATTGCTTTCCTTTAAAGATAATAAATGGTGGTATTATCTACCTATGCATGCCAATTGCGTTAACTTAACTTACCTACTCCCTATTACCGTTAATCGTCTTAAAGTTAATAATATTGCCTTTTAGTACTACTACTTTCGCGCTAAGAGCGAACCCTATAGTAAAGCCTGTCTTATCTATGTTCCAGGTATTAAGTTCTGCGATATTATACTAAGTAGTAGTGTTAGTATAGTTAGTAAAGAACCTCTATACTAGGCCAGGATTGTTATTAGTAAGGGCTTATTCTTATTTAATTAAACGTATATAATAAGTACAAAGCTCTTCCTATTATTTTAGAAAGGTAGGGACCCAATTAACACCTAAAGGTTTAACTATAAGATAGTAAGGAAGCCTAGAGTATTCGCACTTAAGGACTATTATCGCAATTATTTAAATTATATAAAATTAACATGGAAACCTAGCTTTAGCAAAATATATACAATACCAAACAATTACTACTTTACCTACAGTAGTTATTTAGTATTAATTAGTATATACAACTTTATAAGCTTCCTGTTTTCTATCTAGGCGACATTAAAATATTTACGGATTTACGCTGTAAGCTTTTACACAGTTTTCTTTAGATAGATAAAGGCCAGAACGCTAGGTAATAATAGCCTTTTATATCTAATCCTCCCTGCTAATTAGCAGAGGCCACTGGGGCATAGTTATATTAGTAGTTATTTTTTAATTAAGGATTAAGCATTAAAAAGTAGGCGAAGTTGTTAATATTTTAATTTTAGAGGCGGCAATATACTTAATTAGGAAGGCGGTAGGCCTAATAAGGAAGGCGGTAAGGCCCCACCGTTATAACCCCATGGACCGTCATAACCCCGTTGCCTACGTTAGGCCATGCGTGGGATAAACTAATAGGAGAGCCCCAAGACCATCATATGCCGAATTCTGTCCTAACTAGCATTGACGTTGAGATATAGTGCTGTAATAGAGGCCTGACATTACTTTACTCAAGGCTTAAAAGCAAACTGGGAAAAAGGTGCTGTATTACAATGATTATTATACCCATCTATTTGGCTTCGATGACCAAAGGGAGGTTGTAGTGAAAGCACGGCGATATAGTTATGACGGTCGGCCACTACCGCCTTCCTGATGTAGATGGAACATCAAAATACTGCCGAAATACTGCCAAAATGCCTTAGAAGTAGCCGTTGGGTCGTGCACGCTGTCGGGTCGTGCACGCCGTCATATCGTGCACGACCCAACGGCTACTTCTAAGGCATTTTGGCAGTATTTCGGCAGTATTTTGATGTTCCATCTACATCAGGAAGGCGGTAGTAGCCGACCGTCATAACTATATCGCCGTCATAACCCTATCACCCACGTTACGTTGCTTCTCACGTTTGGTTATCTGGTAGTTAACGGTACTATTACGCCCGGTCAGGCTGCCATGTGAAAGCCTATTTTTATCTTCCTAGGGAAGGGCCGGGTGTCTTTCTGGCGCGTGGAGGTGATTGCAATGGCGTTTTGAGGTGAAATATGGCGGTGCCACACAAGGCTTATTCCCACGCAGCTCGATGAAAGGCACAGCAGAGGGATCGGGCACAGTCTGCGTTGAAATACGAGTAGACAGATATCGCTATCGAAACCGTGTTTCTGAGGTTTCCCGGCGCTAGCATATGCCACGCCATTACTACAGCATCCTGGCGCATCCGGTGGTTAGCGTGTTTTGTCAACCTTCCCCTAAACAGTAAAAATACCAAAATTTCTCAACAAAAAGGCCGTGCGGGAGTGGCTGCGCTAACCACCGGAATTGAAGAGATGCTGTATGGTACCCGGCCGAAGTTTTGTACATTGTCAATGCGCTTGCATGGGGTCCAAGGAACGCCACACGATAAAAATACACCAATAAATATGCTAGTTCGTATAGTAAATAATGTATCTTTGTCTCTTCTCCTTTCTCAACCTCAATCTCCTTCATCGTTTATATACTATGGAGCTACCAACGCCTCATTACAAGGGAGTGCTGTAAGGCAGTAATCGCTCTGCAAGGTGGATTTACCAGGTTCTGATTAGTAATAGAACAGATTTCAAGCCCCTTTAGCCCCTGTAAGCGCATTAACAATATATCAACTCGCGGAACATCTTTTGCGCCTTCTGGAGATGGGAATGTCTATTGAGCTCCGATTGAGCATATATATGTACCTCGTACTTGCTGCCGCGCTCTTTTTCCGGACCTTGGTATTTCAACCTTGGTTTTTCGACCAGAAACCCTGGGGGGGTAGACATGAAAGCGCCGTGGCGGCGGTGGTGACTGTCTTGTAAGACACAAGCATTACCACAGTCACAATTCATGGTAGAAGGTCCTTTCATGCAATCAAGGTGCTGCAGGTCCAGAGTGGGAGGGGGCGAAACTCGCAATGGGCATGTCGTATTACCCTTAGATTTAGAGTGGGCAGTGGCCAAATACATAGCTGCCCAGCGGCTTATCCGCAAAGAAGTCTCCCATAAGTCCTGATTTGGAAAAGCAGGAAAAGAAGGCAAAGCAGGCATTAACAGCTAACTCTAGCCCAGGTAAATTGGGTCCATGTGTATTAATACGCGACCGATAAGGCTGGGAATTGGTAAAAAAAAGCCTGGATAGCTCCCACAACCTTTGAACCCAACCCCCCCCCTGTGCCACCTTGACCACTTTTCTCAAACGTTTCCTTGGTGGGCCCTACCCGCCAAGATAAAGCCACCCTGATTTCGCAGGGGTAGGAGTCTGCCCCGCGCCCATCCGTGAGGAATCGTAAGAATCGCCGTGTTAGTGAGGCATTTATGGTAGCAGCTCCTCCTTTTATAGAGCCGCTGCGTCGTTTACGTCGTTTGCGGCGAGAGCTGCAGTGTTTCAACTGCTGTTAGTGTTGGTGTTGCTGCTTGAGCGGGCTGACCGCCTCCCTGCAAGCGCTTCCTGTTAGTGCTTACATTGCTACATCGCCACATTAAAAACAGTGCTTATTCAGTATTTTGTAGGATCCCATCTGCAGCAATTATAGCAAGGCAACGCTCCCTTATATTGCCTGTATACTTTTCAAATTCTTCGTGCTCGAGCTTCTCCCATTCATCCTCTACGTACCTCCTAACATCCTCCTTTGTTATTAGAAACCGGCGTTATATTCTCCCCTTTAACAGCCTCCAGATATTCTTAATTGGGTTTAAATTAGGGGAATTTGCTGGCTATTCTATTATAACTATGCCATTCTGCTCCTAGGCTAGGCGGGTTACTTTTGCTAAGTAAATTGAGGTGTTACTATCCTCTATAAGAATAGGCTAGTGTTATAGTGTTTGCTATAATTCCCATGTAAAAGTCTTAATATTAGGGCATATATACGTACGATATACGCCCCTATTAATTATCTTCTTCTTATAACTAAGCTTTGTTAGCTAGTTCTTTTTAAAAACCACTAAAGGCCCTTTATTTCTATGGGAGACGCCACTATAAATTATTTAGCTTAATGTAAGAGTACATATATTAGATCCCGCCGCGCTTGCAACAAGTTCGCAAGCACTCAATGTCTTTTTGGCCGTATGGCGACGTGGGGCGGGACACGTTACACTTAAATACCCCCTAAATTTAGGGATACAGTAATTAATATCATATTTCTCCTTAGTATATTTAGTAATAAAGATCTAGCCTCCACCGGTTTAAATAGATGCCTTATTGGTTTAGATTACTGCTGCCTGTATCTTAGGAGTCTATTCTAGGTGAGAATGGGCCCATTTTAGCCTGGCTTCTTGTTGTTTAGGTGTAATAAGTAGCTTCTCTATGGCAATACGGCGAAAGTAGCCATCCTTTTTAAATGCTTTATATAGGGATTGCTTGTAGGCAGGGACGCCCTCTAGAAACGCAATCTCTTTAAATAGCTTCTTTCGGTAGAAGCGATTAAGCTTACCCAGGCAATAAAGCGCTGTTGCGTTGGTATATTAACATTCGGCTTTCTTCCTCTCTGCTTGTGAGGGGTCTAGGTATTATTTTGAAGAGAGAAGGAGACTGTATCGCAAGAGACACTAAGAGACTAGCCAATCTTCTTATGGGTCCAGCTAGCGTGGCGATTAAGAGAATATGCAATATTACGCTTACGGAAGGAGAGCCAGGTTCCTAGATGGATAGCGAAGTGGAGGTGGATGGTGGCTACGGTTCTGGCGTATAAGATTTGATATTTTACTGTAGGGTGTATACAAAGCTTCCCTCTTATTTTAATTAATGTATATTGCCTACGTATTCTGGCAGCTTCTTTACTTTTGTAATTTAAGGATTACTACTCATGAGCCATACGCGATATGGCTAAAACCACGCCAACGCTAGCAGGGAGCGCATGCTGATCAGCGCATGCTGATCAGCGCATGCTGCGCCCACAGCGTGTTTCAACCGCTGTTGCTACTAGAGTATTATTTCACCGAGCTTCGGGTGGCGCAGATCCTCAAGATCCTGCTCCCATCCTAGTCGTGCATAAGGGTGACGCCTTGCTCACTCCGCCCAGCCCCCTCTACGTTTTCCTCCTTGTCGGCCATGCACTATCACCATCGTTAGCTTTTTTCAGCTTGGAGCTCGTGCCAGTGCTCTCGTACACTATCGTTCGCTACCACCAGACTCTGCCGCGACGTCGCATATCCGCACTCTGTTGACTTTCGTCAAAAAGAAACTGGGGCCTTTGCTCAAACTGTGGGTAGCTGCATATTTGTGCGCTGAAATCGGGGCGGTCCCGCGCGGTTTCCCGTCCATCATCTCGTCTCCGCTGTTTCATAAGTTTATGCTCTGAGCATGTCCGTCATGGAGCGCCCCCAGCCACGCCCACGTTCCAAGTCGGCCTTTAGCTTCAAGAGCGATAAGAGCGCTTCCTCGAGACATGAAAAGCACCACAAGGACCACCTCAGAGAGTCTGCAGAAGAGAAACGGAGAGGCCATCTCACTGCGACTACCAAGGCTAACCCTAATGCTGCCATGAACGAAGATCAACCAAGTCGGTCCCTCCTACGATAGTGACAGCTTTTTATCGTCAAACACAAGGCGCTAATAATTTCCAGTTGCCGCTGCGCTCGAAAAACCTACCTTACAATCCCTTAGATCGTTCCAGCATACAGACGTCAATGGCAACCCCATCGGTACGTCCGAAACATTTCTACATAGGACATGTTGCTAATTTGCTTGGATAGCTGAGCCCGATCTGTCGAACCCTACCCGCCCGAGATGGGAACGACCGCTGGATACGATCAGGTCCTTCGAAGCAGCAATTGACAACGAATACCGGCGGAGGACTTCAGTGACTAGAACAGGTGTGTCGAAGACCAGGCTATACATCTACTGCACGACGGGATACTGATATCACGGTTGTTACAGAGTCCTCACCAGATGCTACGAACGGTTACACAAGCCGCAGGAGCAGTTATTATGGAGGTACGTCATTTTGTTCGAAGCATTTTCGTGCTAAATTCGCGTATCTTTAATTGAGTTCTCAATCACCAGTGCGTACTTTTGTAATCCTTTTTCCTCGTCTATTTCATGACGAATGCGGCTGTTGGGCTTGAGTGATACTCGATTGCGGTTGTGGCGACTTGCGACCGCGCGGCCCCCGCAGTTCCCGTTCCGGTTCTTGGCGTGACGATCTCTGCTCCATAAAAATTGCTGATCTTCTATTTTTATTTTTATTTCAGGTCAAGACCAAAACCAGCGGTACTCTCAAGTTGGTGGCTACTATGGTAGCCGAGCGGCTGCTGCTGCCCGAGACAACTATGCGGACAACAGTTATGGACAACCAATGGGCCCTCCGAGATCTCGATATAGCCAACGCATTCACTCTGAACCTATGATAAACAGACATGGCAACGGGCAGGGCGTGTATCCAACACATGGCTACCAGCAGTCACGCGATACTGTGAATACTGGGGGGTCAAATGGAAGCCAGAGTGAGCCTTGGACATACTCTACTGATCCAAGTAGCGAGAACAGCTCGATCGAGAGGAGTACTCCAGTCACTAAACCTGATCCCGGCGAACAGTACGGGTTTACGGGTTTCGGAAGTGCACCTCAATTTCAAGGCCCTATTCTGAAGGAGTATGAAGATAACAACGAAGCATCTGATCGCCAGCAAAATGGATCAGGCCCTAGCTCGAACGGGGGTTATTTCCCGCAACGCCAAAACGGTGCCGATGTGCCGCCCCCGGTTCCGGTAAAGTTACATTCATCGAAAAATTCCAATGTTATCAAGCTCAGCGGTGACTACCCGCAGCCTCTTGGTCAATCTAGTGGGAACGCGCCAACTCGACCGATAATGCGTAGTAATACGGGTGAAAAGAAGAAGAGTTGGCTCAAAAGGAGATTTAGTAAAGATTAAAGAAGCAATTTATTATCAGTAAATAGGCAATGTTCTCATGGAGCTCCGATGGGCTGGATGCCAAGGCTGTTGCAAACTGATGGTTGTTGGCTGACAGGGTGAATGAGTACCACGAGGTTATGCACCTTCGGCGTTCTTTAGGTTTAATGAGGGGCCATCCCATCCTTTTTTATGAATTGTTATGTAGTCTGGATCAGGATAGTGACGCGGTCATTATGAGGAGTTTTGGCATTTGAAGTTGGAGGATTGTCCTCTCAATACTATATTTGTTCATCTATACGGCTTACTGTTGTAGTTATGGACCTGATACATATTATAAAGGGATATGACTTTGCACCGCTAACTCAACAAGGTAGCCCAAGAATTATACACTATCAACGCCACATAGCTGTCCGATGTTCATGGCATAAAGCAAAGAGTATAGAGTTTCCCCAGCCCCCAAACGCCTCAGATGAAGTATCAATTCTCCCTTCACTCGGGCGAAGCTGCATTTACATTGCTTTTTTCTCCTTCTGCTCCGCAGCCAACCTCTCTGATTGGTCTTCCTTCATGGCAACGATAACATAGGCAATCAATACCACATTGGCCATGATAGCTGCTGTAGCTCCTGCAAATGTTGAATTGCCTTAGGTTCGATATTAGCTTTTGGCGTGAGAAGGTCCTATTAATCTGTTCACCTCTATATAATGAATTGAGAGTTAAGAAATATGTCCCAATTGGCATAGTAACCATAGCGAACGTGAAACCTAACAGTTTGAATATAACGGATCTGTAGCGGGGGTTAGGAGCGGTTGATATAGTTTATGAACGTGAACTAACGAGGGCACAGCAGGTGCGATATTGGACGAGTCGGAGGTCCTTTTTTCGTCACCTCTATCGAGGAATGTCTTCTCATCTGACACAATCCTTCTTGAAGTCATGGCCAGAGTTTAAGGGTGTTCGGGAAGTTTGATGTAATTTTTCCTTGATACGTTTTCACATACGGCTCTTCATGATCGCTAAGCACACAGTTGTGCACAGACCAGAATATTTCAGAGGGTGACAACGCGTGGGCGCGTCAAATCGACTGCTTTGACCTTTAATTTTCACCCTCATTGATGGCTCAACTTCTTTCCTCCCACTTCTTCTCCGTTCCTCCACAATGACCCTCTTGTCACTTCCACCACAATCTTTTCGGCTGTGATTTAGTGTTTAATGTGAGGTGCCGCGTCTTTTCTTCGGCATTCAGCGCTTTGTGACGTTCTTTCTTATCTCATTCCTACCTGTAACCTACGCTTTTCCGCCCCAAACCTGCCTCTAAGAATAAACAAAAGATTACGTCAGTATGGATAGGGACCCGATCACGGATAGTTCCCCAATGCGGCCAGTCGCGTCCAACCAGCGTCCTCTCGCAACGTATGACTCCGCGGATGACAGTGGCGATGATCTCCCCGAAGACCACTTCACCGAGGCAACGATTTCTCTCCCCGGTGTACAAAGCTCCTACTTCAATGCCAAACCAAAACTATCCTCTCCTCCGCCTTTCGTCACGCAACCTACCCAAATCCTTGATACCCCCAGAGCTAGAAGGGTAGCTAGCGAATCAGTGGTCCAAGTTGCGGCTTCATCGCCAACTTCAGAGCTGTCTGCGCCCTCGCCTGCGCCTACTTTACGACCTCGAATCATGCCTCCTCCCGGGACCTATTTTAGCCGACCTCCACCGGTCCAACGTGTCGCTCCACCGATTCTCAGTGATGACCCCCCAGTGGTTGCCGATGATTCCTCGGAGGATGAACGAAGCATGGCTCGATCGAATATAAAACCGTCTAAATTCGAGAGTGGCGGGAGGTCTGGTGCTATTCGCGTGGAAGAAACACCACAGAAGATTGGTTTCGACGTCTCTCGCTTTGCCTACAATGGTTCAGTCCCACCAAAGCGACCTATGGACGACATAGCCAGTGCATATGCAAGTCCTCGGAAGAGACATCAAGCTCAAGCCAGACAAACGGGGCCATCGCGAGCGCGGCCTGTGCAGCAAGATATCTCATTAGATGACTTGTTAGACTTTGAGATCCGGCGCAAAATCGAGAGAATGCAGGCCGTGTATCCAAACAAGTCGGTTCTGGAGTTACAAGATGCTCTAGCCGCAAAGAAAGGCAATTATAACGATGCCCTGACCTTTATTGGAGATAGCGAAGATCCTGTTATTATCTCTGATGATGAGCTTCTGACAACTCCACCAAAACCCGTTGCACCAGTTAGGCCATTGGCAAAACGTGAGGTCCAGGCACCGAATAAAACAATTCAGCAGAAATGGTCATCCACTCAAACTATCTCTCCAACAACCGCCGACACCGTCGCCCAACCTAAACGGAGGAGGCTTGTACAAGGCCGCAGAAACCGCTCACCATCTCCTCCTTCGTCAGCCAAGGCACCTCCAAGTCAAACTAAGCTGATGAGGAAAATTGAGTCAGACGATGAAGAAGAGGTAGACTCTGGCGTTTCAACTGCATCCGATTCCGAAGTCGAAGATGTGCATGATCACACACAGGAAGACAGGTTACTCAACTTCTTCAACACCTGCTCAGTAGAGGATTTGGCGGACCTTTCGAATCAGCCCGAGGACGTTGCCCACCGTGTCCTCGCCAGCAGGCCTTTCAATAGTCTTGATGACGTTAGGAAGGTGCAAATGGAGTCGCAGCCATCCAAAACTGCGAAAGGCAAAATTCGAAAGACGACGAGAAAGCCAATCGGTGAGAAGGTAGTAGACGTCGCTGAAGAGATGTGGACTGGATACGAGGCTGTTGACGAGCTGGTCTCGAAATGCGAGGCCCTGGGAAAGCCTATAGCTGCAGAAATGAAGAAATGGGGTGTCGATGTATTTGGAGCTGCAAAAGATGGCGAATTCGGTCTTACGAGTCTTGATGATGTGAAGAGCGAGGCAAGTTCCAACCGCGACTCTGGCATTGGGACTCCTACAAGCACGGCAACAACCGCGGACGATGGTGAAGGTGACATTGTGGTAACGAAGACGCATCGGTCTAAGACAATTTTCTTGAAGAAACCCTCGATCATGGCCGCTGATCTTGAACTTAAAGACTATCAGCTTGTTGGTCTGAACTGGCTCGATCTCCTCTGGTCGAAGAGGATGAGTTGCATCCTCGCTGATGACATGGGGCTGGGCAAGACCTGCCAAGTCATCGCATTTCTGTCTCATCTCTACGAGACCGGTGTCAAGGGGCCGCATTTGATTGTTGTACCTGGATCCACGCTGGAAAACTGGCTAAGAGAATTTCAGAATTTTTCTAGAAAACTTGTCGTTGAACCTTATTATGGCTTGCAGCGTGAGAGGGAGGATCAACGATATAACATTGAAGAAAACCGCAGTTCCATCAATGTTATCGTCACGACATATGATACCGCATACAAACAAGATGACCTCACATTCATCCGCAAAGTCATTAAACCTGTTGTTTGTGTATACGATGAAGGGCATGTGTTGAGGAACAGCTCCACGAAGCGTTACAAACAGCTCATGCGCATTCCAGCACATTTTAGACTTCTCCTTACTGGAACTCCTCTGCAGAACAACCTTCAGGAGTTAGCCTCAATTCTGGCATTCATCATGCCCGACCTATTTCAAGAACGAGAAGAAGACCTTGCTTATGTTTTCAAGCACAAAGCAAAGACTACAGACGTAGATCATGCAGCCCTCCTTTCCGCGCAACGAATTGCTCGGGCTCGTTCCATGATGACACCATTCGTCCTTCGCCGGAAGAAAGCTCAAGTTTTGAAATACCTACCAACAAAAACTCGCAGAGTCGAGTATTGCGAGCTTACCCGGTCGCAGCAGAAGATCTACAAGGAGCAGCTAGTAAGACAGCAGAAGGTTTTGGAAGATCGGACAGCCGGAATCCTCAACAGCGATCACACGAACGTTATGATGAAATTACGCCAGGCCGCCATCCATCCATTACTGTTCCGAAGCATATATGGAGATGAAAAAATCCGAAAGATTGCGAATACATGTCTTAAGGAGGAGACTTTGAATGATCGCGATCCTGACGTCATCTATGAAGAGTTGAAGCTGTATCAAGACTACCAATGTCAAGCGTTGTGTTCAATGTACAAATCGCTATCAAAATATGCTCTGAAAAACGAGGAATGGATGGACTCGGGGAAGGTCCGGAAGCTATGTGAGCTGCTCACTAGATTCAAAGAGAACGGTGACCGCACCTTGATTTTCTCGCAATTTACATCTGTTATGGATATTCTGGAGTGGGTGCTTGAGACTCTTGGTATGAGCTTCTTCCGTCTTGATGGCCAAACTCCAATTCCGAAGCGTCAAGATATGCTTGACGAGTTCTACAGCGACACATCGATTCCTGTCTTCATGCTCAGCACCAAGTCCGGCGGTGCTGGTATCAATCTAGCTTGTGCAAACAAGGTCATCATCTTCGATTCATCATTCAACCCGCAAGATGATATCCAAGCCGAGAACCGTGCCCACCGCGTCGGGCAGACCAGAGAAGTCGAAGTTATTAGGCTCGTAACCCGCGGCACAATTGAGGAGCAGATCCATGCCTTGGGGATCTCGAAACTCGCTTTGGACGACATGGTGGCAGGCGATGTTACACCATCAGAGGGGAAGATTTCAGACGCAGACGAGAAAGGAATTGAGGCGGTGGAGGAGATGATAATGGCAGAGTTCAGAAAGGAAGACTCGGGGGTTGGGAGTGCTGAGGAAGATGACGATCTGAAGGATCAGTACCTCAATGGTCTGAAAGCTGCTGGTTTGGACCTATCAATTGCTTAGATGCTTTTGATTGACTATTGATATGGTAACAGATATTGGCAATGTCGAACGTACTCGTGTAGATTGATCTAAGAAGAAAAGAGACTATATATACATGGTGGATGAGTCATAGGCACCCCTGATCTAACCCTAACATAGTAGTGATCGATACCAGGTCGACAGGTAACATGTCTAGTTTCCTTGTTGGGCAGGTTTTCTTTGGAGAAATGGCAAATCCTTTTGACAGGCGTGATATAGCCGCGTTTTATGCCAAGAGTTTGGGCATCGTGGCTGTTAAGATATTTGATTCAACGTACGTCTCCGAGCTCCGCCGTGGTAATGTCCGTTTTACATTCTCTTACAAGCCTCGCATAGCGCTGGAGTTGGTGGGTATTGTCTGTTAGCTCCCCTTTTATCTGTTGGTAGCTTTTGAAGCATTTCACTTGTTCTGCGCTGCACTCAACCATTGTTCTGATGGCTGTTGCATGGACGACGGAAGATGTCCCGGTCGTTCACTGGCGTTGGAGGTTGTTGCTGTCTTGCATGCATCTAGGGCTAGGCTACTTTAGACAGCTTTCTAGGTTTCCCGAATTAAGTGAGTTGATACGAAATCTATGCTTGATTGAGTCAATAGCACGCACATGAGTCAACATACATACCACAACAGGCAGCAAAGATGATTAGAAGTTCTTTTGAATTTTCGTTATGGACTAGTCTTCGCCAATTCGTTATTTTCTATAATATCAGGGGTAGTTCCCCATAAAATAAGATGAGAACATCAATGGCCCCTTAATCAGACTTTGGCCTGGCAACGTTGCCGTTTCCTAGGATACAAACGGGCAAGCTTGGGGCTTTATTCGGATCGCTCAAATATAACTTAAACGTCGTCGCGACTAATTAATGCAGGCCTTAGCCGGCATGATCTTCAGATGATCGTGTGTTGCCATATGTTCTAATCTAGATGAACCCATTACATTCGAACCATGGCCTGCTCTAAAGTACCCCCTCTTCCTGAACGCAAGAGCCCAAAACTGACATCTATCCCCGGAATTCTCGGCCTTATTAAATCTTCGCCGCCTCCCTCAAATGCTCTCTCGTAAGCTCGTCCTTCTCTCCTTTCTTCTCAGTCAACCTCCCGATCTTCAGCAGCCGCCCGATTATATCCTCGTCCCCGAAATGGGAATTATGCTCGAACTCGGGCTCCTCATCATACGCGACCCTCGCCGCATCAACCAAAATCCTAGCCGTCATGCCGAAGACGCGGAAACGGGTCAAGCCGTCCAGCGGATCGGCCTCCTCAGGCGGGGACGGGCGCGAGATTTTCGGCCGGGGCTTCGTGACGGTCTGGCCGGCGACGGGGACGTAGAAGTTGTGCATGCGCCAGCGGCCCTCGTGCCAGTCGGTCCAGCCGCCGCGGTACCACTCTGCGGGGAGCCCGGCCGCCTCGACGCCGGGGCCTTGCTCCGCCGACGCGGAGGAGTGGCGCGGCAGCTCGTCGGTCTTGCGCAGGAAGTTGCGGAACGGGGCCGTGAAGACGGCGGCGACTTCCTTGGGGTCGAGGCGCGGGATCAACGTGCCTTCGGTGCTGGGGACCGTCGCGGACGGGTAGCCCGTTGCGGTGCTGGAGGAGGCCGGGGTCGGGTTCGCGGTGAGGAAGGCCACGCAGGGCCGCACGCCGAGCTCGGTCCTGGCGAGGTTTGCGGGCAGCTGGCACAGGTGCTCGATGCGGAAGGGGGGCGGGAGTTTGGCGTCTGAGAGCGGGAGGCCGATCTCCTCGTACGCTTCGCGCCGGGCGGTGTCGAAGGGTGTCTCGGAGAGGGAATCCGCTTTGCCTGAGGAAGGTAAGATGCCGTTAGTCGATTGAATTGAATATTAAGAAGCGCAGTCGACGTACCGCCCGGCAATGCTGCTTGTCCGGCATCTGCGGGTGGGGTTCAGCTGACGGACGATTGACGCGGATGATGGGACCCACAAGTCTTCAGCGTACTTGCACGCATTGTGAGGACAACTCTGAGGTCGCCAGCTCGATCAGCGAAGAGGAGAATCAGGACAGCAGCCCTTCGAGTCAGCGGCAGGTTATAGTATTGAGTAGGCGGGGGTCGGTAGGCGCGTAGACGCGCGAATGCTTTCTGTGAAATGATGAGTGTTTGTATTCGAAAGGGAGAACAGAAGCAATTACCACAGATGCTGGCGTCAGGGTGGCCATAGTGGTTCATTGTGTAAGCCATCATGACCGTGTTGGCGAGAGGGACGTTGACGGTTGTAGTAGTCCGGTTTTGGAGGGTCGATCACTTCTCACCGAGGCGCTTGGGACAGGGCTGGCCTTCAGAGGAAGCGTGTGAGAATGATCGCAGAACGACCAGAAAGTGTTTATATAGACTCATAGAATCACTACATAATAATCGTAGCATATTGGAAGATGAGAATGGCCTTCTATCGCCGATGTTAATCGCCTCATTTCGAGGGCCTCCTTCAGAGGGCTTTCAAATGCTAGTTACAAAAAGAGTTTAACCCAAGTCATAATTCCTCCTCTAGGTATTCTACCATCCTTATGTAAATGCCTCCTGAGGCAAGCTTGCTTTAGCGGTCTCGAACGCAGCCAGTGCCTTCTGCAAATCCTCTCCACTCTCCTCTAAGCACATTCTAGAGTACACCATATTCATACCTGTTATCCGTGATATTTCTGTAGCGAGATTCTCTAGGCTATCTTGTTCCCCCTCCTCGGGTTTCCATGCCGCAAACCCTCCATATGCTCTGATGGTCCATAAATCGCTAACTACCTTCACTCCTGACGGGCCCCCAGGCCCCAAGATGAAGGTGCGGTCAAAGCTTCGATACTTCGCGGGTCCACCATTTGCTGCATCCAACTCCTCGTACTCGCCGTGAACTGTAATAAGGAATCCTCCAACACCCGTAGAACACTGGCCACTTGGATCTGGCACGCCGGGCTGGTGCTGACAATCGATGGACCACTTCTGCTGGTCGGTGATCAGATTCGGATGGCGCGTGGCGGGTAATTGCGTCCAGACCTTGCGGATATCGTCCGGTCCTTGAAACTTGCGAGCCGCGCGGGGTCCTGGGTTGTTTAGATGTTTCAAATTTCTGCTGAGTCTGATGTATGCATCCCATCCTTGCGTTTTGTATCCCCCCTGCTGAGTGGGGTCACGCATGGCGTGAGTGTTGACGTTGAGAGAAAAGTTTGAGTCGGTGTCGTAGTACATGTTGACAAGTGCACTGCGGTCGGTGTCGAATCCCGCAAAGAACGTTGTTATGAAGGTCTCTGCGATTTGAGCCTCATCCTGGAAATTCGGTCCAAGGATTGGCAGAGGAGCTTTCTTCGGTTTATTCTTCTGCTCAACCTCCTCCTCCGTACGCACTTGAATACCATTCAGCAGGCGAAGTCTCGGATACCATTGAATAATCTCCGTCTCCCAACCTGGTTGTAATTGTTCAAGGGGATTGTTGGTGAGAACGAGGTGGTCGAGGAACCGAAACTTGTTTTTCCATCCAATCAAGCAGTTGAGATTATCGAACTTGTTGCTAGACAAGTCAAGATTCTGGAGGTCGGGAAATGTCTGGGCCAACGTTGTGACCGCTGCAATGTTAGCGATTTCGTTCCCGGCCAGTGATACACTCTGGATTGTCTCCTTTTTCTCTTGTGCCGTCTTGAACTGTGCGTCACATATCTTCATCAATGCTGGAAAGAATTTGGATTGTGTAGATGTGGTGTTAAACATGCCAACAGAATTCAGTTTGGCGTCGGTGCCAAGGGAACTTAGATCAAGAACCTTGGTATCCGGATTGTAACGACTCGAAAGGAAGTCCTGAAACAATTCTTTTACGTCGTTGGCAGGTTCGGGGGAGGTCTGCCGGTTCTGCGGTGACTTCGCGCGAATACTGGCACCCTCGATTTTGATGTTCTTTCCAGCAAAGACGAAGCCATCAACCTTTGCATAGGCAGAGACTTCTTCCGTGGGAACATAGATGGATAGAACGTCGCCTTCCACTCTGGATTTCTTGATGTGAGCGGTGTGGGCGGGATTCCGGCCTTTTTGACTGAACAGCGATCCTCTCTTGCTGGCGTGCCTCTCGAGAAAGCCTATGAGGCTTGATATGCCACGATCTTCTTGTGTCGACGCCTTGCTGTTCGTCCATCCAGTGACCTTCAGTTCTACTAGATGGCCTTGGGATATCGGCCTCGGCATTGCTGCCCGAATAGGTCCTCCTTGGTTGCTGTCGGAAGCCACATGTTTTAGTACCTCTCTCTGGAATGCTGCAGTATTTATGCTATAGCCCCGTCCTCTCCCAGGTCCGATAGTCTTCCCAACGCGATCCCTCTTCGATCCGTCCATGACCAAATCTCCATCGCGGTCCGTCCTCAGGTTTCGGCGTTTGGCACCTCCGCGATGATGAGAAAAGTTATCGGACGAGTGCTTCACGGCGCTTGCCGTCATGATGTCACGGTGTCAAGCGAGTGTAATGTCAAGGCTTTGTTGGTAAGAAATGTGAAGTCGCGGTGCCTTTGACGGTTATGCGACGGACCAGGGTGCGGTGAAGGCGTAGGGTGGAAGGTTTTGTTCGCGCGTCCGTGAAAATTAGAGGGAGGAGCAGCTAAGGAGTGTGTGGTTCTTGATGGTGTGTTGAGATAAGGAAAGCCGGTTACGACTTCTGGCCGATGAAGTGCCTGGGGTGCCTTTTGCCACTAAAGGCTACAGAACATGGAGAGGGGATATAGTGAGATGCAGTGTTGATTCCGCTGCTCGTCGTGGTGGCCTCAAGGTCGAAGGTTGAGGTGCAGGTAAGTGGCAAGAAGCAAGAGTGTAGGAGGGAGGCAGAAAGATTAGAGAGAAAGAAGGGAAGAAGGGCTTCTTTGAAGTATATTTTGCGTTAGAGTAGGCGATACAAAGTCTAACTCTATTGAAAATCAATGGGAGAGGAAAGGTGGCTGGCGTGTGTGGGCTATTATCACATCTGCGGCATTAGCTGCTTGCCCGAGGCGATGACGCTCCGCGCCAGGCAAGCATGTTCCCGTGACTTTGTTGCAGCCTTGGTTCTTTTCACGTGATTTCCTAATTGTATATAGTGTATTCTTGGCACAACAAACTTTTATGAGGCGAGCCCTAGATAGATCAGTCAACCAACGCTTGGTACCACATTGAGTGCCTTATTAGACTTTTTCCCTTTCAAATGCTGACCCTCATTTCACCCACTTCAACATTAAGACGAAGTAGCAGTAGTAGCACTACTAACAGTAATATATCCATTGAGCCCGCCAAGGCTATGAATAAAGTTTCAGAGAAATACCTAATAACCCGGAAACACCTATACCAGACTTTCATCCCTAATCGAAATATCGCAACTCCCTTTACTATACAAACAGCTGTTCCTCCATCCCTTTCCCCATCAATCTGTTGTGTGCATGTCTAATTAATTCACTTTTTCCTCGAGCCTAAAAGTCGATATGAAAGCAAAGGTCATAAGGCAGACATTTATTTTCACACATGACCAGTATTTGCTTCTGTGCCACTCCCTCTGAAGAGCACAACATACACCTGCCTCGTTCTCTCTCCCAGTAACCAAATAGATCTGCCGTTACTCAATGGTTTGCTTGCACCATGTCCAATCTTGGGTCTCCTATTCTCCTCGACGCAAACAACTTCCCGAATAGAGGTGGGCCTACACGAGCGTAGTAATTCTTCTTCATCGACATCATCAGCCCTACAAGACCCCGCCAATGAACCCGAATCCTCGTCTAGACATAGGCAGCCTATTAAGTCACATGCCCACAACTCTCAGCATGTTGGTGAGTGAGGCCACAAGAGGCATGCCCAGCACTCGCGAAGCTCTTCCTCAATGACACAGCTCAAGACACAACGAGTGGACTCGGAGGCCGCATCAGAACCTACAGTAACTCCATCACTTAGCAACCCGTATGGCACGACGCTACCAGTTCACAGACAATCCATTGACACGCCCCGACATCAACCCCGTTCCGTTGCTCGCGCCACGCTGCAGGTTCGTGCCGCTCGTAGTCAAGAAGCCGAAGAGCGGGTTGCGAGAGCGAGCCCAGGGCCCAGAATAGGATGGAGGGGGTGACAGAGAAGCGTCGGGTACAAGAGGAACTCGATAGGTTCCGAGGATCGCGAGCGGCGCCTTGTTTCTAGTAGAGGGAGCGCAATGGCGCGGAAATAATACAGGAAAGGAAATAGGTTGGCCGGTTTTGGAAATGGTGTAGGTGAACATTCAATTTTCACAAGCTCAGATGGCAAGAAGCTGCCCCAGGGTGCAATTCCGCGACGTAATTGACCGGTGTTCAATCATGAAATAGCAGCTCAGCTATGTGTATTCTCGACAGCGGATCCGAATTGTACATAGCAGCAGAGTGCATATAGGTTCTTCTCTCAGAGCACGCGGTTAACAAAGGTGCACGGGTTCATTTGCAGCTACCAACTTGATATTATCAGTGTTTCATTATCCAAAGAAAGTCTAAAGTATCACCAATCCAACCCAATCTATGAGTCACCTTTCAATTGGTTAAATGCTTCTCTCCTTGCCTGCACCTCAGCTAGCACTTCTTTCGCCCCAGCACCATGTTTCTCACCTTCCCCCAAGCTCTCCTCCACATACTTCTTCGTGCTAGCTGCCGCATCCTTTGTTGCAGCAGCCCAAGCAAGAGCGCTGTTTGTGCCGGGAGCAACAAGGTGGCTTTCGTCAGCCAGCCGCCTGATTGTGCGGACTGTTTCTTCAGAGGCTGCTGCAAGTTGGTGTCGTAGATATGTTGTCTGCTGAAGCAGCGCTCTCTCATCTCGTGATGTTTGGAGAAGTGCTGGAACATAGGGGAGAACATCCGTTACTTTCATTGTCATACTGCTTGTATCCCGGTCAGGATCGGATGATGGCTTTGACTCCGCTAATTCTGAACCTGCCGAACCATATTGCATCGATGCCGATGTGGAGTCAATAGTCGCAATAAGAGAGGCTCGCGATGATACATATTTGTCGTAAAGTTCCTTGATCTGCTCTTGATAAGAATGCCCAGTGGGCTCGCTATCCTCAAAGCGCTCCAGTTTCTTTTGCGGGGATTGGTCTTCCAACATCTCCGACTCATCTTCAGAGAGCTTTGCCAGCTCTCCTTCAATCCATGAGACTAACTCATCTCGTGCACACCGTAAAGCATATACCTGCGCCTCGAGCCTTGGTTTTTGTCCTGCCTCCTGCTGCCTCTGTGCTTCGGCTCGAATCGCGTTGGCCTTGTCCATACCCTGCTTGGCCTCCAGAACCTCCTTTTTAAGCTTGAAAATCAAGCTCTCAACCTCCTGATTCGGCGCTTGGGGTTCTAGCTTCGAGGCTGGCAAATCTGGCTGCTCACCAAGCTTCTCCTTTAGTACCGTCCCCATATCCTTTTGGCCAGGATTGGGTTGCGCGTCCACCAACTTATCCAGCATCTTCTGGATAACCTGGAGTTTGTTGAAACGGCGCCGTTGACGAAGGAGGTTAATGTACGCATATGTGGCTTCCCGGTCATACGCTATATCTAGCCTGGATGCAGAATCCATAGCATGCTGGTTACGGAACTCGTCAAGCTCTGACTTCAATTCGTTGTAACGGTCTCGAGCGGCCGCATTGGCTTCGAGTGCTTCGAGGTAGCTCCGTCGGATGCCGTTAATTTCTGGAGGGATACGCTTCACGCGTAATGATGGGGGAACGCACTTGACGATGAGGTGGGAATGTTCGCCATTGTATTCATCGGTCGAAGTTAATTGGGATTCGAGGTAGCTAGCTATCTTTTTTCGAATGCTCAGGGTCTCTTGTCGGCTATGTACGTATGGCGATAAAGCAGCTTCGACTTCTGGAAACGGGCATGGTAAAGTAGTCATTTTGTTGATGAGTTGTTGATAATTTTGGCGAACACTTGGGCTTTCGAGGGAGAAAACACTAGCCAAGCTCTTGTCCCGATTTGGGGCAGAGTATAAAGATAATTCAACTATTTTCCTTAGAATTGATGATGGGAGCTCGTTTATTGTTAGTAGTGGGCAGAGAAGCAGAAGCGAGAGCAGATGTATTTCGCGTTACGCACGATAGCACACGCTCTCACGTGGGAGCACACTTAGCAAAGTGGCAGAATAATGTAACAATGCCTCAAGCTTCCAAGGTTAACGTTGCTTCTGGGGCTTTGGTGGGTACGGTCGCTTGCAGAATCGGTGTCCGGGTTTTTGCGCACACATACCTTCGGCGCACGGTCTCTTCTGCAGCTCTTGGCTCGCATTGTGCCCGACCTCTTGAACACCAAAAGGCACGCTGTGGAGAAAAGCCTCTTAAGGTCCCTGGTTGCGCTAAAAACGCCACCAATCAAGAGCTGCGAGGACGTACTAAATAATTGGACAGGCGCTTGCTAAATCCCAGCGGGTACCGCGACCTCTACTAAACTCATTTCTTGGCGGCCCAGATCATTTAAGAGACTTCTCCGTACGGACGCAATTTTGTTTAATCCAAACCCTCGTCCCATCGAGGCTCCATTGCAGCAGCTGGGTCGAATAACCAGGGCCGTTTCAGTCTAGATAATTAGCGTCATATTACTGCATAAGATTCTGTAATGGGGGAGTGGCCAGCGAAATTGCAACCTGAAGCACATCATACAAGCGTTTAAACAATATCGATCTCCTGAAGCGCGCTACAATCGCAAGTAGGGGGGCCATACAGCATCCTGCCAGTAATTCTTCCATCCTTAAGCACCAACCCGACACCATTCTCGACGGTCTTACTATAGCACAATCCTGGAATCCGGTATATCTTGTCTCCTTCTCGACCAGTTTCCCGCAGATCCAGGCGAAAGAGGGCTATACGCCTACAGTTGTGGCATCTCACTTGACAGATGGGTTCGCCATGTCTAGCGCCTCGATCTCTGCGTTGTCGGGCAATGTATCTTGAATGGGTGAGGCGAGTAACTCCGGACGTCAGGTCCCTCGCAATGTTCCTCTCAAGCTGCAGCATATTCGAAATTTCCTGCGCAGCCTGTAATCTCTGATTTCGTCCAGGTTCACCGTGGGGTGCGCCTTCATAATTCTCAATTTGCTCGTCGAGCCGGATATCGAATTCCCTGTCTCGTTGCTGAAGCTCAGTGAACGAGAGCGCCATATTTTCCAGGACACGCGCCATCACACTGTGTGTTTTGTCAAAGACGAATACGCGGTATAGCCCGTCAACAAGAGTTTTTGCAGACAGAGCTGTGGCTTCCGCTTTGGCGATTTCATTCAAAACTCCGATGGTCCATTCCACACCAGTGATCTCACCTGAATCTTCCACGTCCAGGTAGTGAATTCTCTCGAGCACGCCCACAAATTCCAAGTCGGCATGAATAGCGAGCTGCGAAGGCTCTCCCAGAACGCTCACCTGAGGCGCAATGGGTCTTTGCCTCGGTGTGGATTTCTCATCCTCAAGTCCCCATCGTGCACCGTCCAAACCCCGATATCCAACTACCCAAGAGGGCAACTCAGGTTCAGGGTTGGACAATGGCACGTTTTCTTGAGGCTGAATAAGTAGTGGGGAGTAATCTCCTTTGCTCAAAGCGTTGTGCCAAACCCACGCGCAAGCATTCCGTTCAAGATTGGGGATAGACACGGGACTCTCGGGCAATGCATTGCTATTCAGAATAGCATGGATAGCAAGAAAACGGTCCCGGGGGTCATGGCAGTTCTTCTTTACCACTAGCTCCATTATGTCGCCAAGGCACATCTGACGGGCGTTCCCACGCTCTTTTCTGCCCGCCAATCCTCCAAGAAACCCGCCAGACTCACTGAGACGGCCTGCTAGTGTTTTGGCATATCGAAAGAGACCATTCAACTGACTGTGCGCACCAGTCACAAGCTGCGTGAACGTATCTCGAGCGAAGAGGCCGCCCTCTGGGTTTCTCCAAATGTGGTTCGCCCGATTCAAGATGCATGCAGCTTTGCATTGAGAATATTCCAAAGTCACCCACATCCGTTGCATCCACTCTGACTCGCACAACGCAATCAATAGAGGGATCCTCTCGAGAGCATCGATCAGCGGTACTTCCGCCCCGATCAGATTGCCTATAAGCAACAGAGACAGATAGCCCGGTGGAATGTCAGATATTTGAACAAGGATCTCTTCTGCCCGATGATAGATCGCAGGAAGATAAAGGAGTAATGACTCCTTGGTGTTCTTTTCCCATTGTGGAACACTGAAGTAGTCATGCCAGAATTCTACTCCAGGACCGTAGGCGTCTTCTACACCGTCGAACAATGCCTCGAGCGTCCGAATTAGCATAGAAGCTGCATCATCATGATGGGATTTCGTCTCGTCATCGTTGGCCTGGCGGATCGAATTGTCCCAGACATGAGACACTGGGACAAAGAAGGTTCCATCTAAGCAAGAAAAATGGCGATTGAAAACCCTTATGTGAGTGACAGATGCTGAAAATGACGATAGCCCATGTTGTTGGGAAATGGTGCGGATAGGTGGAGTATCCACAATTGGTTTAAGACAGGTGTCACAGTGTGTATTGAGCCGTGTCCCCCAAAAGCATGACAATACTTCATGGAAAGGCACCTCCATTACTTCGTTTCCAAAGGAAATAGTGATGCTAGAAGAAGTATCAAGCGACAAGGAACTCCTTGAGGAGGCCATGTCATCGTCCTGCTCGCCTGTCCGTAGTAAATCCTCAAGAATAGACTGCAAGAATGCCCTCCCTTCTGTAGCCCCAACTCCCAATGTTGTATTCATCATTCGCTCAAGAAAATCGCCCACTAGCACGCTGTTCTCATTGATAGCACCGTTTTTGACGTTGACAGCCGCTTGTACCAGGAGAGCAAGCACCACATCTCTGTCTTGTTGAAGACCGATAATTATCATCTCTATGATGAAAGTTCTGGTTTGAATATCGTACGGCTGTGGCGGCTGTGGCGGCTGTGGCGGCTGGACTTGATAGCCATTCATGACGGTTTCCAAGTGGTCGCGTATAAGGATCTCCAGGTAGCGACATGCTCTGCCGTCCGGATCTTCAGCCAGGTGACGATTGTTCATCTTCACAGTGCCTTCCCCCCGGACGTTGAAAAAGGCTAAGCTACAAGGCTGTATCTGATTCTAGACAGTTTTAAGCTCGGCTGTAGATGTATTGGAATCGGAGACGATGAGTTCTTGCATAGAAAGAGTCAAAGATATGACCAAAATAGGCGCCAGTTATAACAGCGATGGGGGCACCACTCTGACCCTGGCACCTAGAGCGTACTGGGGTAGTGCACATGTTATGGCAGTCTATTAGAGAAGGGTCGTGAAAGCAGTGGAGATCAAGATATTGATATGAAAGAAGGCTAATCTTTAAGGATTCTCTCTTGAGATCGTTGGTGAAAACTCTCTAGTTACCAAGCCTCACGCACGTGATGGGTACGTGAGGAGCCAGCTGTGTGTGCAAAAAATCGGACACTGAGCCACTGTAGAGGACTTCAGTGAGGACTTCAGTGCAGACTCCTAGAACGGATAAAATGCTAGCCTAGCTTGGCAACAAGGTCCGTGCGCAGAAACTGCGTACGCAAAATTTTCCGGACACTGTAAGGGGGTTTGGCGGTTTTTAAGGTTTCCCGTACACTTCAAAACTTCGTCAGTGTCCTCTCGCTTGAAGCTTTGATGTTGGAAACAGTCATTGACCCAGTGGCAACACATCAACCGTAACAACAATTATTATTATTATTATTATTATTTATTCATTGCTTAACGTCCGATTCGGATCCCTGTCAGGCCCACGTGGACTACGCCTTATGTGCATGTGGGAGAAAACTCTGTCTGAGAAAACCCCGTATTCTGCATACCACAACAACTACCAGTGCTAAACATCGTCAACTTACAAGCTGCCGTTAACAGAATGACAGCTGAAGGAAACACCATCGTACAGAGCGTCCAGGCGTACAACACTCATCAGCAGCAGCTTAATACTGAGCTGTCACGCTGTGCCAACTACGATGTTGCCCAGACACAGCAACAATATAATGCTCTCACCCAGTTGATTCATAATATGCAGGCCACGATGAACGCCAGTAAGTCTTTACGAGCTCTTGCTTTATTAAGAGATCTTTACTAAAATTTACTCTTATATAAGATTTTGGAATTTATATACATATATTGATCTTTGATTAATGTCTGATACGGATCCTATCTAGGCCCACGCAGACTACTCCGTACCTAGGGGGAATTGTGTATTATACAGGAAAAAAGCCCCTGGTATATTTGGGGAAAAACCCCTATGAGCCACCTCAGTAGGATGAAAACCCCCGGCTTAACCATTTCCGCACGCAGCCAGCGGCTACGTCCAAACCTCGCTGGAAGATTTTGGAATTTGAATGCCAAAATGCAGGACTCAAAGGTACAGCATGCCACCGGGGCATTAGTCGTTATGCGCAGCCTCGAACAAGGCCCTAACCCTCAAGTTTCAGTCAACCAGGCTATCCCAAACTTTCCCGGCACCCCTGATCAGATATCGCTGATGAACGGTAACTTTCCCCCTTCTATTGCTTCATTTTTTTCTATACTCTCTAAATTAATAATTCTACGTAGTGCCCCAATGTCGCAATGTCCTCACATCCCTCGACATACCTATTCCTCAGGGTCCTCAAGCTGGAGCAAGACAGCTCTTGTCGAACTGAGTCGGAGTTCCTTACCACCATCGTACTACTGTCTGTCGACCCAGATCGTATTTACGTACTTTGTCTTAGTTGTCTCTTGACTTATGACTAAATGTCTCATCGAATGTCTCATTACCTATTTCCATTACCAATTACTGACTGAATGACGACGTAGTCGTTAGTCTATTTGTCACCTACCTGGTGTATATAGTGAGACTCTAGAGCCTCTTGCAATACTATACGAGTCCGTTCAACAGCTCTGAACAGCTGTGCGAGAGGCGATCGGACTCTCGGCTCTCTAAGGGCCTTTACATTGACAATTGGTCATGAAAGTGGCGTTACAGAGTTTAAATATGGATACCGATAGCCCTTAAGCGACGTTACATACAGCCTCAATCAATGACAATGGCGACACCTTCATCTTTCTCATCAACTCATTCATGCTCTCGAAATTTCGGCCGATTCTAAAATACTCTGAATGACTTCAAATTCTCATCTCTCTAACTTCATTTCAGCTATGCAGCGCGTCTACGCTTTCCTCACTAACCCCTCCTCCACACTCTGGACTCTGCCACCAGCGACAGCAGGTCATCGAGGCCGCTACCACTGGGCCGACTCCTTTGTATAGTTCCAATGCCCCAAATTAGATACTTTTAATTCCCTTCTAACTATCAAATCAGGGCGTTCTCAACTTCATAACCCTTTACCGCCTCACATCCTCCCCCCTCTTCCTCACACACGCTACTTCCCTTGTCTCAGCCGTCCACTCCACCTTAGGACGCACGCGGGACCTCTCCTCCTCGCCCCCCGGCGCAACGCTCACCAATCCTCTCAGCGGCGGCCTGCGCATAGGCAAAGACTCCGCCACGGGCCCGGACGCCGACGACCAGTACCGCCACTACCTGACCCTATGGGTGTTCGCACTAAACCGGCTCTCGCTCACCAGCGGAGCGAAATCGTACAACACCCAAGCCATTGCGCTCGCAAAAGCAACCCACCCGCGCTTCGTATACAATCGCTCGAGCGCCCGGCCGCGTATGTACTGGAAAATGTCGATGGATCTGCGGGAGCCGTTGGTGCGGAGCGAAAGGAACCTGGATCCCGTGAATGGTTCGGTCGTATTCAGGCTTCTGCAGGACTCGCATGGCCCGGACAGCGCGGTGCTGGCAGAGGAGATTGGCGATTATGAGAAGATCGTGAACACGAAGTGGGAGGGTTATAACAGCTCTGGTCCGCTGGATCTGGGAACGACGCTGTGGACGGCTCATTGGTTCGCTGATAGTGACGAGTGGGCACGAGGACTCCAGGAAATGGAGAGGAGAGATTTAACCCAACTGTGGGAGGAAGGTTACTTCGACGGGAACACTAAGAAGCGATTAGCGTTTCGCAAGTTTGGGACCGCATTGGGAATTAGATACGGGAGTGATGGAGATGATTGAGAGCGTAGGGCGGAACAATTGACAACGGCATGGGAAAAGGCTCGGTTGACCCAATACCTGAGAAGGGGAATGCGGCGGGGATGAATTGCAGAGAACGATTTGCTGCCTATCACAGAAACGATGTACGCAGCAGGTTTGATTCCTGGAGGTGAGTTCAATGGTCTTCATATGTAGCGTATGGCTGTATTATATTGATCAATTATTGCATGTGCTAGTCTCCATTATCTAGTGAACGTGTTTGAAGCCACTGAGCTAAATTATCTCCAGCTTTCCAAAAAGGATTCCTATACGCATCGAATATATTCAACGAAAACACAAGAACAAAGATTATCTGATGCCGTTCATTCTACAGAAACGTCCTATTGTTATGTTACTGCCCAAGCTAGGCGTTGCAAAAGTAAAACCCTACGTACAGCGACGTACTAAAGTAGACGCATTTAAAGGCCGCCAAATTCGCCTGCAATCATACGCCAGTCTGCTTAATATACTTTGCTCTATACTCATTGAGAAAACACTGGTTTGAAAAGAGTAAACTGGGAGAGTTGGCAATTTGGTATCTCTTGGAAACATGTGAGAAGCCCGATGTCTGCACGTACGGGTAAAAGACCGGATTATTACCATGGAAATATTGTATTCCACGAATTCAAAAATGAGATGACAGGATTTCGGGGGATCTTAGCCGCTGGAGATGGGAAACGCCTGACAAAGGCTTGCAAGAACGCTGCATGAAAAAGAGTATTCCTGCGTAACAGTCGGTAAAATGGAAAGGGTATCTGAAAGTGCTCTTTGCTAACAAGAGCGAGATGAGCGGAGAAGACGCAGACTAGGGTGGAAATGTTTACACAATTGGGACTATGTGAGCGTTAGTAATAGAATGCAATCCCGGGTTTTGAGACTGACTATATCCTATAATCATATCTTCTCATCGCCTGAGTCCAGTAGAAGGTCCTGGTTGGCCGTCCATGTTACCAGTAAGCTCAGCAACACGAGCTTTAATACGAGCAACGCGGCTCTCAATCGTCTCCTCACCGCTAGTCTCCCCTTCATCGGTGCGTGCGCTCTGGCTTTGGCTTATTCGGGATTGCTCTTCACTCAGTCTAGCGGCACGCTCAGCGGCATTCCTCCTAATTTGAGCCCACCTGTCTTGAGAAGGCTGAACCTGAGGCGACAGATCGATGGACCGCTCAGAGACATCGTCAGCCGCCGGTGCTGGCTGGGGATACGAATATGCCTGTGGCTGGTGGCTCTCCTGTTGCGTTTGAGAGTGAAGGGCCGCTCCAGCGCGTGCGGTAAACGATTGCGGTGGGGCTAGTGTAGGCTCTTCGTCTGAATCCTCTGGAACGAAAGCCGGCATATCGTCTATCGGACCTTGATCAAACCGGACAAAGGCATGATCCGCCTCACGCTGCTCGCTGGTGTTCATACGAGGACCAGTGGGCCGAGCGACTTCGTCATGATAATCATGAGATACCGCAGAGATGGCCGGGCTTAGCTCGACCGTGGGTGAGTGAGTAACAACAGGTTCAGGCTTCTCCATTTGGACACTAGCGACGGGAGGTTTCTCTTCTGGTTGCGAAACCGGCGAAGGCTTCTTTTGGAGAATAGACAAACGTCGTCCAACAGTCGACGTCGGCACATGCAGACCGTTCTCGGGTTCTATTGACTGGGGTGCCTCTGACTGGTCCAAACTATCACGTGGCTTCTTGGCAAAGAGCTTCCTGAGTCCACCTGCACCAGTATTCTTCTTCAACTTGTTTGGAGAAGATTTATTGCCAGGAACAACCTCTAAGCTAGGTCTCTGGTTATCCCAGGCCCTCTTTGCGGCCTCTTCGGCGAGATTTGGCTCAGGTGATGCCACCTGCTTTCGCTCAGGACCAGATTTCCGAAGAGCTGGATGCTCGCCAAGTTGGTACGTATGATGAGCTGGTTTATCATCTAATGGGGTGAGTTGCGTAGGTGTAGCCGCCGGTAGAGTTACTTGGGCTGCAGCCGAAGCTTCAGCTCTCTTGGATAGCACGGCTGCCGCGGTCGGCATTGAGGGCAGAGGAGCAGGCCGAGGAGATTGCATTTCTTTCCTGGTGGCCATTGCGCTGGTCTCTTCCTTGGGAAGCGCAGGTAGCTCACGATTCGAAACCTCCTTAGGTAGTCCCGGTGATGCAGTACCATTTGTCCTAGGGCTGTTAATGAGTACAAGATTCTCCCTGGACCCTTTTCCAGCACTGATATTCCCAAGATATTTAGCGCGGATGATATCTTTGTCGAACTCCTTTGCCCATTTCATCGCAGGAGCAGCCTCGCTCATGATAACAGGCTGCAGTGTCATGACACTATTTGTCTTCATCGACACCGTGTCGTCAACTCGGGCTCGTCGTTGACCGCTTTGCTCAGCAGCTTGTTCTTTCTGTTTCTGCGCCAGTTTAGCAGCTGCAGCTTGGATTCGTGCGTGCTGGTCTGGCCCGATGCTAGTTTTGCTCATTGGTGTATTTGCGTTATTTCTGTAAGGATCTGTCTGAAGCATAGGAGGCTTCTTGCCAGTTGACTTCCTTCGTCCGAGTCGTCCTCGTCTAGTAAAGCTAAAGCGACCTTTCTTTTCCGCAATGTAAGCCCCCTCTTCTGGACCAGGCGAGGCACCTTTGACTTGTTCCTCAATAACCAACCACTTGGCTCCTGGAATGTGAGTTTCTATAAGAGCGCATCGCCCAAAAACAGCCTTCCGCTCAGTCGGTTCCTCTCCAGCCAGACTCGTCATCCAGACCCACCAGAATGTGTCGTCCAGGTCAAATTGAGTAATGCTGGCGAGCTCTCCAGGCTCGAGATGGTCCTCCTGGACACCATGTCTCATGTGAGACTGTGAGCTCTGGACGCGGGCCGCTTCTCCTATGGGAGGAAGAACTTTGTCAGGCGGAAGAAGTAAGGGCGTTGGAGAGGTCTGGCCGTTCTCGTCTGCGAAACCAGAAGAGAGGAAGTCCGCCCATGAAGGAGTTGTGGGACGGCCAAAATCAGTATTCCTGGACCCCGGCCCGGCCCGTATCCCCTGAGGGCCAGCGGAGCCCCCAGAAAACGTTGATCCATTCGTGTTCGGAGAGTCTGCACCACCAAGTAAACCAGAAAACCCTAGATCCTCAAAACGAGACCAAGATGCATCTTGAACAATCTCATCAGATGAGACGACTGATTGATTTGTCGACGAAATGCATTTAAGTACTCGCCGACACTCTTCCGTAAGGGCCTTGACCGGATCTTCATAAGACGAGAACTGTTGTAACGCCTCGTCATCGTCTCGGTATTCGAAATGTTTCGCTCGACGGAGGAGCGCAAATGGTGTGGGAGAAACTGAATCCACGATCATGACAACCCTTGTGGTAGATGTCTGCATGAGAGTGGGCGCCTGAGGCGGATATTCAGTCTGTGACACGAGAGCCTGGAGTGACCGTGGCAGCGTGGAGATACCACTGATCCCAGTGACAGAATCTGGCGAGAGTGATCGCAGATATGCGAAGAATAGATGGCTCGCCGCGTCAGCGGCCCTAAATGAATGAGTTTGATTAGTTCTCAAAGATACAGATGCCTGGCAGCTTACCTTTCCCAGGATCGGTAACCACCATCAAAACCTTTACCGTCATCGGAGTGTGCAAAAGCCCACCAGCCCGCCATCCTGGACAATTTTCTTCCGCCAAGTCCATTGGTCTTTCCTCGTGCAGCTACCGCGGAAAGCAGGTCAAAAAAGTCAAAGATGATCTGCTTTCGGGCATCCGAGTCCACACTGAGAGGTATGAAGGTGTCAAATGCATGCCGAGCTTGGTTAGAATCTAGTAATGATGATTAGCAAGTTCAACAGGCAATATCAATATCCATGCTGTTGCTTGCTTACCCGACTCCCCGATTTTGAAAAGCTCATAAGCATCCCAAGTGACTACACCGCCAGGTAGTCTGCTCCAGCACCATTTCATAATACTGCAGAGGACCTATAATCGTCAGCGCCTCTCTCGGTCACGAAATCTTATGTCCATTTGCTCACCATAGGTTCCGTCAGACGCAATTCCTGATGAAGACCCTCGCCCCTGTAGTGAGAGGAACCCTCGTATTGTGACTTAAAGAAATTTCGAATGAAGTTTCGTGCTGCGCTAGGATCGGAAGCGGGGCGAAAAGGAAGAAGAAGGAAAGGCATGTCCAGCGCTATACGGAAATCAATCAGTTAAACTGTTAGATGGAATATCGTGAGAGAAGGGGGTATGCTCGAATACTGAGACCATCGTACCTCTAGACTTCATTTCTTGTGTACAGACATGTATCAATTCCTGGATCTCTTCTGGCGCAACGTCTTTGCGTGACCATGCCTCTTCCCATCTGGGCTTCGGCGGTGCCACGGGGCCGCCGTTTTGCTGGTCCGCGTACTTTCCAGCCTTTGACGCGGACCTAGAGCCTTCCCTAGACTTGAAAACATTCCTGAAGAAGGGCATTGTGAAAAAAGAGGTGATGCGGGCCGCCTTCAGGGCCTGCTGAACTGCATCCGCTTTTGGGGAATTTTGGGGAAGTTCGTCGGCAGGGGTATCAGAAAACTGTCGGCGAGGCAGCGATTGCCAGGAACATGGAATAAAAGGCCCAGGTCGATATGCAAGCAGCAGATGACGTGCGACTTGAGACGAGGGCAATGGTTCTTCGGGCAGCTTGAACGCGCACCTGGGAGCTCTGGACAGGGATCAGGGGAAGCTGACAGCAGAGCGCGTCAGTTGTCGAAAAAAAAGTGCCGAGAAGGGTGGGCGGTGAAGGTAAGGATAACGAGGATAAAAATCACGGCAGGCTTTGTGCAACCTGAAGGCGAACAGAGGGAAGAAGAGTCCAATCTGGTGAATTCTGCATGGAATGAAAAGGGAGTTAAGGAGCAAGAGTCCCCTTGGGCATTGTGATATCCACAGGCCCCTAGGAAGTTTTGGATTGGGAGCGCCAAGCGAAATCTTCGCAGACGTGACATGACAAGGCCAGTGACAACACATAGCTCCATCACTGCCGCCGTCGCCACAACTGGCGATCACGGATTACGAGAGAGTCGCCGCTGGGAGGAATCCCCAGGCTGTGTCTATAATTGTCGTGCCCCCGGCGTCACAGGAGATTACTACGGGCCCGCATCGGGGCGTGATTTGCAGCAATTGCTCTCGGTGCTCTCAGTGCGGATGAGGTTCTGCGACCAGTGCTACCGCCGCTCTCCCTTCTCCAGGACGCGAACCGGGCGCGAGGCAGGTGCAGGCAGGTGCAGGCAGCCTGGGCGACTAAAGGCGGTCGCTAGCCCCAAGGTACCAAACCAAAGGTACCAAACGGGGCGCAAAGGCTGAAGCCATTGCAGATGCCACGCTTCTTCCAGCATGGTCTGCTCTCGCCAAAGGCCCGCGACAGGACCCGCTCATTTGCACTACCCAACGCCTCCCAATACTGTTTTGCTTTGCTGCACTGGAAGGGCTCCGCAACAACGTGTACTGCTCACCGCCGCCCCACCCTAACGAACACTCTGCAGCGAATGGCTTGCCCTCTCTCCTCCCGGCTAGAAACAAGTGCCAGGGGGACCGGGTGAGTTGTCCTTTTTCTTGTCCCGTCTCGTCCCTTTCAATAAGACAGCGCCGGAGCATTAAGCGAGTGCCACTTTGCCAGCCTTCATTTTCTCTTTTCTCTCGAATCAGCCCAGCCGCAGCCTGCCAGAACTGCCAAACACCACATCCCAACTCTCCCAACCTGAGACCGCATCCGCTCCTCTTTTCTTTACCAGCTGGCCATTGGCACGTCCTCTTTTGTAAACACACACTAGTGAGCGTTTCAGGGTTTCATCGACAGCTCCCTGTGACACGCAGCCCCCACCCACCCTTTGCCCATTCATCGTGGCCAACAAAGTCGACGGAAGCTTCTTTACATCCGTTCAATTTCCATGAGCACGTCACCCTAGAAATGTCTAAGATGTCGTTCCTGCAGCGCCTCGAATCTGTGTCTCCTGGATGATCTTCGTTCCGTCAAATTGCGTATCCACCCGCCCATGCACGAGTCAACACCTGAGAGGTGCGTGCTTTGCAAGATCCAAAATGCTTGAGAGCATCACCAGCATTGCCTAGAAACCGATCACACTTACTTATTACAGGTCTAGACAATCCGTCAGGGGTGGAAACGCTCGGACTTAACGCTACCGCAGGGTCTTCCAATGAGGAGGTAGACCCTGATCGCTATAATCAGCCGTCCCGGGAATCTTAAACAATGATCTCCCTTGAGGTCATCCTGGAGCGAGTTTAGGCATGCATCTCAGCCTTACAAAATAAAGCTTCCCGGTAAGTGGATTTTTTTTCTAGTATGGCCTTGACGATTTATAAGACGAAGTCAGGGTTGGAACTCGCCTAACTTATCTTATATTTATGCTTAATTTAATTTTTATCGCCCTTCAATGCATGAAGATATAAAGGATCGTGCGCCTTGGATATACTTATATACTTTTGGTACTCAATCCTCCAGGAATTTTTTCTTTTTTTCTTTTTTTTCCCTGCGTATTTCTCCATTCTAGAAGTAATTGAACCCTACTCTAAATTTTTTTTTTTTTCCCGGGCTCCCTTAGAAAATAGGGGTGTCTCGGTCTTTCGGCTTGATACTGCGAAGTCAATACCGCCAGGACTTTGGCAAGAAAATGGCTTAATCGCTGTCGGATCAGGCGAGCATAGTTTAGACTGAAGAAAATGGTCATGCGACGCGGGAGAGCTCTTCAAAAATGTGGACATGTCGGCTTAATATCCCAGCATATCCCAGTATATCCCAGTACTACCTTCGTGTCAAGCCCAATCACAGCAAGCGAGTGCATGACAATCTATGCAAGCACAGAAGTACACCGGGTACGCTCACACAGGGCCAGTGTCTCCTCTATTCCTACAACCCCATTATCTCACAGCGTCTTTGCAAAGTTCGTGGTCTATTTTCAGCCAGATCCTCTGCGCTGCCGTTGCTGGTCTTGCGGCTTAGACCAGCCCGAGAATCCGGTGCTTTTATCAATATTCAATGCTTGTCGGTAAGGATTCACCATAATAACATATTATTGAATAATAATATAAATCAAAAAACGATTAAATATCTATATTATTATGGTGTTGTTGGAAAATATTGAATCTTCATGGATAAGTATTGAATATCGATAACAGGGTTGCATATCAATCAATTCAATTCAATTGCCCGCACAGAGCATAATTTGGGCCGTGTCCTTATGCACCGTATAAAATATGCACCGTGCGGGCAATTGAATTGAATTGATTGATTTGCAACCCTGGTTAATAAAAGCACTGCAAGAATCCTTCAGCCCGGAACCATCACATGCATATTCCACAGCACAATAGTCATTCTACCATATAAGACAGTCACAGCGATTTATTATACTCAACCTTCATGTCTTTACAAAATCGCTGGCCTCCGCGAACTTCCCCCCCACTAAGTTACTACGACCAGTATTATGGTCAAAACCAGCAACGCTAGTCCATATTTTACTCCACTCCTGCCCCTTTATATCCTCTAGCGGTTCGCAATCCGTATCTCTCAGGCACTTCACCTTTCGCAATGGCCTTCAGCACTTGCCACTCATTGCTGACACTCATTATTCCTTTTCAGCGCGGCTACCTGGTAGTGAGGCTGCTAACCTTCCCCCGGCTATCCCGGAGTTCTGGACCGGGCAGATGCCAGGCTGGTCTGTCCTTGCCCGCGTCAAAGAAAGCAATGAATGGACAACATATAGTTTATTTGGGTTTAGTGGAAACGATGCGAGTATTACGCCCGCTCAAGTGGTCAACAGAGAATATACGTCAACTCGTATTATTTTCGTTGTAACTGCAGGCAAGGCTACATTCACTTTGGAGTTTTCTCGCTAGTGTCTCCAAAAAATTTCGTTCGCCAAAGCCTCCCGTTTAGCTATTTAACAGTCACAGCCTATCCCAAGATGGCTTGTCTATCCAGGTATACCGTGCCGTTGACAACTCATGGACAGGCCATTTTGAACAGAACGCTCCAATCAATGTGACAGACTACATCTGAAAATACTTCAGTCTATGAGTAGATTCCAATCAATCCCTCCGTATTCAAAGAAGTTAACGACGTGGCTCAATGAGGTAGAGTCGTATTTGCTTCCCGAAAACCTGATACATCGACAAATTTTACCTTCATCACCAGTCCCCAAGATACAGTACGAGCGCAGTTTGTTAATGGCGTGGAGTTGAGCAATCCGCAGGACGCTTTTCAATCTGATACCATCACCGCCTTTGCCCACGACTTGGGATCTGTGAAGACGGCCACGGCTATTACATTCGTGATTGGGCATTACCATTTGGATGCTATCAACTATAGAAGTAATGACCGAACTCCCTACTTCCGATCTGAATATGGAGACCCTGTCTCGGCCGTCGTTCATTTTATCGACAATTATGCCTCTGCATACTCGGATTGCGGGACTTTTGAAAGCAAGCTCCACAACCTAGCCATCAGTACCGGTTATGGAAAATACCGTGACATCTTAGCTTTGACTGTCCGCCGGGTTTTCGGTGCCATCGAAATCACAATCCCCAGCGGTACGAATCCTACAAATATGAAGGATGTCATGGTTTTTATCAAAGAGCTCTCTTCAAATGGAGACATAAACACTGTTGATATTATCTTCCCTGCGACTCCGCTTTTCTACGTGCTTGCTCCCGAATACGTTCGTCTTCTGCTAGAGCCACTGGTTCAATACCTAAACACAGGGGTCGCCAAGCAGGCGTTTCCTCTTCATGATCTAGGAACATATCCAAACGCTACTGGCCACGACGATAGCGATACGGAACCTATGCTACCAGGGGCTAGTGGCGGTCTTCTTATACTTGCTTACATGTACTAAAAAGCCACTAGGAACGCTTTGTGGGCGGGGCTAGCTGGCACCTACACGTCTCTTCTCCAAAAATATGCGGACTACCTTAGTGTTGAAAGCAACGGACTATATATACCTACCCAGCTGAGCACTATTGATTACCCCGGACCCTTGGCAGACCAGACTAATCTGGCTATTAAAGCTGCTGTTGCTCTGAATGCTTTTAGCGTTATGTCACAACAACCATCATATTCCGAGACAGGCTTGAATTACTCCAGCGAGTTGTATAATGGTGGAAAGGGTGGTCTAGGCCTCAGATGCGATTCAGGGCTTACTCATTTTACATTGCAAACCACAGACGTGCATAATTGCAGTGACTTCGCCTTCTCGACGACATGGAATCTCTATCCCGATGTTCTTCTGGACTTAGGTACTTTCCCTACGAGCGCTGTAGCAATGCAAGACGCATTCTATGTAAGTGCTCGGAAACAACAGGGAGTACAGGCAGACACGAGGCGATCGGGAAAACACTTTCTAGGATTTTTAGGCTGCGGCTACTGCTGATGCTTCAAGCAAGTCAACCCAAATTTATATCGACAATATACACACTTACATGACGAATAGTCGGAATGACCATCCATTTTATGATGGTTCCATGTCACGGGCGCGGATGCTAGGTTACAATATACCTGGCGAGCAAGGCCAGTTATTGGTGGGCATTTTGTAATGTTGGCAAGGCAAGGGGCGGACTGCTCGAGTCATTATACAGGTTACCCCATCATTGAGCATCGAAAGTATTTAACAATTTACGAATACGAAACCCTGATGATTTGCAGCTCGGTTTTACATATATATGGCATTGCCCTTAGCTCCACTTCAATCAGAGTGTTGCCCTAATCAATTGAATATCCGTAGCGTGTAGCTAGTACTAATATTTCCCTGATGAGCTCGTCAATACAAAGAGGGATTGTCTTCGCGTAGTCCGTTGCCTACGTCTGGGAATTGATAAAACAGTGATGCTTGCGACAATTACCTAACACCTAGATACTGTGGGATAGCTTCGTAACCACCGGTAATACCCCTGAACAGGTAGATACATGTAGGCCTAAAACACTCCATGGATACCCGCAGTGCACTGAACAAGATCGTAAACAAAACGGTAGCCCATTCATATCCGGAAACATGTAGTTCCAGAGAATAATTTCCAGGACATGATTGGCTACTCTCCAAATCAATAAAAATCGCATCGATGGCAATCGGGCGCTTTGGAAGGGTTCCACCATTTACTGAGACCCTTAGCTCTCTAGGTGATGTCATAGATTTGAGCCTCCTTTATAGTCGATCCAACGCAGCGCATGGGCTCGATATACTCTAGGCCTAGACGAGATCTTCAAAGATGTCCGGCAACGAAGTAAATATAAACCGGTCTTCGTTTCAAATTACTGTCAGTTTCATGCAAAACGGTCAAAGACGACGACACAGTCGTCAGGTAGGCGTGTGTCCCTACGCTTCAGTTTAGAAACCATGTTGCTGATTATCCTCGGCGCATAGAGAGTTCAATGAGCTGGTCGATATGAACTCCCCTGAGTTGAAGGAGTGGCTTGGCAAAGATGAGTCGAGCCGGGTGGAGCAAAGATAATGAATCTGGGGGAACGGTTGATCATGAGGGGTACGGGGAGAGTCTACTTCATTCTAAGTTCGAACCGTTGTTCTTACCCCCTTTCTGCAGTGGCCGGGAAGTTATTAAGGTTCTCGGGGGGGACCCTAGCGGGAACCCGGAGGAGTATGATCAGGAGAACATTGACCATATACGGAGAGTGGCGGCCTACAACAAGTGTCATCTTGTTCAGGAACATGCAGATAGCAAATCTGCCAAATCGCTTAAGAACTGGGTCATGCACAGAAGGGATGATGCGGGGAAGGAAGGTTAGTTGTTCTTTGGTGCTTCAATTAAAATAGGTCGGGATGCAGGGGAATATCCGCGATGGCGGTATTTTGTAGTCGAGAATAGATTCTTTAAATCTAGCGGCCGCATTTCTTACTTGGCAATCCCATTCAGTCATCGCTGTTTGATTCTGTTTGATAATGTCTGATGCCAATGGATCAATTTGGACAAGACTTGCTACGCCATGGAAACGGGCGGTTAGGCAGGTAAGACGTCGTTAATATCCGACATACTGGTCGGCGAGCACGGAGAGAAACACGGCAGCATTGGGGGGAGGGGCACTCAATTGCTTGCCCGAGGGCATGCCCCTCATGTTTGTGTCCATGACAAATGGCCTAGAGTCTCGACGTCCCAGAGCGTCGATGGAGTACGAGATGGATGACGCACGGAGTGTCAGATCGCTTCTCCATGCGCTTCTATCTTTAGAAGCACCCTCCCGGCTCTCCAACGTCCCCAAGCGCTTAAGCGCCCCAGCCACAGCCGTCCACCATCGATCGTCCGAGCCTCTCACCGACGTCGCCCATAGCAGATGCGTTTCACTCTGTCTTATCTTGCTGCGAGTCGGCGTGCCTGAATCGTTTCTTAGATACTGCACGTTCGGCATTGGATGCGTGTCTTCCTTTTCCCACCCACCGCTCATCTCCTCTGACGAAGCAATGCGCTCGAAGGATTGCTCCCGAGCCTGCTCGCCATAGCCCTAGAGGGCCTGGAAGGCCTGGAAAGGGAAATGACAAAGAACGCCAATAGGACAGCTCTTGTGTCAGTCTGGATGGACGAGGCGATGACGTGCACGGTCAACACACCCAACACACGGGGAATACATAGGCAAACCTAGGGAACATATTGTTCTTATTATTGTTTGTATCACCAACGCACAAATCTCTAGCACAGCCTTGCACTCCAGCCGGCGAGGTGACTGTCAGGTGTACCAGGGTAAATGCGCTCCCGAACGGCGCAACAAGCGATTGGCTTCGGGTATCGAGGCGCGCAGGCCAGTGGGGGGATTGAGACTCGCGAGAGCTGTCGCACGTAGAAGTGGTCTAACGAGGCTCGCATCCTTCTCCGCGCGGCCCGGTACAAGGCCTGACAGTCATCGACGGCTAGCACTCCCAAAGCAGTGTCAACGATCGCGGAGCTATAGATTCGAGGTGCACAACGGGCAACTGGGCACACGAAAGCAGCCAAAGCGCACCTGCAGGCTGCCCCGGAAATGCACTCTCTGACCACCCTGCACACAAATTTAGCTCTTCGGCCATGCTGCCAAATGCTCTGTATCCTGCACCAGGCGGGAAATCCCATGCTAAATTTGAGGGCATGCCACATGGGCCGGCGGGGAGGAGCCATGGCCTTAGAAAAGGTTGGTGCCTGTGCCTGCGTGCTGCGTGCGGTGTGCTGGCTGAAATGGGCCCGCTGTGTTGCTGGGTTACTCCTGGACTTGCAAGGGATTGGAAAGTGTTGGAGAGGGTGCTGGAGGGCGGCGAGAGAAAGTCTGCGGCCTGGCCGGCCTCTTGCAGCTTAGCATAGCGAGAGGCCCCAGCAGGCCGGTGGGACTGGGAAGGTAATTTCGCCCTGAAGCATCGAAATGTCCCTTAAAATAGCTCTTCTGGGCCTACGCCTAACAGAGAATGGCAGCAAAATATCCCTCTTCTGCCATCGAGTGTGGCCAATCACTTGCAGCTGTAGAAAATTGCCCGGACGGCTAGAGAAGCGAATTGCAGCAAGGGTTCGGCTTCAAGCTGCTATTATTAGGACCCAACGCCCGCCCACCTTCGAGAAAGTCCAAAGCTTCCACTCCAGGTTTATTTGCTCCATCCATCAGAGCCGCATATCATCGTATCGCGTCGTCGCGACCTTTCGAGATACTTTACATATATCCCCCAGAGACCTCAGTGCCTTGACTGGGTCGCCAGACGCCTGAAACACGCTGCGCATCCTCTGCGGCGTCAAACCATCTCAGACTCGCTCGCCGTTCCCTTCAGCACTTCTCTGCTCCGACTCTGTTTCTGGCGTACCTTAAACCGATGCGCTTTGTTAGTTGAATTATCCAACCATGGGCCGTAGGAAGATCGAGATCAAGGCCATCAAGGACGACCGCAACCGATCAGTGTAAGTCATGTCTTCGCAGCCTTCCCTGCGCCGTTCCGCGCCCGCCAACAGCAGAACTAACGCCTCATCACCGCAGGACATTTCTCAAACGTAAGGGAGGCCTCTTCAAGAAGGCTCATGAGCTGTCCGTCCTCTGCTCTGTAGATGTTGCCGTCATCATCTTCGGACACAACAAGAAACTGTATGAATTTTCATCCGGCGACATCAATGAAACCATAGGCCGATATCAATATGTTCGTCTTCTTTGCCTCGCAAACATAAAAATTTCATCCAGTGCTGATGCAGATTATCTAGTATGGCGGTGCGCACGAACACAAAGGCCCCGAGGACTTCATGGGTAAGAAAGATATGGACGAGGACGATGAGGAGGACGACCCAATGGGTTCGCCACCTCGAGACTCACATACACCTCCCGAGCATGCTATGATGCCGCACCATCTCCAGAATCAGGCCGCATTTCAGCATATCCGAAATCAAACACCGTCTGCTTCTCCGCCAATGCCGAACGGCCTGCCTTTCCATCACCGACATCCTTCGCCACAACCACCAGGCATCTCTCGGCCAAATTCTCGAGCACACATCCGCCGGACTAGCTCAAATCTTGCCCCCCCTCAACACCAGCAACTTTCACAGCCTCCTCCACCTCAGAATAACTATGCCTATATGCCGAATCCGCCCTTCTACAACCCTCAAGCCGCCCAAGGCATGCCCGCTAAACCACCAACTGGACCTCCTCACCCTCCCCAATACCAATACACCCATCCGCCTCCAACACACCCCCAAGTCCAACAATTCATGCAGGAGCCAAGAAGGCAGTCAATACCACCAGCGTTCCCGCAAGAGCGTCCTCAAACTTCCATGCCTGTCCCATCACCTCCACACCCCGAGCAGAACAACTTCCAAAGCCCACCATTACCGCAACCGAAACCGTTACCCTCGGCTGCAAAATCGCACAGTATATTTACTCCGATTGACGATAGTCGATCAATGCTGGCTCAACATTGGGGCAGCAGCAATGTCATTGAAATACCCCGCACTGAAGCTAATATGAAGTCCGAAATGGGCCTTCGCTCACAATCCATTGATGTCGCATCCATATCAAGGACGCAAATCAATGGGAACTCACCACCTCAACCGGTACCCCCCCAACAACTGCCCAACCTGCCCCAAAGAACTGCGTCAACATCTTCGGTCCCAAGCATACCTCCTCCGTCACGGACAAACAGCATGCAAACAGAAGCAAAACGTCCCCGATTAAAAGTGCAGATTCCGAGCGAGCACTCGGATACCGGGAGTGCAACAGCAGATTCATCACCTAAGGAATCTGGAACCACTGGAGTTACTCCAGCTAGGACGAGCACTGATGCCTCGCATTCTTCTGGGGTGCTGCTACCTCCGCCATCGCCCAGCGCAAGTGCTCTTTTGAGCGCTGGAGCATCTGGCCCACCGAATCCCTTTGCCCGACCTCCTCCCCCAGTTAACAGCAACTCATACGGCGGCAGAAGCGAAATGGAAACTCCAATTTCTGCTCTGCCCAGCCGTTTTGTCGAGAATGGACTCTTGCCCTCACCTTCCAGCTTCTACCCCGAATGGGGTTTTGGTCGAGAAACAAACATGTTGCCGAGTCCCCTGACCTTTCAAACGCCTGTAGTGACCAATGGACCTAGCTTTAGGGAAGACCCGGCAGACCGGAAGCGGAAGACATCAGAAGGATCTGATAATGGAGGAACGATGAAGCGGATGAAAGGATGAGCAGCCTTCCATTTTTCTCGCATTTTTGATACGCAGCGTAGACTGAATGTTCGCAATGACCATCGGAATGTTTTGGGGTTTCATGGTGGTAGCGTGTGTTAAATCATTAGTCTACAAAAGCACGCACTTGTTTGTTATAGTTTCTCTTCTCATTTCTGTACTAGCAACGTCTTTTTTGGGTCTATGATTCTCGTTTCTATTTTTTATTATGGAGCTGTGGAGCCGTTCGGATACCCTGAGGGCATTACAGTCGTTGTCTGCCTGTTGACTTTTCTCGTCTCCGGGAGTCAGGCGCGTTGTGATTGTCTTCTTTATTATTTCTGAAAGGCCGAGCCTAAATTTTGCGAGTGTTTTCTTGGAGGCTTATTTGTGCGGGCGCGGAGCCGGCGGTTTGTGGTAAAGGTATGGGAGAAAGTTCACTTGTATATACACTTGCCAATATAGCAGAAATACCGATGAATACGAGGACGTAGTGTCACCACGCGGGCGATTGTTTATGCAGGGCGTCTCCAATTAATCAATTATCGTAATACAAGAGATGTCACAGGCCGAGTGCTGGCTGCAGCAAATTTTTTTCCCGAATAGGGCTTATTTGCAGCATATTTGCAGGCAAAAGCAAAATTAGCGAGAGTCCATGAGCCCATCAGCCCCACCAAGAGACGGATGATTCTTGAACGTAGACTTGGCCTTCTCGCTGCACGCAATACCTAATCCTTCAAGCCAAAGGCCACGCCCATGCCCAGGCCCAAGCCCGCCGTAGGACTGCTTATCTAGCTGCTACTACCTGTCTGCCCACCCACCTATCTATCCACCGCACTCAAGGGCTTACAGTACTGTTGCACGCTTCACTAATTGCTACCTCGTGGCCTGCACATCCAGCAATCTCCCCACCGTGTGACCCGCGCGTCTTACACCCGGTGAGCCTCAGCCGCACGAGGCTGTGGAGCCTCAACAAGTACTGCATATCTCCCTGTGGGCTCCTTTACAACCTCTTCCTCTCCGTACTTGTACCAAATATCGCCCGTATCCAGACGCAATATGGCTTACAACAAAGGTTACAACCCAGATGCGCTCCCCGCCCACGCAGAACCGGAGCAGGTAACTTCGTCCATCCACCAGCCGCTATCGGGCTTTGTTTGAAGCATGATATCTTACCGTATAATAGGCCGCAGCAATGATGTCTCAAGCCCAATCCTCCTCGCGCCCTCCTCCACGAACAGCATCTCGGCCTGATTACAATAAACCACCCCCACCGGTCCCCAGCCCCCAATCGCTTCGACCTGGCGATGACCGCTACGGGCGCAGTAATAGCTATGGAGCAGGAGGTTATGGTGACAGGCCAAGCGGCTATAATGACAGACCGTCTGGCTACAACGACCGGCCCGGTGCCTACAACGACCGACCTGCCAGCTACGACAGACCAGGCGCCTACAATGACGGCAGGCAACACAGCCCCCGCTACGAGCAGCATAATACGCGCTTGGATGGGTACGGCTCCCCGCCGCCTCAGGGTTACGGTCAGGGCCCTCCGCCACAAGGGTATCATGGAAGGCCACCGATTGCGAATAGACCGCCGCCTACGCCAGCCCCTCCTAGAGATGGAAATGACAGGGAGGCGCTTTGGAGGCTATTCGGGGCGGTGGACAAGGACGGTATGTTTACCTGAGTTTATTCTAGCGTGGTGCTTGGTGATGCCCGGTGTGGTTAGGATGGGAAATTGGTATTACTGTGAAAGTTTGGAACTGATAATTGTACAGGGAGCGGACAGCTGTCCGAGAAAGAGCTTCGTACTGCGTTGGTCAATGGTGATTGGTCATCCTTCGACCCGCACACAGTGCGTATGATGATAAGGTACTGGAGTCATCGTCCCAAGGCTTGCCCATGGCAATGAGGATCACAGTTAACGAATAGTAGAATGTTCGATACAGACCGCTCTGGTGCCATAAACTTCGATGAATTCTGGTAAATTCCGCTTCACCATCTACCAAGTTTCCTACCGTGCTAACTATTTCGTAGTGGTCTTTGGGGCTTCCTCGCCGCCTGGCGTGGCCTCTTTGACCGTTTCGACGTTGATCGCTCTGGAAGCATCTCATATAACGAATTTAGCGAAGCCCTCGTAGCGTTTGGGTATCGCCTCTCCCCGCAGTTCGTGGCGTTGCTATACCGCACGTACGACAGGCGTGGTGAAAATGCCATCGGCTTTGATTTGTTCGTGCAGGCATGCATTAGCTTGAAGCGCATGACGGATGTGTTCAAGAAGTATGACGAGGACAGAGATGGTTACATCACCTTGAGCTTGTCAGTTTTAACTCCCTTATCCCCGACGTATCTCACCCGATAAATAAATCTGGGCTAACTACCTTGGGACATCAACAGCGAAGAATTCCTCACAGGTGCGCAATCACTCTTTTTATTCAACAGCATCTCGCCCGTCACTGATACGGGCTTGTACTAGAAATCATCCGGCAACGCTGAGAACCCTCCATATGCAAACCTGTGTGTCTTCGAGGTTTCACTAGTCCTTCCCATATCCCGGGTTCCCAAGGGTAAAGTTAGGTCCAGTACCCAGCATCCTTTCCTCGCTCTCTCCCATTTTAACGGCCGGGGTCTAGATTTTAAGCAGGACAAGAAGGCCTGGAATGGTGTGAAAGACGCTGACTTCAACCTTGGGCAAAGCTTGCGATTTTTTTGAAGGCTAAAAAAAAACCTTTGGTATTAACTGCTCAAGAATGATTTAGGAGCGAGGATTGATATATGGAAAGAGGGGGAGATGTAGTATTGTGATACCCCAGACATTTTTTACATTTGATGCCTCCAAACATAGTATGCACCTTACAATCGTGAAATCGGGAAAGTATCTACCATGATTTCTAAAAGAGTAGAGAACACTTGTGTCTATGCGAACGACCGCTTCGACGTGCGGCCCCATAGCACCGAAACCTACCGACGACCCTCACCAGACAACACCCGTCTAAACGCCAATACAGATGAGCAACCTCCTTGAACATGATGGTTTATATCTCCCCCTGACCGTCTATCCACTTTCCCTTCTGGCCCACAAGCTGATCAAGCTTCTCCCTCTTTGCCAATCTCGTCGTCCCCTACCTCTTTGCCCAACACTTTACTCCGCTTCCGTTCTCTTTTCTCCTCTTCTCTCTCTCTTCGCTTTTCCTTCTCTCCCTCTAGCCCTGTCTTGGTCTCTTGATGCTGCCGACTCAACACATTCTTACCGATCAGAAATCCCACCAGAAGCCCAATGCCCGAGAACACGACATACACAATCCACATTGTGCTCAAGCTGTCAGCAAACGCCTTCCTCGCCACAGTCTTCTGAGCCGGAGGAAGCGCATCAACAACGCGGACGTTTGCACTAGCGGACCCGCCGCCAAGCGCGTTGGCGAGCTCGGGCCCGAGAGCCGCCCGGAGGGTCGAATACTTCTTGGCCATTTCGTTCTGGAAGACAACGTTCCCTATGACGACGGAGATGGCGGTGGCCAGGCTGCGCACGAAGCCGAAGGTCGCCGTCGCCGTGGCGATGTCGCGCGGCGCAACCATGCTTTGCAGCGCGATCAGGGGCGACTGGAAGTTCGGGCCTACGCCGATGCCGGCGACGATCTGGTAGAGGATGATCTTGGCCCATGAGGATGTTGGGGACAGATCGATGAGTAAACCGAAGCCGACGGTCATGAGGAAAAGGCCGAACCAGATGGGTGGGAGGTAGTTGCCTGTTTTTTTTATGAAGATGCCCGCGAAAATAGCGATGGAGGAGAGGGAGAGGGCGGTTGGCAGGAGGTATACACCGCTGAGAAGAGGTGTAGCCCCGAGGACGGCTTGGAAATAAAGAGGCAAATAGAAGGAGCCTGCGATAAAAGTAAAGGCGTGAAAGAAGCAGACTCCAAGAGCTGCAAGGTTAGAGCGACGTGAGAAAATTGGAAGCGGCATCAAAGGGTACGGTGCTATCTTCCACTCGATGACGAAGAAAAGGCAGATGGTGAGAATGCCGAAGACGATTAAACAGATTACTTTGGCAGAAGACCAGGGATAGGAGACGCCACCGAATTCGAGTCCGAAGAGTAGCATTAAGGTGCCGCCGACCATTGAGAGTGATCCGAGCCAGTCTATGGCCCTCAGTCCCTCCCACAGCGGTGTTTTGGGTGTGTGAAGATCGAGGATGAAAAAGATGATGAGGAAAGCGACGCCGTCAAGTGGAAGGTTGATATAGAAACACCACCTCCATGAGACTCTTTGCGTAAAGGCTCCTCCAACGACAGGACCCAAGCTCGATGCAATCGCCCAGACGCCACCTATGATTCCAAAGTATGCGCCGCGCTCGCGCATACTAAAGAGGTCGCTTATGCATATGTTAACTAGCACAATCAGGCCACCACCGCCTATTCCCTGGATCGCACGAGCTGCGATCAGCATACCAATGTTTATAGAGAGGCCAGCAATCAGCGAGCCAATGAAGAAGATTATGTTGGCTAGGAGGAGAATGGATTTGCGCCCCCAGATGTCCGAAATTTTTCCCCATATTGGAGTCGAAGCGGAACTGGCCAGAAGATAGGAAGACCCAATCCATGTATAGCCTGCCGAGGAGTGAAAATGCTCTGATATTGTGGGTAGAGCGGTAGTAATGATTGTCTACGATACGTTAGGTATGGAGTTACGAGAGGAGAGGGATGGATAGGTACGTACGATATCCACTGCCGCAAGAAACACCGCCATCTACGAATTTGTTAGAATATTTTCTCATCTTAATGGGTTGGAGCCATGATGCTACTTACACCCAACGCGAACATGATCAAAGCAATCTTTAGCGCACTACGTTTTGGCTTCTCTTCCAGCAGTACCGGTGCTAAGGGTTCATTGTTGGTGCCATTTGGTTCGGTACTTATCGATAGTTTCTCAGGAGAGGCTATATCCTTATTCATGGCTGTGTCTAGAGTCGATGGCATCGCATACTGCTCAGCGGAAGATTTTGGCCCAGCGAAAGCTTCTCCTTCTGTTCCGGCCGTGGTGGATCGCTCCTGGGGCGCTCTCTCGTCGTTTAAGGGCACCATTATGTATCAAACAGTAGTATGAAGGTAAGTGACGGTAGATGCAGATTGAAAGGAGAGAGCATATTCTGCAGGCTATATAGGAGTCATATACGAGACGCGTGGTGAAGCATTTTGGGAATGGCTTTTAGCCATTGGAGAATTCTCGATCTCGAGCGCGCATGATGTGCTTCGGTATCTGATAAAAGCCGAGGCGCGGGGTGATAAAGACGGCCGAGCCCGCCATCGTTTGACTAACAAAAACTTATTAAGTACATAGCTATGCTGTATCGAGCCGTGCGAGAATGTCGAGCATTAAGGAAAAGGGGGGTTTGTATACAGGTACAGGATGACTACAGAGGAGTATGTGGATGGCGACTTTTGGAGTTGATGCTGGCGAGCTGCAAGTACAAGGTATCCGTAGTAGAATTTGGTTACGGGGTAGGGAAAGCCCTTGCACACGCACGTGCAGGCGGCTCCCTATACCCTTCAAATTCTCCCTCGAGCGTCTGAGAGCTTATGGGCGTCGTTTTAGTGGTAATTATCAGATCACTGGCTAGGCGTTGCGCGGAATAAATATGAGAGGCTCTATGAGGAGGAATCTATAGAGCTTGATCGCTCGAGAAGATATCTACAAGCTGGCCCGTGTACAGGCCCGTGTACGTCACCGAGCCCAAGAGACTGCCCGCCTACCCCTCTTAGTGGTTAGCGAAATCGGCTTCCGCCTAAAAACACTATTTTAAAAAATCGGCCCCGCTTCTTGACCCTGGCCCTTACCAATAGCCTTACCGAACTCAGTCAAGCGCATACAGGGTCTGAGAGCCAGGCACATGCTGGTCTCTACTACCTGCTGCAGCACTTGTAATCTATTGCTTTGCGGTATAGTACCAAGCCGCTGCCTTTCTATAAGACTTTGCTTAATAATTACACCTGTCAAGCCACAGCTACAGCTAACCTTCTATCGTCATGTCGGCGCCCTCCCTACTAGCCGCAGGCGGCGAATTAGACCCTTGGGCCAGGACACACAATCCAGCTACAGGTATAGAAGTGTGTTAGAGGCTTTGCAGCGTCAAGTCGTCTGTAAAGATTATACCACTAGGAAGAAATCTCCATCGTATAAGGAAATTTAGTACTCTGTAGCTGGAGCTGAGACTTAAAGATGCCTAGCCTCGTTCGCGTCACTGCCACTCTGCCCGCTAATGTCTAGTCTCGTGTGAGCCAGCTGAATTTGCTCCGCTTCATTCATTTTGCAACACTTCAACACTTGTCACGTCAAGTTCAGCATTGCCTGCAGCCGACTTTCCATTCAAGATGCGCAAGCGTGACAGGCTGCTGCCCAAAAAATTTCGGCCAAAACCCGTAATTTCCAACGCAACGCAGCCCTCGTCATGCGCAGTGCAACCAGCACACGCATCCTCTACGCAGGGAACCTCTACGACTACAACAGCGTCTGGGAGCCGAGCCCTTGAGCTAGCAATAGAGAGACACCTATGCAAGCTCACAGATGCCGAGAAAGAAGCCTTCCGAGAAGCATCAAGAAGCATCGATGAAAACAACCTACTCTCAAGGGTTCGAGCATGTGATGATGCCCATAAACAGAGCTCAACATTCCGAACCCAAGCTACACGTCTCGAGAAGTTCCTCAACTTGCTGAATCGGTTTATGGGAGGCATCGCTATTGGTATCCAGGCTTATCCGGAGATATCGTCTCTTGTGGTCGGCGCGGTGCGGATTGTAATTGACCTGGCAATAGATTTTACAACCTTCTTCAGCAAACTGACCGATATGCTTTGCTAATTTGAGGATTACTTGGGACCTCTAACAGAATACGCGAAAGGCTCCTAAGACTCTGTGCACGTGCAGGAAACGCTCGCTAAAGTCTACGGGGATCTACTGGATTTCTGCCAGAAGGCGCGCAGTGTCTTCGTCGACACGAGCGGTAATCCACGAAAATGGACGTCATGGAGGTTGTTCTTGCGGCAACGGTGGGAGCCGTTTGAGACCGAGTTCGGTCCCATCAGAACAGATATGCAGCGTCATCTGGATGTATTGCGTCACTCTGTGCAAGCATTACAGCTTAGCGAAAATAGAGAAGCTAAGCTCCAAGAGAATAGTAAGTCGACTTAAGCCAAGCGGGTCATTTTTTTTGGGGGGCGAGCCTTGTTAATACCATCACAGAAAAAGAGAGGGAAAGCTTCCTCGACTGGATTTCCACGTTCGACTTTGAGAAGGTTCACGATAGCATATATGCAAAGAAGCACGAAGGCACAGGTGACTGGCTAATTCAGACGGAGGAGTTTCGGACTTGGTTTAGCAGCTCAAAATCGTCCTTACTATGGTGTTACGGAAAGCGTGAGTACAACCCAAGACGTATAATAAAATAAGCTTACAGGAAGCAGCTGGTGCTGGCAAGTCAGTTCTCGCGTAAGTTAGTAGGCCTTATTATACTCCGGCTAGATTGCCTAATAAAGCTACAGATCAAATGTCCTAGAACACATTACCGCCAAATGTGCTCTAGATAAATATATCGCGATCTGTTTTGCTTATTATAACTACCGGACTCCGGAACTACAGGACTCCTCCCAGATAGTGGCGGCTTTGATTAAGCAACTTTGTCGAAAAAGAGACACCATACCTCCTTGGCTGCTTAAGTTCAAGTACGACTCACTTAGTACTTCGACCGCGAGCAAGCAAGAGTCATTCATCAAGATTGCCGAAGACTTGGAATTCAAGGAGGTGTTCGTGGTCATTGATGCGCTAGATGAGTGTCCTATGCACGAAAGGCACCATATCATCTGTTTTATCACCGGGGTTATGAAAGCTCTTCGCTGCGCGAAAATCTTTGTTACAAGTAGGAGAGTCTCTGATATTATGCGCGCGTTTAAGGAGAGCAGCACACCCACGATCCAGATCAAAGCGGAGAACGTTGCAGCAGACATCGAGAGCTTCGTTCACAACGAAGTGAAGAAGCTCCGGAAAGGCTATTACGGCAAGAAGCTTCAATTAACCAGCGATGTTCTCGAAGCAAGAATTGTTCAAACCTTAACGGAGAAGGCAGAGGGGATGTTAGTTATGACCTCTACAAACAAACTAGTTCGGCCTGCTAACCGTGAAGTAGGTTCCTTTGGGTAAATCTACAATTGGAGAGCCTTTGTCAAATCAGCGAAGCTGGGAAAGACAGTCAGGTTGAAGCTGCACTAGACACTCTTCCGCAGGGCCTCGATGAAACCTACACTCGGATAGTGGAGCGAATCGACGACCAACCGGAGTATATGAAATACATGAAAGAACTAGCCCTCAATTGTCTTACGTGGGTACTTTACGCTAAAAGACCTTTGAAAACCCAAGAGTTACAACATGCGCTTGCGATAGGCCGTACCTACCAAAACCAAACGGACATGGACGTGGACAAGGTCGAAGTTATCCTTGAAGCCTGTGGTAACCTTCTTACAGAGGAGAACAATGCAATCCGCCCGGTCCACTATTCAGTACAAGAGTTCTTTACGAGGCCCCTCAGCAAAATACCCCGGCGACGTATCCAGGAGAGCTTGGCAGACCCAGAGTTTGTGCACAAAACACTCGCTAGCGTTTGCCTAAGGTGTATTCAACTTGGAACGCTAAGCCAACCGTGCAGGTCAAGTTACGGCCTTTATCGACGCGTTCACAACGCCAAATTTGTTTGGTATGCTGCTCAATACTTTGACTATCATGTTTGGCAGTGCAAAAGTCTTCCCGGGGATATCCTAGAACTGGTAGAAGATTTTCTTGACGAAGGTGGTACTCGTTTTGCTGCAATTCTTCAAATAAGAAATCTCCAGGACAGGATATGGTACAAAAATATTTTGATGGACTTCGACCCGGTCTCCTTTGTTGTTTCGGCAAGCACAATTGTATACGGAACGTATCTCTTCGAGATAGATCATTTCCGCTCACGCTGGGTCGGTCTTACACCACCTGAGCATGCGCTACACCAGGCATCGTCTACCGGGTTGGTTAATGCCGTCAAGCGATTAATAGAACAAGGGTGCGGTGTTAACGCAGGAGATGGAAAGGGTACCAGCCCGATATACTATGCGTCTGCGAGAGGGCATTTAGCAACTACCGAGCTGCTACTAAGCAATGGCGCCGACGTCAACGCGCAAGGTGGCTACTACGGCAACGCGCTCCAGGCGGCATCGCAGGGAGGCCATGACAAGATCGTCGAGCTGCTGCTGAGAAATGGCGCCGACGTTAACGCGCAAGGTGGCCTCTACGGCAACGCGCTCCAGGCGGCATCGCAGGGAGGCCACGACAAGATCGTTGAGCTGCTGCTGAGAAATGGCGCCGACGTCAACGCGCAAGGTGGCCGCTACGGCAACGCGCTCCAGGCGGCATCGCTGCAAGGCCACGACAAGATCGTTGAGCTGCTGCTGAGCAAGGGCGCCGACGTTAACGCGCAAGGTGGCTACTACGGCAACGCGCTCCAGGCGGCATCGCAGGGCCACGACAAGATCGTCGAGCTGCTGCTGAGAAATGGCGCCGACGTTAACGCGCAGGGTGGAAAATACGGCAACGCGCTCCAGGCGGCATCGCAGGGAGGCCACGACAAGATCTTTGAGCTGCTGCTGAGCAATGGCGCCGACGTTAACGCGCAGGGTGGAAAATACGGCAACGCGCTCCAGGCGGCATCGCAGGGCCACGACAAGATCGTCGAGTTGCTGCTGAGCAATGGCGCCGACGTTAACGCGCAAGGTGGCTTCTACGGCAACGCGCTCCAGGCGGCATGGCAGGGAGGCCACAATAAGATCGTTAAGCTGCTGCTAAGTAAGGGCGCCAATGTTAATGCGCAAGGTAGAAAATACGGCAACGCGCTCTAGGTGGTATGGCGGTATTATAGGGAGGCTATAATAAAATCGTTAAGTTGCTGCTAAGTAAGGGCGCTAATATTAATACTATAGAGTAATATAGGTCCTATAATTATTAATAAGGGCTAGCTAATAAAACTAATAAAATTAAGGCTTTATAACTATACGCGTTTTTATTATAGTATTTATATATAGTCTAACTTTTATAAAACCTTTTTAAAAAAAATAGAATTAGAAAGATTTAATATTGCCCCCCATATATATATTAGCGATAGTATTTAATTTTACTTAAGTTTTTATAAGGCTATTACCTAGGTATATAGTAGGGAGTAAATAAGCTAAGTATAAGTTATAAAAGAGTTAATAGAAGAGAATAAATTAGTAAAGAGTAGGTATAGTAATACCTTAAGTATAAAGACAAATTAATAAAGAGGAGGGCTATAAGCCTAAGGTGCTTATAAGAAGGTATTAAGCCTAGCCTTTAGCTAGGCCTTAGCTACCTTTAAGCGGCCCTTAGGTAATATACCTAAGTAAGGGATAAAATACCCCATATAGTTTTATCTAAATTAGTATATAAAGCTAGTAAAATTAGATATAGTAGCTACTAAAAAAACCCTTATATTTAAAGCTATTTATAATATCTTTTTCTTATTAATATTATAATTTTTACTCTAAATCTTAATATAATTAAGCCTTTCTTTTAACGTATTTCACGGGTGAGCTAGTCAAATGGGTAAGCTGATTACTTCAAAAACACACCAAAAAATGGAAAAATCACACTTTAATATCTTAACAACCACTTAATAATAAATTTTAATAATTTAAATTTGGACTTTTATATATACTCTCTAGCTCCTATTAAA
>Ga0307507_10001416_pt1 | contig 53791 bp, 18 predicted proteins | sample 7_EM_MG_FD_207223 | JGI IMG/M metagenome (GOLD analysis project Ga0307507, IMG submission 207223) | Populus trichocarpa ectomycorrhiza microbial communities from riparian zone in the Pacific Northwest, United States - 7_EM | ecosystem: Host-associated > Plants > Roots > Unclassified | place... | reverse complement strand
GAGCATATATAAAAGTCTAAATTTAAATTATTAAAATTTATTATTAAGTGGTTGTTAAGATATTAAAGTGTGATTTTTCCATTTTTTGGTATGTTTTTGAAGTGATCAGCTCACCCGTTTGACCAGCCCACCCGTGAAATACGTTAATTAATTAAGCGGTTAAAATAAATAATAGAATCTATTAAAGGGAACAAGCTAAAAAAGGGCAAGATAGAGTTCTATAGTTATATAAGGCGCAGAGTACGCATTAATAAAGTTAAAGTTAGAAACTATGGAATGGTGGGCCAGAGCTAATAGACTTAAGCAGTACTAAAGAATCTAAAAGATGGAATAGGAAACTATAGAAACCTAAAGGTTAAGGATTAAGTAATTATAGGACCGAGGAGTAAAGGCTAAACTAGGGATCTTATTAATAGAAGACGTTTAGGCGGACTCCATAATAAGAAAAATAGTTTAAAAAAGAAGCTTATATAAATTGCGGAAAATAGAGTTATTTTGCCAGAGACTATAGAGGTAGTTAGAGTAACTATATGGTAAAGGGCACCAGGTCATCAAAGTATAATAACGCGGATATAGGTGTGTTACGTAGGACTAAGGAGTGTTTAATTAAGTACTTTACGTTTTATTATAACAACGCATGCCAAATTTATAAGGACGCTAAGTACGGCGCAAGCTATTAGCTATAAGAGCCAGAATTAAGAGGACTTAAGGGAACTAGAGAGTTAGATAAAGAATAAAATTAACTCTATAAGCTAAATTAAAATATCACAATAATATATAGATAAAGATTAGTAATAATAACAATAGAGTTAGAATATTTATTAATTAGTAGCAATAAGGAAGAATAGGAGGCTAGCTAGGGGCACTTAAACCTTAATAACGTAACAAAAGTAGAGACTGAGACCACTATAGAACGCGGTTTAGTAACGGGTATTATAACACCATTAGATACAGCATCTATTACTTTATAAGACGGAAGGAGTAATATTTAAGAATAATTAAGCAAGCAAATAACTGCTAGTACTAGCTCACCACTTAGTAAAAGTAAAAGGCCACAGGCTTAAGATTTTTAAGAAAAGATACAAGACGCTTAAGATTCTTAAAGTAAGATAAGACACACCTAAGAACCTATAATGGACAACAACCGATAGAAAAGGGCAGTAGCTTAGTTAAAGATATATAAATAAGCTTAGGACGACAGTTCCTAGAAAACCAAGAGTTTAGAGAACAAGTAAGGTCTATAATAATTCTAGGTAAACAAGGTATTCAGCCTAAAGATTAAAAAGTTAATACTATAATTAAGAATTAAGAGGACTTTAAGGATCCGGCTACAAGACATAGAAAGTAAAAAACAATAGATAAGTTTAGGTAAAGAATTATCACATAGCAAGAATAAAAGCTAGATAAGAGATTAGCTATACTAGGACATATAAGGGACTAAGCACCCATATAGAAAATTACTAATAGGCCTAAGGCAGGGACGCCTAGAGCAAAGTAGTTAAACAAACTAGAATAAGAAGAGAATTTAAAAATCCTAACCAGGTTTAAAAAAAGACACACCAAAGGATATCACAACGCAGTAATGATAAGGTACTTTCTTATAGATAAACTATATATACTAAACCAGTTATATGGAAAGTGGTATAAGTAATAACACAATAATAAATGGGAAGACTTCTATATATAGCTAAATAAAACAGTTATCTAAGACCAACCTATTATAGAGAAATGCATAAGTTATATTAAAGAAGCGTTAATTATAACATTAAGGAACCTAGAAGAAGGATTTAAGGACTAAAGAAGTAAACAACAAATCTTAGTACCCACAAATAAAAGATCAATAGTCAGATTAGCAAAACAGAGGTTTAAACTTAAGAATAAGGATAAGCCGAGAGTTAATCTAAGTCACTTAGCGCATTATACACTATTGTGGATAGCTTATATGGATAATATATATAACATATATAGAGCACTAAAGGATAAAAACCGGAAATACCCAATAAGGATATATTGGACACTAGACAAAAAATAGGTTAGAGATACTAAGTATATATATAGATGGCACCCAGTAGAAGTACAGAGTTAAGAAGACCTAATACTTTAACCAGGAAAATTCCTTACAGAAAAATGCCTAGAAGGATAATAGTAGTAGAACTATCTAGAGAACACTTATCTATAGTATATAGAGGAAAAAAAATAAACTAAGTATTAGCTAAAAGAGAACTAAGTATAGACAGGATCTAGCAGCTAATAGTTAGAAAAAGGGGAGGCCTATAAAACCAGAGGGAGCTAGTAGTAGAGCCTCAGACCCTTAAAGGAATTATAGGTTAACACCTAAATTTAAGAGTTAAATAGTAAGATTAGCAGTTTAAAGCATTAATAGATAGTGGAGCAATAAGGAACCACATGTCACTAGTAGCAGTAAAAAGAATAGGGTTACTATATAGATAAAAGAAGCACCCATATCCGCTTATAACAATTTTAGGAGATTAGATAGCCTATAAAGGAGGCATTATTAACCTTAAAATAGGACCCATTTAATTAACCATTAAAGGAAGAAGCATTAAGATGTTTTTTAATATCCTACCATTAAGAAAGGATAAGGCAATATTAGGAATGCCTTAGTTATAGGAGTATAATCTAAAGATCAATTAGGTTATAGGTTAAGTTAATATTAGAGATATATAATAACGTAGAATACAACAGTAAATTAAGATGGTATAGTACCAAGTTAGAGTAATATATAAAGAGACTAAGTAAGGCTTAAGTTATATACCAAAGAGATACTATAAGTATGGCAAAAAGTTGTGGTTACTAGAAAGTGAAAAGCTGTTAGTGTGACGGCGCTAGGGCGCGTCACCTAGTCAGGGGTTCGCTTAGGGCTTGGCTTGTATATTTAGACGTGGCCTCACCACCTTCTCTTGCTCCTCACCTTGATATCTTCGTAATACAGTATTCGTTCGCTTTATCTTGGAAGCATTTATTCAAGTCTTCGTCAAGACATTTGTTTAATGGTTCAAGCCGTTACAGTTAGAGTATATAGCATAGGACTATAAAATAGAGTTAAAACTAGGAACTAGTCTAAGGTTCTTTCCAATCTATAAGCTTACTAAAACTAAGTTAGTAGCGCTTAAGGAGTTTATCTAGGAGAACTTATAAAAGGGATATATTAGACCGTTATAGTTATTAGTAGAATATCCAGTGTTGTTTATCCTAAAGAAAAACGGAAAACTTAGGATGTGTATTAACTATAGATAGTTAAACAGTATTATATAAAAGGATAGGTATTCTTTACCCTTAATTAGCAAAATCTAAGATAGGATAGGTAATGTAAAGATCTTTATAAAAATAGATCTAAGGTGGGCGTACCATTAAATCTAAATTAAGGAAGGTAATAAATAGAAGGCAGCCTTTAGGTTAAAGGAAGGACTATATAAACTATTAGTAATACAGTTTAGGCTTATAAATACACCAGTAATGTTTTAGAAAAGAATTAATAGTATATTAGAAGAATACCTTGATAAATTTATTATGGTATATCTTAATAATATTATTATCTACTTAATAAGTAAGGAAGAATGTGGAGAATATATTAAGTAGGTCTTAAAGAGACTATAAGAAGAAAAGATACTAGTAGCTATTAAAAAATGCGAGTTCTTCACTAGAAAGACTAATTTTATTAAATTTATTATTAAACTAGGAAAAATTAGTATGGACCTAAAGAAAGTTAAAGCTATAGTTAGTTAGCAAGAACTAGAAAACATTATATAGTTAAAATCGTTCCTAGGGTTTTATAACTACTATAGAAGGTTTATAGCATAGTGGTTAAAGAACATTAAACTATTTATAAGGCTTATAAAAAAAGAGAAACTATAGGCGTGGGAAGATAAGCAAAGGAAGTTATTTAGAGAACTTAAGGAGTTATTTACCTAAGATCTAGTCCTTAAGATTTACTAACTAAAGTTAGACATAGTTATAGAAACAGATACATTAGACTTTGCATTAGGAGCGTGCCTACTACAGCATTATCCAGACAGATAGCATCTAGTAGCGTACTATAGTTGAAAAATAACACTACTAGAACTAAACTACGATATCTATAATAAGGAGTTGCTAGAGAAACCATTTATAGTTAAGACGGATTATAAAAACCTAACAGGGTTCCTAATAATAAAGAAACTAAACAAAAGACAAGTTAAATAGGCAAAAATGCTTATAGAATATTATTTTAAAGTTCAATATACTAAAGGCACTAAGAATATAAGAGCAGATATACTTAGTAGAAAGGCAGAGTTGTAAAACAAAGAAAAGCCGTTAGGAGCAATATTACGCAAAAACAAAGATAGAATAATTAGGTATAATCATCCTAAAATTACAGCAATTAGAGAAGAAAGTTAGACCTATAAGTTGCTAAAGAGCAAGTAGTTATAAAAGATCCATAAAGCATAAGACAAAGATCTAGACTTAGAGCAGTACAAGCACTAAGAGGCTATATATATGCCAAAGGCAATCACAAAGGAGTTTATAGAAGAGTTTTATAAAGAAATAACATAAGGACACAACGGAGCTATAGGCTTAGTATTAAGACTTTAAAAGGAGTATATTATTTAAGGAATCTAGGGACTAGCGAGATAAGTTATAAAGGAATATCTAGATTATTAAAGAAATAAACCAACAAGGCATAAGCCATATAGAGGGCTATAACCTATTAAAATACCAGAAAGACCATAGGAGGTTATATTATAGGTATTATGGACGCTTTAAGTACGATGTTATAACTACTTGGAGAAGAGTTGGAAGAAGCTAGTTAGTTAATCAAGGCACGGTCCAGGATAGATCTGGTAGAACCATGTGACGAGGAATAGTAACTGAGGTTACGTAATGTAATCTATATAATCTATGTAATCTGTGAGATCTATAACAGAGTAAATAGAGTAGATAGAGTTGGCAGAGCAAGGACTTTTTTAGGCATAAGGTTGTAGATTTAAGGACCTATAGTCCCTACCTAGATAGTTCCTTTCTTTATAGTAAGTCTCAGAGTATAATTAGAGTTAATCTGTTAGGCAACTACTCCACCAGTTATTATTTGTTACTATTATATTGTTAACTTTATTTGGTATCTACATACCTAGCCTAATAATAAGTCCACCATAGTATTTCCTATAAGGCTTTATTATACATTCACTACCACAGTTACGGTATTAATAAGTTAAATAATATGCTACCAAAAGCACTAGTTACAACGCCATTAACAGCAGCAACTACCTTAGGTACTAGTAGGGATACCAGTATAAGGGACACTGATTCGCAACTAGTTACGGTTAGATAGTTACAGGAAATAGTTAACTAGCTACAAGGCAATAACAAAGTACTTAAAGATAGGATTAATAGTATCAGAGCAGCCAAGGTTAAGTTACCTTTAATTAAGCGATTCTTAGGTAAGAAGTTAAAACTTAAAGGGTTTCTAATATAGATGCACTTTAAGATTATATAAGAAGGAGTGAAGTTGGTAATAACTATAGATTAAGTAGCGTACGCAGGACTGTTCTTAGCAGGAAGAGTACTTAAGTGGTTTAAACCTTACCTTACGGAAATATAGGTAAATGGTATATTAACTACTAACCAAGATATCCGGTATATATTTTTAAGCTGAAATGGGTTTACAGAATGGTTAACATAGATATTTGGGGACCTAGAGGCAACAACAATAGTAAAGAGAAAACTATAGAACCTAGTACAACGCACTTTAGCAATAGAGTACATAATACAGTTTTAGACACTTATAATATAGGTTAAGTGGAACAATAAGGCGCTTATAGCACAGTATAAATAAGGACTTAAGGCTAAAGTCTAGGATATAATTATCCTAATAGAAGACGCAGAAACTCTAAGGGAGTTAATAGATTAAGCGATTAAAATTAATAATAGGATCTATTAAAGGGAACAAGCTAAGAAAGGGTAAGATAGAGTTCTATAGTTATATAAGGCGCAGAGTATATATTAATAAAGTTAAAGTTATAAACTATGGAATGGTGAGCTAGAGCTAATAGACTTAAGCGGTACTAAAGAATCTGTAAGGGCGCGAAGAGGCTTCAAGGAAGATTCGAAGGAACAATATAAATTCTATCTAAATCTAAGGGTATATAGCTCTTGCAGAGAACAAGACGTTGCGTGAAGAAGAGAAAGGAATATAGGAAACTTGTAGCTAAATATTCGTGGTCTTGGCAGCAGACGCGTGGGCACGAGCCCACGCGGATTTCGACAGGTTTCGACCAAATTCCATTACGTCGGTGGAATTTGGTGGAGACTGGTGGAAATTAATTGAGTTGGCGGAATTTGGCAGAATTCGATCAACTTGGTAGAATTTGATCAAAGCGTTGGAATTTATCTGTTGAGTGTTTCACCGAGACATTCCTACTGTAACTGGGCTAGTCCCGTTACAGAATCTAAAAGATGGAGTAAAAAACTATAGAAACCTAGAAGTTAAGAATTAAGTAATTATAGAACTAAGGAGCAGAGGCTAAACCAGGGATTTTATTAATAGAAGATATTTAGGCGGACTCTATAACAAGAAGAATGGTTTAAAAAAGGAGCTTATATAAATTGCGGAAAATAGGGTTATTTCGCCAAAGACTACAGAGGTGGTTAGAGTAACCACGTAGTAAAGGGCATAAGGTTGTTAGAGTATAATAACGCAGATATAGAAGTGTTGCGCGGGACTAAGGAATATTTAATTAAACACTTTGCGTTTTATTATAATAACGTATGCCAAATTTATAAGAACGCTAAGTATAGCGCAAGCTATTAGCTACAGGAGCTAGAGTTAAGAGGACTTAAAGGAACCAAAGAGTTAAATAAAGAATAAGATTAACTCTATAAGCTAGATTAAGATATTATAGTAATATATAGACAAAGATTAGCAACAATAATAATAGAGTCAGAGTACTTATTAATTAACGGTAATAAGGGAAGTAAAGGGACTAACTAGGAGTACCTAAACCTTAATAATGCAACAGAAGCAGAGACTAAGACCACCATAGAACACAGTTTAGTAATGGGTATTATAACACCATTAGATACAGCATCCATTGCTTTATAAGACAAAAGAAGCAACGTCTAAAGTAGACTAAGTAAGTAGACAACTGCTAGTGCTAGCTTACTACTTAGTAAAGGTAAAAGGCTAAAGGCTTAAGATTTTTAGAAAGAGATATAAGACGCTTAAGATTCTTAAAGTAAGATAAGATATACCTAAGAACCCACAACGGACAATAACTAATAGGAAAGGGCAGTAGCTTAGTTTAGTAACATATAAATAAGCTTAGGATAAAGATTTTTAGGGAACTAAGATTTTAAAGAACGAATAAGGTCTATAATAGTAATTTTAGGTAAACACAGTATTCAGCCTAAAGGTTAAAAAGTTGACATAGTAATTAAGAAGCAAGACGACTTTAAGAATCCTTTTAGAAGATAAAAACGTAAAGAAAGCATAAATAAGTTTAGGCAATAAATTATTGCATAGCAAGAATAAAAGCTAGACTAGAGATTAGCTGTATTAGGATGTACAAAGGATAGGGCTTTAGTACGGAAAGTTATAAATAGGCTAAAGTTAGGAACGCTAAGAGCTAAGTAGTTAGATAAACTAAAACAAGAAGAGGATTTAAGGATTCTAACCAGGTTCGCAAAACAACACACTAAAGGATATAATAATGCAGCAATAAAGAGATACTTTCTTATAAACAGATTGTATATACTTACTAAGCTATACCAAAAGTAGTACAAGCAAAGAGGAAACGATAAGTGGAAAGATTTCTGTATATAGCTGAATAAAAAAGTTATACCAGATTAAGCAATATCTGAGAAATAGATAAGCTATATAAAGGAAGCGTTAGTTATAACGTTAAAGAACTTAGAAGAGCAGGCCATAGACTAAAGAGAAATAATATAAGTATTAATACTAGTAAACAGTACGGCAAGATTTAAGTTAACACAGGAAAGGTTTAAACTTAAGGATAAAGATAAGCTAAGAGTTAACCCAAAGCACCCAGCATATTATACATTGGCATGGATAGCATGTGTGGATAATATATATAACATATATAGAATACCTAAGGACAAATATTATAAGTATCAAATAAGGATATATTAGATGACAGAAGAAAAGCGGTATAGAGACGCTAAGTATATATATAGTTGGCACCTAGTAGAAGTTTAGGAGTTAGGCAACTTAATACTTTAACTAGAAAGGTTTCTTACGGAAGAATGCCTAAATAGATAATAGTAGTAGGAGTGCCTAGAAAACACTTATCTATAGTATATAGAGGAAAAGAAACAAACTAAGTATTAGCTATAGCAGGACCAAGTATAGTTAAGGTTAGGCAGCTAACAGTTAGGAAAAGCGGAGGCCTACAGGACCAGAGGGAGCCAGTAGTAGAGCCTTAGACCCTTAAAGGAATTATAGAATAACACCTAAATTTATAAGTAAAATGGCAAGACCAAAAGTTTAAAGCATTAGTAGATAGTAGAGCAATAAGAAACCACATATTACTAGCAGTAGTAGAAAGAATGGGGTTACCACATAGACAAAAGAAACACCTATATCCACTTACAACAATTTTAGGAGATTAGATAGCCTATAAAGAAGGCATTATTAATCTTAAAATAGGACTAATTTAGTTAACCATTAAAGGAAGACCAGTTAAAATGTCTTTTAATATCCTACTATTAGGAAAGGATAAGGCGATATTAGGAATGCCTTAGTTATAGGAGTACAATCTAAAAATTGATTGGGTTATAGGTTAGGTTAATATTAGAGATACTTAATAACGTAAAGTGCAATAGTAAACTAAGATGGTATAGTACTAAGTTAGAGTGATATATAAAGAGACTAAGCAAGGCTTAAGTTATATACTAAAGAGATACTATAAGTATGGCAAAAAGTTATAGTCACTAGAAAGTAAAAAGCTGTTAGAGTATATAGTATAGGACTATAAAATAGAGTTAGAACTAGGAACTAGTCTAAAGTTCTTTCTAATCTATAAGCTTACTAAAATAGAGTTAGTAGCGCTTAAAGAGTTTGTCTAGGAGAACTTATAAAAGGGATATATTAGACCATTATAGTTATCAGCAGGATATCCAGTGTTATTTATCCCAAAGAAAAACGGAAAACTTAGAATGTGTATTAACTACAGATAGTTAAACAGCATTATATAAAAGGACAGGTATTCTTTACCCTTAATTAGCAAAATCTAAGACAGAATAGGCAATATAAAGATCTTTATAAAGATAGATCTAAGATAGGCATACCATTAGATTAGAATTAAGGAAGGCAATAAATAGAAGGCAGCCTTTAGGTTAAAGAAAGGACTATATAAGCTATTAGTAATGCAGTTTGGGCTTATAAATACACCGACAACGTTTTAGAAAAGAATTAATAGTATATTAGGAGAACACCTTAATGAATTTGTTATAGTATATCTTAATAATATTATTATCTACTTAATAAGTAAGGAAGAATATGGAGAATACTATGTTAAGTGGGTCTTAAAGAGACTATAAGAAGAAAAGATGCTAGTAGCTATTAAGAAATGCAAGTTCTTCACTAGGAAACCCAATTTTATTAGATTTATTATTAAACTAGGAAAGATTAGTATGGACCTAAAGAATGTTAAAGCTATAGTTAGTTAGCAAGAACTAGAGAACGTTATACAGTTAAGATTATTTCTAAGGTTTTGCAACTACTATAGGAGGTTTATAGTACAGTGGTTAAAGAGTATTAAGCCATTTACAAGGCTTATAAAAAAAGAGGAATTATAGACATGGGGAGGTAAGTAAAGAAAGTTATTTAAAGAACTTAAGGAGTTGTTTACCTAAGACCTAATCCTCAAGATCTACTAGCCAGGGTTAGACACGGTCGTGGAAACAGATGCATTAGATTTTATATTAGGAATATATCTACTATAGAAGCATCCAGACGGATAGCATCCAGTAGCGTATTATAGTCGGAAAATAATACCACTAGAGTTAAACTACAATATCTACAATAAGAAGTTGTTAGGTATAGTTACAGCACTTAAGGAATAGAGAGCATTCTTATAAGGCATAGAGAAACCATTTATAATTAAGATAGACTATAAGAACCTAACAGGGTTCCTAACTATAAAAGAACTAAACCAAAGATAGGTCAGATAGGCGGAAATACTTATAGAATATTATTTTGAAATTTAGTATATTAAAGGCACTAAAAACATAAAAGTAGATACACTTAGTAGAAAGGCAGAGTTGCAAAGTAATAAAAAACTGTTAGGAGCAATATTGCGTAGAGACAAAGATAGAATAATTAGGTATAATTATTCTAAAATTATAGCAACCAGAGAAGAAAATTAGACCTCCAAGTTGCCAGAAAGTAAGTGGTTATAAAAGATCTATAAAGTGCAAGACGAAGATCTAGAGTTAGAGCAGTATAAACACTAAGAGGCTATATATGTACCAAAGACAATCGTAAAAGAGTTTATAGAAGAGTTTTATAAGGGAATAACTTAGGGATATAGTAGAGCAATAGGCTTAGTATTAAGACTTTAAGAAGAATATATTATTTAAGGAATCTAGGGACTAGCAAGGCAAGTTATAAAGGAATGTCCAGATTGCCAGAAAAACAAACCAATAAGGCATAAGCCGTATAGAGGGCTATAACCTGTTAAAACACCAGAGAGACCATAGGAGGTTATATTATAGGACTTTATTATTAGGTTACTAAAGTTAAAAGACCCTATTACCGGACAAGATTATAATGCGATCTTAGTAATAGTAGACAAGTTAACTAAGTGGGGTTACTTTATAGTATATATAGAAGAAATCTTAGCAGAAGATATAGCTAGAATCTATATTAAGAAAGTGTTTATAAGATATAGAGTACTAAGCAAGATTATATTAGATAGAGATTTAAGATTTATAGCAGCATTTTAGGAGGTATTTCTAGCAGAATAAGGGGTTTAAGCAGTAATATTAACTACGTATTACCTATAGACAGATAGTTAAACGGAGAGACTAAACTAGACGCTAGAATAGTATCTAAGACATTATATTAACCACGCATAAAACAATTAGGTATTATTGTTACTAGTTATATAGTTTACATATAATATAACACCATAGAAAGGGATAGGTATGTTACCCTTTAACGTAAATTACGGATATAAGCCAAGAACGTTATTGTCGCCACATTAAGCTAGAAAAACGAGTAGCATAGCTAAAGAAAGAATAGAGACGTTAATAAATCTCTATAATTACCTGAAAAGCACAGCTAAGCTAGTACAAGAAAGAATAAAAAGGTACTATAATACTAAAAGATCTAAGGGACCAGATCTTAAGGAGGGAGATAAAGTATGGCTACTATATAAAAATTTCAAGAGTTAACGACCAAGCAAGAAATTGGACTATGTTAGACTAGGACCATTTACAGTTAAGGTAAAGATCTTAAAAGTTATATACAGACTTAACTTACTAGAGAAAATAAAAATCTACCCTATACAGTATATTGCAATACTAGAGCTAGTATACGGGAATATAGAGCCACTAGTCTATAAGGCAGACATATATAGAGGTTAAAAAGAAGATAAATGGGAAGTTTTAAAGATTGTTAGTTACAAGGACATTAATAATAAAATATAGTATAAAGTAAAGTAGATAGGCTATAGTGAGACTACCTAGGAGCCACTAAACAATTTAAAAAACACTATAAGAAAGGTATAGGAGTATTAGAAGAGAATAGGTTAGGTAGTATTAACAAAGAAGAATTACTAAAGAATAAATTACCTAAGGGGGACTTAAGAGGAGCACCTGCTAATATATTCAGAGTTGATTCCCTCTCTATTAAAAGAGAATCTATTCTTTTATTACTAAGTTCCTAAAGGCCTTGTTCTACAAGTTTTTACTCCTTAGAATAAACCTTCTCGCGTACCTTCTTAAGATAAATTAGCTAAGCAAACACAGCTAGTTAAGAGTCAAGGGCCCGTTATTAAGCAGCGGCCGCCTCTTACTTAGTATTATAAAAGTGGCTAAGTTTAGCCAACGCTACTAAGAGCTTGTTATTAAGCTTTATAGCGGTAGATTAAACCTAGGACCCTAGTAGCAATTAATAAGGGTACTTAAAGACTGTTAAGAGTAATAGGACGCGTATACTTAGCATTAGAAACTAAGCAAATATTACAGGACAACTAAATGTTTGCTTTAATACACTTTAAGTAAAAAGAGGGTTGCCGAGATAAAGGGCTCGCTAATATAATATAAACTAACCCCTCTTTCGCATAACGAGAATATAGAGATAGCATTATCTCACTAAGAGATAGTATTGTAGCAATAGTGCGAGACTAGCAAACAGTGGAAGAAGAAGAAGGAGCTTTAGGTATAGTAAGTAATAATATTAACTAAGTTAATTAAACAGACATTACACCTCCAGTAGACGACTTAAAGATGTTAAGAATCTTCAAGAACAAAGATAAAGAGGAGGGAGATAGTATTACAGACACTTTAAGTATAATATTATAACTACTTAGAGAAGAGTCGGAAGAAGCTAGTTGGTTAATTAAGGCATGGTCTAGGATGGATCCAGTAGAACTATATAATGAGGAATAGTAACTAAGGTTATATAATGTGATCTATATAATCTGTGTACTCTATAAGATCTGTAACAGAGCAAATAGAGTAGATAGAGTCGGCGGAGCAAGGACTTTCTTAGGCGTAAGGTTGTGTATTTAAGGACCCATAGTCCCTACCTAGATAGTTCCTTTCTTCGTAGTAAGTCTCAGAGTATAATTGGAGCTAATCTATTAGGCAACCACTCCACTAGTTATTATTTGTTACTGTTATATTATTGACTTTATTTGGTATCTATACACCTAGCCCAATAACAAGTCTACCATAGTATTTCCTACAAGGCTTCATTACAATAGGACTTTATCATTAAGTTACTAAAGTTAAGAGATCCTATTACTGGACAAGATTATAATACAATCTTAGTAATAATAGATAATTTAACTAAGTGGGGTTACTTTATAGCGTATATAGAAGAAATATCCGTAGAGGATATAGCTAGAATTTATATTAAGGAAGTATTTATAAGACATAGAGTACTAACAAAGATTGTGTTAAATAGAGATCTAAGATTTATAGCGGCATTTTAGGAGGTATTCTTAGCAGAATAAGGGGTTTAAGCGGCAACGTTAACCGCGTATTACCTATAGATAGATGGTTAAATAGAAAGACTAAACTAGACACTAGAACAGTATCTAAGGCATTATATTAATTATACACAGAATAATTGGGTATTGTTGTTACCAGTTATATAGTTTATATACAACGCTACACTATAGGAAGGGATAGGTACGTTACCCTTTAAGGCAAACTATAGATACAAACTAAGAACATTGTTAATACTATAATAAGTAAAGAAAACAAGCAGCAGAGCTAAAGAAAAAATGGAGATATTAATAAATCTCTATAATTACCTTAAAAGCATAGCTAAACTAGTACAGAAAAGAATAAAAAGGTACTATAATACTAAGAGATCTAAGGGACTAGATCTTAAAAAGGGGGATAAAGTATAGTTATTATATAAAAATTTTAAGAGTTAATGACCAAGCAAAAAATTAGATTATATTAAACTAGGACTATTTACAGTTAAAACAAAAGTCTTAAAAGTTACGTACAGACTTAACTTACTAGAGAAAATAAAAATCTACCCTATATAGCATGTTGCGATGCTAGAGCCAGCATATAGGAATATTAAGCCACCAGTCTATAAGGCAGATATATATAGAGAATAAGAGGAAGACAAATAGTAAGTTTTAAAGATAGTTAGTTATAAGGATATTAACAACAAAATATGGTATAAAGTAAAGTGGATAGGCTATAATAAGACTACCTAGAAGCTACTAGATAACTTAAAGAACGCTATAAGAAAGGTATAGGAGTATTAGAAGAAAATAGGTTAGGCAATATTAATAAAGAGAAGTCACTAAAGAACAAACCACCTAAAGGGAACTTAAGAGGAGCACCTGCTAAGGTATTTAGAGTTATTTCCCTTACTGTGGGAAGAACTTCCGTTCTTTTATTACCAAGTTCCTAAAGGCCTTATTTCATAAGTTTTTACTCCTTGGAATGTACCTTCTTACAACCCTTTTTAAGACGAAGTAGTTAAGCAGACGCAGCAATGCGGGCTTTAAGGGCCCTCTGCTTTATGTCGTGAGATCATTCTAAGTTAGACAGAGCTTAAGTTAGCTTACCATTAAGTTTCGCAGCAGTAGATTAAATATAAGACCCTAAGATAAATTACTTAAGGAACTTAAAGATTGTTAAGAGTAATAGGATACGTATATTTAGCGTCAGAAACCAAACAAACATCATAAGATAACTAAACATTTGCTTTAGTGCACTTTAAACAGGAAGAGGGTTACTAAGATAAAGGGCTTACCAAAGCAATATAAACTAACCCCTTTTTCGCACAATGAGAATATAGAGACAGCATTATTTTACTAAGAGATAGTATCGCAGCAATAGTCTAAGTGCGGCATTGTGCTTGCAAAGAAGAAGGAGCTTTAGGTATAATAAGTAACAATATTAACTAAATTAATTAGATAGATATTATACCTCTAGTAAACAACTTAGAGATATTAGGAATCTTTAAGAATAAAGATAAAGAGAAGGGAGATATTATTACAGACGCTTTAAGTACAATATTATAACTACTTAGAGAAGAGTTAGAGGAAGCTAGTTGGTTAATAAGGGCACGGTCTAGGATAAATCCAGTAGAACTATATAATAAGGAATAGTAAGCGAGGTTACGTAGTATTGTATATAGTATACGCGGTATACAAGAGGAACGTCTATATATAACACGTATATAACGTACCTCACGTATAAGGAGGATTTCTTAGGAGTACAGTTATGTATTTAAAGGACTATAGTCCCTACCTAGATAGTTCTCTTCCTTGTAGTAAATCTTAGAATACAATTAGAGTTAATCTATTAGGCAACTACTCTACTAGTTATTACTGTTACTATTATATTATTAACCTATTTATATATCTACACACCTAGCCCATTAATAAGTCCACTATAGTATTTCCTACAAGGCTTTATTATAGCCTTAGTTAGTCCATCTACAGCTATCTTACTTATTAGTACCCATTATACAATAAAGCTTTTATTTTAGACCTCTTGGCAAAGCCAGAATTAATATATATCTATATATTAGAGTTTTATAAATACTATAGGGGTCTCTTTTATTACGATCCATACTAACTGCTAATTGTTATAATTAATAATAACGTCCTATTCTGGATCAAATCTAATAGCTTTAAAGATCTAAACTATATGTAACGGAACCTTGTAGTAAGAACTACGATGGGTCCTATTATTGGGCCGGGTATATAGATATAAATAGGTCAACAACATAATAATAACTAGTAGAGTGGTTGCCCAACAAATTAACTCCAATTATATTCTAAGATTTACTATAAGGAGAGAACTATCTACGGTAGGGACTGAGGTCCTTTAAATACACAACTATACGCCTAAGAAATCCTCTCTTATACGTAAGGTACGTGTTATACGTGTTATATATAGACATACACTACGTATACTGCGTATACCGCGTATAACATTATATAACTCGCTTACTATTTCTTATTATATAGTTCCACTAGCTCCACCCTAGACTATACCTATATTAACCAACTAGCTTCCACCAACTCTTCTCTAAGTAGTTATAATATTATACTTAAGTTATCCGTAACACCATCTCCCTCCTCTTTATCTTTATTCTTAAAAATTCCTAATATTTCTAAGTCGTCTACTAGAGGTATAATGTCCGTTTAATTAATCTAGTTAATATTTTTACTTATTATACCTAAAGCATCTTCTTCTTTATAAGCGCAACGTTATGCTTGCACTGTTGCTTCTATACTATTACTTAGTAAGATTATACCGTCTCCATATTCTTATTATTCTAAGGCGGGGTTAGTATATATCGCAATAGTAACTCTATCCTCTTAATAACCCTCTTCTTATTTAGAGTGTACTAAAGCAAACATCTATTTATCTTGCGATATTCGCTCTATTTCTAACGCTAAGTATACGCGTCCTATAACTCTTAATAGTCTTTAAGTTCCCTAAGTAACTTATTATAGGGTCTTATGTTTAATCTACCGCTAAGAAGCTTAAGTTAGAGCTAGCCGCTGCTCGCGCCAAACTCTACTAGTCTTTAGAAGAGACTGCTCTAGCCCTTAAGGCTTAATGTCGCTTCTTTGAAGTTTAGTAGGCTGTCTTTGCTTAGTTAACCCATCTTAAGAAGGTTCGTAAGAAGGTTCGTTTTAAAAAATAGAAACTTGTTTAATAGGATCTATCTAAGCTTGGTAATAAACGGGTAGAACTTCTAAAGAAGGAAACAACTCTAAGTAATATAGTAGTTGCTCCTTTTAGGTCCCCCTTAGGTAACTTATCCTTTAGTGATCCTTTTTTAATACTCCCTAACCTGCTTTCTTCTAATACTCCTATACCTTTCCTATAGCATTCTTTAGGTTGCTTAGTGGTTTCTAGGTAGTCTTACTATAGCCTATCTACTTTACTTTATACTATATTTCGTCATCTACGTCCTTATAACTAATGATTTTTAAAACTTGCTATTTATCTTCTCCCTGCCCTCTATACGTATCTGCCTTATAGACTGGTAGCTTAACATTCCCGTGTGCTGGCTCTAGCATTACAATATACTGTATAGGGTAGATCTTTATTTTGGCTAGTAGGTTTAGTTTATACGTAACTAATAAAATTCTTTACGTAATTTTAAAAGGTCCTAGTCTGACATGGTCTAACTTTTTGCTTAGTTGTTAACTCTTGAAATTTTTGTATAGTAGCTATACTTTATCTCCCTCCTTAAGATCTGGTCCCTTAGATCTCTTAGCATTATAGTACCTTTTTATTTGTTCTTGTACTAGTTTTGCTATTTCTTTAAGGTCTGCATAAAGATTTATTAAAGTCTCTATTCTTTCTTTAGCTGTGCTACTTGTTTTCTTTACTTAACGTAGCAATAATAATAATCTTAGCTTATACCCGTAATTCGCCTTAAATAGTAACGTTCCTATTCCTTCTTATAGTGTTATATTGTATGCAAATTGTATAACTAGTAGTAACAATACCTAATTATTCTGTGTATAATTAATATAGTGCCTTAGATACTATTCTAGTGTCTAGTTTAACCTTTCTGTCTATCTATCTGTTTGCGGATAATATGCTGTTAAGGTTGCTACGCAAACTCCTTATTCCGCCAAGAATACCTCCTAGAATGCTGCTATAAATCTTAGATCTCTATCTAATATAATCTTGCTTAGTGCTCTATGTCTTGCAAATACTTCCTTAATATAGATTCTAGTGATATCTTCTACTAATATTTCTTCTGTGCATGCTATAAAGTACCCCTACTTTATAAGCTTATTTACTATTACTAAGATTGTATTATAATCTTGTCCTATAATAGGATCTTTTAATTTTAGTAACTTAATAATAAAGTCCTATAATATAACTTCCTATAGTCTTTCTGGTGTTTTAATAGGTTATAGCCCTCCATACGGCTTATGCCTTATTAGTTTATTTCTTTGGCAATTTAAATATTCTTTTATAACTTGTCTCGCTAGTCCCTAGATTCCTTAAATAATATATTCTTTTTAAAGTCTTAACACTAAGCCTATAGCTCCGTTGTGTCCTTAAGTTAGTCCCTTATGGAATAATTTAATAAACTCCTTTATAATAGACCTTAAAATATAGGTTGCTTCTCTGTTCTTATATTATTCCGTATCCGGATCCTCTGCCTATACTTCTTAGATTTTCTATATCCAATTACTCTTTAGTAATTTATGGATCTAACCTTCTCTAGTCGCTATAACTTTTGGGTAATTGTACCTAATTAATCCGTCTTAATCCTTTCGCAGTAAAGCCCCTAATGGCTTTTTATTATTTTATAGTTTAGCCTTTCTACTTAGAGCATCCGCTTGTGTATTATCTGTACCCTTAGTATACTAAATCCTGAAATAGTATTCTGTAAGCATTTCCGCCCATCTAACCTATCTTTGGTTAAGTTCCTTTGTCGTTAGAAACCCTATAAGGTTTTTATAATCCGTTTTAACCATAAATGGTTTTTCTATGCCTTGTAAGAATGCTCTCTATTTCTTTAATACTGTAACTATACCTAATAACTTCTTATTATAGATGTTATAGTTTAGTTCTAGTAGTGTTATTTTCCTACTATAATACGCCACTAGATACTATGCGTCTGTATACTTCTATAGCAAATATACTCCTAGTGCGAAGTCTAATGTATATATCTTAACAACCGTCTCTAACTTTGGTTGGTAGATCTTAAGGACTAGTTCCTAGGTAAACAACTCCTTAAGTTCTCTAAATAACTTCTTTTGCTCTATTCCCCACGCCTATGGTTCCTCTTTCTTTATTAATTATATAAACGGTTTAATGCTTTCTAACCACTATGCTATAAACCTCCTATAGTAGTTGTAAAACCCTAGAAATAATCTTAACTATATAACGTTCTCTGGTTCTTGCTAACTTACTATAGCTTTGACTTTCTTTAGGTCTATGCTAATTCTTCCTAGTTTAATAATAAATCCTATAAAATCGGTTTTTTTTGTAAAGAACTCGCATTTTTTAATAGCTACTAGCATCTGTTCTTCTTGTAGTCTCTTTAAGACCCATTTAATATATTCCTTATATTCTTTTTTATTCTCTAAGTAGATAATAATATCATTAAGGTATACTATAATAAACTTATTAAGGTGTTCTTCTAATATACTACTAATTCGTTTCTAGAACGTTACTAGTGCGTTTATAAGCCCAAACTGCATAACTAATGGCTTATATAGTCCTTCCTTTGACCTAAAGGCTGCCTTCTATTTATCGCCTTCCTTGATTCTAATCTAATGGTACGCCTATCTTAGATCTATCTTTGTAAATATCTTTACGTTGCCTATCCTGTCTTGGATTTCGCTAATTAAGGGTAAAGGATACCTATCCTTTCTAGTAATACTATTTAACTATCTATAGTCTATACACATTGTAAGTTTTCTATTTTTCTTTGGGATAAATAGTACTAGATATCCTACTAATAACTATAATAGTCTAATGTATCCCTTTTATAAGTTCTCCTAGATAAACTCTTTAAGCGCTACTAACTCTATTTTAGTAAGCCTATAGATTGGAAAGAACCTTAAACTAGTTCCTAGTTCTAATTCTATCTTATAGTCCTATGCTATATACTTTAACAGCTTTTTACTTTCTGGTGACTATAACTTTTTGCCATACTTGTGGTATCTTTTTGGTATATAACTTAAGCCTCACTTAGTCTCTTTGTATATTACTCCAACTTAGTACCATACCAACTTAGTTTATTACCGCATTTTATACCATTAAGTATCTCTAATATCAACCTGACCTATAACCCAATTAATCTTTAGATTGTATTTCTGTAACTAAGGTATTCCTAGTATTGCCTTATCTTTTCCCAACGGTAAGATATTAAAAGACATTTTAACTAGTCTCCCTTTAATAGTTAACTAAATAGGTCCTATTTTAAGATTAATAATACCTCCTCTATAGGCTATCTAATCTCCTAAAATTGTTATAAGTGGATATAGGTATTCCTTTTATCTATATGGTAACTCCCTTCTTTCTACTACTACTAGTAATATATGGTTTCTTATTACTCCACTATCTATTAGTGCTTTAAACTGCTAATCTTACTACTTAACTTATAAGTTTAGGTATTATCCTTAGATTCCTTTAAGGGTTTAAGGCTCTACTACTAGTTCCCTCTAATCCTGTAGGCCTCCCCTTTTCCTAACTATTAACTACTAGATCCTATTTATACTTAGTCCACTTTTAGCCAATACTTAGTTCTTTTCTTTTCCTCTATATGCTATAGATAAGTATTCTCTAGGCAATCCTACCACTATTATCTATCTAGGCATTCTTCCGTAAGGAATCTTCTGGGTTAAAGTATTAGGTCCCCTTAACTCTATACTTCTACTAGGTGCCATCTATATATATACCTAGTGTCTCTAAACCATTTTTCCTCTAGTGCCCAATATATCCTTACTAGGTATTTCTAGTTTTTGTCTTTTAGTGCCCTATATATATTACATATATTATCTATATAAGCTATCCATAACAATATATAATGCGCTAGGTAACTTAGGTTAACTCTTAGCTTATCTTTATCCTTAAGTTTAAACCTATACCTAGTTAACTTAACTACTAGTATTTCTACTGTGGGTACTAAGATTTATTACTTACTTCTCTAGTCCCTAGATCCTTCTTCTAGGTTCCTTAACATTATAATTAACGCTCCTTTAATGTAACTTATGCGTTTTTCCGTAATAGGTTAGTCTTAGACAACTTTTTTGTCTAGCTATATATAAAAGTCTTCCTATTTATTGTTATGTCGTTACCTATACCACTTTCCATATAACTGGTTTAGTGTATATAGTCTATCTATAAGAAAGTACCTTGTTATCGCTACGTTGTGACATCCTTTGGTGTGTCTTTCTTTAAATCTAACTGGAATGTCTAGATTCTCTTCTTGTTTTAGTTTATCCAACTACTTTGCTCTAGGTATCCCTACACTAGGCCTATTAGTAACTCTTTATACGGGTGCTCTATCCCTTATACGACCTAGCATAGCTGACCTTTTATTTAGCTTTTGCTCTTGCTATATAATAATTCTTTGTCTAAACTTATCTATAGTTTCTTGTTTTCTGTATCTTGCAACTTATAGTTCTTAAACTTACGTCCTATACTTATTTATTTATTACTAAACTAAATTGCTACTCTTTCCCATCAGTTTTTATTTATTGTAGGTTTTTAAGCTATTCTTATTACGTCTTGCAAGTCTAGAGCTTTCCTTATCTCTTCTTAAAAATCTTAGACCTATAGCCTTTTGCCTTTTATAAGTAGTGAGCTAGCACTAGTAGTCGTCTACTTGCTTAATCGTCTCTAGATATTACTCCTTCCGTCTTATAAAGCAATAGATGCTGTATCCAACGGTATTATAATACCCATTACTAATCCGTGTTCTATAGTGGTTTTAGTCTCTACTTCTATTATATTATTAAGGTATAAGTACTCCTAGTTAGCCTCCTTTTCTTCCTCATTACTGTTAATTAATAAGTACTCTAACTCTATTATTATTATTACTAATCTCTATCCGTATATTACTTTAATATCTTAATCTAGCTTATAAAGTTAATCTTATTCTTTATCTAACTTTCTAGTTCCTTTAAGCCCTCTTAACTCTGGCTCTTACGGCCAATAGCTTACGCCATACTTAGCGTCTTTATAAATTTAGTATATGTTATTATAACAAAACGCAAAGTGCTTAATCAAACACTCCTTAGTCCCGCGCAACATCCCTATATCTACATTATTATACTCTAACGACCTAGTGTCCCTTACTATATAGTTACTCTAACTACCTCTACAGTCTCTAGCAAAATAACCTTGTTTTCTATAATTTATACAAGCTTCATCTTTAAACTATTTTTCTTATTATAGAGTCTACCTAAACATCTTCTACTGCTAAGATCCCTAGTTTAGCCTCTACTCCCTAGTCCTATAATTACTTAATCCTTAACCTCTAGATTTCTATAGTTTCTTTATCTATCTCTTAGATTCTTTAGTACCGCTTAAGTCTATTAGCTCTGCGCTATTCTATAGTTTTTGGCTCTATATTTGCCAATACGTGCTCTACGCCTTATATAACTATAGAACTCTATCTTACCCTTTCTTAGCTTATTCCCTTTAATAGATTCTATTATTAATCTTTATTAACTAATCTATTAAGTTTTATAGACTTTCCGCATCTTCTATTAGGATAATTACGTCTTAGACTTTAGCCTTAAGTCCCTATTTATACTGTGCCATAAGCGCCCTATTGTTCCACTTAACCTACATTACAAGTGTCTAAAACTATATTATATACTTAATTGCTAAAGAACGTTATACCAAGTTTTAAAGCTTCTGTTCCGCTATAGTTAATACTTTTAGGTCTCCAAATATCTATATTAACCTTTCCGCAAACCCGTTCCAACTAGTAAACATAAATTATATATCTTAGTTAGTAGTTATTATACCGCTAACTTATATTTCTATAAGGTAAGGTTTAAACCATTCTAGTACTCTTTTAGTTAAGAACAATCCTGCGTACGCTACTTAGTCTATAGGTATTACCAACCTTACTTCTTCCTATATAACCTTAAAGTGCATTTGCGTAAGAAATCCTTTAAGTTTTAACCTTTCTCCTAAGAATCGTTTAATTAACGGTAACTTAACCTTTGCTACTTTAATTCCATTAATGCGTTTCTTAAGTATCCTATTATTATCTAATAAGCAATTAACTATTTCCTGTAACTAACCTCTTGTAACCACTTATAAGTCCATATCTACTATACTAGTGTCTCCTAATCCTAAGGTAATTGTTACTATTAATGGCATTGCGACTGGTGCTTTAGGTGGCATATTATTTAACTTTATTTAATACTATAACCTTAGTAGTAAATATATAACGGAACCTTATAGCAAGAACTATAATAGGTCCTGTTATTAGGCCGGGTATATAGATATAAATAGGTTAATAACGTAATAACAGCTAGTAGAGTGGTTGCCTAACAGATTAACTCCAATTATATTCTAAGATTTACTATAAGGAGAGAACTATCTACAGTAGGGACTGAGGTCCTTTAAATACACAACCGTACGCCTAAAAAATCCTCTCTTGTACGTAAGGTACGTGTTATACGTATTATACGTGGACGTACACTGCGTACACTGCGTACACCGCGTATAACATTATGTGACTCGCTTACTATTCCTTGTCACATGGTTCCACCAGCTCCATCCTAGACCGTGCCTGTATTAACCAACTAGCTTCCGCCGACTCTTCTCCAAGTAGTCGTAATATCGTACTTAAGCTGTCTGTAACACTATATGCTTAACCTCCCTACTAATATATAAGAGAGCTAGGAGTTCTGCCTTTGTAGTAGACTTAGTAACTACCTTTTATCTAGTTGCCTACTATGCTATAGGCCTATTAAACAAGCTTATTAAGAAGCCCTGTAAGCTTTAATATATTAAAGTATTATTAGCAAAGCTAGCATTAAAAGCAGCCTTTAAAACCTAGTTTATTTTATATAGTGTAATAGTAGAGAACTTAAGAGCGAGGTATCTGGTATTATAAAGATAAGTAAGTAATCTGTTAATCTCTGCAAGATAAGCTAGCAATAGATTTTATAGGAATTTAGCTAGCCTACTAACTAAAAAAGAGACATTTAGGCGTGTAGTAGATGTAGGATATATTGCAGAACCTATACGGCGTTAATATCCTTTTATCTAATTTGGCGTAGCTTCTCCTTTATACAGTATTAATTCCTAGCCTAATAGTAATATAGCTAATAGTTTTAGATATTCTAGATAGTATATCAAGACTAGCTTCTTAAGATACTAATCTAGACAGAGCCAGAGCTTTCTCTTTTATTAATCTCGCATAATATAAATGTTTAGGAATAACATAAATTAAGGTATTTGGCGTATCTTAAATCAATCTTATAGCTGCTTTAGGATGTCCTCTATCTGCTAATAACAGCTCGGATGTCCTATAATTAGAATATTATTAATATAAAAAAATATAAAGATAGGTTTAGTAGGGTGTATATAGAGACATAGCTTATCTAGTATAGCTTTTAAACCCATGCTTTATAAAGCAGTAGACATTTCCAAAAACCATAATTTAGGAGATTTATATAGTCCGTATATTGCCTTTCTTAAACAGAGAGAGAATTTAGGTGGTAGGTCTATATCCTTAGGGGGAATAAGGTAGACCTTATTATTAACCAAGGCATTAATAAAGGCGTTTACAGCGTTAATCTGTATAATATTTAGGTTAAGGCTAGCAATAAGAGCGCAAAGTAGACGGAAGGTTCAATAGGCTGCCGTTATAGCTTTAACCTCCTCTTATAAGACTGCTTAAAGATCTCTACAGATAACTAGATAAGCCTTAAATCTTATAATAAAGCCATCTAAATCTTCCTTGTAGGTAAAGACCTATATAGTAAGAAGTTAATAAACCTTCTTAACTAGCTATACCTTATCCCAGGTCTGCTTTTCAGTTAAGGCCTTTATTTTAGTATAAGCAGCTGCTTTAAACTCTATAGCGTACTTATAATTAAGCATCTCTTTCTATAACTTTAGTAGCAGTAGAAAGTTATTTCAATATCTGTACATCTTTATAGCAGTAGTATAAAAAGCGTAAGCCAATAGTGTTGTATTTGGATTAATATTAATATTACTGTTATCAATTTAAACCGTAAAGGCTCGTTATTATAAATCCTAATTTAGCATATCTTTCTTCTTTACTATAAGCCGCTTTTTACAGCCAGAATGTCTCTTACCCCCTAATAATAAGCCTGCTATTATCTAAGGTTTAGAACAAGGTATAGGATCTATAATTAGTGGTTTAGTGACTTTAAAAGATAACTAAGTAGTAGATAGTATCTATGGCGTAGATGCTGTAGTAGATAGTAATTGCTAAGGCGCCAAAGACGCTAATAGTATAGACAGTTCTGGAGTTAGCTCTAGAGTAGATAGCTAATGGAGTTCTTCTGTTAAGATCTGAATACTTTTTAATATAGGAGTAATATTAATACTTACTAAATACGGCAGTCTTATATCTAGTTCTTTATTAAAGTTCTCTATCCAGTCCTTGCTACCATCTTAAAGATTATTTAATAGGTCCTAGACTTACTAAAAACGGTCCTTTTAAGCCTATAAGATAATAAGATATTCTAGTGTCTTAAAAGGTTAATATCTCTTTAACTTATTAATTCATATATTATAAGATCGGATAATGCGGTTGGTGGTTAATATCCATATCCTATAGATATTTAACGCTTCTATACCAATAAGATAACCTATTTAGGCTTATGGCTTAAACTTTACCTTTTTAGGAATGCTATGTTTAATAAGCACATAGGTTAAAGATCTAGCTATATAAAGTCCTACTAGCCATGGCTTCCGTTTATATTGCATCTTAAATAGGGTCTTTTAGTTACTAGACTTAATAGGAGTTTAATTAAGTAGGAATATTACTAGAAGCATAAACTTAGGCTATAGATCTACAGGTAACTTTGCTTTAATAACCATAGTCCTTACTTATTTAGAAATGGCTCTCCCTAACCTCTCCACAGGTCCATTTTAAGCTAGGGTATATAGCGTTAATTGCTTAATAACACCTCCATTAAGCTAGATAAGGTTCTTTACCCTAGCGCCTATACCTTACTCCTTATCCATATACTAAATACAGATACCTTAAGCATTAAATTTCTTTGCAAATGCTATTATTAATTTAAAGAGTGGGAGCAGTGTTTTTTGCTTATAGTTCTTAATAGGAAAAGCATAATAGTACTTTATGTAGTTATACCAAAAATAAGCTATATACGTGTCTCTATTAAACCCGTCTTCTTCCACAATAACATTAAAGTAAATATATTTAAAAGGGTAAGTCCCCTTTACTAATATTCTGCAAGATATCTACTAGGTTATCTTTCTAAAAATATATAGTTTATAGAGTGGTATACTATACGGAGTTCTTCCTCTATCTATCTTAACTACTTTAACCCTATCTGCCGTAGTTAGCAGATAATTTACTAACTCCATATTACAGTGTAGTAAGCATTAATACTATACTTTGTTATATGCTAAGGTCTTAAAAAATCCGGTAGATATAGTATAGGCAGTAGGAGTAGGTAGTAAGTAGGTAATAGCATTAATAAGGTAGAGACCTCTATATTCTATAAGGTTAGCAAATAGGGTTCTATTATCTTTATAGCGTAGATAGTTTATAAACTAGTTAATAATTACTCTAACCCTACAGAGCTTTACTGTGGATATTAGATTAATATAAAAATAGGGAGTGTATGCTACGTTTCTTAATATTAAATACCAATTTAGGCGTTGTTTTCCCACCTTAATTGCTAAGTTAATATTACTATATCCATAGATTTCTGCCCTAAAATCTCTAGCTATTACTGTAAACATACTTGGCTTAAAGTTATAGAAGTATCTAATATTATTACAGAAGTGGGTATCTACCATAATATTATACCCCTAGGTATTAATTAAAGACAGATCCAGATAATCCTGTAATAATATTAATAATAAAAAGGATATTATTATAGCAGCCGCTATAGCTTAGGGCCTATCTAGATTCTTAATCCTTTTAGTAGTAGATAAAGCCAATATAGACGTCCTTAACCTAAAACCTTCCTTCTCAATCTGCTTAAGCCTTTTATTATAATACTGCTTATTTATTGGGACCTTAAGCCATTCTTAACACTTCCTTAAACACTTATTATTTAGTATAAAGTTCAGACCTTAAAGAGACTGAAACAGTTGCTTATAATTCTTTAACTTATAGGGTAAACCATAAGCAAAGTACTTTGCCTTAGGTAATTAAGAAGGTACTAGGGTAGTAGACATTATAGGATCTGCAGATAGCTGCCCTAAGAGTATAGTATAGGCGTTACATCCTATATTTAGATGCTTATAGAGAAGGTTAAATTCCTTAATTATTATCGCTATTTTAAGCTTCTCTAACCTCTTAACTACCTTTTAAATAAAGGTATAATACAGAGCTAGATAGATCTCCTTATAGTTCTAAACAAAGGCTTATATAACGCTGCCTTCTATTACCTCTATTAACCCTTCCTCTAGCTCTTCATCATTCTATATAATAGTAATATAAAGCTGAAGCTATAATTCTAGAGTCTAGTGTTTAGGTCCTTATTTCCATTTCTTAAGATTATCTAGTACCATTTATTATAGCGTAGCTTAAGATAGCTTTACTACCTTCTTAAGCTGTCTTAGAATTAAATATAGTATAGTAAGGTTTTTAAGATGCTTAGAGAAATTAGTACCTATAGTGGTATACAAGAGTGCTGTAAAGGTATAGAGCTTCTCTTCCTACTTTAGGTAGTCTTATTATTAGAGCTTATAGAGCTTAAAAAGCATCCTCTATATCTTTACAGATTGCTAAGTTTATTGTCCTTACTAACTTAATAACCTAGGTGTAGCTGTTTTAGTAGACGCTAGAGTTGCTGCTAAAGCTATAGGAGCTACTATAGGTGTTGCAGGAGCTGCTGCTAGTACTATAGGTGCTGCTGCTAGTGCTGTAGGAGCTGCTGTTATCAAGGGTATATCTAGCTTAGTGTTTTCCTTAATTTCGTCTTCTGTCTTATCTAGGTTAATATAGTCCTAGATCTTCACAAAACTTACTTCTTAGCAGATAAATTAAAACCATAAAGGCCAGTCTTTTTAGGTTAGTAAAAGAGGATTAGTAGAGTCCATTATTGTGGGTGCCATAGTGGCTTTTATTATTTTCTTAAGGTTGCGTAAAGAGACGCGCTTACACATAAAGCACGCAATATTTTGTGACGAACTATGCTTAAAGAGGCTTAGTGGTATTTGTCTGGCCACTAAGATCTCCCTAGTGCTTAGAAGGTTACCAGGCTCATAACTTTCAGCCAGGCAGGTATTACGACAAATAATATAAGCTAGCTAATAGGTAGAGACACAGAATTAAATAAGTAATCTGTCTTATTCAAGGTGGCTCTAAGAGCCCTAATATACATAAGAGAATTGACCCCCTTCAGGGGTCCCTAGAGAGTGATAACACAGGTTGAAACTAGACTAACACCGTCTGATACGGACGTCGGACAGCACCCGTCGCACCTCTGCAGTAAAGCTACCTCCGTGGCCAACATAAGACGAAGCTACTACCGTCCTCTATACTAGCGGCAGCGATAAAACGGGTTTTTATTCTATAAGGCAGGAATGATTATATACGCGCGTTTATAAGCTCGTCTAATAAGCAGCCAGACGATGACGAATATTAACGCTAGAAGGCGATTAAGCCGCTGCCAGAAAATCACCCTCTTGCTGAGGACCTAATACTATATTGGTGGCAAGAACGAACTACGCGGCTAAGGCTTGCAAAGCTCGCTCTAGATATCCTTACTATACTAGCTATAAGCGACGACTGTAAACGGGCGTTTAGTGAGGCAGGTGATCTACTTAAGCCGCGTTAATTACGGCTTAAGCCTAATATATTGGCTGCGCTATCGTGTATGAAGAGCTTTAAGAAAATGGACTTCTAAAAGGCCGCCAAGAAAACGGGTAAGTTGGCTATTTTATCTATAAGAGCTTGCTAACTTATGGCTGTAAATAGCGCCCTCTGCCTCCTCCTCCGTAGCCTCCTCTGTAGCCTCCTCCATAGCCTCTTCGCCTTATCCTCGTTGATCAACACCATGCCAAGACTGGTGATAGAATCTTTCTCATAGCACGCGCGCTGTTATACTGGTTCCCGATTGGCTTTGGTGGCGGCCAGGAGCTTGGTAGATAAGGAAGACGCTTATAGAGCGATCCTCTGCTACAACACCAATAAATGGATTACCAGTCTTGGCAAGCACCCAAGCTTTACAAGCTTAGCAAGCCGGCTTGCCCAGATAAGCAAGCAAGCAAGTAGGAGGTTCTAAAATAGGCAAGCAAGCAAGCCGAGGGGTCAATGCTTGCTTAGCTTGCTTGTTAGCAAGTCTGGGCATGAATTTAAAAGCCTAATCTGAGCGTCTGTTTGGAGTCTCTCTTCGTTAGATATTGAGGAGCGAACAGTTTGTGAGAGTTGAATCCATTGAATGGTCTATCTATGACTTGTCGGGCTCTTAAGGAGGTATGAACCTTAGTACCAATCAAGAATCAAGAACTCAACTCCCTTTTTTTAAAGAGCGTGGGGTATACTGGGTTATTGTGTTGAGACCTAAAACCACACAAACCAAACGCCGTTATTACCAATGGACTAATACAACTCAGACGATACGGAAATAAATCTAACATGAGGATAACTAAGAAATCTCTCCGCCACGTCTTGTCTGGGCCACTGTCCCGGAACGTGCCTGCGCCACCAAGACCCCTGTAATCACCAGTCTTCAATGTTGCATGCCCTGGCGCGTTCCGAATGTCACCCATAGCCACCATGACCCCGACGAAATGTATTTCGCCAAGAAGGGAGCCATGGTTTGACGTGGTGACGATAAAAGCCACAGACAGTGAATATCATTGGACTAGGATTGTAGAGGTTGTGCGGGTTGAATGAAGAATGGTCACACAAAAAGGGATCAAATAGAGGACACTTAATGTGGGCGCCCTTGCTCAGCAGCAGCTTGAAAATCCTGCTAAAGACTGTAGAGAACCCACGGATATCTTCTCGATTTAGACGACTACCACTGTTAACTTAGAAGTGGGAGGCAAGAGTGAGAAACGCACCGTTGTTTTGAAGTGGAAATGAAGGTTGATGGGGAAGGGGGAGAGGTTTGGGCCTCCATTCTTCAAAGCAGCTAGCACACTCCCTACCGGTCCTAGTAGTTATTGATACTTGATTCTGGAATCATGCAAATTGATACCCTTCCTTCGTTGGGAAGAGGTCGACTCTGCCTACTCGTGTTTCAGAGGCCGGATAGCGGGTAGTCTTCTCCAGGAAGAGATGGAAATGAGTAAGAGGGATGGCGAGTTCTAATATGTCGCAAAAGATTGTCGTGACGGAAGCTCTTGTCCGCCTGGAGGCAGTCAGGGACTGGACACCTGACGAAAAAGAGAGCGGGGTAGAGTTCCTGATGACGGCTTTGTTGGTGACGTTGAAGGTCTCTCTTGAGTCCAAAGGCTTTCTGGTCACAGCCTGGAACGGAGCACTTGAAGGGCCGGAGGTGCTTCGTTTTGTGGTGCTTACTATCCAGACATTATTATCAGACACACTCACCTGATTGGGAAAACATTGTAAGGTGATATAACTCACTTGAGCTGACAATTTGTAGGGAGGCTCTTAGGACAGAGAGTACAGACGTGATTTGATTGACCCAGTGTGTTGCCTTCGGTAGATTCGACTACTGCAGTATCGCTAGTACCAGCAGAACTAGACGCAGAAGAGTCGGACTGTCCGGTAATGGTTGATTCTCTCGAAGATTGGACAGGTACGAAGGCGGACGATGAAGCTTGCGAAGATGAACTATGTTGGACGACAATATTTGGAGTGTTCGTGAATGATAAGCTAGTCGAATTGGCTGCGTTTAGCGGGGCGATGATTTCCGGGGGAGAAGTACTATCAGAGCAGGTCGAAGAATTTGAAGAACCAGAGACAAGGGTACGTTGTAAGCGTAACCTAAAGATGATATTCAGATCGTGTTCAACCTCATACGGGTCGACATAATCCTGAAGATAGCTTTGACCGCTGTCTAAACAATGGTCCTGATATTCTCTCGGGATTGGAAGTGCGCGGAGACAAAGAGTCGCCGCGCGTAAGCAGGTAGGGAATTACTGTAAAGAAACCAAGAACTTGCCCCGCGCCAAAGAGGCGCGGCGCGTAGGCAATGACTTCAGTTGTGTAGATTAGATGCGACTAGATATTTGAGGTGTTTAAAGGGTTGGAAATGAAGATGAAAGATATTTAGGTGGATAGCCCAATATATATCTCTTAAAAGCTTCTTTTGCGTGAGGCATACCACAGCTAGCTAGCAAGGATATCATGCGGATAAGCGTCCGGTGTGCGATTGAGCTGCACGTGTGGCGCACGTTGCAGCCAATAATTTCTTTGATACCAGGGAGGCGAGCCACGTTGGTTGAAAGACTGCTAGCGCCAGCCTCTTACATCAGGTATGCCTCGTTCAAAATGATCTGGATTTAGCCTTGCATCTCGTTCTGATGCACCTTTCATGGCGTGAGAAGAGGTGCATTCTATACTTAAAATACCAGGATTCGCAGCTCCTTCATTGGTTCTCTCCTGGCTGACGGTCGTCTAGAAGGCTCGGCCGGCTCGTGCCCCGCCTCTAAAGTCGCAGGATAAAGCCAGAGTGAAATCGTGAGATGCTTTTGGACGCAAGAAATGAGCGCACGCTGCCACGGAGAGGACCCCCCCGGTGACGCCCTCAGATCTTGGAGTTACCGGAGAAGTGTACGCGGTAATTGGTGGAGACGACCCCGACAGGGATACTAAACCAAGAAGATCGAGGAGACTCAACAGGGTCAATCAGCTTACAAGAAAGGGTATAAAATATAGCAAGACAGCCAGTCAGCACAACCCGAGACTACAGATCCAATACGGCAGTCCAAAGAACCCTAGCCACCCATCTTAAACAAGCCCGGCATAGCAACACTCACCGACCCACTCGCTTTAATTCATCCCAAATCAACTCAAACGCACGAACTACAGTCGCCCGCGCATGCACCAGCCTAACCACGCCCTCCACCCCCAACCGCCCCTACCGACCCAGGCCTTCCCCTCCACCCATCCTCCTACCTCTTCACTAACCTCACCTCAGAACACGTAGCAGGCCTAAAGCTCAAGCCCCAGAGCCCGTCTCCCCTCTCGAGCCGCACACCTTCGCAGAACAGTGACGGGGCTCGCAAAACCCCATGGGAACACACGACCTAGAGCGGCGCCCCCACACCCCCCCACCTGCCACCCCACAGGTTCCACTGGCTCCGAGCTCCTTTTGCCCTGCGCCCTTTCCCGTTACCGCAATTAAAAGGGAAGAAGAGGCGGGCTCCCCCGTTTTTGCTGTTCCTGTCCTCATGGGCTGCAGCGTGGGGGGAAGGCGTGCTTGGGGATTAGAGGAGAAGGGGCAGCAGCTATTTCTTCATGCTAGGGGAGGTTCTGGTCCTGTTTTTATGATGGGGAAGAGGGAGGAAACGGTCTCGGTCTCGGGCATGCGAGAGAGGTTTGGGGGATGGTAGAGCGGTCAAGGGATGTGAGAGAACTAGGTGAGATGCGTTAGGGGTCGGAGTGTATGGGGCCTGGGAGGAGGATGAAGACACTGAGGATGACGGGGTTAGGAAGAGGTATTAGGGTAGTAGTGGTGGTGCAGAGCAGTGTCGACCAGTGCTCTTATTAATATCCAATATTCGTAAAAGGCCGTATTAATATTAATATTAAAAAATAATTCAATATTAAAAAATATTGAAAAGATATTAAATATTGAATATAGTACAGTCTTAGTATGGTGTTTTATTTAAAAGTAGGCTCCGTACACCCCTAGGCTCTAGTAGAGCTTTAAAATAGCTACTCTCTTACTACTATCATCACCTTTATAATCCTTAGTATAGTGTAGTAGGTATTAGCCGTTCTTTAGATTCCGCTAAGTGTAACGGAACCTTGTAGCTTAGACTACGGTGGGTTCTGTTATTGGGCTGGGTATATAGGTATGAACAAAATCAACAACGTAATAACAACTAGTGGAGTGGTTGCCTAACAGATTAACTCCAATTGTATTCTAAGATTCACTACAAGGAGAGAACTATCTACGGTAGGGACTAAGGTCCTTTAAATACACAACCATACTCCTAAGAAATCCTCTCTTGTACGTAAGGTACGTGTTATCTGTATTAAACGTAACGTCCCTTCCATTTAACACAGTTAATATATTTAACACTATATAACCTCGGTTACTATTCCTTGTTATATAGTTCCACCAGATCTATTCTAAACCGTACCTATATTAACTAACTAGCTTCCTACAACTCTTCTTTAAGTAGTTGTAATATTGTACTTAAAGCGTCCGTAACACTATCTCCCTTCTCTTTATCTTCGTCCTTAAAGATTCCTAACATCTCCAAGTCGTCCACTAGAGGTATAATGTTCGTTTAATTAGTCTAGTTAATATCTTTGCTTATTATACCTAAAGCTTCTTCTTTCTTACAAGCGCAACGTCATGCTCGCACTGTGGCTGCTATATTATCGCTTAGTAAAACAATATTGTTTCCATATTCTTATTGTGCAAAAGCAGGGTTAGTATATGTTGCGATAGCAAGTCCCTTATCTTAACAACCCTTGTCTTACTTGGAGTATACTAAAGTAAACGTTTAATTGTCCTATAATGTTTGCTCTATTTCTAATACTAAATGTGCGCGTCCTATAACTCTTAACAGTCTTCGAGTTCCCTAAGTAACTTATTATAGGGTCTCGTGTTTAATCTACTACTATAAAACTTAAGTCTAAGTTAGCCGCCGCGCGCGCTAAACTCCACCGTTCTGCTAAAGAAACTGCTTGGGCCCTTAAGGCTTAACGTCACTCCTTTAAGTCTTAGTAGGTTGCGTTCGCTCAGTTAACCCGTCTTAAGAAGGTTTATAAGAAGGTTCGCTCTAAGGAGTAGAAACTGGTTTAACAGGGTTTGTCTAAGCTAGGTAATAAAAGAACTGGCTCTCCTTCTGCAAGGGAAACAACTCTAAGTAGCTCAGCAATTACTTCTCTTGGGTCCCCCTTAGGTAACTTATTCTTTAGCAATCCTTCTTTATTAATATTACCTAACCTATTTTTTTTTAATACTCCTGTACCTTTCCTATAGCGTTCCTTAAATTACTTAGTAGTTCCTAGGTAGTCTCACTATAGCCTATCTACTTTACTTTATACTATGTTTTGTTATCTATATCCTTATAACTAATAATCTTTAAAACTTGCTACTTGTCTTCCTTCTATTCTCTATATATATCTACCTTATAGACTGGTGGCTTAATATTCCCATATACTAGCTCTAGCATTGCGATATACTATATAGGGTAGATTTTTATTTTAGCTAGTAGGTTTAACTTATACATAACTAATAAAATTCTTTACTTAATTTTAAAAGGTCCTAGTCTAATATAGTCTAACTTCTTGCTTAGTCGTCAACTCTTAAAATTTTTATATAGTAGCTACACTTTATCTCCCTCCTTAAGATCTGGTCCCTTAGATCTCCTAGCATTGTAGTACCTTTTTATTCGTTCTTATACTAGTTTAGCTGTTTCTTTAAGGTCTGTATAAAGATTTATTAACATCTCTATCCTTTATTTAGCTGTGCTACTTGTCCTTTTTGCTTAATATAGTAATAACGATATTCTTGGCTCATATCCATAATTTGCCTTAAATGGTAATGTCCCCATTTCTTCTTATGGTGTTGCATTATATATAAACTATATAACTGGTAATAACGATACCCAATTGTTCTATACGTAATTAATATAGTGCCTTAGATACTGCTCTAGTGTCTAGTTTAGTCTTTCCGTTTATCTATCCGTCTGCGGATAATACGCTGTAGATATTACTACGCGAACTCCTTATTCTGCCAGAAATACTTTCTAAAATACTGCTATAAATCTTAGATCTCTATCCGATATAATCTTATCTAGTGCTCTATATCTTGCGAACACTTCCTTTATATAGATTTTAGCGATATCTTCTGCTAATATCTCTTTAGTATATGCTATAAAGTATCCCCACTTTATTAGCTTATCCACTATTACTAAAATCGCGTTATAATCTTATCCTATAATAGGATCTCTTAACTTTGGTAACTTAATAATAAAGTCCTATAATATAACCTTTTATGGTTTTCCTGGTGTCTTAATAGGTTATAGCCCTCTATATAGCTTATACCTTGTCGGTTTGTTCCTTTGGTAATTTAAATATTTCTTTATAACTTGTCTTGCTAGTCCCTAGATTCCTTAAATAATATACTCCTTTTAAAGTCTTAATACTAAACCTATAGCTCTGTTGTGTCCTTATATTATTCCCTTATAAAATTCCTTAACAAATTCTTCTATAATAGACTTAGGCATATACGTTACTTCTCTGTTTTTATATTACTTTAAGTCTAGATCCTCTACCTATATTTTTTAGATCTTCTATATCTAATTACTCTCTAGTAATTTATGGATCTAACTTTCCTTAGTTGCTGTGATCTTTGGATAATTATACCTAATTAATCCGTCTTAATCCTTTTATAATAAAGCTCCTAATAGCTTTTTATTACTTTATAGTTTAGCCTTTCTACTTAGAGCGTCTGCTTGTATATTATCTATACCCTTAGTATACTAAATTTCGAAATAGTATTTTATAAGCATTTCCGCCCATCTAACCTATCTTTGGTTGAGTTCCTTTGTTATTAGAAATCCTATAAGGTTTTTATAATCCATCTTAACTATAAATAGTTTTTCTATACCTTATAAGAATGCTCTTTATTTCTTAAGTACTATAACTATACCTAACAATTCCTTATTATAGATGTCATAGTTTAACTCTAGTAGTATTATCTTCCAACTATAGTATGCCACTAGGTGCCATCTATCTTAATATTTCTATAGGAAGTATACCCCTAGTATAAAGTCTAATGCATCTATTTCTACAACCGTCTCTAGACCTGGTTAATAGATCTTAAGAACTAGCTCCTAGGTAAATAACTCTTTAATTCTTTTAAACAGTTCTTATTATTCCTTTCCCTATACCTATAGTTCTTCTTTCTTTATTAACCGCGTAAACGGCTTAATATTCTGTGACTATTGCGCTATAAACCTTCTATAATAATTACAAAACCCTAGGAACGATTTTAACTGCGTAACGTTCTCTAGTTCCTGCTAATTTACTATAGCCTTAATCCTCTTTAGATCTATACTAAGTTGGCCTAGTTTAATAATAAATCTAACGAAATTGGTCTTTCTGGTAAAGAACTCGCATTTTTTAATTACTACTGGTATCTGTTTTTCTTATAGTCTTTTCAAAACCTACTTAACGTGTTCTCTATACTCTTCCTTACTCTCTAAGTAGATAATAATATTGTTAAGGTATACTATAACAAATTTATCTAGGTGTTCTTCTAATATACTATTAATTCACTTCTAGAACGTTACTGGTGCGTTTATAAGCCCAAACTGTATAACTAATGGCTTGTATAGTCCTTCCTTTGACCTAAAGGCTGCCTTCTATTTGTTACCTTCCTTAATTCTAATCTGGTGGTACGCCTATCTTAAATCTATCTTTATAAAGATCTTTACGTTGCCTATCCTATCTTAGATTTCGCTAATTAAGGGTAAAGAATACCTATCCTTCCTAGTAATGCTGTTTAACTGTCTATAGTCTATACACATCCTAAGTTTTCCATTTTTCTTTAGGATAAATAATACTGGATATCCTACTAATAACTATAACGGTCTAATATATCCCTTTTATAAGTTCTTCTAAATAAACTCCTTAAGCGCTATTAACTCTGTTTTAGTAAGCTTATAGATTAGAAAGAACTTTAGACTTATTTCCTCTTTTAATTCTATCTTATAGTCCTAAGCTGCACGTTTTAATAGCTTTTTACTTTCTGGTAACTATAACTTTTTACCATACTTGTGGTATCTCTTTGGTATATAACTTAAGCCTTGCTTAGTCTCTTTATACGTCGCTCTAACTTAGTACTATACCAACTTGGTTTACTGTCGCACTTTACGCTATTATATATCCTTAATATTGACTTAACCTATAACCCAATCGACCTTTAGGTTATACTCCTATAACTAAGGCACTCCTAGTATCGCCTTGTTCTATCCTAACGGTAGGATATTAAAAGACACTCTAACTAGTCTCCCTTTGGTAGTTATCTAAATAGGTCCTATTTTAAGGTTAATAATACCTCCTCTATAGGCTATCTAATCTCCTAAAATCGTTATAAGTGGATATGGGTGTTTTTTTATCTGTGTAGTAACCCCATCCTTTCCACTACTTTTAGTGATATGTGGTTCCTAGTTGCTCTACTATCTACTAACACTTTAAACTGCTGATCTTGCCACTTAGCTCTTAAATTTAGGTATTGTCCTTAAATTCCTTTAAGGGTCTAAGGCTTTAATACTAGTTCCCTCTAGTCCTATATGCCTCCCCTTTTTTTAACTACTAGCTGCTTGATCCTGCTTATACTTAGTCTAACTTTAGCTAATACTTAGTTCGTTTCTTTTCCTCTATATACCATGGATAAGTGTTCTTTAGGTACTTCCACTACTATTGTCTATCTAGGTACTCTTCTGTAAGGAATCTTTCTAGCTAAAGTGTTAAGTCTCCTTAACCTTATACTTCTACTAGGTGCTAACTATGTATATACTTAGCATTTCTAAACCGCTTTTCCTCTAGTGCCTAATATATTCTTACTGGGTACTTCCAGTTCTTATCTTTAGGTGCTCTATATATGTTATATATGTTATCCATATAAGCTATTTACAATAGTGTATAATGCGCTATATGTTTTAGGTTAACTTTTAGTTTATTTTTATCTTTAAGTTTAAACCTATACCTAGTTAACCTAACTACTGGTACCTCTACTGTGGGTACTAAGATTTATTGCTCGCTTCTCTAGTCCTTAAATCCCTCTTCTAGGTTCCTTAACATTATAATTAATACTCCTTTGATGTGACTTATGCGTTTTTCTATAATGGGTTGGTCTTGGACAACTTTTTTATTTAGCTATATATAAAAGTTTTCCTATTTATTACTATGTTGTTGCCTATACCACTTTCTGTATAACTGGTTTAGTGTGTATAGTCTATCCGTTAGAAAGTACCTTGTTATTACTGCATTGTAATATCCTTTAGTATGTCTTTCTTTAAACCTAGTTAGGATGTCTAGATCCTCTTTTTATTCTAGTTTATCTAACTACTTTACCCTAGGTATCCCTGCACTTGGCCTATTAGTAACTCTTTATATAGGTACTCTATTTCTTATATAACCTAGCGTAGCTAATCTCTTATCTAGCTTCTACTCTTGCTATGTGATAATTCTTGTCCTAAACTTATCTATAGTTTTTTATTTTCTGCGTCTTGCAGCTAGATCTTTGTAGTTGTCTTACTTTTTAATCCTGGTATTAACTATTTAATCTTTAGGCTAAATACTGCGTTTACCTAGGATTGCTAATGTTCTTATTTATTCTCTAAACTTATAGTTCTTAAACTTGCGTCCTATACTTATTTGTTTGTTACTAAACTAAGTTACTACCCTTTCCCACTAGTTTTTATCCGTTATGGGTCCTTAGGTATGTCTTATCTTATCTTAAAAATCTTAAGCTTCTCTTATCTCTTCTTAAAAATCTTAAGCCTGTGGCCTTTTACCTTTATTGAGTAATAAGCTAGCACTAGTAGTTGTCTACTTGCTTAGTTTCTTTTAAACGTTACTCCTATTGTTTTATAAAGCGATGGAAATTGTATTTAATAGTGTTATAATACCCGTTACTAAACCTTATTCTGTAATGGTCTTAGTCTCTGCTTCTATTGCGTTATTAAGGTTTAAGTACTCCTAGTTAGCCTCCTTTTTGTCCTTATTGCTAGTGATTAATAAGTACTCTAACTCCATTGTCATTACTGCTAATCTTTGTCTGTATATTGCTGTAATATCTTGATCTAGCTTGTAGAGTTAATCTTGTTCTTTATCTAACTTTTTAGTTCCTTTAAGTCCTCTTAACTCTGGCTCTTATGGCTAATAGCTTGCGCTATACTTAGCGTCTTTATAAATTCGGTATGCGTTGTTGTAACAATATGCAAAACTGTTAACTAAATATTCTTTTGTTCCTTATAGTGCACCGTTGTCCCCCTATACGTACGTGCCGTCTGCTAGTCTGGTTCCCTTTACTATATAGTTACTCTAACTACCTCTACAGTCTCTGGTAAAATGACCCTGTTTTCTATAATTTATATAAGCTCTATCTTTAAACCATCTTTCTTGCTGTGGAGTCCGCCTAAATATCTTCTGCTGCTAAAATCCCTAGTTTGGCCTCTGCTCCTAGGTCCTTTAATTACTTAATCCTTAACCTCTGGGTTTCTATGGTTTCTTTTCCTATCTTTAGGCTTCTTTGGTACTACTTAGGTCTACTAGCTCTGCGCCGTTCTATAGTTTTTAGCTCTATGTCTGTCGTTGCGTACTCTATGCCTTATATAACTGTAGAACTCTGTCTTGCCCTCTTTTAGCTTGTTCCCTTTGGTAGATCTTATTATTAATCTTTATTAACTAATCTATTAACTCTCTTAGAGTATCCGCATCTTCTATTAGGATAATTATGTCCTAGACTTTAGCCTTAAGTCCCTGTTTATACTATGCTATAAGCGCCCTATTATTCTACTTAACCTATATGGCTAGTGTTTAAAACTATATTGTATACTTAATTACTAAAGTGTGTTATACTAAGTTCTAAAGCTTTTATTCCGCTGTAGTTATGGCCTCCGGGTCTTTAAATATCTGCGTTAGTTACTCTACGAACCCGTTCTAACTAGCAAATATATACCGTACATTTTGGTTAGTAGTTGTTATGCCATTGGCCTATATTTCCGTGAGATACGGCTTAAACCACTTAAGTGCCCTCCCTGTTAGGAATAATCCTATATAGGCCACTTAATCTAATGATATTGCTAACTTCGCTTCTTCCTGTACTACCTTAAAATGCATTTGCGTAAGAAACCCTTTAAGCTTTAACTTCTCTCCTAAGAATTATTTAATTAAAGGTAACTTGATCTTTACTACTCCGATTCCATTAATGCGTTCTTTAAGTATCCTATTATTATCTTATAAGTGATTAACTATTTCCTATAACTAACCTCGCGTAACCACTTAAGAATCCCTATTATCTATACTGGTATCTCCTGGTCCTGAGGTTGTGGCTATTACCAATGCCGTTGTAACTAGTGCTGCTCTTAGTGGCATATTATTTGACTTTATTTAAATACCATAACCTTAGTAGTGAATGTGTAACGGAACCTTATAGCTTAGACTACAGTGGGTTCTATTATTAGGCTAGGTATATAGGTATAAACAAAATTAATAACATAATAATAACTAGTAGAGTAGTTGCCTAATAGATTAACTCTAATTGTATTCTAAGATTTACTACAAGGAGAGAACTATCTACGGTAGGGACTAAGGTTCTTTAAATACACAACCATACTCCTAAGAAATCCTCTCTTGTACGTAAGGTACGTGTTATCTATATTAAACATAACATCCCTTCCGTTTAACATAGTTAATACGTTCAATACCACGTGACCTTAATTACTATTTCTTGTTATATAGTTCCACTGGATCCATCTTAGACCGTACCTATATTAACCAACTAGCTTCCTGCGACTCTTCTCTAAGTAGTCGTAATATTGTACTTAAAGCGTCCGTAACACTAAGGCCTCTAAAGCCTCTTATACTACATTTATTGCTATAAGCCTATATTAAACAGTATTATATTTAATTCTTATTATCACGAATAGTTTTATAAGGGAGAGGATTATAGGTAAGCTACTATATAGAAGTAGCTAACCGACACCTTTTACAAGGTGACTTTAGGGTAGTTATATTTGGTATAGTATCGCTTAACGCGTTGTCCAACGCGTTATCGTTACCACTAAAGTAGGTAAATTAATTAGAATTAAGCTTTGAAGTAGTAAAGGAGGATATATTATTGTTATTAATTATATTAGTAGATAAGGGAGGCATAGCGTTAATTAAAGGGGGCGGTATAAATTATTAAAATTTAATAATATTATGCGCGATAGCATACAAAGTCCAATTTAATGCTTAGTAATTTTTATTTTCTATAGGTTTATCTACCAAATATAAAATGTGTATGTATTATAAGGAGGCCCAGAAGTCATTTACCAATACATCTACCTTATTTTTACCACCTTAACTCTAAAAACCTTTAATATTTAATATCTATTAGTATTAAACATATCGTATTAATATTAATATTGAACATTTAATATTCAATATTCAATATTAGTAATTAATATTCGATATTAATAAGAGCACTAGTGTCAATCAATAGTGATTAACGCCAGGCCGATAGTAGCCGATAGTAACCGCCACCTATATCAAAGTAAGATCAAGGGTGCCTTTAACTCGCCCACCTCGTGTATATGGAGTCTCTAAACCTCATTTCAAGAGGACGGAGTTTTCATCCTGAATTGTACGGTCAATAGATAGAAGTGGGTTTCCTGTGGGGACATCGTTCTTTTCTAGACTATTAAGGGTCGATATTGCGCCTGATATTTTCAGCCCCCTTCGTCTTCCCCCGAATATTGCTTCTAAGTTTGCGAATGCTATCGGCCAGCATAAACACGCCCTCTCTTGTGTGCAACTTGGCCGCTTAATTGATTTTATATAGAAATTTAGTGTAGTATACAAAATTAAGGTTGTAAGCCACCCCAAAGCTCCTCCATGGCCATAACTTGTAGTAATTATATAGTATATTCGCGCGATGGCGGCTATCACGAGCCTTAGCGTGGTATTAAGGACGGCTTTAAGGGAGGCTTTAGCCTTAGTAATAAAGACTCTATTACTAAAGCACCTAGATATCAGCTGTTTTCTATATAGATTATAGGGAATTTATTACTTTTACTAGATCTTTTAAAGCTTATCTTTTTATAGCTATTGAGGACTACCCTACTCCTGATTCCAAACGTACGAAACAAGAAACATATACCTACATAGGTGGCCGGACAGTATATCAGAACTTGCTGGATCTGTTTCTAATCGCCCGATGAGCCGATAATTTTGGTGAAGGTAGCTGTCCTCGTGCCACTTCAAGTGATTCCTCGATTCCCATAAATTCCACGCTCTTTTCGTCTATTGGTGCATGCGGCTATCCTGGTTGGTTCTAATTTCCGCCACATGTGACAACACACTGATTTGTGTCACCGTTTCAAAATTCACATGTCCATCCTTCTGAGAGCTTCTATCGTAGATAATATCCATGTGGTTATTTAAACGTCAAATACTTATTAGCTACTTATCTTACCAACGGACGGAAATAAAATTCAGTACTAGGCGGCTAGGTGCTGCCATCGTCAAGCGTCATGAACACCCACGACGTCTCTGCTGCCCCAGAGTTCATACAACTCTTGCTCAAGCAGAAACAGAGTCTTCGAGATGCCCAATCTCGCAAGGGCCAGCGCCCTAAAGGAAGAAAATCCCGAGATGAAATTATACTACAGTTCAAGTTTCGACTTATGATGAACCAGGGCAGAGCTGACTTCAATGCCTTCAATATGCGATCATCATTTATTCCTCCGGCCTACACTCCATGCCTCGGTCCCTTCTGTGACTTGATAAAAGTCATGATCAAAGATCTTCTTCTTGAAACTCATCATAGGGGCACCTACCTTCTACTGAGGTCAATTACCTCGCCAGATAGAATGACTGCCGTTATGGCCATTGTAGAAGACGAGAACAAGGACGTTCTCATGTTGCAGCTGTACTATCAAGAGGAGGAGAATGAGCGCGCTGCGGAAGAGATTCTTAAGGAGGGAACGGTTCTGATTGTGAAAGAACCATACTTGAAGTTGATGTCCGATGGAGATTATGGGATTCGTATTGATCACCTCTCCGACGTCATATATCTTCCTATGTATGACGAGCGAGTCCCAAATTGTTGGCAGCTAAGATTTGCAGAGCATAACGTCTCTGCCAGTGCTTGGAAGACGATGGGAAACGATTATTTCAACGAATCCAAGTACTACAGTGCCGTTGAATAGTAAGTCTCAGGTGAATATTTCCAAGTGTATTAAAACTCAACATCGCGACAGCTACACCAAAGCCCTCGATTGCTCTCCAACAGTAGAAGAAGCTCACATCCTCAGACTCAATCGCTCTCTTGCTTTTCTCAAGACGAAGCAGTTCGATGCCGCCCTCTCCGATCTCGAATTTACTTCTACCACTCTAAAGCCGGCCGAGAAAGCTCTATTCCGCAAAGCTCAAGCACTTTATAATCTTCAGAGATATCGAGAATGCTGCGAAGTCCTCAAAGATCTTCGTATAGAATATCCGAGCAACGTGGCGGCTAAAGGCGAACTTACTCGAGCCGTTAACCGACTTGTGGAGCAAGAGAACGGCAGGTACCGGTTTAAGCAACTATACGTGGAGGCCACAAAGCTTCGCCCGCCACACCTAGATCATTCTACATATTTTGGCCCCGTGTCTGTCAGAGCATCGGGTTCCCGAGGACGCGGCCTATTCACAACAGAAGCAGTCAAGGCCGGCGATCTTCTTTTATGTGAGAAGGCATTTGCGCATGCCTTTGTCGACACTGGAAAGGCAGAGCACCGTCAGAATGTGACCCTACTGATCAACGCCGAAACTAACTCCATAACTATGGGGGCGCAGGGAGAACTCATCAGAATGATTGTCCAGAAGCTTCACCGGAACCCCTCTTTAGCCTCAGTCATTACTGATCTCTATCATGGCTCGTACGAGCCTGTCGAAGTTTCTGATGTTGATGGTACACCAGTGGTTGACACGTAAGAGACCAATCATCTTCTGGCTAATGTCAAACCCTGACCAACTATCCCAGATTCCTGGTCGAGCGTATCATATCCCTGAATTGCTTCGGTTGTCCCCTCTCATCTCGCGAGTCTCACTTGTGTTATGTGGAAGACGATACGAGCCAGAAGAAGAACACAAACGAAGAACAATTCCACTCTTGTGGCATCTGGCCCATGGCATCGTACATCAACCACTGTTGCTACAGTAATGCCCAACGTGCTTTCATTGGTGATATGATGATGGTCCGCGCTACGCAGGACCTCGCACCTGACACCGAGATCACTTTCTGGTATCAGATGCCCGTCGCCAATGGATATGACGAGCGCCAGAAGAAGTTTCGGCATTGGGGTTTTAAGTGCGACTGCACCATGTGCCAGGACGATCAGACCACGAAGAAGAGTGTCTTGGCAAGAAGAAAGAATCTAAGGGCTGACATTCTAAAATGGTTTCAATCCCGCAAGAGGACAGATGAAGCCAAGATCGAGACCATCCTCGCTACGATGGCGGATACATATAGTCGACCGGCCTTTGAGGTGCCTCGTCTAAGCATTTGGGATCCCTTGCTGGCTCTTGCAAAGATGTATACGCAGCAAAAGCAGCCAGTCAAGGCCATTGACTCAACATTAAGGGTTTTGGCATCTCTTGGTTATGTCATTGATGGCGGGAATCTGCCGCGCACCTCGGGTACGCCGATGGTGGTCAAGCAATGGGGATTGATGAATGAGCGTCTCATCGAGTGTTGGATGCTTCTTTCCGGTGCCTATCATTTGGTGGCACCTGATCTCGAGGCCCAAGCAGAGGGGTATGCTAGAATCTCGTACAAGATCTGCGTTGGTGAAGACGAGACTTTTGATGAGACATATGGGAAACTTTCCGATCTGAACGCACGGCCTTGATGTCGAACCTAAATATGTCACGATAATTGTATTGGTTTATTGATGCCATAAGGAACCCTAGAAGATACGTGGTTGCAACAGCCTGGTCTCTCTTGAAGTGAGGTGTGGAACCCGGATCGGTGGCACTTATTGTGGTTTTCTTATCAACTGCAGCTCGCTTCCAGATACAGTCACCTCCGAAAGTTCGTTTACATCCGCCAAGCCCACTAACAGCCAGCATCGCACCCCACCAAAATTTGTAAGAGATGCAATGCTAGCTATTTAAAGACCTAGCAAATGTTAGCAAACAGCCATAAGTAGCTTAAAATAAAGCTTAAGTCTAGCCTAATTAGTATAATTATATAGGACCTTCTGTGGTATTTTCTATGGCCTCTAATAGACGTAATAAGCTAGCTAAGCTACTGCTAATACGCGCATTAACGCATTCTTCTGAAATATTAAAGAAATATTCCTATTTAATATTAACGCCCTCTACACTAGTAGCTAAGAAAGTAAAACCTAGGGAAGCGCCTTAGCCTCCTACATATATTTCCACGCCTCTATATCCTAAAGTGTTATTATTTATACTATTACCATTAGCGTCTACTTAGCCCTTAGTAGATATAGATATAGAGGACAATAATAAAGGAAAGGAGGAGGTAGAGGATAATAATATAGAGGAGCCGCCGCCGCTAGCAGTAGTACGGTTTATAAGTATATAAAAGGCATTTAATAGAAAGGAGGTTTTATCTAGGACTTAATTAGTAATATTAGACTAGAATATACTCTACCTAACTATAATTAAGGCTTAAAGGAAAAAGCTTTTAAAAGATCTCTTACTATAGAAGTTTAAAGTCTAGTAGCTTAAGGTAATTGCCTTATATAAGAACGCGTAAGCTTATAACTTTTATTAATAGTAGATTAATAACTATAAGGACCTTCAGTAGGCAGTTAAGATTACAAAGAAGTAGCATTTATGCTAGCTATTAAAATTCTTAAGGCTTAATTTTATATTAAGTTTAGTTAAGGAGAAGGAGGTAATTCTAGCAATACCTATACCTATATTAAGTTAGTAAGGAGGTAATAGATTAGGAGGAAGAAGGACTGCTATATAAGCTTAATTTAATAATCTACCTAAGCTACTTACTACTAAGGAAGATACCAGTAATTATATCTCTAGGATAGCTAATAGGTAGTCTTATTTAAATAAGCACTATAATAACTATCCTACAACGTGTTGGCGTAATAATTAATTATTAACCTTACTAGGTTATATCCTCAATTATTATCCTATTAGCTTAAAAAATCTAGCATATTAAAACTATAAGCTATTAAATAAAGAGTCTATTATAGATTAGCCTTTATAGAATATTATTATTTAGCTTATAAACTAGAAGGAGAAAGGCTATAAGAATAATAAGATGGAGTAGCTAAAGAAGAAGTATAAGACTATTAACAGTCTTATTAAAGCTTAGCTAGTTAAGGAGCTTAAGTCTTAGCCTTAACCTTAACCTTAGCTCCCTATATACCCTTTATACTACCCTTTATATTTATATTTAATAGTTAATTAGCCTTATAATTTTAGCCCTATTTAGTTAGAGAGAGACCTAGTTAAGCTACTTAAACTCTTCTTTAAATAGCTTATAGACTAATTAGGGTTTAACAATAAGTAGTAAAGGGAGATTCTTAAGCTAATTAAGGTAAGGTTAATACAGGAGATATAGAATATTAATATATTAAAGGCATTAAAAAGGAAGGGTAAAGGTATAACTAATAAAATATAAGAGGAGTATGATTTTAAAATAGGAATATTGGCAAGGATAAAAGGCAAGATCTCTGCCTTTAAGCTATTAAGACAGTAGATAGATTTAAACTATATATTCTATATTTCTATAATACGCCTCTATATAAGCTCCTATTAATTAACTAACGGCAAAGTATAGAAACGCCTTAAAGCTTTTAAACGTCTTTACTAGTTAATAGTTCCTTTTAATCTACGCCTTAAGGTCCTTAAATATTGCCTTAATTAGGTTATAATCTAATAAGTATAGTAGTAAGAATATAAGTAGTATGCCATGCTCCTTATATAGATTATAAAGTCATGCTAACTTATAAATTAACGCGTTATCTAAAATAAGAATAAATTGCGGCCTAGAATATAGCGTATAACAAGGGAGAACCTATTACTCTAAAAATAGCTTAAAGATCTCTACTATAATTAAGCCTTAAAAGATAAGGTAGCTTAGGTATCTATTAACTAATAGAACTAGTAGAATACTTTACCTCTCTAACCTCTTAAATGGGTAAAAGACCTTATACTTTCTTCTAATTAGCGCCTATCTAAACTTCCTATTGCCTATCCTCTTATTAAAAGCTAATTTATTTAAAAAGACTAGCTAATCTATAATATATAAAGCTTCTAACTTCTCTCTACCGTATAAGCCTTAACGGCCTTCTTTAACCAGTAAGCTCTTAATAAGATATAGCTAATAGTAGTTTTAGAGACTTAAAGATTAAACTTATTAAATAGGAAGTCCTACATCTTATTAATATAGGCAGTAAGTTAGTCTTTAAGAAAGTTAAGTAGTCTCTATTACCGGCAACGCGTTAGTAAAAACCTAATACTAAATAATATTAAACTTATAAGCTCTTAATAGGTCAAAAGTAGCCTTAGTTAACCTTATATAAGACTAGCTAGCGCATATAGCTTATTATAGAGGTTAAGGTTTAATTATATCTTATAAATAGTAGGATAAGACACGTTAATAGCCTTTATAATAGCTGACACCCCCTTACTAGCTTTAATTCTAATCCTAATTCGATATACAACCTTAGGTGCAAGCCTTCTGCCCATTTTAGGCAATAAGTAGTGAGTTAAATGCGTTACATCGCACCTCTTACAAATTTTGGTGGGATGCGATGCTGACTATTAGTGGGCTTGGCGGGTGTAAACGAACTTTCGGAGGTGACTGTAAGAGCCTCCTATATCAGAATGGTAAGAGTCGTCCGCGGGTTAATGGAGATATTCGCGTTTTAAGTTGCGCGCAGCCATTATATAAGCACCCCAAAGCACCTATTAAACTTATACCGCACCAAAATAAGCCCCTATGGGGCTATAGATAAGGGCTTTAATAGGACTTATTAGAAGTTAGATAACGTGGTTTATTAGGACCCGGGCTACTTTCCCAACGCGACACTACTTTTAAGTCCAATTATACAACTAAAATAGGCTAAATTAATTAAAACTACTTAGAACTATATATATTAGAAATTTCTGCTTTAACCTAATATATTTATATATTATAACTAGGCTTACTATAATTGCTATAGTGTTAAATAGTCACTGGCCTCTCCTTATTACTACTATTATTTTTTATACCTTTTCTACTCTATTAACTGCTCTACCTTCTTTTAGGCTAAAATATTATTTATATCCTTTATAGTTAGTATACTTCTTTAATAGATATATATTCTTTTAGCCCTCCTATATTTATTTAATACTTTATTAACCTTTTAAAGATTATAGTTCTTAGCTATAAGAAGGATTATTAAGTAGGTAATTACCTTTAATCCCTTTACTATTTACTTAATAGCTGTAAAAATTAGGGTTAGCAAGATTCCTTAATAACTATTAATTTAAGTTTTAACTAGCATGGACTAAGAAAGGGCTTTAATTACAGTTATGGGTTATAAGTCTTAGGTTGGAAGCGATTTCCCACTAAAACTTAGCTTCTTCGCCGCGTATCTTTATAATAAAAACTATTAAAAATTTAAGCTAGAAAAATTAATAATTATAAAAATTTACTTTCTAAGTAAAATTTTATATTTATATTTTAATAATAAATTATTATTATAAAGATAAATATACTCCAAAGTTTAGATACTTAAATTTTAAGCGAATTTGTTTGGTATAACGAAGCCTTGTAGGAAATACCACGGTTGACTCGCTAATAGGCTAGGTGTGTAGGTAAATAGGAAGTTAACAACGTAATAGGTATAAATAATAACTGGTGGAGTAGTTACCTAATAGATTAACTCCAATTGTTTCTAAGATTTACTATAAAGAAAGAACTATCTAGGTAGGAACTATGGTCCTTTAAATACACATCCTAACTCCTAAGAGAGTCCTTGCTCTATCTACTCTGTATACTCTACTCGCTCTATTATAGATCTTATAGATTACACAGATTATATAGATTATATTACGTGACCTTAGTTACTATTTCTCGTTATATAGTTCTACCGGATCCATTCTGGACCGTGCCTATATTAACTAACTAGCTTCCTCTAACTCTTCTCCAAGTAGTTATAATATTGTACTTAAAGCGTCCGTAATACTATTTCCCTCCTCTCTATCTTCGTCCTTAAAGATTCCTAACATCTCTAAGTTATCTACTAGAGGTATAATATCTGCTTAATTAACTTAGTTAATATTATTGCTTATTATGTCTAAGGCTCCTTCTTTTTCTTCTACAGTTTATTAGTCTTGTACCATTACTGCAATACTATTTCTTAGTAAAGTAATACCATCTCTATATTCTTATTGTGCGAAAAAAGGGTTGGTTTATATTATATTAGCAAGTTCTTTGTCTTGGCAACCCTTTTTATATTTAGAGTACACTAAAGCAAACATTTAATTATCCTGCGATGTTCGCTCTATTTCTAACGCTAAGTATACGCGTCCTATTACTCTTAACAGTCTTTAAGTACCCTTATTAATTGCTGCTAGGGTCCTAGGTTTAATCTACCACTACGAAACTTAATAACGAGCCTTTAGTGGCGCTGGCTAAACTTTATTGTTTCCATGACGCTAAGTAAGAGGCTGCCGCTGCTTAATAACATGCTCTTAACTTCTAACTGGCTGCATCTACTTAGTTAATCCGTCTTAAGAAGGGGCGTAAGAAGGTGCGTTTTAAGGAGTGAAAACTTATAGAATAAGACCTTTAAGAACTTGGTGATAAAAGAATAGATTCTCTTCTAACAGAGAGGGAAATAACTCTAAATATGTCGGCAGGTGCTCCTCTTGGGTCCCCCTTAGGTGACTTATTCTTTAGCAACTCTTCTTTATTAATACTTCCTAATCCTTTTTCTTCTAATACCTTTGTACCTTTTTTATAGCATTTTTTAAATTATCTAGTAGCTCCTAGGTAGTTTCCTTATAGCCTATCCACTTAACCTTATACTATGTTTTGTTATTAACGTCCTTATAGCTAATAATCTTTAAAACTTCCTATTTATCTTCCTCTTGTCCTCTATACATGTCTGCTTTATAGATTAGTGGCTTAATATTCCTATATACTGGCTCTAGTATTACAATGTACTATATAGGGTAGATCTTTATTTTCTCTAGTAAGTTAAGTCTATACGTGACTTCTAAGATTTTTGCTTTAACTGTAAACGGTCCTAGTCTAATATGGTCTAACTTCTTACTTAGTTATTAACTTTTAAAATTTTTATATAGTAGCCGTACTTTATTCCCCTCCTTAAGATCTAGTCCCTTAGATCTCCTGGCATTATAGTACTTTTTTATCCTTGTCTATACTAGTTTAGCTATTTCTTTAAGGTGATTATAAAGATTTATTAACGTCTCTATTCTTTCTTTGGCCGTGCTACTCGTTTTTTTTACTTAATGTGGCGATAGCAATATTCTTAGCTCGTATCTATAATTTGCCTTAAAAGGTAACGTGCCTATCCCTTCCTATGGTGTTACATTATATATAAACTATATAACTAGTAATAATAATATCTAATTGTTCTATGTATAATTAATATAATACCTTAGATACTGTTCCAACGTTTAGTTTAGTCTCTTTATTTAACTATCTATCTATAGGTAATATGCTGTTAACGTTACTGCTTAAACCCCTTATTTGGCTAAGAATACCTCCTAGAACGCTGCTATAAATCTTAGATATCTATCCGATATAATTTTATCTAGTGCTCTATATCTTACAAACACTTCCTTAATATAGATTCTAGCTATATCTTCTGCTGATATTTCTTCTATACACGCTATAAAGTAGCCCTACTTGGTTAACTTGTCCACTATTACTAAGATTACGTTATAATCTTATCCGGTAATAGGATCTTTTAACTTTAGTAACTTTACAATAAAGTCCCATAATATAACCTCCTATAGTCTTTCTGGTATTTTAATAGGTTATAGCTCTCTGTACGGCTTATACCTTATTGGTTTGTTTTTTTAGCAATCTAGATATTCCTTTGTAACTTATCTTGCTAGTCCCTATATTCCTTAAATAATATACTCCTCTTAAAGTCTTAATACTAAGCCTATAGCTCTATTATGTCCTTAAGTTATTCCCTTATAGAATTCCTTAATAAACTCCTTTATAATTGTCTTAGGTATATACGTAACCTCTTAGTGCTTATATTGCTCTAAGTCTAGATCCTTACTCTATACTTCTTAAATCCTCTATATTTAATTACTTTCTGGTAATTTATGGATTTGGCTAACTTCTTTTATTGCTGCTATTTTTGGATAATTATACCTAATTAATCCGTCTTTATCTTTTCGCAATATAGCCCCTAACAGTTTCTTATTGTTTTATAGTTCCGCCTTCCTACTAAGTGCGTCTGCTCTTGCGTTTTTAGTACCCTTAGTATACTGAATTTTAAAGTAATACTCTGCAAGTATTTCTGCCTATCTAATTTATCTACAATTAAGTTCCTTTATTATTAGGAACCCCGTTAGGTTCTTATAGTCCGTCTTAACTATAAATGGTTTCTCTATGCCTTGCAAGAATGCTCTCTACTCTTTAAGTGCTGCAACTATACCTAGTAACTCCTTGTTATAGATATTGTAGCTCAGTTCTAGTGGTATTATCTTCTAACTATAGTACGCTACTAGATGCCATCCATCTAGATGCTTCTATAGTAAGCACGCTCCTAGTGCAAAGTCTAATGCGTCTGTTTCCACAACCGTTTCTAGCTTTAGCTGGTAGATCTTAAGGATTGGATCTTGGGTAAACAACTCCTTAAGTTCCCTAAATAACTTCTTTTGCTTACTACCCTATACCCACAGTTCCTCTTTTTTTATAAGTCTTATAAATAGCTTGATACTTTTTAACCACTGTGCTATAAACCTCCTATAGTAATTATAAAACCCTAGGAACGATTTTAACTGCGTAATGTTCTCTAGTTCCTACTAACTTACTATAGCTTTAACTTTCTTTGGGTCTATGCTAATTTTTCCTAGTTTAATAATAAATCTAACAAAATTGGTCTTCCTGGTAAAGAACTCGCATTTCTTAATTACTACTAGCATCTTTTCTTCTTATAGTCTCCTTAAGACCCACTTAATATATTCTCTATATTCTTCCTTACTTACTAAGTAGATAATAATGTTATTAAGGTATGCTATAATAAACTTATTAAGGTGTTCTCCTAACATAATATTAATTTATTTTTAAAACGTTACTAGTGTATTTATAAGCCCGAACTGCATTACTAACGGCTTATATAGTTTTTCCTTTAACCTAAAGGCTGCCTTCTATTTGTTTCCTTCCTTAATCCTAATCTAATAGTATGCCTACCTTAGATCTATCTTTGTAAAGATTTTCGCGTTGCCTATTTTGTCTTGGATTTTACTTATTAAGGGTAAAGGATATCTATCCTTTCTTATAATGCTGTTTAACTGTCTATAGTTAATATATATCTTAAGTTTTCCGTTTTTCTTAGGGATAAATAATACTAGATAACCCGCTAATAACTATAACGGCCTAATATATCCCTTTTATAAGTTCTCCTAGACAAACTCCTTAAGCGCTACTAACTCGGTTTTAGTAAGCTTATAGATTAAAAAGAACTTTAGACTAGTTCCTAGTTCTAACTCTATCTTATAGCCCTATGCTATATATACTAATAGCTTTTCGCTTTCTAGGCTCCATAACCTTTTGCCATACTTATAGTATCTTTTTGGTACGTAACTTAAGCCTCGCTTAGTCTCTTTATATATTACTCCAACTTAGTACTATACCATCTTGGTTTGCTATTATGTCTTACGCCGTTATATATCCCTAATATTAACCTAACCTATAACCCAATTAATCCTTAGATTGTACTCCTATAACTAAGGCATTCCTAGTATTACCTTATCCTTTCCTAACGGTAGGATATTAAAAGACATTTTAACTAGTCTTCCTTTAATAGTTAACTAAATTAGTCCTGTTTTAAGGTTAATAATGCCTCCTCCATAGGCTACCGGATCTCCTAAAATCATTATTAACGGGTATAGATATTTCCTCTACCCATGCGGTAACCCCATCCTTTTTACTGCTGCTAGTAATATATAGTTTCTCGTTGCTCCACTATCTACTAATACTTTAAACTTCTAACCTTACCAACTAACTCTTAAATTTAGGTGTTGTCCTATAATTCCTTTAAGGGTCTAAGGCTCTACTACTAGCTCCCTCCGGTCCTATAGGCCTCTACTTTTCCTAACTATTAACTATTATTCCTTAACTATACTTGGTCCCTCTATAGCCAATACTTAGTTCTTTTCTTTTCCTCTACGTTCTATAAATAAGTATTCTCTAGGCACTCCTACCACTGTCATTCCTCTAGGCACTTTTTAGTAAGGAACTTTCCTGGTTAAAGTATTAAGTCCCCTGTTTCTTAAACTTCCACTAGGTACTAACTATGCATATACTTTACGTCCCTATATTACTTTTCGTCTATTATCCAATATATCCTTATTAGATACTTCTAATACTTATCTTTAGGTATTCGGTGCATGTTGCATATATTATTTATATATGCGATTCATGCCAATATATAATATACTAGGTGCTTTAGGTCTACTCTTAGTTTATTTTTATTCTTAAGTTTAAACCTCTCCCGCGTTAATCTAAACGTTACTATATTATTTACTGGTACCAATACTTACATTATCTTTCTCTAGTCTATAGCTTATTCTTCTAAGTTTTTTAACGTTATAATTAAAGTTCCTTTAATATAACTTATCTGTCTTTCTAATATAGCCTAATTTGGTATAGCCCTTTAGTCTATCTATATACAGAAATCTTTCTACTTATTATTTTCTTGTTGCTTATACCACTTACAATATAGCTTAGTAAGTGTGTATAACCTATCCGTAAGGAAGTATCTCTTTATTGCTACATTATTGCAACCTTTAGTGTGTTATTCTACGAATCTAGTTAGAATCCTTAGATTCTCTTCTTGTTCTAGTTTATCTAACTACTTAGCTTTTAACGTTCCTACCCTCGGCCTATTTATAACTTTCCGTACTAGCGCTCTATTCCTTGTACGTCCTAGTATAGCTAATCTTTAGTCTAGCTTTTATTCTTGCTATACAATAATTTGTTGCCTAAACTTATCCATGCTTTCTTATTTTCTGCGTCTTACAGTTAGATTCTTAAAGTTATCTTACTTCTTAATCGCTGTGTTAACCTTTTAACTTCTAGGCTAAATACTGTGTTTGCCTACCACGGACCTTATTTATTCTTTAAAATCTTAGTTTCCTAGAAATCTACATCCCGTGCTTATTTGTTTGTCTTTAAACTAAGCTACTACCCTGCCGTCGCCTCCCTTTCGTCTCTGCCGTCGTCGCAGGGGCGCCGCTAGTTATATACCCCCTAAGGACGCGTCACCACTACGCGTCGCCACCGCAACCAACGATTCCACTACAACCAGTCTGCCACAGAGCAGA